>Ga0265327_10003712_pt1 | contig 14229 bp, 24 predicted proteins | sample 41621metaG_FD_202089 | JGI IMG/M metagenome (GOLD analysis project Ga0265327, IMG submission 202089) | Rhizosphere microbial communities from Carex aquatilis grown in University of Washington, Seatle, WA, United States - 4-16-21 metaG | ecosystem: Host-associated > Plants > Roots > Rhizosphere... | reverse complement strand
CCGTGGGTGGTGGATCGCCGGCGGCGTGGTCGCGGGCATCGCGCTGATCCTGGTCCTGTTCGTCTACCTGTTTGATCACTCCAGGCGCGATGTGATCGCGAACGGTGTGCGGATAGACGGCATTGCGGTCGGCGGCCTCCACCGGGCGGCAGCGGAACAGAAGCTTGAACAGGACCTGGTGACCCACCTGAAGGGGCCCGTCACGATTCACTCGGGAACCCACACATGGACGCTGAACGGCAGCGCCACAGGCCTGCAGGTGGACGTCAAGAACATGGTCCAGCAGGCCGTCGATGCGAGTCGTGAAGGCTCGATAGTCACCAGAACCTGGCGGGGGGTGACGGGTGGCAGCGTCAACCGCAACGTCGCCCTCGTGGCGACCTACTCCCATGGGGCCGTCCGAAGCTTGACCGCCAAGGTCCGCAGCACCGTCGATCGCCCGCCCCGCGACGCCACCGTCGAACCGACCTCCAGCGGCCTGAAGACCGTTCCGGCTCAGACAGGGCTGACCGTCGAAAACCGCAAGCTGGGCGGACGGATCGAGGCGGCGCTCCTCGCCCCGGCCGGCTCCAGGGCGGTGGGGGTTCCGACGCGCAAGGTCAACCCGGCAGTCACGACCAAGCAGCTGGCCAGCCATTATCCGGCCTACATCGTCGTCGACAGGAACAACTTCCGCCTGCGCTTCTATGACCACCTGAAACTCTCGAAAACCTATGAAATCGCGGTCGGCATGGAAGGCCTCGAAACTCCTCCTGGGCTCCACCACATCGAATGGGAGCAGGTGGACCCACCCTGGTACGTGCCCAAAAAAGCCTGGGCCGGGGCCTTGGCCGGAACCGTCGTCCCACCCGGGCCGGGGGACCCCCTGAAGGCGCGCTTCATGTCATTCGAAGGGGGAGCCGGAATCCACGGGATCGACCCCAGCGAGTACTCCTCGATCGGCCATGACGCCTCCCATGGATGCGTGCGGATGCGCATCCCGGACGTCATTGCGCTGTATGCGAAGTCCCCCGTGGGGACTCCCGTCTACATCATCTAGAGGAGGGCGCTGCGAGCCTCAGCCGGAGCTGGGCGGCTTGCGCGAAGCGGCGAATTCCTCGTTCTGGCCGCGCTCGCCGCGAACCTGGATGAGGATGTAGACGATGATGATGTTGACGATGATGCCGATCCCGATGAAGGTGATCAGCAGACCTATCGTGTGGCTGGTGGCTTCGCTGGCAGCGAGGAGCATGCGGGGAGCCTAGCAACGGAGCATCGGGGAGTGTCGTAGCCTTCAGCCGGACCGCCGGGCCGAGCGCCGGCCCGACGCCTGGAGAGGTGCCGGAGCGGTTGAACGGGCGCGACTGGAAATCGCGTAACGGGGGAAACCTCGTTCGAGGGTTCGAATCCCTCCCTCTCCGTAAGCCCTTATCTATGGGGCCTGAGCGATCTTCGAGGGAACGATTCCGTTTCACGCCCCAACTCCTAGCTCGGGAGTCGCGCTCTCGACAAACGCCTGCGCTACAGCGGGCAGTCCTTCAGTGAGAAGTCGCATCGCCGCCTCTTCGCGCGACTCCTCAGGGCGCCGGATGCAGACGTATCGGTCGCGCGGCAGGATCAGCGCGAGCTCGATCTCGCCCCATAGGCCGGGCGCGTCTGCGCGGAACCACTCCCCGCGGATGCGCCATGGGGCAAAGCGCTCGTGGAGCTGCCTCTCGAGCTCGAAGGTGCCGGGCCTCTCGGCGATAAGCACCAGCCGTTCCGGATTCGCGCACTGCAGGTCTTCAAGTCTCTGCTGGGGATGGCCGGCGACCCCGATCTTCACCGGTCCCGACTCTCCGCACTGAATGAAGTAGAGCCAGATCATTGGTCGTCACCCTCCAGGATGATCGACATGGTCGCCTCCGACATCCGCCCAACGCATCGGGGGCACACAAAGCCCATCGACTGCGGCGTTGTCTCCACGCATCCGATGGTCACGGTGCCGGTGAAGTGCGTATGCGTGTACCAGCCCGCGTCTAGAGCAGCAGCCGTCGACTCGAAGTCAGCCGCGGCCACGCAGAACGAACAGCTGATCGTCATTGGTTGTCGCCATCCAGCACGATCGACATGGTTGCCGAGAGCGCAGCTTCGTCGTGGTCGACGTAGATATCGCCCGTCGTCTGGATCGAGGCATGCCCGAGCAGGCTCTGCACCGCCTTCAAGTTCCCGGTCGCGTCGAGGACCCGTTGGCCGGCGGTGTGGCGGGCCTTGTGCATGCGCTCGCCAGCCTCGACGCCCTTCGAGACGATGCCAGCCTCGGCGAGTCGTTTGTACCACCAAGAGTGCATGCCGTGAGCGCCGAGGGGTTTCGTCGGGTCCGGACGCCTTGCGCCGCCCTGGCCGGACGTGCCGATCATCAGGTAGTGGTCAGCCTGGCAGCCCTGCTCGAGGACGTGGTGCTCGAGGTCGGTCCAGAACGCCGGCGACGGGATCGGGATGTTGCGGACCTTGCCGCCCTTCGTGAAGATCGTCAGGCGCCGGCGCTGGTAGTCGAAGTGCTTGATCTGCACAGCCCGTAGCGCGCCCTTCCGCAGCCCGTAGTCGAAGAGCATCCGTAGCGCGATGCGGTCGCGTCGGCTCTCCTGTGCCGCGACGATCGACCGGCGCTGGTCATCGGAGAAAACCTCTCTGTATGCCTGGCGCTTGCGGGCCGTCTCGATTACGAGCGTCGGGTCTCCCTGCAGACGGCCGCGGCGGCGGTGCCACTTGAAGAACTCGCGGACGATCGACAGGTTCTTGTTGTACGTCGCCGGAGACAGGTCGCCCCACAACGCCTCCATCCATTCTTCGACGCGCTCCGTCCCGACAGGTGGCTCGAAGTCCTCGATGCTGGCCTCGGGGAAGAACTTGACGAGCCGGACCAGCGTGGACTCGGCCTCGGCGTGGGTTGCCGGGGCGGCGGTCCGGTGCTTGGCGCGCAGATACGGCCCTACGTCATCCCAGAGCGGGAACGTCTCGTGAGCGCGGTCCCTGCGCATCGCATCGCGCATCATAGGCGCGAGCTGTCGAAGCTGGTCGGCCGTCAGGCCGTTAGCGAGGTCGAGAACGAGCGTGGCGCTCATGCCGCCCGCCGTTCATCCAAAGCCGCGGAAACGGCCGAACGCTGCCGAGCGGTGAGCTCCCGCACGAGCCGGTATGGGCCGACCCCACAACGCCTCACCAGCCTCTCGGCCTCCCGGGAACCCCAGCCACGCTGAGCCTCCAACAGCCGCACCAGCATCATCGACCCGCAACACCCCTCGCCCAGGCACTCCTCCGCGGTCATCTCGCCAGCAGCCAACGCCTGGCGGATCGCCGAACGGCGGAGCCGCAGCTCGTTCATTTCGTCCACGTTCACGCCGTTTCCTCGAACAGCTCGGGCCGCGACGTCTCCAGGTGCTCACGGAGCCTCGCGACAGTGATCCCGGGACGCATCAGCGCAGCCATCGCGGCGAACGGCGCCTGGCGCTCGCTGAACCCAGCAGCGACGGCACGGTCGACCGCGGCCGTGAACCGCTGCCGGCGGACGCCGGCAGCATCCTCGCGCTCCATCCGGGCGAGGCTCCCCTTGACGTGCGGGTGAGTCACGCCGCGGCCTCGGCCGTCTCCGGGATCCAAAGACCACCCTCGCTCTGCTCCCACCCAGCCGGCATGCCGCCCCACGGGGTACCCCAGGCGCCCCTCAGGTCGGCGTCACTCAGGTCGGCGCCACTCAGGACGGCGCCCCTCAGGTCGGCGCCACTCAGGACGGCGCCACTCAGGTCGGCGCCCCTCAGGTCGGCGCCACTCAGGTCGGCGCCCCTCAGGTCGGCGCCACTCAGGACGGCGCCCCTCAGGTCGGCGCCACTCAGGACGGGCCTCTCTTTATTGCCCTTCCACGCCGCGATCCTTTCGAGCATCCGGCATGCCCTCGCGAACCGTGAAGAGTCCTCGTCGTCCTCCAGGCGCAGCGAGAACGCGAGGACCTCACCAGGAATCCACCAGGTGTCGATCGCGCCCTCCTGTCCGAGCCGAACCAGCTCAGCGCGTTGCTCCTGCGTCGAACCCTCCCCGTCATTCGCGCCGATCAGCACCGACCGGATCAGCCGGTGACAGCACGGCATCGCGTCCGTCCACCCTTCCCCGCACTGCCAGGCGAGGGCCGTCATCGTGCAAGCTTCGCCCGACTCCTCGCTACCCGCACCAGCGATCAGCTTGAACTTCCCCAGCACCTCATCGAGGCCATGCACCAGCGTCGTCATCTGACTCCCGTCGTCGTTGTTGATGTGACCAAGTCAGGTGAGAGAGGCCCGGTGGCCGGGGGCTCATAAACCTTTGAGCACCATTCCTCTCTCTCAGATCTAGGAGGGGTGGAGAAGCGAGCTGTTGTTCTCTGTTTCTGTCTACTGTCTCCTGTGGGGCGGAAAAACTCACGCCGAATGTCACGGCTTGTCACGTGACATCACCGTGACTTTCTTCGAGCTTTCGGCGCTCCCGTTCGGCTGCCTTGCGTGCCGCACCGGTCGGGTCCTTTACCTGCCACCGAGACCACCGCGGGAACAGGGCTGTGAAGTCCTTGGCCGTGTGTTCGACCATCTCGATCAGGCCTTCGCCAGCGGCGTCGGAGACGATGCTCTTGGCCTTGCCTGGCCTGACGAACGCCCGCCGGCCGAGCGTGGCGTAGCTCGCCGAGAACGAGCCGCTGTTGTTCTTGAGCTTCGCGAGGGCGAGCATCTCCTCGACGACCAGGGGGCCGCCGGGGCCGTGCTCGTCGCCGAGGGCCTGGACCCGCGGGTCGGCGGTGAACCCGGTGTCCCTTGCGAACCAGACACGGCTACTCACGCGGCGACGTCGTCGTAGTGGCCGTTCCGTGGCGCCGGGGCATCGTCGAATAGGGAAGGCTGACGGGTGTCGGCGCTCGCCGAGCCGACGACGGGGGGGCTGCCAACGCCGGCCGGGGAGACGGCGTCGGGCTGGTCGTCGTCGGCTCGGCCAACGTCGGGCTCCGAGCACAACCTGAACACCTTGGTCCGGCTTCTCCAGCCGATGCACTCGAACCCGTAGCCGCGGCCGTCCAGTTCGTGCAACCGGGCAGCGACCCGCGTGATCCTTGGTCCACCGTCAGGAGTCACGTCCGCAAGCCAGTCCGCCTGGCACGTCCCCTGAAAGGATTCGGCGGCCTCTAGGACGCGCTCAGCCTGGGTCTTCATGCCGCACCGTCCGCGAGGTAGCTGGCCATGCCGCCCATCCGGAACGCGACCTCGCCCGAAGGCTCCAACGTCGCCTCCTGCTCCGGTGTGAGAACGAACCCCTCGATGCCGAGCCCGTTGAATTTCCCGAACGTCCCATCGTCCCGCTTCAGCATCAGGTCGCCGGGCAGCAGTTCGTACGTCGGGTGCTTCGCGTGCGCCCCCGCGATCGGCACCGTCACCAGGAGCCCCTCGATAGTGCCGCCGTAGCTCATGCCGGCACCAGCACGCCGAGCACGTGGTTGCCGAGGGACCCGTCGTCCCACCGGACCGTTGCGCGGCCAGCGGCGATCCAGGTGATCGTCCCCATCTTCGACGCGTCGTCGGGGTGGAAGACCCGTGCACCTACCCAGACGCTTTGGTCCCTAAGCGACATCGACTGCCTCCCAGCGGGTTACGCCCGTGCCGCCTCGCACCGCGACTTCATCCCAGCCCTCATCAGGGAGGCGCTTGAGCCGACGCCCGAAGCGGACGTTACGGGCGGGCTGATAATGGTCCTCGGCCCACATTTCAAGCTGGTGCCGCCGTGAATGGACCTCACCGTCGCTGGCGATCAGCTCGTCGGGTTCCCACGGCAAGCCTGCCCACTCCTCGTCCGTCAGGCTCTCCCACGCGACCTCCTGGTGGGCCATGACGCACGCGAGGCTCGGTCGCTCCCAGCTGAGCCGGTATTCGTAGTCGCCACGTTCGAGTGGCTCGATGTTGCTCTCACCGGGAGGCGTCATCGGAGAGCCTCGTCGCCCTTGGGTTGGTTGTCGAGGTCATGCCGCCACTTCGAGCGGCGGATAGTTCCGGTCGAGCCACCACGTAATCCCGAACTCCGCGGCGAACTCCTCAACACCCTCAGGCAGCCAGGAGCGGCGGAGCCGGAGCTTCCGGGACTGGTCGAGCAGGTGGTGGTGGTGAGCGCAGCCGGGGACCCAGACCCGCTCGTCCCACTGGAGGTCCCGGAGTGACGGCGGGAGCTTCGCGAGCAGCTCGGGCACCCGGTGGCGGCCGTGGTGGGCGGGCATCCAGATCTCGCGCTTGATGGCCTGTTTCGAGATCAGATGCGCCCGTTCCAAGCGCCCCTGGCAAGGGCTCAGCGAGGGGAGCGGCAGCTTCGCGAACCAGCAGCCGGCGGACGGGTCGACCGCGAAGTTGTAGACCGTCATCAGGCCACCTCATCCAGGACCAGGAGCCGGCCGCGTGGATCGCGCCGGCAGTCCGTGTGCTTCGCCTTATCGGTGTTCCCGCCACAAGTCGCGCAGACCTTGACGGGCATGATGTACGTGCCGCCGTGGCCAGCACGGCCGCCGTTGCGCTTCACGCCGGGCTGATCTGTGATCGGCCGGACGTTCACGGCCGCCGCCCGTGGTTCGCGAGTGCGAGTAGAGCGATCAGCCAGTGGAAGGGACGCCGGCGGTTGAAGGGCACGCCGACGGGCCCGAATGCCCAGTAGTTGCTGCGTTTGTCGAGCCGCGAATACCAGACCCACGGAGGCTGGTCTCGCTCGAAGACGAGACGAATCATGCTGCGCCGCCCATCGGGCAGCTGTCCCAGAACCCGCAGAACTTCTCGGTGCACCACCAGGCGCCGGGGACCGCGCCACCCCACACGTCGGATTCCATCCGCCAGTGGATCTCGGCGGCGATCCCATAGAGCCGGTCGACGAACTGGTCGAGCTGGGCATCGGTCCGCTCGGTCGGCACAACTTCCGCATACGGGGTCTTCGTCTTGACCATCGTGTGGAAGTTGAAGCCCGACGCGGGGTTGCCCTCGGCGCGACGCGCGAGGAGATAGCTGGTGGGCTGAATGTCGGTGTGCGCGTCGGCGCCGAGCTTGCTCTTGCGAACCTTGAGATCGTCCACTGCGCCGTCGGCGTCCTCGAGGTCGAAGAAACCGCGGAATCCCCAGTCGACGCCTTCGAGCTGCAGGTTGAACTCGCGCTCCACGCTGACGGGGGTGACGAACGGCGCGATCGTGGAGTCGTATGCCTTGACGGCGAGTACCCCGACGTCCTTGGTCTCGCCCGCGTCGTCGCCGCGCCAGTCGACCTCTTCGCGGTCGATGCGCTCGTCCCACTCGTCGCTGAACAGGTCGAGCACGTCGTCCGTGGAGGGGCGTGTGCCCTCCTCGATTTGGACCTGGTAGGCGTGGCCCTCCGCGGCACCTACGGACGACCCGAGGATCATGGCGCCGGAGGGCGGTTCGTACTCGCGGTCGATGTATTTGCGCCGCCACTTCTCGGGGCACTTGATGTACGTGTTGACGCTCGACACCGACAGGTAGTCGACTGGCAGCACCCGCGGGATCTCGAGCGTGCCGCTCATTGGGGTGCCTCGACCTTCTCGATGGCCGCCAGGATCGGGTTGACGGCCTTCGCTGGCAGCCGGTCCATCGCCCGCCTGAGCCAGTCCGATGCAGCGTCGTCCGTGTCGAACGTCTTCGCCTCGCTGCCTGTCGCCTCGAGGATGATCGCCGCGAACGCGCCGGCCGAGAGACCCTTCTCGCTAGCCTTCCCGTTCAGGAGACCGCGTTGCTTCGCGGTCGCCGTGCGCTCCGTCGCCTGCGGTGCATCGGCAGTCACTGCGCGTGTGGGCCGCGGGACCGGCGTTGGCTCGGCCCCGTTCGTCTCGGGGCGTGGCAGGTCCTCGGCGTCCTGAGTGAACAACGCCGATGCGCCAGTCACGGCGAGGATCGCGTCCACACGGGCGCGCTTCTCGGCCATCTTGACGACCGTGTTCCACAGGTCCGGCAGGTCGGGGTTGTCGATCTCCCCGACCGTCTGGCTCTCGATGACCTCGGCGCCGTCGGCCCACTTGTGGCCGCAGCCACCCTTCTTGGCGAAGCACAGCCAGCCGCCGCCGTACTCGTCGCGGCCCTTGATGATTGCGGCCTCGCCGCAGTCGGGGCACACGCGCTGCTCTTGGCGCTTGCCGTACTTCTTCTCACGGGTTGTGCAGAGACCCTCGCCGAACCCGACCCGCGCCCCGGTCGGAGCGTGGTAGACGGTCGCGGTCGATTCGACCGTCAGATGGTCGCCTGGCCCGTAGGTCTTCGCGTTGACGAGTTGCACGTCGAGCTGAAACAGGACACCGAGCTTCTCCGCGCCGGGCTTCAACAGCGTGGGCTTGCTGCCCGTCCCAGGGATCACGCCATAGTCGACGTCCCTGGTCATAGCGGTGTTCATCGCCTCCCGGATTGCGTCGAGGCGCTCGACGAGGTCAGCGGAGGATGCGGCGGGGACGACGCTCATCTGTACGGGACGCACAGCGACGGCAACGCTCGGCTCGGGGACGACCTCTACCTCGGGGATGTCCTGCTCGGGGGCGCTCATCAGCAGCGGCTCCCGCCGAGCAGTTCGTCCCAGCCGGCCTCAGCGATCGGCTCGGGCGAGCTCATCCGGTTCAGCCCGAGCTGTCCGCGGTGCGCGGCGATCGCGCCCTCGGCGAGCCGGATCTCCCGGTCGATCAATGCGACGAACCCGTTCATCTCGACGGCTTTCGCAGCTTCGAGTCCGGCACGTGCGATCTCTCGCCAGTACCCGTCGCAGGGCTGACTGTGAGCGTCTGAGAGCACTCTCTCGAGAGCGTCGACTTCGGCCTCTGTGGGCTGTTGCGCTACGTTTGCGGCCATCAGGATCTACCTCCTGGTCGTGGACCGGGCCGTGCTAGCGGCGCCGGTCCGTCTTGTTACGTGAACCCCAGATGCGGGGCGAAGATCACGGGCTTCCCAGCAGGAATGCTCGAACTGGTTCGCCTCGCAGGGCGGGACAGCGCTTAGGTGCGGGCGCTCCTGTCGGTCGGCCGCGCGGTCCGCATGGTCAGCGACCTCGCAGAGCGCGAACACGAGCAGGAACGCGAGCATCCCGACACCGCAGGCGCCGGCGATGATGACTGTCGCGACCGGGCTCATACGAACACCCCGTCGGCCATCTGCTCGCGGTCCCTGCCAGACGGCGAGACGGTCTCGAGGCCGATCGTCTCGACGCAGTTCTCGCAGACGGGCCCGCAGGCTGTGGGGGTGAAGTCGGTGTCGTCGTCCCAGAACACGCCGGAGCACTCGACGCAGGTGAACCCGTCGTGGCTGTGCCGGCACATTAGGCGGCTGCCTTTCGCTCTTCGGTGGTGAGCCTCTCGATGATGTGCCGGAGCTGACCGGACACGCTGCGGTTCTCGCGGGCAGCGAGTGCCTTGAGCGCCTCGTGCTGCTTGCGAGAGAGCCTGAGAGATGTCACGACCTCGGAGCTCTGGCTTCCGGTTTGGTTTGACTTCTGAATCATTGCCGGTACTATACACCGTAGTCAAACAGGAGTCAAGGATGACGATGAGAAACTTCCAGCCGGGCGGCCCGCGAGCCGTCCCTGAACCACGTAGGCTGGCCGTCGAAATGGGGGCCAAGCGCAAGCCGCTCACACCAGTCGAGCGCGAGCAGTGGGAGGCTGTCGCGAAACGACTAGCCGAGCTGCGCGGCGGCAAGAGCGCAGCCACGACGGCGCGCGAGGTGGGCGTTACAGAAGGCGGCTATCGCGCATGGGAGAAGGGAGCCAGCCGGATCTCACCCGCCAACCTCAAGCGACTCGGCCAGATCTACGGAGTGACCGAGAACTACATTCTCTACGGCCAGGACAAGCCAGTGCGTCGCTCCCAGCTTGACCGCATCGAGCATCAGCTCGGGACGCTCACCCGAGCGGTCGAAGCCGCTTCCGCCCAAGCTCTCCGAGGCGATCCTCTCCAAGGTCTCGAAACCCTGCTGCGAGAACTTCAAGACGCGAAGCCATCCGACTCCCTGGAGGGCAAGGGTTCCTCTTGAGGTAGCAGTCGATCATCACGCCGATCTCGTACGCGGCGTGCGCCTCCCAGATCTCTGCCTCGTCATGGTCGTGCAAGATGCCCCCGGCCGGTTAACGGCCCGCCGGCTGGTGGCTTTAGGGTCGCGGTCGAGCATTCGACATCTGATCTGAGGCCTCTCCGCAAATAGCGAGATAAACGCCCGTGCGGTATTTTGGTCCTGTAGGCTCGCAGCGGTCAACGAGCTGGGGGTAAACGACCGTGAAGCCATTTCTGATTCTCGCCGCTTGTGCGGCGCTGGCGTTCGCGGGGTGCGGCGAAACCGCAGACCAGGCAATCCGGAAGGCGAACCGTGAAGACACCAAGGCCGTCAACGCGGTCAACAAGTCGACGTTCGAAGCCGCCATCGCGGGGATCGAAGCCAAGATCGCCGATGCCGAACACACGGAAGCTGTCATCAACCTGAAGCGTGCGGAAGCGGGCCAGTCCGCCGCTCATCCAGAGGCCGGGGTGATCCGCAGGCTCGAAGGGTACAAGCGGAAAGCCGAAGCCGAAGAGCCCTAGACGCGCGTTCCGTCCGCAGGGCCTGCAAAATTGCGCGTGCCCGCCCCAAGGTGCCGCCGAGTTAGAGGCGTCACGGCATAAAGGTCCCGTGACAGCACTGTTAAGGACCTCCCCGCTTACCGGGCTGCAGCACATTCTCTGATTCTTCGGCTGTCGGCTCCCACCAGGAGCCTCATGTGACGGCCTCGCCGCAGGGGCCTGAGATGGCCCGCGGCGGAACCTTCCCCTCACTGACCTGGAGGCCGTGTGGTTACCCGCCTCGAACTCTTGTCGAGCATCGGCCCTGAATCGGGGTTCGTGCGCGACTCCGAAGGCCACGAGACCGTGAACCCGAAATTCGGGTCTCTCGGGCAGCTCGACGAAATCGGCCTGTCGGGGTTGTTCATCAAACCGTCCGGGTCCGCCGTCAAACCCGAAGGGTCCACGGAAAGCCGGATCGTGCCGGGCACCCGCATCGTCGAAACGAACTCGGCGGGTGTCGCGGCGCAGCTCCTCGCGGAGGGCATGTTCGCGCTCGCCGCCGAAGAAGGCGGCCTCTTCCCGGACGAAGCTCTCTTCCCAGACGAAACGCTGTTTCCCGAATAGAAAGGACGACGCTCGCTCATGGCTCTTGGCGCATTCGGATGGAAAAACAAAGGTGCGCCCGCGATCAACGCGACGAACCTTGAGCTGAACCGTTCGGAAATCGTCGCGTGGGCCGCTGAAGGCCTCAACCCGACGGCTGTCAAGAACAGCGCGTACAACGCCGCCCCGGGCGACTTCATCCCCGTCGACATCTCCGGCGGGAGCGTCGCGATCAAACTCCCCGCGAAACCCGCGGACAAGACCCGTGTCGGGTTCAAGGTCGTCGCGGTGAACGCGACGATCGGGTCGACGTCGCTCCTCATCAACCGTGGTGGCGAAGCGGACGTCTTCAACATCACCGGCGGCAGCACGACGCTCACGTTCTCCGCGAAGTTCCAGGGCGGCATCTTGCAGTACAACGCCTCGGCTGGCATCTGGTTCCTCCAGGCGACGGACACTCCTCTCGGGTCGGCGCTCGGCGCGCCCGTCCTCGGCACCGACGGCACCCTCGCGGGCCCGGGCGGCACACAGCTCGCGGGCGGCAGCATTGTCTATGCGCCGGCGCCGTCGGGCGACGAAACGGGCACGACGGACACGGCCGCTCTTGCCGCTGCGATGCCCGCCAAAGGGTCACTTGTCCTACGGTCCACAGCCCCGTATTTCGTCACGAAACTTCCGGACGGCGGCCCCGAACAAGGCATCCTGTGCGTCGGCCTGCCGACAGTCAACATGGTCGGCAGCGGCGTCTGCCTCCACATCCACAACGCGAGCATGTCCACAGGCGGAGGCGAAGCCGAGTTCACAGGCAACATGCCCGCCCGGTTCGACCCGTTCGTCATCGACGGGTCCAAAGCCGGCGCGAAAGCCGTCGGCATCCAGATCGGCGACATCAACAACCTGACATGGCACGGCCCAGTCGCCCGGCACTTCACCGGCGCCGAAGCGATCGGCTGGCTCCTCAAGTCCGAAGTGGCGTGGTGCGAACGCAACAACATCGTCGGGATCTCCGTCAACAACACCCAGGGCGTCGTGTTCGACAACGGCGGCGCGGGCACGGGAGCGTTCGACTACAGCCGGTTCGACTTCAGTATCCAGGCGATGGCGAAACAGCATGGCATCGTCATGCAGAACGCCATCGGCCTATGGGGCTCCAACCTCCGCGTGACAGGGAACTGCTTCAGCGCCGCCGGCAACACCGGGGTCGCGTGGAAGCTCGGCGCGGACAACACCGCCGTCCAGATCCTCGGGTCTCACATCGAGATCGGCCTCGAGACAGACGGGAACGCCGGCGTCGGCCACACCACCATCGAACGCGGCACCCTCGCCGAAGTGTCCGCCCAGGGCGTCCTGTCCTACAAGGTCGGCGGCACGATCGCCTGGACCGCCGGGAACATCACCCAGCCGGACAGCCGGTTCGCGTTCAGCGGCATCGTGAACGTCGACGCGAACCTCGGCCAGAACAAGCAAGGCGAGGGCCTCAACGTCCTCGGCGGCAGCACCTGGAGCAGGGGCTTCACGACCGTCGCCGCGGCGAACCTCCAGATCAAAGTCCAGTCCGGGGACTACTTCACCGCGACCCTCGCATCCGGAGTCAACACCGTCAAGCTCGAAAACAGCACGCAGGGACGCGCACGCCGTGTCCTCGCAGTCGTCACCCAACCGGCAGCCGGGGAACCCGCGACCCTCAGCATCACCGCCCCCGGCAACAACCTCCAGGGGAACGTCCAGACCCTCAGCACCGCCGCCGGGGGCCCGGTCGTCCTGCAGGCCGCGCACAACGCGGTCGACGTCCTGGAGTTCGTCACCGCGGACGGCCAGAACTGGTTCGTCCGGGTCCTCGGCGCCCGCGCAGCCCACGACGCTTTCCTCGGCGTCATCCGCCCCGTCTACGCCGCGAGCATCATCCCCTCCACCGAATCGGTGATCGGCACAGGGTTCCGCGCGTTCTTCGCCCGCTGTGTCGTCCCCGTCACCGGCACACTCCACGACATCACTGTCTTCAACGGCACAGTCGTCAACGGCAACCACAACGCCGCGGTCTTCGACACCGGCCAAGCGTCGGCAGGCAGCTACACCCCTCTCTGGGAATCAGGGACCGTAGCCGCGGCAGGCGAATCCAAACCACAGGTCGTCGGGGATCCCGCTCTCGCTGTTACTGCGGGCCAGCACCTGATGCTCGGCATCATGAACAGCGGCACGACCCACAAGTTCGGCGAGGTCCCCACCGCGAGCCACTCCGGGTGGATGCAACTCCCGGGCAACTTCGCACCATCCGGCGGCGGAGCGTCACCCAAGATGCTCGCCCAGCACAACTACGCCGAACTCAAATTCGCCGCGATCACAGAGGCCGAAATGGAAGTCCAGGGCACACCACCCCTCGCCATCATCGGCCGCATCACCTGAGAGACCACCCGGCCCGGGCGCGATGCCCACGGCCCGAGCACAGGAGGCACAAGGCGCGATGCCGAAGGCCCAACAGAAACCCGCAGAGAAAACCGCGCCGCGCTCGGACAAACCGAACGCTTCACGCGCGCGGAAAGCGAAACCGAAGGCGCCCCCGAAGTCACGGCGCAACTGGAAGCCGATCTTCCTGATCGCGTTCAAGGAGCATGGGACGGTCACGGCGGCCTGCGAGAAAGCCGCGATCGGACGCGCCACGGCCTATGAAGCTCGCAGCGACAAGGAGTTCGCCGAGGCGTGGGACCAGATCGAGGCAGAAACGACCGATGCGATGGAGCGCGAGGCTTACCGCCGCGCCGTTGAGGGTGTCGAGAAGCCGCTCGTATCGGCGGGGAAACTAGTCACGACCGCGACCGAGTTCTCGGACGGCCTCATGATGTTCCTCCTGAAGGCCCGCAAGCCTGACACATACCGCGAGAACGTAAAGGTCGAGGCGACCGCGACGGTGAAGCACGGCCAGACGCTCGACCTCTCGAAGCTGACGGACGGGGAGCTGGCGCAGCTCGAGCAGCTCACCGCCAAGGCCGCGTAGGTGTGGCTCCCGGCGCCCGATGAGGTCATAGCCGAGGCTTGCCGCCGCCGGCTGTCCCGGCTGATCCGTGAGGCGTGGCCGATCGTTGAGCCTGCCACCCCGTTCGTCC
>Ga0265327_10003711_pt1 | contig 14233 bp, 14 predicted proteins | sample 41621metaG_FD_202089 | JGI IMG/M metagenome (GOLD analysis project Ga0265327, IMG submission 202089) | Rhizosphere microbial communities from Carex aquatilis grown in University of Washington, Seatle, WA, United States - 4-16-21 metaG | ecosystem: Host-associated > Plants > Roots > Rhizosphere... | reverse complement strand
CTTATGTGCTGGGCGTAGGGTTTGTGCCTATACGAAAACAGGGCAAATTGCCGGCGGAAACCATAGGTCACGACTACGAGTTGGAGTACGGAACGGATCGCGTCGAAATTCATACGGATGCCATTGAGCAGGGAGAGCGCGTGCTGCTGGTGGACGATCTTATCGCCACCGGAGGAACGGCGGAAGCGGCGGCGACTTTAATCACTAATATAGGCGGCGAAATTGTCGAATGCGCATTCGTGGTCGATCTGCCTGATTTGGGCGGTTGCAAGCGCCTGGAGAAAAAGGGGTATAAAGTGTTTTCGCTGTGCGAATTTGAAGGGGAGTAGGCGCTATGTCGGTAACTGCGAACAAAGTTGAAACGCTGCGCTGGCGAGACGGTAAGCTGGACATGATCGACCAGCGCGTACTTCCGGCAGTATTCGAATATTTGAGCTACGAGTCGGCAGCCGGTGTCGCCGAAGGCATACGCAGCATGGTTGTGCGTGGCGCGCCCGCAATCGGGGTTGCCGCCGCCTATGGCGTGGCGCTCGAAGCTTCGCGCCTGCAAGCCGGTTCGGCGTACGAATTTCGTCAAGGTCTTGAAACCGGATTTGAATTGCTGGCGGCAAGCCGTCCCACGGCAGTCAATTTATTCTGGGCGCTAAACCGGATGCGGCGCGTCTGGTCTGGTTTGTCAGGTCTGGACAATGCAGCTGTGGCTGTTCGCCTGCTGGATGAGGCGCATGAGATTCTGGCGGAAGATATCCGTATTAACCGAGCGATGGGAGCTTTCGGTGCGTCATTATTGCCTGATGGCGCGCGTGTGCTGACGCATTGCAATGCGGGCGCGTTGGCGACGGGGGGGTGGGGTACGGCGCTGGGCGTATTTCGTTCCGCTGTGGAGGCGGGCAAGAAAATTTCGGTGATTGCCGATGAAACGCGGCCCTTCCTGCAAGGCGCGCGCCTGACTTCCTGGGAAATGGTGCAGGAGGGTATCCCGGTCACGCTGATTACCGACAACATGGCGGGATTCATGATGAGCCGGGGCGAAATTGATGCCGTGGTGGTGGGAACCGACCGGGTTGCAGCCAATGGCGATGTAGCCAACAAAATCGGCACTTACATGGTTGCCGTTTTGGCGAAACGCCATAACATTCCGTTTTATGTGGCGTGTCCGCTGTCGACGATAGATCTCACCGTGCCTGACGGCAGCGCCATACCCATCGAAGAGCGTGCGCCTGAGGAGGTGCTCGGCTTTCGAGAAAACCTGTGGGCCGCGCAAGGGGTTTCGGTGCGTAATCCTGCCTTTGATGTGACGCCGGCTGAACTGGTCGCTGCGCTGATTACCGAGCGCGGCATTGTTTATAATCCTTCCAGCGAGAGTTTGAGCGCCTTGTTCAGATCTGAGCCGTAACGGATATACTTCGTTCAAGCGCCAGACCCGTCCAAGCGATTCTCTACCGAAGCCAGACTTGGCGAGGGGAGCGGTCGCTTGTTTGGGAGTGCAAGGTCGATGTTTCGAGAGAATCAAAGAAACTGGTACCTGTCTATTTATTCGGCTATTCTTGCTTTTAACACGCAAGATCACTGACTTGGGAGTGCCGACACAGCCATGAACAGACGTTATCCGAGCTTGTTTTTTTTGCTATGCTGTTGCTTGCGGGGTGCACAGGGCAAAACATGAATCGAGTGGAGAGAGGTTTTCACGCCAACGCCGATAATTATGGGAATATGCCCGGCAATTATAATCGCGGTCATGGCTATTATGGGGAATATCGGCGCGATGACGAACATTAGCAAGGTATCCTGCTTTTCTTAAGGAAAAACAGGGTACAGCGATTGAGGGAGAGCTTTTATGCGTAAAACCCTATGCTTGCCGATATTGATGGTATTGGCGCTTGGCGCCATGCCGGCTTGGGCCGATCAGGTCGCGGAAGTGATGAAGCTCGCGGTGCAGGGCGACGCCGGAGCGCAGACCGATTTAGGCGTGCGTTATCTATACGGCGACGGTATACCGAAGAACTACGTTAATGCCTCGAAATGGTTGCTCCGGGCGGCCGAGCAGGGAAATGCCCTTGCCGAGTTTAACCTGGGGTTAATGAATGCAAACGGCGAAGGCGGGCCGGTCAATTACGGCGAAGCCGCCAAATGGTATAAGAAGGCGGCTGTCAGAGGCGATATGCAGGCGCGTTTGAATCTGGCCTTGATGTATACCAAAGGCGAAGGGGTTCCGAGAAACTATCGCGAGGCGGCGTACTGGTTTCGGCTGGCTGCAGAACAAGGCGATGCAGCAGCGCAGTTTCATTTGGGCGTTATGTCGCTCAATGGTGAAGGGGCCAGACAGAGCTACACCGATGCTGAGGCGTGGTTTCGCAAGGCGGCCATGCTGGGCGATCCCGCTGCGCAATATCACTTAGGGTTGCTTTACCTTGATGGGCACGGCGTGCCGGAAGATCATCAGGCCGCCTATTTATGGTTCGTGCTTGCTGCGCAGCAGGGTAACGAGGCCGCTTTGAATTTAATGGACCAGGTGGAAAGCGAGTTGACCAAGGAACAAATTGCCGCCGTACAGCAGCGTGCGGCAGAATGGCGCCCCGTCAAAACCAGCAAGCCAAAAATACGTTCCTGAAGGCGGATATCATCATGAAGCGTTTGTTGCTTATTATATTTATCCTGGGTACGGCATCCGCAATGCTCGGGTGCGCCGGAGGTTCCTCGTACCCTGGTTATTATGGTGGTTATGGCTACGGTTATCCTCATTATGGCAGATACGGCTATGGGAATAACTATGGGCGCTACGGAGGGTATTATGGCGGCGGTGGACACTGGGGGCATTACGGCGGCTGGGGGCGTCGTTGATAGGGATGGTTTCTGTTTTTCGTAATCTCAGCGTCCTGATTTTCCATTCGTTCCTTACGTTCCGCTCAGAACAGGCGCAGGAGGATCGTCTGCCGCATCGCAGCCGCAGACGGTATCGCCAACTCGCCATGCTTCGCCTCCATCATTCGCGCTGAATAGCTATAGCCCGTTAAAATTAGTAAGTCGAGGTAGAAATGAGTAAATTTAATTATTGTGCGGTGGTGGCGTTATGTATCTCCTTCGGGGGAGCATCATGGGCCGTAGATTACGGCGCGCCGGGGGCAGGCGTTGCGCCAGGCGTCGGAGCGCCGGGTGTCGGCGCAGCGCCGGGAGTTGGGGCCGGAGCGCCTGGCGTCGGCGCAACGCCGGGCGCTGGGGCCGGAGCGCCGGGTGTTGGCGCAACTCCAAGAGCTGGAGCTGGAGCTGGAGCACGAGGGGTTGGTGTCGCGCCGGGCGCTGGGGCCGGTGCGCCCGGTACAGAGCGTACTCGCCGGCGCAGGTAGATGGCAAGTTGTTGCTTGCGTGTTTCTACCTTCAGTTTAGCAGGCTCTCCGCGCAGACGTTACTATTCTCCAATGCTCCGACTTCGACCGGTGAGCCCCAAAGCTGTGAAAAGATGACACGGGCGCTGTCGGGCGACCCTGTGGTCAGGAATGTCTCCCGGCTCTGAAATGGCGCCGACGCCATGTCCTGACTGCATAAATGCCGTATGGTCTGGCGAGCGACGGCCGCAGACGATTCGATTATTCGGACCGCTGGCCCGGCGATTTCGCGGATCTCGGACTCCAGAAAGACATAGTGCGTGCATCCGAGAACAAGGGTGTCCGCTCCTTTATCCACGAGAGGAATGACGAGCTTTCGAAGGTATTCGCGAGTGAAGCCGGACGAGAGTTCGCCTCGTTCGACAAATTCCACTAAACCAGGACAAGGTTGCAGGAGCACATTCACGCCCTGTCCATACTCCCGGCAAAGCCTTGCGACATTCGCGCTTTCGATAGTTCGTTCCGTGGCGAGAACGCCGACGACGCCGGTTCTGGTATGAGCAACCGCCGGCTTTATGGCCGGCTCCATCGCAATAACCGGTACGGGCAAGTGAGAGCGCAGCCTTTCGACAGCTACGGCTGTCGCTGTATTGCATGCAATCACAATGACCTGAGCCCCGGCGTCAACCAGGCGCTCGGCTATCTGGTGCGCGCGGTTTTCGATGAAAGCAGGGGGGCGGCTTCCATAAGGTGCATTTCCTGAGTCTGCTATATAGATAAAATCCACTATGGGGTGCTCGCGACGAATCGCCTTGAGCACGGACAACCCGCCCACGCCGGAATCAAAGACCCCGATTTTTGGAACAGCGGCAGAATGTATGGTCATTGCTTGGATTCGATTATCATGTATCTGGAAATGTCCTGCGCTTTCACAGTAACGCATACATTATAGCTGGATCATCAGGCGGAAATGATGCTGTCTTCCAGGTGCTGTACAATTTCACGAACCACCTCATCCCAGTCATCGTGCGTTTTCTGCCGAAAAATTCGCGCGGCGGGATACCAGGGGGAATCGCTGCGCTTATGCAGCCAGCGCCAATCGTTTATATAACTGACCATGATCCAGACCGGTTTGCCCAAAGCGCCCGCAAGATGGGCGATTACGGTATCGACGCAGATAACCAGGTCAAGGTTCGCTATCAGCGCGGCGGTATCGGCAAAATCGCTCGAAGATTCGATCAGACGGTTCAGGCAGGGCATGGCCGCAATGGTTTCACTGTCGTGAGCCGGCACGTCCTTTTGCAGGCTGATCAATTCGATATTCAGATTCATTAACGGCGCTATGGCGGCCAGACGCATATCGCGTCTATGATTGAGCGGCGGGTACTGACGGCCCGCCCAGGCGATGCCCACCCGTGGCCTGTTTCCCGGACCGAGCCGCGCTCGCCATTTTTCGGTTTGCGCAGGCGGTGCGCTGATGTATGGCACGTCGTTGGGTACAGTTTCCAGCTCGGTTCCTAATGCGAGCGGCAGGCTCATTAACGGACAATGGACATCGTGAGGCGGAAACGGTTCTTCCGTTCCGATAATCCGTATTCCGGTTAACGTGTCTTCGATCAGCGCCGCCAAGGGGGCAGGTATGCGCAGTATGGTTTGTTTGGCCTGTTCCGCAACCAACGGGATAAAACGTAAAAACTGTATGGTGTCGCCGAAGCCTTGTTCGCATAACAGCAGTATGGTTTTATCGGCGAGCTGTTCCTTGCCGAGCCATAGCGGCTGAGGGGACAGCGGCAGATAAATCCTGAGCTGTTCGGTGAGCCATCGATATTCGTATTGCGGCCAGCCTTGACCGTACTCCCCCATCAGCAGGTGGCAGTGGCTTTGTTCGATGAAAGCCTCGGCCATTTCCGGGGCGACGGCTGCTGCAGCCCGATAACTCGCTAAAGCCTCGGCTATGCGATCTATCCCTCTGAGCGCATTGCCGCGATTGAATAAGGCGATGGCATGGTTTTCGGATTGTTCGAGCAGGCGGTCGTAACAGGCGATGGCGTCTTCGTATCGATTAAGCAGGATTAACGCATTGCCGCGCTCGTTCAGGGCATCCGGATAGACCGGTTTTAATTCCAGGGCGCGATCGTAGCTGCCGATGGCTTCTTCGTAACGATGCAATTGTCTGAGCAGGTTGGCCCGTTTGTAAAACGCTTCCGCATCGCCGGGGTTAAGGGACAGGTGTAGTTCATACTGCTGCAGCGCGTCTTCGAGGCTTTTATTGAGCAATTCCAGCGTATTTGCGTCGCCGGGCGTGAAGTTGAGCACGCGTTCGAAGCACTCGGAGGCTTCCTCGTAACGGGACAGGGAGTTCAGCAGAGTCCCTTTATCGAACAAGGCCGGAAAAAAAATCGGGTTGAGGGTTACTGCTTCATCCAGGCATGCCAGGGCTTCTTGGTAGCGATGGTCGTTTTTGAAGGAAATGCTGCGGATCATCAGCTCGACAACTTTTCCCACTTCCGCATATGCTGTGTAAGTCATGGTTCTGCCTGCGCTACCCCTGCTTTTCAGCAAGGGTAGCCAATTATCCAGGAATGCGCAATCTCAAGCGGTGGTGTCAATTGAGCCGACGGAACCGGTGGCGCTGATGGAGCTGGTGGCGTTGCTGCCGGCTGCGGTATTGCTTGAAACGGCAGCGTTACCTGTGGACTGCTGCCGGGCCTGCAGCTCGATCTGCTGAAGCTGTTGCTGAAGTAATTGAATTTTTTGCGCCTTGGTTTTGGCGTCGTCAGCCTTGTTTGCCTGCTCCTTGACGATATCCTGTTGAATTTTTGCTATTTGCTTATCCAGTTGCGATGAACTGCCGCTGGTAGCCGGCGAGTACGAGGAGGCGCCGGATGAAACGGATGAAATGCTCATGGGTATATGCTCCTGTCTGAAATGGTAAGAACCTTATGCAAGGATGGGAGTGCATCGACCTTTGTTAAAGGTAACTATTCAGCGAGTGCTTTTGAGTGCTGACCGAAGCCGGTTGGAAGTGAGGCGTGTCAGTCTGGACACGCTGCAAGTCCATCCCTAGAAGCTCTCTGCGCCCATCCGTGGGCGCAGAAGGTCTCGCCCGACTCGCCTCACTTCCTCTCCAACGGGTATGCTGAATAGCTACTGTTAAAGTAGCTATTCTATCGTTGTGGATAAATATTATTTGCTTATATTTACACCTTGTTACCTGAATTTGCAATTAGCAGGCAAGCTGTTTGCAGGAATTTTTCCAGTCTGCGATTCAATCCATCCTGTTTTCGACCACCATAAACCACGGGCGTCTGGCTGTAGGTTGCAGATAGCCTTGCGGACTCAGTTGCAGCACGCTTTTGGAAACGGAATTTCTGACATTGCCGCCGATGGCTTCCAGCGTTTTTCCCTTCACCGCAGTGACTATGTCGCAATGCAGCTTGGCATTTTCGATCTGGCTGGATACCGGCAGGTAGTTGGGGCTGACATCAATGCGAACGTCGCGGCTTGCGCAAATCAAATCGCCGGGTTTGGGCGGGTAATCGGCGACGCTGCGCGGAACAAAATTTGCCACCTGTGATCCGGCGTTGCCGAGAAAGCGCGACAGATAAACCCAGTGTGCTGAAGCATAAGGGAACTCGTCCTCGCTGATGCCCGCGACTGACATAACCCAGCTGATGAAAGCCGCCGACCACGGTTGTTGGCAATCGTAACCTGATAGCCCAAACTTGCCCGCCGTTCGCCAATAATTTCTGATGCGGTCGCTGTGCGATGCATCGTCGTCTTCCCAAACGCCTACGCGCGGGATGCTTTCCATATCGCTGCTGATAATGATTTCCTGTTCGCCGAAATAATTCCATTCTTCCAGCAAGATCGACAGTATCCGATACCTGGCGGAAGTTTCAGGGAAGTCGCGGATGGATAGCTCGCGTTCGGGCGGCCTGGGCTGGACTGTTGCAACGGGAGGCTGTACCACGTGCGGTTTCCTGGGCGCGGGAGCGCAAGCGCTCAGTAATAAACAAGCGATAATGAACGTAAGTTTCAAATACATGCGCGCTTTCCTGTAGAAGTATGCATCCTTGGGTATCGGCTACGAAGCCGGGTTATTCAGCAAGGCAAAGTGAAACGTAACTATTCAGCGAGTGCAATTGATGTCCTGACCGAAGCTGGTCGGAAGCGAGGCAAGCCAGTCGAGACACGCTGCAAGTCCGTCCCTGGAAGCTCTCTGCGCCCATCTGGGCGCAGAAGGTCTCGCCTGACTCACCTCACTTCCTCTCTCCAGACATGCTGAATAGTTACTGTGAAACAAGTTTATCGCGAAGGCCGCCGCGCTTCGTGGAACCATATGCGATAACGTTCCATGCGCGCGCGTTGATCCTGCGGCGCATGCCGGCGGCAACCGGCGTACTCGGGCGAGCCGGGCGTTGCGCCCCAGCGCGCTTCGGCGCAATCGTTCGGATTGTATGCCATTTCGAACGCCGCTTTGCGCGCCAATACATCGGCAACCGTCAAGGTCCAGCGGCTGCCGTCTTCTCTCAAGTACTGAAACTGGCGCTCGTTGATACGCTGCCGGTGATATTGTTCGAGTTCCGTTTTGGCCTGTTGAGGCGCAACGCCGTGCAGCAGAAATAATTCCGGGTGACGCACGATGCGGTCGGGCATGTCGAGCAGCGCATTCATAGCAATGATCAGGCGCATATCGCGCGACGGCGTAGAATAATCTTCCCAGCCGCCCAGCGTTTCGAACAGCGCCGCGCCGTCGGGCATAGGGATAACCCCGGCGTGCTTACGAAAATAGTCCACGCCGTTTTCCACCGAGGCAACGCGCGTTTCCAGTTGTTCAAGCAAGGAGTCCAGCGTGGCTTCATAAGCCTGCTTCGGTTCGAGTCCTTGCGGATTGATGAGTTTGCCCAAGGCTGCGTAGAAGGCTTCGCGGCTCAACTCGCCCTGTTCCATTGAAAACGCCGGCAGGCCGGTTTGCGCATCGGCCAATTCCGCGTTGTTCGCCAGATTCAGGCGTGCGGACGTACTCAGGCGTAACGGACGGAAGGCCTTGAATCCCGGTCCGGCGCTGGCGACATCGTCCGCGAATAAAAATGTGCCTTCCCAGAAGCGCTTGCGGCTGACCGAGTTATCGGGCTGCGCGTCGACCGCCAGCAGCAGGCCCGGAGCCGTCGCCGTCTGCGGCACCCATTTGACCAGCATCAGCACATGGCCGTAAGGGTCGGCGTAAACCGTGCCGGGTTTGAGCGCGGCGCGCGTCAACTCGACCGGATAGAAGTCGGTGGCGTTGTCGTTCAGGCCGGTGCGCGCGCTGCCGGAGTGGACGGCGTTCTGCAAGGTGTTAATCAAGCCTCTGAACGTCGATTGCGATAGATTGCCATGGCCGAACTCCTGCCGCGTGACCGCGCTTCCGCAACGCGGCGGCGAATTCGATGTGCCGCGGCTGCACACGCGATAGCTGACCGGCAAGCCGGTTTTCCATGCAAAATAGGCGCGTAAATAATAGGGCAGGTCGGCGCAATCCGGCGTTGCCGGTAAACTGCGATCTTCAGCAACGCCAAAGTAGTTGTACAGAAAGTTTTTATCGGCATTGCGAAGAACCGGTTCCAGCGAAGGATAGTTGATGCTCTCGTTTACCGGGGCATCGAACAGTTGTTCGATCCAGGCCGAATAAAAGGCTTCGGTATCGGCATTCCAGTCCTGCGCTATTCCATGGTTGTCCAATACCTCGGATACTGTCGCTTCCTGTTGAGGCTGCACGTTCCGGCAGGCGGCTACCGAGCCGTTTTGCCCCAGCACTTCCAGTTGCAGCCCTCCGGCGGGAAGCCGGGCTATGGTTGCCGATAAACTCCATGGCGGCCCGCCGCCGGTAATCGGATCGAGCGTCTGCCGCTGTCCGCCTGCTTCGGTCGAAACAAGAGCGGCTATCGTTTCCTCGGAGGATACGGCCATGATGCGTAGCGGTTTTCCCGCTTCCGGCTGCAGAGGCGACGTCCAGATATGCACAGCGCCATTTTCCCGGCATGCGGATGCGTTATCGGCGGCCTGGACAGGAGCAGCAGATAGTCCAGATACGAGTGCGGTCGATGTGATGATGCAGAAAATTCCGGCTGATATACGCATGGCTTTACGGTACGGTTATAAAGGGCGGATTGAAATGGCGCATAAGGCGCATGCCATTATATTACCGTAGAAGAGCTTGAGAATCCGCATCGGCTTGGGTATCGGCCGAGAGCGTGTTGTCGCGCATCGGCCGCAGGGACTTTGCGGCTTGTCTTGCCGCACGCCCCAGGCACGGAATTTTCACTATACTTGACTGTCTTAAATTCAGCAGCAAATTCCAGCACTCAACGCCAGGAGAAAACAACATGGCCGTTTTATTTTCAGCGTGCAAATTCAGATGATAGTTCCGAACTTCTTAATGTCGATAAAATCGAACTTCTTCGCAGGTCTGAGACCTTTAAGCCGCGACGGAGCCGTGCGCGACGCCATTGCCGGATTGGCTTTGGCTTCGATGAATATTCCGCAGCTGCTCGGTTATACCCGCATCGCCGGCACGCCGGCGGTAACCGGACTCTACACGGCATTGCTGCCGCTGCTGATGTTTGCGGTCTTCGGCTCATCGCGTCATCTGGTGGTAGCGGCGGACTCGGCTACTGCGGCCATCTTCTCCAGCGGGTTGTCCGGCATGGCGGCGCAGGCGGACGCTAAATACATGGCTTTGGTGTGCATGGTCGCGCTGCTTACCGCCGCGTTGCTGTTGCTGGCGCGGATTTTCAAACTCGGCTTCTTCGCCGATTTCCTTTCGCGTACGGTGCTGGTAGGGTTTTTGACCGGCGTCGGTTTTCAGATCGGCATCGCCATGCTGGGAGAAATGTCCGGCATTCCGGTCAGCGCGCATAAAACCGTCGATCAACTGCAACAGCTTGCCGGCGCGACGGCTGCGGTGAATCTGCCCACGCTGGCGGTTTCCCTGCTGGTGGTGAGCTTCATATTGGTCTTCCGGCACTTTCTGCCCAAGCTGCCTATCCCATTGTTTGCAGTGCTGGCCGGTATCGCCGCCAGTTATGCATACGATTTTGCCGGCCATGGTATTGCCGTCATCGTCCCCATACCCGGCGGTTTGCCGACACTGGGACTTCCGGCGGTGAGCTGGGACGATACGCTTAAGTTAATCCCGGTCGCATTATCCTGCTTTGTGATTATTATCGCTCAAAGTGCGGCTACCTCCCGCGTCTTTGCCGTACGGCATCACGAACGCCTGGATGAGAATGCCGACATACTCGGTTTGTCGGCTGCGAATGCCGCCGCCGCGTTGTCCGGCGCTTTCGTGGTGAATGGCAGTCCCACCCAGACCGCTATGGCCGATTCGGTGGGCAGTCGCAGTCAGTTTTCGCAACTGGTGTTCGCTGGCGTGGTATTGCTGGTGCTGTTGTTCTTTACCAAACCGCTGGAGTATCTGCCGCGCAGCGTGCTTGCCGGCATTGTCTTCGTTATCGCCATAGGGCTTATCGATTTTAAAAGCCTGGCGGACATCCGGCGCGAAAGTCAGGGCGAGTTCATGCTGGCCATCGTCACGGCGGCGACGGTGGCGCTGGTGGGGCTGGAGCAAGGCATTCTGCTGGCGATTACCCTATCGTTGCTGCGGCATGTGCGCCACAGTTACCGTCCGCATACATCGGTATTGACGCCCGACGAGACCGGTCGGTGGTTGCCTGCGCCTGTCGCCGCCGGGATCGAGACCAGACCGGGACTGATCGTCTACCGCTTCGGAGCGGATTTGTTCTACGCCAACGAAGGTTGCTTTTCCGACGAGGTGCGCTTGTTGATAGATCATGCGCCGACGCCGGTAGGCTGGCTGCTGATCGATGCCGGGGCTATGACCGATATGGATTATTCAGCCGCGCGATCCTTGCGCGAACTGTGCGGCGATTTGCAGCGTAGCAAGATCAAACTGGTGTTCGGGCGGGTCAGCGCATACCTGCGCGAGGATATGAACAGGCACCGCATTACCGATGTGATCGGTAAGGACTTTATTTTTTCAACCTTGCACGAGGCGCTGGAGGCGGTGGGGGATAGGGCTTTGGGCGTCGAGTAAATCGAGCGGCTATACCTTACAATTACGGAGCAGGCGGAATAACCGAACGGGTCGGCGTAATCTCTGCCTCTTCCCTGGACCATTACGCTGAAAACACAAAACATGCGACTTTCACCCCGGGATATAGCAGCGCTAAGCGATACGGTCCATTCGGTAGCCGGACCGGGTGTGCGCACGCGCGTCTTCGGATCGCGCCTGGATGACGCGGCAAAAGGCGGCGATATCGATATATTGGTGGAATCCGATACCCCAATAGAATCTCCAGCCGTGTTGTCCGCGCGCATCTCCGTGCGCGCGATGCGTGCGCTCAACGGTCGCAAAGTCGATGTGCCGCTGAAAGCACCCAATCTTGAAGAGCATGCGATACATCGTATCGCACTGCAGTACGGAATATCGATATGAATACTGCGCCATTACTGGACAAATCGGTATTTATAGTTACGCTGTGTTTAACTTTCAGCTCTCCATCCTTTGCTGATCAAGCTGCTTGCGATCGAGTTTTGAGCGATGCGGAAAATAAGCAGATTTTGTTCTCTCCAGCAGAAGGATATAAGGTCGCTGGTGAAGGTCGGCTCTATTTTTACAGCGCCCCGGATGGAAACTGTCGTACGAAAGATATTTTTGTCATACCCGGGAATGAGCTCATTGCTTACGCTGAGCACAAAGGCTGGTTCAGCGTTATGTATATTAATTCAAAAACGGGTAATGACTATGAGGGGTGGGTAGAGTCAAAGCGTCTCGAATTTACCGGAACGATGGGGGCTAAATAAAGGGAGTGATATAAGTAATAATATTTGGTAACTATTCAGCGAGTGCTTCTGTGCGTTGACCGAAGCCCGTCGGAAGTGAGGCAAGCCAGTCGAGATACGCGGAAGCGTGTCGGAATATTAACCACGCTGCAAGTCCATCCCTGTAAGCTCTCTGCGCCCATCCATGGGCGCAAAAGGTCTCGCCTGGCTCACCTCACTTCCTCTTCAACGGGTATGCTGAATAGTTACGTTTGTTCTTATGTTATTGATATCATGTTATATCAATCGCTGGAGGATGGATCGCGGATTTTACTTGGCTTCCGTCTGTGTGTTTTTGATCTGGGTCTTGGCGGCTTCGATTTGTAAGCGAAGCAGATCGTTCTGCATGCGCAATTGTTCTGTTTGCAACTGTAACTGCTCTTTAAGTAAGGCTTCCTTTTCATTTTGGAGCGAATCCGTCGCGTCTTCCGCTTCCCTGGCTTGCGGGGTGATGTCTGCGCTTTTTGGCGACAGGCTATGCCGTTCTTCCTGGAGACTTGCCTGCTGATGCGCGTTTAATTGTTTTTGCGATTTGTCAATTTCTGAGGATAGCTCGCCAAGCTGCCGCAGCAAATATCCCTCCGAATCCGAAGTGCTTTCCGTTATTCGGTTAAGTTTTTCATTAAACTTGAAAGTACTCTTGAACTGATTCGCATATTCGTTGGCGGAACCATCCGCTTTTTTGAAAGCGTCGCCATTTTCCTGAGAAGATAAAGCTTGATGAAGTTTTTTTTGGGCATCCCATAAGCCGGACAGTTTTTCCTTTAACAACTGTACTCTGGACTGCACATGTTTTTGTTTGTCTTTATGTCCTAAAATAGCAATGGGGCCCAATGGGTTGGAACAGGTTAGTTCGCCCCATGGCTCGCCGGTCCGTTGCTCCAGTTGTTGTTCAATTTCCTGGCTGTCCTGTAATTTTGTCATCGCATCGGCTGCACTGTCGGCGGTAATAACGCCCCAGTGCCAATCGCCCGTCGTTGCGTCGTTGCGCTTGTAGAGCCTTATCTGCCATTCGTCGGCCTGGAACTGATTTTCGTCCCCATGCACTGTGCGTACATACTCGCCATCATCGACGTAGAAATCTGCATGGACGCTTCCGGATACCAGCACCAACAAGGTAATCTGCAAGTATCTTTTCATTTTTTCCCCTTTGTTGTTTTTGTTGCTGCTGGTAGACGAAAACCGTTCAGGAACACCCTGATTTTTAATTTTTTCCGCTCGTTCCGAGTGTAATCGAAATACTCGGCACAAAGGGACTCGCTTAAGTAGACGCAGGATAAAGCAACGCTTCCTTAAGGGGTTTGAAGAAAACAAGGGTGTCCAAGCGATATACGGTTACAGGCCGCTCTGGTCACGGCTTCGGTTTCCAGCCCACTCCTTAACCTGCAGCCATTGGCCGTCTTTTCATCAGCGAAGTGGATTTGTCTCTCCTCGATGCCAAAGACTATTCCCGCAATAGCTCCAGCAACCACTGTCTGATATCGCCGATCTCATGAGCGCACACCGAATGCTGCATCGCGTATTCGTGCCAGTCTACATCATAGCCTTGTTCCGTAAGCTTTTTTCTGGCCGCAATCCCGAGGCGATACGGCACCACGGTGTCTTCCGTGCCGTGCGCGATGAAGACGGGCAGGCGGGTAGGGGAAACCGGCGCCGCGTCCGGATCGGAAAGGTAGGAAGACAGCACCATGACGCCGCCCAGCGGTTCTGCATGGGCAAACGCCGTTTCCAGTGCGATGACTCCGCCTTGGGAAAATCCAGCCAGAATAATGCGCTTGGCGGCGATGCCGCGCGCGCGTTCGCGCGCGACAAACCGGCCGATGGCTTCCACCGACTTTCCGATGCCGGCGGGATCGCGCGCGCCGTCGATGTCCATGGCTGTGATGTCGTACCAGGCCGGCATGACGTAACCGCCGTTGATCGTTACCGGCTGCCTGGGCGCGTGCGGAAAAATGAAACGCACCGCGTAGTCGGGGGGTAATGCCAGTTGCTTGGCGACCGGCTCGAAATCGTGACCGTCCGCT
>Ga0265327_10003710_pt1 | contig 14233 bp, 21 predicted proteins | sample 41621metaG_FD_202089 | JGI IMG/M metagenome (GOLD analysis project Ga0265327, IMG submission 202089) | Rhizosphere microbial communities from Carex aquatilis grown in University of Washington, Seatle, WA, United States - 4-16-21 metaG | ecosystem: Host-associated > Plants > Roots > Rhizosphere... | reverse complement strand
TTATTTTTTTAGATATAAATATGCCGCTTATGGATGGGTTCCAATTTTTAGAAAAATTCGAAGGGCTTTCTAAATTGATAACAAATAAGACTAAAATTGTAATGCTTTCATCAAGTTCAAATCCAAGTGATTTAAAAAAGTCAACGAACAATCCTCATGTTATTAAATTTATTAATAAACCTTTAACCAAAGAAAAGATCGGAGATTTATTAAACTGACTTTGGACGGATTAGAAGTTTATAAAGAAGAAAACGTAATAAATTATAATTATTCAAAGAATTTCAATCGCTAAAGTACCTTTCCCCATAGACTATTCAACCATTCCTCTTTGAAATCAAATCACTCCCTCATTCAAATACATCACTCCTTAACTATATACCCATTACTCCACAAAGATATCCGGGTATAGAAGTTTGCAAACCCATTGCTCCAACGTCAAAAAAATGCGTTTTGAATCACTCCAGGTGCCAAAAACAACGCTTCCTAACAATCTATTTGAAGCATTTCGTAAGAAAACACTCCTAAAATCGATTTAGATTTTCACCACTTACAAACTCAAACGCACATTCTATGTTTTAACTTCACATATTTTAAGAAACAATTCGTTTTTATTTTACGCTTGAAATCCACACTATCAGAGCAAAGTAAAGGTTAGATTCTAAATTAACATCTTTCAAAAAAAGACGATCAAGTGATAACAATCACCCACGAACATAATTAATTAATCGTTGAACTCCTTTGATGCCTTATCATTCAGAGTATAAAAACTTATTTTGAATTTCAAATTACATTTTAAAAACACAAAATTTATTTAACTTTTATTTAATAAAAAGCCTTGGGGGTCGCGTTATATAAGGAAACTAAATGTTCGATTTCTGCGTTTAAGTATATATAAAGTACGAACTTTAATAGAAAATAAAATTATAACTATTACAAATTGTTGATTGGGATTTAAGTAAAAAGCAGAAGCGTTTAAGAATGGCAAGATTGTTGAAACTATGAAGAATTGTGAAACGCTAGATTATTTCTAATACAAATAAGAAATATATGTTGACCACTAACACACACACACATGGAACCCAATGAGAGTGACCCGGAGGTAATAAGAATACAAAACAGACAGTATTACCATAGAGAATTACCAAAACTATTAGGCATAAAATCTGTCTGGCTTCTAAATATAGATTTAAGACCTCATAGAACTTCACTAGGACCCCGATCAGGTCAAAGATGGAATTGCGGCCAGGTGCGGTTAATATGCAAGATATTAGGAATCCCTTACGTAATAATTGCTGCATAAAATCTGATTTACAAAATTTATTTTTTACATATAAAGAGCAAAGGCCCTGTTTGGGTCTTTTTGCGTTTATAACGGCTCTTTCAATGGCGCATAAAAAAAATAATGCAAAAAAATAATGCGAGAAACGAGTGAAATCGAGTGAAATCGAGTGATGACCTCCTAACCCCCGTCATACCTTTGATTCAGGAAACCATACAATTAATCTAATTGTACTAAAATCAAAGGATATGAAACGTTACTGTCTAAAATGCAAAAACTCTTTCGAACCTGTAAGAAAGAATCACGTTTTTTGCTCATCTAAATGCAGGACTGATAGCTGGAAAATTAATCACCATTGGAAGGATGAAGATTTTTCCGATAACACGAATAATGCTTCGTTACAAAATAAAATCCCTTACATAAAGGTTGAACAAGGTTTATTCTTTGAAACAATCCAAAAAGCAAAACTTGCTGAGCAGTTCTGGATTTATTCTCACTCAATGTTATGGCCTACACAGGACTTTAATGAAGAGCAACAAATAATATTTAAAAAGCACCTTTCCGATTTTTTCATAGACAGTAATGATGCAGATGCAACCTTCCGGGAACTTGTTGAGCGCGTTGTTCTTGCTAAACGCTATGTTCTGGAAAAACCATACAGGTACGTTGCTCCTCCACAAGACTATCTAAATCCTAAATTTTACAATGGCCTTGAAAGTACCGCTAAATGGTACCATGCGCTCCAATTACGCCGACGGACCGATCCAAATTGCGGAGAGAGTTTGGAGATTTTTTCTGAAGCAGTTCTGAACTACGCATCTAAGCGAAACATTCTTGACATAGTTTTTTATCGTCAGCTTTTTATCAGCCTTGAAGCGCCCGATTTATTACAATGGTATTTGAATGCTATTATACACTACCAATTTATTAACTATTAAACCCAGCGATCATGGACAGTAGCGATAAGGAAGTCGTTTATGATTATCACAAACGACAAAGAAACAAAAAGGATTTAAGAAATCTCTTAGGAGTATCACGATACATACTAGATAAAATGCTGGAAGATTCAAAGCTAGAACTTGGAAAGCCAACAGGAAAAGCAACCTATTCAATCAATCAAGTGGATTTTTTAGTAAGGAAGTACGGAATAATGCAGAAGAAAAATGCGAAAGATTGACAAAGGTAGCTGGAAAGCGCGAAGCACTGCGAGTATCGAGTGATGGCCCACAAACCTCGCCATACCTTTGTATCAGCAAACAGTCACAATTAAAAAAAGAACAATGAGAACACATACAACAATAGCAGACAGCACCTCGCACACTTTTCTAACAGGTGCTATCGTATTTGCAAACCTGGATTATTCCGGTTTAGCAGGGTACGCAATTAAGGCAGCAATCGGTGGTGCGATCTGGATGATTTTTAAACTAACAGGGGATTATTTATCGGACAGGCTTCTTGCAAGAAAGAAAAAGAAAGAAGCAGAAGAAAATAACAACGAAGAAAAAGATAACTAAATAATGAGCGCAGTTAAAATATTTGTCGGAACTACAATTGGTGCAGGGGTACTCTGGTTAGCATATTATCTCAACGGAAAAAAGAAAGTTGGAGATAAGCTAGATACTGTTACATCGGCAAGTGTTCACTCGCTTCAATTAACTGGCCTCACAATTCGTATCGATGTTATTCTTAAAAATCCCACTGAATATAGTTTAACCCTTAAACAACCATACGTGCGGATTTTATTTCAGGACAAACTGATAGGTACTTCGCAACTAAAAGATTTCATTATTGAAATACCTAAGTATGGAGTAAAAGCAGTAGATCCGATTTTCATAACTGTTCCGGCAACTGGACTTTTAACTCTGGGCAATGGCTTGTTTAAATATTTAATAAAAAAACAACCTGCTACGATTACTACGATCACAATAACCAGTATTCAAGTTGGTGGCAAATTTATCGGCTATGAAAAAAAGGATGTTATAAATCTAAAACCCAAAGCCTGATGGAAAACGAAATGATAGTTAAGATAAGAAGTCTGGAGCCGTATAGACATTTATTTCCCAAAGCAAGGGTGATAGATAAAACGGTGAAGATGGGTGCTTCGGTTTCTGATACGGTAGAGGTTATTCCTGAAATAGTAAGGAAAACCGCATGGCAAGTAAAAAATTTCGTAAAGCAGGAACTTGACGGCCTACCCTTAGAAGAAGCTTGTAAAAAATTATGGTGGTGGGTAAAACTTCACATCAAATACAAAAAGGATGATCGTGGCAAAGAACAAGTAAGAAGTCCAAGACGCTTAATACATGATGGTGAAGGTGACTGTGATTGCATGACAACATTTATTCATTGTTGCCTTCACGTCTTGGGAGTAAAAAAATTAATACGCCGGATTACTGAGTATGACAATTTAGGCTACTTCCAACACATCTACACACTCGTTCCTTACAAAAATAAATTCATAATAATGGACACTGTTTGGAACGATTTCAATAAAGAAAAAAAATATACAAAAAAAGAAGACTACACTATGGAACTACAATTTTTAGACGGCATCGGTGAAAATAACGAAACACTGATCGGCATCGATGCCCAGGACTTGTTCGGAAACAATGACGAACTAAGTGAATTAGGAAGACTCCTAAAGAAAAAAACGCCAGAGCAAAAAGCGGCAAAAAAAGAAAAACGCAAAAAGTTTGGTAAAAAACTTTTGAATGTGGTGAACAAAGTCAACAAGTTAAATCCAGCAACAGCTTTATTAAGAGCCGGAATATTAGCCTCAATGAAATTGAATGTAATGAAGATTGCTGAAAAAATCAAATGGGGTTATGCCACACCTGAGTATGCTCAGTCAAAAGGAATGGACATGAGCAAATATGATAAAGTAAAAAAGGTCCTTCAAAAAACTGAGCAAATTTTTTACGTGTCAGGTGGAAATCCCAAAAATCTTCGAAAAGCAATTCTCACTGGGCGTGGAAACAGAAACCACGAAGTAGCGGGAGTAGATGGTTATAGTGAGCAAACTGAGTTATCACAATTGCTTGGCGACATATACGCGGACGAATTTGTACACGGTATGGAAGGCTTCGCTGGTCCCGAAGGATTGGGTGTTGTCACGGCAGCCGCAGTTGGAGCCGCTTCAACCGCAATGGGAACACTTGCCGCCTTATTAAAATCCATAGGAAGTTTATTCCCTAAAAAGAAAGGAGAATCAGCAAATACACCGGACGGTGGAGGCGGTGAAGAAAGTTCAGAGCCAGGCGCAGAAGAACCAGCAGCACAAGAAAGCGAACCCGCTGCTAATTCAGATGAAGCCCCAAAGGAAGAAAATACAGAAAACCTCCCTGCGGTGGTAGATGAAGCCACCGAAGTTGTAACAAGTGATGAAGGAGGTGGCGAAAATTCTGAAAACAATGGGGAAGGAACGGATGGAATATTATCAGGGCCAATCTCAGGGATAAAAGACTTTTATCAAAAACACAAAGCTTGGATTGTTCCGGCTGGTGTAGTGGTGGGCATTGGAGCTGTAGCATTAATCATAGATCACTACACATCCAAAAAGGAACCGGAAAGACCCGTTCAAAATAAACCCAACTATGCTATCAACGGAACCGAAAAAAACAAAAATAAAAACAGACACAAAAATAAACACCAGAAAAAGAAACAAAATCACCACGGCAATAAACAAAGTATTGCATTAATGTAAACCAAAAAAAATATAAACTAAAAAAAAATAAAAACATGAGCAGTCACGCGCAAAGAGCCAGTTCTAATAGGGACAGAATGCTGGCCATCCTCAAAGAACTCGAAACAGAAGGGGATATTAAAAACAGTTTTATCGAAACACTAAAAACAACCGCAGTAGGTTTGATTGGAGCTGCAATAGGCTCCAGGATCAGCAGACCTTCCTTGCTCCTTGGCCTGGGTACAATCATGGCATCCAACTATTACAAATCAACAAAAGGAATGGTACTTGGTGTGGGAATGATTGCAGGAGGTTCTTTAAAACTTGCTAAAGGATTACAAGGAAATGGTGCTAGTGGAATCGCGGGAATACAGGAATCCGTTAAAGCCATCGGTGATGATCTTAAAGAAAGACTCTACCTGGATAAAATCTTTTCTTCAAAAAGCAGTCAACCGACCGACGGCCTCAAAGGTGTAGGCGAAGTACAGTACTTCAATCCTAATGAGGTCAACATGGGTTCGCTCGATGCGATAGAAGATGAAATCGCCAGAAGTAGTATGCAGTTCAATCAGAAGGAATTTGCAGGAACCTACGATGATATATCGGGTGTGGAGGAAAGGATTTTATAACCAGAAAAAAGAAAAAATTAAGGGGCAGACTTTAAGCAATCCAGGTTAAACACTTAGCGAAGAAATCCTGAACCTGTAGCAAAGCGATAAGCTGCACCCTTTATCAAAAGACAAAAAAAAAAGAGAAAAACCAAAAGGCATTTCAGCCTAACGTTCACAAAACATTTTACTGAAAAAAATAAACTCTCAGAAAACGCAAAATATCTGAACTGGGAAAGCTATGCCCTTTTGAAAATAAATAAATGTAAAACCATAAAAAACAAAAATCATGTTAGACTTAGAAGGAATCGAAGATTACAACAATGTAGGTGCATTGTTTGGACTCGATGGGCTTGATGGAGAAGAACTCCTTGGAGCTTTAAAAAGTATGAACCCGCTTAAACGCCAAAAGGCAATTAACAAATTGGCCTCCGGCCCCGCACCAAGCAAGGGTTCGAGAGCTGAAATGGAAAAGCACTTTGGCGAACTGCCAAAGCACATTAAAGATGCTCTTGCAAAAGGTGAGTTAAGATTGGCCGATACTATTATTTACAGTATCAAAAAAGCAGCGAGTAAAACAATTAAAATGTTTGAAACGCAAGACACCAAGGCGATTGGTCTTAATAGCCTTAGTGGAGCTAAACTTCCGAAAAACCAGGCATTGCTTGTAAGCGGTATTATCATTCTTGCCGGAATACCCGCTGATTTAACACCGGATAAAATCATGGCGGCTATCTATGATAAGATAGAAACTTTCCCAGCGGTTGCAACAGGTGAGTTCAATCTCAAAGCAAACAAAAAAGTCATTCTGCCGGAAAGTAGTATGGCAATGTTTAAAACTCAAAATAACACAAGCCTTCCGTTTGGTTATTACAAGCTTGCTAACCCTCGTTTAATTGAAGACGATGTGCTCATCGAAGCTACAATTGAGTTAGGGACACAAGACGGCTTAGACCCTAAGACCCATATCTATTTGGGCTTACACGGTACAATCACAACACCATAACAAAAAATAAATGTCCGTAGCAATGGGCTACGGACTTTAAAAACATTTAAAACCAAAGATCATGTTAAAGCCGGTTAAAAAAAGATTCGATATACAGATCACCTCTGCGAATCAAAACATCACAAAAACCTTTGAACTCGATAAAAATATAAAATCGGTTAAAGGCTTGCTCTTAACCTCAGACAAAGACGATCTGCTTTATTATCGTGGCAGTCAAAAAATCGAAATCAATAAAGAAGAATATTTTCCAGACAACTACGAAAGCAAATTGTTAATGTCCGGTATTAATGTTTCACCAAAACAAAGGTACTATGATCTGGGCAATGTAAATCCCGGAAATGGTAGCATCCGCTTGGTCTTTCAGGACACAGACGATGGAAGAACAGTTTTTTCCGCTTACAGAGTGTCACTGTATGTTGACTGCGAAATGGAGGATGCTATATGAAAAGGGAAAGCGTCATAGTTACAAATTTTTTAATTGACAGGCCAAAACAGATTAAGCTGTTTCAAATGAAAATCCCAAGGGAAGCCGAAAATATTATCGGTATCGAAATGGGACTTACCTGGATAACTGGAATTCCACCTGTAATTGCTCCTCCTTTAGAATGGGCGTTACCAATGGATATAAAGAGGAACCTGGTACTTGGCGAATTAAAATTTCAAAGCTATGAAAAGGCAAATATGTTTTACACGCAGGAACTTGTGATAAATCAAAACACAGACACCGCAGATTTTACAAGTAAGTTTTTTCCGCCAAAAGCATACACACATCAATACCAATTAAACGAAGAACCCATTAAGGTAAACGGGAATACAACCATTCTGCAAGGCGTGTACAGGGATAACTTCTCAGATCAATTTGCAGGTGCTTACTCCTATATCATAAGAGTATATGTATGGCTGGAAGCTAAAATAGATCAATCAAACTAAGAACATGACAGTAGCATTAGCCATAGAGTATATACCGCGCCGGATGATGGACATAGGTGTTGGGATGAATTATTATCTCAGGTTCAGACATTTTGTTTTACGGGCCGGAGAAAAAATTGAACTCAATGCGGATAACCAATTTTTTATCCTGGTGGATGAAGTGTCGGAAGTTTTAATTCAATCTGACTTTGGTCTATACGATCTGGCTGACCCTACTATAAATGAACAAAGCTATGAACACCAGGGAACAATAAGCATTTACAACTACGCTCCTAATTCAACACACATAAGATTTATTCAAGTCATACCAAAAAATTAAAAACAAAATATCATGCCTATTCAATTCGACAAATTCGATCAACAAAAAGTAGATCGTATCAAAACACACCTGGAAACACAGGCGGCAAAAGGAAGTGCAAAATTCTTTGAAATCTATGTGGATTCTTTAAAAGCAGTTCAAAAAACTGACGAGCCAAAAGAATTTGACGGTTACGAAAACTACATGACCTCCGGCACAAACGAAATCAAAATTGTGATTTACAATTCAGGGGTTTCACCACGCAATGACCAATACGTTTTTTCATTAAAGGCGAAAAACTCGCAGGAGGCATTAGAGAATGGCCTTGATGGAATTTCTTTCAAAAGCCTTTCCAAAGGAGAGTTGTTAGAACTCAAACAAAAAAGAGAAACGCAATTATTAGAAAACCAAGAGATCAATAATCTAAAAGAAGAAATCGATGGACTAAATGCAGAACTAGACGAGAAGGTGGAGTACATAGCACAATTGGAGCGTGGTCTTGATGTGGCAAAAGCAAACGGTGGTAAAATCGGTGGGTTAAAAGTTAGCGACTTACTTACAGAAGCACTCGACGGTTTTGTAAGGAAAAATACTTCTTTAATCGCACAGATCCCCGGCCTCGATGGTTTCGCCACTCTTATAGATAAAGACACTGCCATAAGACAAAATCCACAGGCTCCTGAACCAGAGAGCGAGGTAAGCTTTAAGAAGAAAGCTGCGACAACTGAATCTCCTTTAACCGAGAGTGAAAAACAACTCCTCGCTCTAATCAAAGAAATGCAAAAAGAATTTAACGAGGATGAATTAACCAAGGTTATTGAAATCCTGGATAGGTTGACAAGGGCCAAAGACAAAATTCCAACAGTCCTTGAGTTACTCACGGATTAAATCGACACTAAAAATAAAAACAAAATGAATAAGTACAGCTATGATCTGGACATAAGTGCCAGAACGGAACAAGAGGCAGATACAAAAATGAAAGCACTAACAATTTTAGCCTCAAAGCTCACCGATAAAGAGCTTGAAAAATTGGCTTACGTAGTACAAAACGAACCAGGAAAAACAGCAATTGCAAAAAGTGCATTAGGTCTTTAAAAAACAGAAGCCATGAATGAAGCAGCCCCATATCAAACACAGCAAAAGAGTAAAGATGAATTTAGCCTAAAGGAAAAGATTGGCTACACCTTACTGACAGGTCTTGCTGTGGGGGCTTGCATTCATTTCGGTTCTAAGTTTTTAAAAGATAAAAAAGAAGAAAAATCTGATTCTAAAAGTTTTGAAGACGGCAGTGCCGCAACCGTTGCAAAACAAATTAAAATGACTTTCGAGAATGATGGAATGCCAGGAACGGACGTAAAAAAACTTCGCTTCCTAATGACCAAACTGAAAAGCAAAGACGATCTGGATAAGATCACTAAGGAATATCAAAATCAATTTCAAAGTCTTTTGTTTCAGGATATGAAGAAAGAACTGCAATCCACCGAGTACGATGAAATGTTGCAGATCAAAGAAGGTAAGCCGCAAAAGGTAGGTCAGGCCGTTCCAGGTCCGGTGCTTTATAAAGCCTGGGCAAAACGGTTAAAATCTGGATTCGATAAAATGTACGGCTTCATTCCTGGTACAGATGAAGATTGTATCAGAACTGTTTTTAATGAAATACCATCGCAGCGGGCATTTATAAACGTGGGAGTTGCCTATTACAAAGAATACAAAAGAATGTTGATGGATGATTTAAAAGCAGAGTTCAACACGTTCACTTACCCTGTTTACCTGACAATGATTACAAATAAACCAAAAGCATAAGACTATGAACAATTCAAATGAAAATATTCCCAACCAAAAACCTAAACGAAGCAGAAAAAAATTATTTCTCTTAGGTCTTGGTGCGCTTGGACTTGGTATGTTAACTTTTTTCTCGATTCGTTTTTGGAAAACGCACAAAAAAGAAAATGTTACTAATCCTTCACCTGAAATAAAAATAAAGAAGGAAGCGCCTAAAGCAACCAAAGCGACTAATAAGGCTACAAAGCCAAAGGAAAAACCAAAGAGTGCTAAAGGCGCAACGCCTCCACCAAAAGGAGCCTCAAAACCAATCAACGCGGCAATACTGGCAAAGGCTATTCATACCACAGTCACTAAAAAAGACTTTAATAAATCTCTTTTGTTTTTAATGGCAATTAAAAACATAGCGGATTACAGTGCTGTAAATAAAGTGTTCAGTCAATTTCTGGTTGGAGGTGTAAGGCAAACCTTGGTAACAGGTTTACTCAATACTTATAAAGATGAGAAGCAAAAACAGGCGCTTCGCCAATCCTTTACAAGAATGGGTTTAAAATACAATGGTAAAAAATGGTCGCTCTCTGGAGTAGATGACACAGATCAGATTATCACTACTACCAAAACAAAAGTTTGGAAAGACCCACGTACTGCTGTAACCGTGCCGATAAACATGGTATTGGGCCGCGAAGTTTGCAAACGGGGAGAACACACACTTTTTGAGAATGACGATCAGTATTTTCTTGTTGAAAGCAATACGGTAAAGGCATATCAAGCATAACAAAAAACTAAAAAATTAAAAATATGAAAACTATAAGAGATGTAAAATACATCGTCATTCATTGCACAGCAACACAGCCACAAACAGCCATCGAAAGTATTCAACGGTATTGGAGAGAAGTTAAAGGTTGGGGAGATACTCCAGGTTATCACTACCTGATTAAACCGGATGGTGAAATTGTAAAGTTACTGGATGAGAGCAAAAACAGTTATGGTGTGTATGCACATAACAACGAATGTATCTCAATCAGCTACATCGGTGGAATTGATCGCGCCGGAAAACCAAAAGACACCCGCACAGGAAAACAAGAAACTTCAATGTTCAATAAGATCGTTGAGCTAACAGAGAGATACCCAAATGCAAAAGTTGTGGGCCACCGTGATTTTCCTGAAGTAAAAAAAGCCTGTCCTTCTTTCGATGTAAAGACTTGGTTAGCTAACTACCAACCCAAACTATAATACCTAGAAATCGTGAGTAAGGAAACCACAGACTTTATTAATAGAAATGCTTTGGATGTTATCAAAAGCGTTCAGGGTACAGGTCTGTTTCCTTCTTTAAAAATGGCGCAAATGATTATTGAAAGCAGTGGAAAAGATGAGAAAGGAAAATTCGGGATTGGTAAAGGTCTGGCGGTGCGTAAAGCCAATAATTATTTTGGAATTAAAGCGGACAAAAACTGGAAAGGTAAATCAGTTGCCTTGAGTACGCCAAAAGACGGAAAGGCCGTAAATCTTTTCAGAGTGTATGCAACAGCTTTAGATAGTCTGAAAGATCACTCTATTTTTTTACTCAAAAATTCCAGGTACAAAACAAGCGGGGTGTTCACTGCTAAAACACCGCAAGCGCAGGCCCTCGCACTACAAAAGTCCGGTTATTCAGAGAGTTCAAGTTATGGCAATGCGCTCATTGGATTAATCAAAGCTTACCATTTGGATAAGTTGGATAACGGGGGTAAAGGACATTCTGTAGGAAAATCCCTTGCGCTTGCGGGTGGACTTCTCGTGGTACTTAGCACTACCTATTACTTCAGAGAGGAAATAAAAACAGGATTACAAAAAATGATTGCTTAAAAAAATAAAAATGACAGAGTTCTTAAAAAATATTTTAAAAGATAAAACAGGCAATTACAGTTTGCGGGAACTTGCAATTGCTATTAGTATGCTTCTTGTAATTGCCAGTTGGGTTGCTCAACTCGTATTCAACATCTCTACTCCTGAATATATGTTTTACTCCATTGTGAGTTTGATCGCTACAGGATGCTTTGGTTACAGCATAGAACGTAAACCGACAAATACTAACCCTTAAAATAAAAACAAATGGAAAATTCAAAAATTAAAAACTGGATTATTATTGCTTTAGTGGCTTGCCTAGCCCTGTTATCAACTTGTGAGTTTATTAAAACTGAAACCGCACCTGGCACAATTAATCAGGACACGCTTTTTTTGTCGCAATGGAAAAGAGAGAAAAATGAAAAACTGAAACTGATTGCCTCCTACGAAAAACAATTAGACAGACTTCAAATCGAAAAAGACAGTTTACAAAAACTGGTAAACGAAAGTAAACAGTCAATAGTCCGGTTTAGAAACAAAGCGCAGCTTTTTCAAAATCAATTGAAAGAAGCTATCACAAAGATTATACCTAAAGATAGTTTGCACCAGGATTCAATAACTCCAATTGTAGATAGTTTAATTGTCTACCAGCAATACAGCGATTCGGCTTGTGATTTAACTATTGATAGATTAGAAAGCATTGTTGCCAGTAGAGATACATCTATTTCTATTCAGAAAGAGGTTGAAGTTGAACTGCGGGACTTAAATAAAGAAGCGGAATTGCGAACTCAATACCTCACTGAACAATTAAACACTGCCTATAAAGCACAGCGAAAAAAGATACGGCAAAATAAATTGCTGGCGGGAGGCTTACTTATTCTGTCCGGTATTACCACATCCTTATTACTAACACATTCAATCAAATGAAAATGAAAGAGAAAACCCTTGTTTCCTGTTTTACCCTCATTGGTTCTCTGACTCTTTATTACTATGGTAAGACACATAACAGAGATGTTGTGCCTTACACAATGGTTGGGGGTTTTATCGGTGCGTGGGTGGGTGAACTTATTGCAAAAGCAACAACAGACGAAAAAAAATAAAATGGCAGCAACAACAGTAATAGCAGATAATGGCGGAAGTATAAGACTTAGCGTAGGCTCCCTGGTTAGAAACATTTCTAAAATTCAGATAGCTGAAGTAACACTTGTAAAAACCAGTCTTCTTAAAATTGATCTTGGAACTGGACCACTTGGAAATATTTATATTTCTTATTCAGATGTTTTAAGTCCTGTTACACCAACACCAGATGCTTTAAGAGATGCTGTTCTTGCTATGCTGATTGCAAGCGCGGGTAGCGGCGGAAGTTCTGTAGGAGATGCAACGGCCTCAAACCAGGTTGTTGAAATAAATCTGCTAAACGCACTTGCTACTTCTGTCGGTCTAATAAACTCTCATGTCAATTCCATTATTGAAAATACCGGAACCATTGGCACTTCTCTTAATACCGTAAATACAAAAGTAGATGGTTTAAGTTCATCAATGAGTACAGTTAACTCAAGCGTTGACGGAATCAATACTAGAGTTAACTCCATGAACGAAACTGTTGGAAGTATGAATAGTACGCTTAACACCGTAAACAACAATGTAAATTCAGTTGGTGCGGCAGTTGCTAGTCTTAATTCCCCAATAGGTTCAATCTATTCAGCCGTTGGTAGTATTGATACCAGGACACTTGCAATGAGTGATACTGTTTCAACGATGAACGGTAAGCTAAATACTGTTAGTACTTCTTTAAATACAGTAAACGACAATGTATCTGCAATGAATACAAATGTCAACTCTATGAATGCAAGTGTGGGTAGTATGAGTACCAAAGTTACTTCCATGAACGACACCGTAGGAACTATAAATACAAATGTCGGTAACATGAATACTACTCTGAACTCTTTAAATAGTGTTGTAGGTGGCATGAACACGAATGTCAATGGAATGGCCGATACAGTAGGATCAATAAACACGAATCTTAATGCAGTAAATAATACGGTTGGAATTACAAACACAACGGTTAATTCTATTAATGGCGCAGTAGGAAATATGAATATTAAAGTCAATGCGACTAACGACACCGTTGGAATCATTAACACTAACCTTAATACTGTAAGCACTAACGTTGGAAATATCAATACCGTAATTAATTCCCTTAACAGCACTGTGGGAAGCATGAACACGAATGTGAATGCAATGGCCGACACTGTAGGGTCTATTAATTCAAATCTTAATACTGTAAGTAACACAGTTGGAAATATAAACACTACTGTGGGTTCTATTAACAGCACAGTTGGCAGTATCAATACAAAAGTCATTGCCACCAATGATACTGTGGGAACTATCAACACAAATTTAAACACAGTAAATACGAATGTGGGGAATATGAATGCTACGATTAATTCTTTGAATAGTACCGTGGGAAGTATTAATACCACAGTGAACGCAACAAACTCTACTGTAGGAACAATAAACACAAATCTAAATACTGTTAGCACTACGGTAGGAAATATAAACTCAACGGTTAATTCATTAAACACTTCGGTCGGAAGTTTAAATACCAGAGTTACTTCAATGAGTTCAGCTATTGATGGCATCAGTTCAAACATGACTACGATTAATAACTCGATTACATCACTTAATGCCACAGTTGGTTCTATGAATACCAATGTTCAGAAAATCGACGACAGGTTATTGTACGGGCCAATTATTATTGATGACAGTGATCCAGGAACAATCTATAAAGGTTACGCAACAATTGGTTCAAATCAGGGCGCAC
>Ga0265327_10003709_pt1 | contig 14235 bp, 7 predicted proteins | sample 41621metaG_FD_202089 | JGI IMG/M metagenome (GOLD analysis project Ga0265327, IMG submission 202089) | Rhizosphere microbial communities from Carex aquatilis grown in University of Washington, Seatle, WA, United States - 4-16-21 metaG | ecosystem: Host-associated > Plants > Roots > Rhizosphere >... | reverse complement strand
AGGCAGGCCGGGCACTTCGGTACCACCACCAGCGCCGCGCTGGGTGCCATCCACTTTGCGGCTTCCACGCCACGCTCCGCGAGGCGCTGCACACGGTTGGCTTTCGCCGCTTCCTCTTTCTGGCAGCCACAGGTTCTCATGCCGCTACCCCCTTCTCGTGGCAGGCGCAGGTTTCCTTCATCGCGTCCTCGTATTTGTCGTGGTGCCGCATCCAGTCCATGATCTGCTGCTCGTTGCGGCCCTTGGGTGCAATGTCCAGGAAGTTGTACGCGCCGATGAAGATATCTCCGCCGCGCCCATAGCTGGAGTAGGTGTGGAAGATGTCGCCTGCCGCGTCCTTGTAGAACACGCTCAGTCCCGGCAGTTCACCCGCCTCGCCTTCGGTCGCTTCGTAGTTGTAGTACACCTTGCCTTTGCCGGCTTCATCATCGCGCACCGTCACGTGGTAGTCGTAGTTGAAGTCGCTGCCGTTCGAGGACAGCCACTTGAACTTCCAGCCCATGCGCTTCTTGAACGGCATGAACTCCTTCCAAGGCGCGCGTGAAACCGCCAGCAGCGTCACATCATGGTGCGCCAGGTGCTGGTTGGCGCCATCGATGTGATCGCACAGGAACGAGCAGCCGGGGCAACCTTCCTTCCAACCCGGGGCAAACATGAAGTGGTAAACAATGAGCTGGCTCCGGCCCTCGAAGAGACCGCTGAGCAGTTCCTTGCCTTCCGGCCCTTCGAAAACATAATCCTTTTCCACCTTTTCCCACGGAAGCTCGAGCCGCTTCCGCGTCAGCGCATCGCGCATGTGGGTGAATTCTTTTTCCTGCTCCAGCAGCGCCTTGCGCGCGGCCAGCCATTCGTCTTTGGAGACGACCCGGTGCTTCCGCATTTGTTCCTCCGTTTGGGAAAGGGTTTCAATGATGGTGCTCATGATGGACTCTTGGGTTTGGGTTCGAGTTTGGGATGAGATTTAGGGGGCGGCGGTGGAGGGATGTCCCGGGCTCGGAATCGTGATGCCAAAGAGAGCGTCCACATAGGCGCGCCCATGGCGCACATTGCTGATGATCATCTCCGGGCTCTTGCGAGTTTTGGCGATGAGCATGGATCCCTGCCAAAGGCTGTTCAGCATCCAGGCCACGCTTTCAGGATCGAAGTCGATCTTCGGCGGATGCAGCGCCTTGGCGTCCGCCAGCATCTTTGCCACACGGCTTGTCCAGGTGATGAGATGGTCCCGGCAGGCATCGCGGAAATCGGAATGCGTGGCGGACAACTCCTGCGAAAACATGCCCACCATGCAGGAGGTGGAATCACCCGGGCGCTCCGCGATCTCGATCATGATGTCCAGGTGCTTGTAGAGTTGCTCCAGCGGATCCTGCGTCGGGTCGGCCCAGGCGGGCGAGTAAATCATGGTGCCGAACTCGGCGAAGGCATCGAGCGCCGCGCGGCCGATCGCTTCCTTGCTGTCGAAGTGGTGGAAGAAGCTGCCCTTGGTGACTTTCGCCTCGGCGCAAATCTGATCCACCGTCGTGCCCGCGAAACCCTGCTTGAGCATCAGGCCCAAGGTAGCCTCGACGAGCTTGCGGCGCGTCTCAGTCGGGTTACGGGATGATCTAGGCTTAATTTGCATACCAACTAGTTGGTACATTACCTAAATGACTCCGGCTGGCAATTTATTTTCGGATTAATTTTTCCGATTCACTTGGTGGAATCCGCACTTGAATCTCATTATGAAATACTTATGCGTTAAGAAAAAAGCTCAGCGTTATTGCGGGAGCTCAAGGGTTCTGGCGGAAGTCCGTCACTCCATCCCGAAAATGTGTCACCCATGTGCTTGGGAGAAACTGCCATCTATTGGATTAAGAGGGTTGTCTCAACCTCAAGGGCTGCCTTTCAAGCGCGTGTCCGGATGGTAGTCAAACGGCGAGATGCTTAAGCCCGAAGGGCTTGTCCATGAATAGCCGGGGGTTTTAACCCCCGGAATCCAAGCACCACGCACCAACCGCGAAGCGGTTGTCCTATCGCATCGCCACAAGACGAGAAGACCCGTAGGCCTCCCGACAAACCACCCCCTCCCACCATTGCCGCCCTTCTAGCTCCCCAGTACCTTCCCTTCATGTTATGTCCGCATCCCCAACCATGATCCACTCGTCGTCAGCGCCACGGCGGTCGGCACTAAACGCAAATGTGTTGCAATTGAAAGATTCACTTTTCGCAAATCCCTCGCACTGAACACCCAACAACCCGCAAAAATCCGAAAATTTAGGTTTTCAACCACTCCGCTTGTCACCTCAATCCCTCTAAAACCCCACAGCTTCCTCCTTCAAAAGCACCCTGATGTGCTATTCTCGCAGCTTTTTTCCACCCATGCGGTCGTCCATCCCCCGTCTTCTTGTTCTCTGCGCCACCTGCTGCACCCTCGCTCTTGCGGCTGACAAAAAAGCACCCGCACTCACGACTCCCTCCTCCACCTCCGGCCTCGTGCTGCACAAGTGGTCGGGCGACCTCAACGTGCCCGATCCGGTCGCGGTCACCGTGACACCCGATGGCGTCGTCTATGCCAGCAACACCACGCGCCGCAAGGTGGCGGACCTCGATATTCGCGAACACATGCAGTGGGTCGCGGATGATGTCGCGCTTGAGGACATTGACCAGAAGATGGCGTTCCTCCACGAAGCGCTCGCGCCAGGAAAAATGCGCCGCCCGGAAGGCGATCTCGCCGACCACAACAAGGACGGCTCGATCGACTGGAAAGATCTCACCGTCCACACGGAGCGTCTGTGGCGTCTTGAAGACACGAAAGGAGCGGGCGTGGCAGACAAGCGCACGCTTTTCGCCGAGGGCTTCAACACGGAAGTCACCGGCATCGCCGCCGGTATTCTTTGGCACGACGGCTGGGTGTACACCACCATCGCGCCCGACCTCTGGCGCCTGCGCGATACGAATGGCGACGGCGTGGCGGATGAGCGGGAGATTGTGGTGCACGGCTTCGGCCATCACATTGCCTATGCGGGCCATGACATGCATGGACTATGCATTGGCCCGGATGGACGCATCTACTGGACCATCGGTGACAAGGGCGTGAACGTGCACACCAAGGATGGCCGTCACGTGGCAGAGCCTCACCAAGGCTGCATCCTGCGCTGCGAGCCGGACGGCAGCGGCTTTGAAATCTACGCCCACGGCCTGCGCAACCTGCAGGAGATCGCCTTCGATGAGTACGGCAACATCTTCGGCGTGGACAACGACTCCGACCGTCCCGGCGAGCGTGAGCGTGTGGTGAACGTGGTGGAGCACAGCGACAGCGGCTGGCGCTGCTACTACCAGTACATGAAGGGATGGAACCCGTGGATGGACGAGGGCATCTGGAAAGTGCGCCACGACACACAGCCCGCTTTCATCACACCACCGCTCGCCAATGCGCACGATGGTCCCGCGGGCTTTGCGTACAATCCCGGCACCGCGCTCTCCGCCGCGTGGAAGCACTGCTTCTTCGTGAACCAATTTCCGAAGGGCGAGATGGCGGCCATCCGCTTCGCACCCATTGGAGCCACCTTCAAGGTGACGGAAGACAAGGTGGTGACGCGCGGCGTCATGGGTATCGGCATGGCCTGGTCACCGGATGGCAAGCTTTTCATGGCAGACTGGGATGGAGGTTATCCACTGGACGGAAAGGGCGCGGTGTGGAGCGTGGATGATCCCACGGGCACCGGAAGCACGGAGCGCAAGGAGACAGAGGAAATCCTGCGCGGCGGCTTTGAGAAACGCGAGGTTAAGGAACTTTCGAAACTCCTCGGCCACGACGACATGCGCGTGCGCCGTGGCGCGCAGTTTGAACTCGTGAAGCGCGCCACTTTTGACGCGCTAAAAAAGGTAGCGCTGGACCCAAAGCAACCCCAGCTCGCGCGCATTCACGCGCTGTGGGGACTTGGGCAAGGACTGCGCTCTGGCGCGCTCGGTTTGGAAGATGCGCGTGGTTTGTTTGAAAAACTGAAAGCAGACAAAGATGCGGAACTCCGCGCGCAGCTCGCGAAAATTCTTGGCGACGCACCTTCCTGCGCGCCTCTGGGAGAGTCCCTCATTCCCTTGCTCAGCGATGTCAGCATCCGCGTGCGGTTTCTCACCGCCATCACCCTGGGCAAACTGAAGACACCTCAGGCCACCACCGCGCTCCTCAAGCTCGCCGCAGCCAACAATGACGTGGATGCGTACTTGCGCCACGCGGCGGTCACCGGCCTCGAAGGCTGCGCCACGACGGAACAACTCGCCGGCCAGAAGAAAAACCCCTCCCGCGCTGTGCGCCTTGCTTCGGCTCTTGCATTGCGCCGCCAAGGCAGTCCATCGCTCGCCGCTTTCCTTTCGGATGCCGAATCCGCCATCGCCACGGAGGCAGCCCGCGGCATTCACGATGACGTTCCCATCACCGACGCCATTCCTGCGCTGGCCGCCATGCTGGATCGCAGCGCCGCTCTGCCCGACCCGCTGCTGCGCCGTGCGCTCAATGCCGCCTTCCGCATGGGTAATGCCGCCAATGCGGAGCGCGTCATGAAGTTCGCGCTGCGCGAGGATGCCGCGCCTGAATTGCGTGCGCTTGCTTTGGAGCTGGTCGCGGAATGGGCGGAGCCACCGCGTCTGGACCATGTCATTGGGCGCGCGCAGAAGATCGCTCCCCGCAATCCGGCAATCATCGCCAAGGCCATCCAACCTCGTCTCGAAGCCCTCATGGCGTTGAAGGACGCGAAGCTCAAGGCGCTCGGCATTCAGCTTCTCATTCGCTATGAACTGCCCGTCGCGCCCAGCCTTGCCGCCGCGGCGGTGATGGCGCCTGAAGCGCCGGCGGAAGTCCGCGTCGCTGCTCTTCGCCTTCTGGCCAAACAGCATCCACATTCTGACGAACTCGCCGAAACGCTCAATGCGTTGTTCGCTGATCCCAAGACGCACGAAGCACTTCGGGTCGCCGCATTGGATGCCGAACTCGTGCGCGACAAGGCCAAAGCGGTGACGCAGTGCGCGGCCTTGTTGGAGAGGGGGACCACGGCGGAAAAACAGCACGTCATGGCTGTCCTCGCGGAAGCTGCGCTCCCAGAGGCGGATCAAATTCTCGTGAAGCAACTTGATGCCCTCATGGAAAAATCCCTCGCCCCTGCGTTGCAGCTCGACGTTCTCGAAGCCGCCCAAGCACGCAGCGAATCCGCTCCCGCCCTGAAGGAGAAACTCTGCGCATTCGAAGCCTCACGCGCCCCAGCCGCCGGCACACCTGCGGCATTCGCAGAATGCCTGGAAGGCGGTGATGCGAAGCTCGGCAAGCAGGCCGTGCAGGAAAACCTCGCCGCCAACTGCATTGCTTGCCATCGCTTCGACAAGCGCGAAGGCAGCAATGTCGGGCCGCCCCTCGACAAGATCGGCCAACAACGCGACCGCGCTTATTTGTTGGAAGCGCTCATCACCCCGCAGGCCAAGATCGCCCCCGGCTACGGCGTCATCACTGTCACCCTGAAGAACAAGGAAGTGATCAGCGCTGCGCTCGTCGCGGGCGATGACAGACAACTCCAAGTGCGCCTGCCGGACGGCAAGTTGCGCAGCATTCCCATGACAAACGTCGCGAGCAAAACAGATCCCATTTCCGTGATGCCCCCCATGGGACTCATCCTCACCAAACGCCAGGTGCGTGACGTTGTGTCTTATCTTTCCTCCCTCAAGGGCAGCGAGAAGTCGAAGAAGAAAAAATGACCCCGTGATGTTACAGGAACGTTGCATGACGAGGTTGCTGACTCGTCAGAGATTGTCCCATGCGCTCCGGCCCGCCCCTGCTGTCGCCCGCGTTCCTGCCCGGCACCAATCTTCCCCGTCGCTCCAGAGCCGAGTGCGCCGCGCTCTTTCTGGTGGTCTTGCTCGCGTTGCTCGTCCTGCGATTTCTATAGTGGTCCACTACTGGCGCGTCCGGCAGGGATCGAACTTGCGACCAGCGGATTAAAAATCGGCAAGTACTGTCATCGACTGACAGGAGCAAGAGAACGAGCGGTTCGATCCGGTCCCGAGAACACTGGCCGCCGGAATCCATTAAAAACGTACCACGTCAAACCAGATCATAGGCGTTCCACACGCCACCGGAATCCGCCGCTCTACAGGTCTCCGCGATCCGCCCCGTCAAAGGAGGAAATGCGCTGGGCCAAGCCAGATGGGCAGACTGCGCCACAAGTCCTACTTTGAACCGGGCTCTTGCTTCTGATACAAGCGACCAATTTGCAGGAGCAAGGCCTCGAGCTTGGGGTAGTACGCGGCGGCATCCATTTTTGACTTTTGGTCGCGCAGATCTTGGACCTGGCGTTCCAGTTCGTCCCGGCGCTTGCGGAGGCTGGGGTCCAGCTTGGCTTCGTCGGCGTTCATGACGAAAGCGATCTGGCGCGCGCGCGGGCCGTCGGGTTTGGAACCTTGCTGGGCGGTCTTGGTGCAGCGCAGGCCATCGAACCAGTCGGCGCGCGTGCCGAGACCGTCGCCATTGTCGTCGATGAGGGCGTGTTCGGTGGCGAGGCGGCCTTCGGTTTCGAAGAAGCGTTCCACCTGCTTGGAGGACCACAGGAAAGCTTCCAGGACGGAGACCTGGCCGTCGCGATCCAAGTCAACTTCCGGAAGGGCGCCGCCGATGGCCTTCGCGAAGAACTCGCCGAAGCGGGTGTAGAACACTTCGTCCGCGCTCTTGGTGGCGCTGATGATGATGCGATCCTTTCCGGAGAGGGCTCGGAGGAAGGGCGCGTTCGCGGAAGCGCCGTCGATGGCGACCAGTTCTCCGGTGAAGGGCTTCAGCCACTCGCCGATGTCGACGCTGTTCACATCCGGTCCGCGGAGATTGAACTTCGATTCGCGCCCATCATAAGTGCCGTGGCCGATGAACACGAGCCACAGGGCGGTCGCAGGTGTCGTGGCGGCCTTTTGCAGGCGGGCCTTCAACAGCTCGCGGTCAGGCTGGGCAGCATTCACCGGAGCCGTGCCGATGACTTCCACGGTGGCTCCGATCCGGCTACCGGCGGTCTGCCATTGGGAAACTTCTTCGCGGAATTTCTCCTCGTAAACTGGTGCCCCCGGAGTGCCGACGACGAGGAGAACGGCCATGTCCTGGCGGGGTGGCGGCGAAGCAGGAGCCTGAGAAAACGATAACGCGGGAATAATCAGGCAGCATGCTGCCAATCCCAAGGCCAACGCGCTCCGAAATGCGGAATCCATCACGTCCCTCAAGCCCATGTCCATTGCCTCCTTAAGTACCATTCCAGTCCGAGCAAGAAGATGACCGCCGCGAAAAGCCAGGAGCGGTGCCAGAAGGGTTCGGTGCGGGTTTCCATGACCGGTTGTCGTTTGGCGGGCAATTCATTGGCGAGTTTTGCGACTTCATCGAGACGAAGGACGCGGCCGCCGCTCCATTTCGCAATCCGCTCCAAGAGGTCCCGATTGACGGAGAGATGCTGAAGTTCATCCGCCATGGCATTGGTGCTCCAGCCCACGGTCGTATCGCCGATGGATTTGCCTTCACCGTCCAGCACGTTGGTTTTGATCCGCCAGGCGCCGCTTTGCCCGCGCGGCACGCGCGTTTCAAAAAGGCCGGGCTCGGTTGGGCTGGGCTCGGTGCTGAGATGCGCTGTCTTGCCGTCTGGCCCGGTGAGTTCCGCCTTTACGGTGGCGTCATCCTGGGCGCGGAAGGCCTGGTCCCGCACGCGCACGGCCAGCTTCATTTCCTGGCTGCCGGGTGCGGTTTCGCGCTGGAGCTGCACCTCGACGCGGTCCGGCACATCAATGAGGAGCGAGCGCATGAGTTGCCGCCACGCCTTGTCCATGTCGGCATGGGCGGCGGGATCGCGCAGGCCCCAGCGCCAGACATCGCCCAGAGTCACGGCGACGACGCGACCGCTGCCGTAGCGCTGTGATATCCAGGCGGGACGCTGGACCTGGTGGGCATCGGTCACGGTGGCGAGGACACTGGCGCCCGGCTTGATGGCGTAGATCTGGTTGATGGAATAAAAGGTGGGCATGGCCGCGAGCCGGGCCTGCTCTTCCGCCTCCGTCTTCCGCAGGCGAGTCCAGGGTTCCAGCCAACCTTCCCGGCTCAAATTAAATCGGGCGTCTTCCATGGGCGGCGCTTTGGTCACCTTGTCGAGATAAACGGGCAGCAGCCGGCCAATGGGCGTCTGGTCATAGCCGCCAGCGTCAAAGCTTTCCTGCCCGCCCAGCATGAGCAACGATCCACCGCGCACGCTCACGTAGCGCTCGATGAGGTCCATTTGCTCATGGGTGAAAAAAGCGGCCTCCAAGTCATCGATGACGATGCAGCGGTAGGCGGCGAAGAGTTCCTCCGGCGTCTTGGGGAAGCCGTCCGCGAGTTCCTTCTTGTCCGTGAGGCCAAGGCGGATCATGACCGGCTGGTCATAGCGCAGCGCCTCTTCCGGCACATCGCCCTTGAAGCCGCGGAAAAGGGGGTTGCTGGTTTCGCCGGAGCGCCCGCGCCATTCGAATTTCGGCTCGCGCTTGGCCATGCGGATGAGCGCGGTGAGTTTCACTTCCTCATCCGGCTCCAAGGCGCGGCGGAGGAACTTGTACTCCCAGTTGGGCCGTCCGGCGATGTAGAGCACGCGATAGGGGCCGGCATGGCGGTCGACCGCGACGAGGCGCGTGTTGTTCTCCAAGGTTACTTCCTGGGAAGCCGCATTCAATTTTGCGGCGTCCTGCTGAAGCGCGACCAGGGAAGTGGGAAGGACGCTGAGCGAATAGAAAGACAAACCGCTCTTCGCGGGACGGAACTGCGGGCGGAAGGTGACGCTCTCATCCGTGGCCGCGAGCCGCTGTTTTTCGCTGAGGACGGTCTTTCCCGCCTCGTCCTTCACGAGCAGGGTGAGTTCCTCGCCGCCGAAGCCCTGTGCGGAAACCTTCACGGTGAAAGTGACCGGACTGTCCTCAAACGTAGATTGGGTCACGGTGACCTCTCCCATGGAAAGGTCCTTCACCGGTTCGGTAGATCCCACCATCACCGGATAGATGGGCGCCGCTGGCTTTTGCCCTTCCAACTTTGCCCATAGGGCCTCATCGGTGGCATTACCATCGGTGAAAAGAAGGATGCCCGCGAGAGGCTGCTGATGGTTGCGCTGGAGAGCCGATTCAATGCCGCCAAAGACGGCGGACTGTGTGCCGGAGAAGTTCAGCGCGGAAAAGTCCGGCGCTTCATGAAGGCGGTCATCAAAGAGGAAGCGCTGCACGCGAAAAGTCTCCTCCAGCTTCTGCATCCAGCCCGGTGTGTCTGGCCCCTGCGCCGTCAGCGTGGATTTCAGCGCCGCGCCGAAGGGTTCCTTCGTGCGCGCATCCATCACGCCGAGACCGGCGCTGTTGTCCGCGAGGAGGACAAGGTTGTTGGCCAGCTTCTTCGGCACCGGCGTGCTCCACATCGGCTCCAGAAGGGCGAGCGCGAGGACGGTGAAGGCGAGCAGCTTCACGCCAAAGGCCAATGCACGGCGCAGGCCGCGCAAGGGGCTCCGATAATAACTCCACAGCAGCAGGAGCAACGCGAGGACGACGAACACCGCCGCCACTTTCCCATCCCCGGGCTGTGCAAAGTTCAGCGTGCCGTGCTCCATGAGGAAAATGATGTCCGGATAAAGTCAGTGATGCGTGCGGCAGGTTCAGCGACCCGAACCGAGTTCCGAGTAGTAGCGGCGCACCAGCTCCTTGAAGCGCGTAGGCACAGGATCCCGGTCCACCGGCGCGAGGGAGTCCTTCGACTGGCGCTTGGCCAGCTCCTCATTGACCCGCTCGCGCAGTTCCGCCAGCGGCTCCGCGATGCGCGCCTGGATTTGCGCATCCCGCGGCGAGGTCTTGTCCCTCCGGTAATCCACACGGATCTGCCGGGCATCCTCGGCGATGCGGGTGACGCCATTGCGCAGCTCAGGGGAATCAAGCGCTTCTTCGACGCGGCGCAAGCGATCCGACCATTCCCCATAATGATCTCCGGTGAGAGGATTGGTATTGGCATTCGCGACGGGATCCGGCGTGTCGTCGTAGAACCAGCCGCCATTGCCACCGCCGCTTTTGCCTCCTTTATTACCGGCAGCAGCCTGTTCTCTGTTATCACCCGCCTGCTGTTGTCTTTGTCCACCGGCACCACGTGCCTTGCCGTCGTTGGATGCCTGTTCTGCTTTGCCCTGTCCTTGGCCCTGTTCCTGTCCTTCTCCTTTGCCGTCTTTACCTTCCTTTCCCTGTGCTTGTCCTTGACCAGGCTTTTGCCCGGAAGGTGAAGCATTCTGCGCGAGGGCCTGGCTGTTCTTCTCTCCCTTTTCGTCTGACGCTCCGGGCGCGCCTTCGCCTGGCTTGCCGTCTTTCGACAACTCTTTGCCATTCTCACCCTTGCCCGCGCCTTCTTTCCCTGCGGCCATCGCCTTCTTGTCCTGGGCCTTCCCGTCGTCCTTTCCAGGTTGCTGGCCTTCCGCTTCCTTCCCTTCCCCTTCTTTCTCACCCTCTTTTCCTTGGCCGGGCTGGCTTTTACCGTCCTTATCGCCCTTCTGCGCTATTTGGGGCTGTCCGTCTTTTCCGGGTTGCAGGCCCTTCGCGTCATCGCCCTTGGATCCTTTCTGCATCGTTGCGCCGTCCTTCTTTTCTCCGGGCTTTTGATCGCCCTCGGCGGCGTTGGGATTCACTTCCTTGATGAGTTTGTCCAACTCGGAGCGCGCCATGCGGAGTGCTTCCGTCTCACTGCCGAGGACACTCTCCGCGGCCTTATCCACGCCGTTTTTTAGTTCCTCAATCCCACGCGCGGCCTTGCGCTGGCTCTGCTGGGCGCTGGTGTGATCGCCCATCTGGAGCTGGGACTTCGCATCCGCGAGGGCGTCCTCCGTGCCAGTGGACTGAGCACGCCGGATGGTGTCGTACAGTGTATTGGAAAGGAGAGGCTCGCTTTGCTCGGCGTCCTCGCTGATTTTGCGCATGTCCCCGAGGAGCTTTTCCAAGGCCTTGCTCTGCTCCTCCACGTTCGCGGCCAGCTTGGATTGATCCATGGATTTGCGGAGCTGGTCTTCCGTCTTCTGTTCCTTCGCGGGATCGCCGGCTGCGCCCGCGGCCTTGTCCACGGCCTCCGAGAGCTTCTCCTGCCCGGCGGCAAGCTCACCCGCCTCCTGCTTGAGCTGCTTCATGGCATCCGCGAATTTCTTCGCGGTGCGCTGGCGGAACTCATCCCGCGTCTCTTCCAGGGTGCGCTGGGCGCGGGTGGCTGCATTCGCCGCATCCGCGAGCTTCTGCTCCTGAAGCTTGTCCGTGGCCTGGCGAAGCTGCTCGCGGGCGTCATCAAGCTTCTGGTGCTCCTCACTCATGGCGGAGCGGTTCTCCGGCTTCTCCATGCGATCGCGCAGCTCGTCCAGGTCCCGCATGAGCTGGACCTGCTCCTCCTGCAAACGCTTGAGCTGGCGCTCGATCTCTTTTTTCTCCTCTTCGTTCTTGGCTTGCTTGAGCGCGGTCTCCAGCTCCTTGATCTTTTGGGCCAGGGCTTCCTGACGGCGCGCGAGTTCCTTGAGCCGGTTCAGCACCTGGAGGTTTTCCTTCTGCTCGGCGGTCTGCTGTTCCTTCACCTCCTTCTCTTCTTCATACCGCTGGTCTTTCTGTTTCAGCTCCAGTTGATTCACCTGCATTTGCTTGTCGTCATCTCCGCCCCCCTTGCCTCTCATGTTCCGCTTCATCTGCATCACCTTGTGCTCGCGGCTCTGGGTGCGGTAAAGCAGCTCCAGCGCCTGCCGGCCTTCGAGCAGCGCGGGATTCAAGGCGTCGGAAGTCTTGGTCTCGGTCACCTTGCTCAGTTCATTCTGGGTGGCCTCCATGTGCTTGGCGGCTTCCTTCAGGGCGGACAGGGCATCGGCATCCTTCACCTTCTCCGTCAGCGCTTCCGTTTTCCCTTTCACGATGCCTTCGGATTCGCGGACGGTATCCACATCCTTCTCCGCCCGTTCCAGCGGCTTTCCGGAGGAGGTGTCCCGCAGAATGCGCCAGGTGGCATTGACCACTTGTTTCTGCAGCTCCAAAAGCTTGCCCACCTGGTCCTTCTTCTCATCGTCGGCGGGATCGCCTTCTCCCGGCGGTGCTTCGGATTCGCGGAAGATGTCCTCGAAACTGCGCACCTCGGCGAAGAACATGTCGCTCATGGTGCGGCGCGGTTTGGCATTCGGCCCCACGTCATCCGCCCAGATATAATAGGACACGAGTTGCTTTGGCTCGGCGTGGGCCTTCTCCAGCTCGAACATCGTCTTCACGGCGGTCGATTTTCCCCCGGGAACGGCGCCCGTGGTGAGCAGAGTTTCGGTTTGCTGGCCGCCGAGCGCAAACACCGCGCCGATCTTCTGCACGCCGATATCGTCCCAAACCTTCGCCTCCACCGGCAACTCCTGCACCGGGGACACGGCGAGGTCGCGCTTCGGAAAGGTCACCTCGATCTTAGGTGGCTGATTGGCCTGCACGGTGACGCGGATCGAGGGCGGCTGCTTGTTGTTCCGCTGGCGATCATCCACTAGGCGCACGCGGTATTTCTGCGAGGCTTGGGGGCTCATCACCGCTTCGAGGATTTTGGGATCATCACTGCTGGGCTTCAGAGAGACAATGCTCTTGTCCTCCCCCAGCAATTCGGCCTGAGCGAGGGGTTTGTTGACGGTGAGGCGGAAGGCAATCTGGGAACCTTCCAGCGCGGAGACGCTCATGATGTTCTTGAATTCCTTCACCGGCAGCGCTGCGTATTCCGGCGGCGTGATCTTCGCGTCCGCCTGCACCAGGGCGGGAAACATGAAGGTGTTGATGTGATAGACCGCGGAAGCGCCTTTCTCAAACTGCACCTGATAGGTGGCGTCCTTGTCGATCCCGGATATGACACCGCCGAAGACATGCGAATCCACCGTGGACTTCAGCGGCAGCCGGTTGGTTTCCGCTCCGGTTTTCGCATCTGAAACCACAACAAAGGCCTCCGCCGGCAAGCGTCCTTCAAATTTGGCTTCTACCACGAGGCGTCCGCCTTGCTCCACCTCCGCATCTCCCGGAGTGACCTTCACCTGAATGGGTCCTTCGGTGCCAGCCTGGATGTTCCCTGCCACGGCGACACGTTCGGAATGGAGCTTCCAAATGACTTTGGTCTCCCAAACCGCGAGCAATACGACAAGGAGAAAGGCCGCTTGGAATCCGAGCCGGGCCAATTTTCGGGCGGGGTCAAAACTGCGCTGCAGCCAGTTGTGCTGCATGGCATGGTCCACCGCCTCATTGATGACCCTTTCCTGCAAATAACCAAAAGTTCCTTCCGCTGACGGTGTCTGCTCCAGAGCCGCGAGCAGTCCGCATTTCAGGTCCGGGTGCTCCCGCTCCACTCGCCGGGCGAGTGCTCTAAGATCAACCCTCGCGCACCGGCGTACCCAAGAGGCCCAAAGCCATCCCACCAAGCCAATAGTCAACTGCACGATTGTGGCGAGCGCCACCGATTTCCAAAGCGGCCACCCGCGAGCGTCCCGGAGCACTGCATAAAGAACCACGCCGCCGCCGGCCAGACCCACTGCCAGCAGCGTCCAAGTCAACACCCGGTAGGCCTTGCGATCCCGCTCAGACGTGATGAGCGGTTCCAGTTTCCGCTCCAAAGCAAGTTGCACGACGGGCTGTTGCATAAGACTTAGGACGGTTGTGGCAAAGCCTGCGGACGCGCTTCGCGCCTGCCTGCCAGCCACGTTTCAATCAACAATACAGCCAGCACGGCCAGCGCCAGCCATTTCCAAAGTTTCTGACGGCTCTCTCGTTCCGCATCCTGGAGTTGGAGCGCCTTCCGGGGATCATTCTCGTGGGCGGCCTTGGCGGAAGAAGCATCGGAGAAACGAACCCCAAGGCTGCGCAAACGTTGCGGATCGAGCGGCGTGAGACGGCCTTCCCCGGGTGCGAGGTTCACGGCCACGGGCTTGGCGCTGTCGCCTTCGCCAAAGACATACACGCCGGGTTGATCCGTCTCCGTGAAAGCGCCGCGCGCCGCAGCATCCCACGTCGTGGTTTTGCCATCCGGTAGCTTCACACGGACCGTTCCCGCCGTGCCCCATTCGGAAACAGGAATGGGTTCGCCCACGGCGTAAGCATGAGACTGCGGAGCCGTCAGGCCGGCGCGATCCAGCAGGGCATACATGAGGGGAACAAACTTGGACGAGACAGCGAGCTGGCTGTCGGAGGGTTGCCATCCCGACGTCATGAGGAAGAGCCGTCCGCGTCCCACGG
>Ga0265327_10003708_pt1 | contig 14235 bp, 14 predicted proteins | sample 41621metaG_FD_202089 | JGI IMG/M metagenome (GOLD analysis project Ga0265327, IMG submission 202089) | Rhizosphere microbial communities from Carex aquatilis grown in University of Washington, Seatle, WA, United States - 4-16-21 metaG | ecosystem: Host-associated > Plants > Roots > Rhizosphere... | reverse complement strand
GGCATTCAAGTCGAGACTGTTCATTAAGCAAACATGGAAAGACCGGGGGTCACTCCGGTCTTTCTTTTATGTCCGACCCGGCCGTGCCGTGATCGCAAACACACCGGCGATCACAAATCCGGTGCCGACCAGTTGCAGTAACCCAATGGCCTCACCCAGAAACAGGTAGGCCAGCAGGATGGTTGAAACCGGACCTGCCATACCGTACATCGCAGCACGACTACTGCCAACCCGGTGAATGCCGGCACTCAACATAAATGACGGCAACACTGTCGCCACCACGGCCATCAACAGAGCAATGCCGTAGACCTGCGTTGGCAAACCGGTCAATGAAGCCTGATGCGGCAACACAAGGTAATGTCCCGTCGCCGTCAGACTTGCCACCAGCATGATGATGGCGGTAAATGGCAACACGCCGAGTCTTGGAATCAGCCGGCCGCTGGCCACCAGATAACCAGCGTAAATCAGAGCGCTGAAAAAGACCAATGCCGTGCCCAACACGGCCTGATGCGTCAGCTGCCCCACCGCCAGTACATCCCCGCCTGCCGCCATGGCAACGCCCGCATAACACAATCCCAGCGCAAGCAATTCGTGCCTCCCAACAATGCGGCCGAACACCATGGCGGAAATCAGCACCACAAAGGTCGGATAAAGAAACAGGATGATCCGCTCCAAACCGGCAGACACATAAGCCAAACCGGCAAAATCGAGCCACATGGGCAGGTAACCACCAACCACGCCAAGCATGGTGATCACGAGCAGATCGCCCCGCTCAAGATGTTCCACCTTGCCGGTCAGGTAAAGCCACACGGCAATCCCCAGATAAAACGGGGCTGCAAACGCCATGCGCAGCACCAGTAGCGTTTCCACATCAACGCCATAGGCATAGGCGAGCTTGACCATCACCGCCTTGGATGAAAATGCGACCGCAGAGAGCAGCACAAAAGCTGCTCCAACGAAGGACTGTGTCGAGTATTGCGTTTGAGTCGTTGCCATATCGGGCCTTTCTAGGCGGGCCCGACAGCGGAGGGGGAAAATCAGAAGTGACCGCAGCGGAACCCGCGGTTACTGTGAAAAATCAGGACAAACGACAGCAACCGCAAGATGTGGCGACGCGCCACAGGGCTTTGCGGACTAGTACGGCTGCTTGAATGTGTCTGGTGTTCGTCATGAAGTTGCGCACTTTACTCGCGTTTTTGCGGCATCGTCAACCAGAACTTTTTCCAGCAGTTCCAGTTGCATGCCGGCCACCTTGGGCATCCACATCACAGGGTTTACCGGAAATGGCTTCAGAACGCCGGTGCGGCGATAACCGCGACGCTCGTAGAACGCGATCAGTTCGTGCCTGAGCGTGATGACCGACATCACCAGCCGGTGTACACCCCAGACTTGTCGCGCCGCCTGCTCGGCCGCATTCAGCAATTGCTTGCCGATGCCATGCCCCTGCCTGCGCGGATTGACGGCGAACATGCCGATGCTGGCTTGATTCCCCTGACGCTCGACGCAGACGGAGCCAACCAGCTCGTTCGCTTCGAAAGCCAACTCGATCAACGCGTCATCACTCAAAATCAGCGCCTCGATATCCGACAGGTTGGTTCTGAGCCCTTCCAGCAAATCAGCCTCGGTCGTCCAGCCCTCACGGCTCGTTTCGCCGCGATAGGCGAAGTTGACGAAGGCGGCCACTGACTCGGCATCGCTCAGCGCTGCCTTGCGAAACACGAGCATCAGGCGGGCTTTCCTGCCAATTTCTGAACCACCACACAACCCACCATATCCCCCTCGACATTGACTGCGGTGCGCAGGGTATCGAGCAAACGATCGATCGGCAGCAGAATGGCAATCGCCTCAACCGGCAGACCCACCGATTGCAGCACCATCACCATGGTCACCATGCCGGCACTGGGGATCCCGGGCGCACCGATAGCCGAAATCATGGCGGTAAAGCAGACCAGTAACTGTTGCATCAGATTAAGATCGATCCCCGCAAGATTGGCGACGAACAAGGCTGCTGCGGCTTCGTAGAGCGCAGTACCATCCATATTGAGGTGGGCACCCAGCGGGATCACGAAACCCGTGATGCTCGGGCTGACATGCAGGTGCTGTTCGGCACAGCGCAGCGTCACCGGCATGGTGGCCGAGCTTGAACTGGTGGCAAAAGCCGTGATCAGGGCCTCGCGCGATCCGCGAAAAAACCGCAACGGCGACATGCGCGTAACTGCGTAGAGGATCAGGGGCAACACGATCAAGCCGTGAAACAGTGTCGTGCCCATGACCACGGCCACAAACTTCACCAGCGTCGTCAGCAGCGCGATATCCTGCGTAGCGATCAGCTTGGCCAACAACGCCATGATGCCGAGCGGTGCGATGACCATGATCCAGCCCACGATACGCAAGCTCAATTCAAACAACTCCTGCAGCAGGTGCAGCAGATTGCGGTAGCGATCGCCGCCCGCCACCAGCGCGATGCCGACGAACAGGGAAAACGTCACGATCGCCATCACGTTACCCTGCGCCAACGCAGCGAACGGGTTGAGGAACAGGCTATGCAAAAACTTGGCAATGAATTCGCCCATGCTTAACTGCACGGTATTGGCGCCATGCATGGCATCCTGAAACATCGCCAGATTGAGCCCCGCGCCGGGCGCGAAAACATTGGCCGAGGTAATGCCGACTGCGACTGATAGCGACATCGTGATCACCGAATAGATCAATGTCGCGATCCAGACCCGGTTGATCTGATGATGTGCACGCAGATTGGCGATGCCCACGACGATGGAAGTGAATACCAGCGGCACCAGCACCATCTTGAGCAGGTCGATGAACACGCCGCCCACCAGCCCGGCCACATACAGTCCGCTTTGTGCCGCACCGGAATCCTTGCCTGCCGCGGCCATCGCCAGCCCTAGCAGCACGCCGGTGACGGCACCGACCAGAATTTGGATATTCAGGGAGATTTTCATCAGGAAAGGTCTATTGGCCCGTCAGCGGCACGATGCCGAGTTGTTTGATCGGCTTGCGGAAACGTTTGTAAGGCTGGCTGCCCAGATGCACGATGAAAATCTCCACCGGGAACTCCTGCGCGGCCAGCCGCTTCGAGACCGTCGGGCCCTTGTTGCCCAGCGTCAGGTAGCCGGTCTCAAACGCCAGCACGTAATCATGCAGCTTGCTATCGCTCTTGAGGATGCGCCGCAGCAGGTAGGCGCGGCGGATATGCTTGCCGTTTTCCTGCACGATCCGGCTAATCCTGTCTTCGATTTCTGCATCGAGCTCGTGTACCGCCAGCGTGGCATCGGCCGGTAGGGATTGAAACTCCGTGCGTACCCGGTCCAGATAGTCGGAACGATCCTGCCAACGCTGACGGAACTGTTCGGCCTTATTCGCATCGCGCTCATGGTAGAAACGCCAGGCCGCTTCGCAAGCGGGCAGAATGGCACCTTCATCCAGCGTCATCACGTGCTCGAGATCGGCAATACCGGATTCATCTTCCTTATCCAGCAACCACACCCCGCGTCGGTAGCGCCCGGCAGCGTGATCCGGCGTCATTTCCAACAAGATATTCAGCGCAGGTAACAGATCGGCTTCCGGCTGCACGTCACCGGTCAGGTCGATGATTTCCCAGCGTTCATCGGTCGTGAGGCTCTCCTTCGCATTCAGCGCGTCAAGACGCTGCCGCTGCTCGGCCAGCTGGGTGTGACGCGACTGCCAGCGCTCACTTACATCTTCCCGCCAGCGTGCATCGAACTCCGCCAGCAGGGGTGGCAAGGTGTCTCCCAGCCAGATTTCTGCGGCACTAGCGGCGGGTGGCACCAGCGTGACTGCCGCCGTTTCGTCGGCGGCAAAGCCGATCGCCTGCAGCCGGTCATTCAGCGCCGGGTGGGTATCGAGATGGTCGGTCTGGCGCTTGGCGGCAACTTCCAGATAACGCTTGCGGGTTTCTACATCCAGTTGCTCGTGGACGGATTTCAACCAGAAAGCGCTGCGATCCTCCGGCGGTTGCGGTACCTCGGCGACCAGTTTGTTGACCGAAGGCCAGAACACTTCATTTTCGAACTGTGCAGCAAGATTGACCCGCATCAGCGCATTGGCTGCGTGCTGCGGACCGGCCACCTCGGCCGAGGTGCGATCGGCGACATATTCGTTCTGCCGCGCAAGCACAAAGGTGTAGGCATTGAAATACGGCGCATACCAGCGGAAGAGCCGTGCGATGAGACGGGAGCCCCAATCCTGCCACTGCTCCGACAACGCCTGCATGCGCCCCCATCCGCTGCGGAAACGGTAGATGAATCCGCCCAGCCGTCCGTGGTGTCCGGACAGGTGCCCATATTCATGTGCCACGACGGCAAGGGCCTCGGGTTCACTCATGGCCTGCAGCAAGGGCAAGCCCAGAATCAGGTAGTTCTCTTCCCATCCGAACAGACCGAAACGGGGATGCTGGACGATGGAGGCATTCAGTTCATCCGTCAGCAACACATGGTGAATCCGCGGCCCATTGAGCTTCTGGCGCAATTCGGAGATGCGTGCAAAGAGCGCGGGGGCTTCAGCCGCCGACAGCGCCCTGCCTTGCGGCCGGGGAAAGCGCGTGAAAATCATCTGGATCGAAGACTTGACCATCACCCAGGCCGGCAACACCAGCAGCACAAGCAACTTGCCCAGTTTGAGCAAAATGATCAGCGCCTTGCCGCCGGTGATGACCACAAGAAACAGCAGGCCCGCAAGCAAGGCAGCCGGCAACAAGGCAAACAGGATCGCGACCGCCAGAACACCGAACCCCAGCAAGGCCACCGCCACCACCAGCGCCAGATAGCGGCGCGGATACGCGGTAGCGGTCTTTTCCAGACGGGAAATCAGTGATTCAAAACCTCGTTCGTCCATGTTGATCTCCTGTCTGAAAGGCCCGGCGCTGAGTGACTATTTGGGCGACTTGCTTGTCTTTCCAGCTTTGCTTGCAGCCTTGGGCTTGGCTGCCGGTTTGGGATTGTCAGCTGCTTTGGGTTTAGCCGCTGCTTTAGGCTTGGCAGCTGACGCGACCTTCTTGACCGGCTCGGCTTTCGTTGCAGCCTTGGGCTTGGCAGCCCGGGCCGGTTTCTTCGCCGCTACCGGCTCTGTCACCTCAACTTCAGCGACCGTTTCGGACAACTCCGCCTCATCCACCGGCGCCAACAGCGCATCTGCCGGCAGTCGTTCGAACGCAGCGGCAAAAAAGCCATCCGTACCATGCACGTGCGGCAACAATTTCAGCGTACTGCCGGAATCCAGCGCGATTTTTTGCTGCGCGAAAATTTCTGCAGCGTTCAGTGCCTTGAATTCAGGGTGATTGGCCAGAAACGCTTCGACGATGGCTTCGTTTTCCTCGCGCAACAGGCTGCAGGTGGCGTACACCAGACGGCCGCCGAATTTCACCAGCTTGGCCGCAGCATCGAGAATCTTGGTCTGCTTGATCGCCAGTTCGGCGATGTCCATCTCGTTCTGGCGCCATTTCAGGTCGGGGTTGCGACGCAAGGTGCCAAGGCCGCTGCAAGGCGCATCGACCAGCACACGGTCGAACTTGCGGATCAGGCGCTTTAACTTCTGATCGCGCTCGTTGACGATGAGTTGCGGATGCACATTCGACAACCCGGAACGTGCCAAACGCGGGCGCAGGTTGGAAAGACGCTTCTGCGCCACGTCGAAGGCATACAGGCGACCCGTGTTATGCATCAGCGCCCCCAGCGCCAGCGTCTTGCCGCCGGCACCGGCGCAGAAATCGGCCACCATTTCGCCTCGGCGAGGGGCCAGCAGCAAGGCAATCAGCTGGCTGCCTTCATCCTGCACCTCGACCACGCCCTTGTTGAACAACACGTGTTTATTGAGTGCAATTTTCTCTTTCAGGCGCACGGCATCGGGCGAAAAAGCGGTTGGCGCCGCGTCGATGCCTTCCTTGGCAAACAGCGCCAGCACGGCTTCACGCTGGCCGTTGAGGCGGTTCACCCGCAGATCGAGCGGCGCGGCCAGATGCAGGTTGCGTGCGAGCTTCAGTGCATCGGCCTCACCGTATTGCGCGACCAGTTTGTCCCACAGCCAGTCCGGCACATCCGCTTGTACCGCCAGCGGCAGGTTTTCGGTAGATTTGGCCTTGATGGCATGCGCCCACTCGGTCTGCTGCTTGTTCAGCAAGGGGCCAAGATCGCGCAGGCTGACGCCCTGCACCCGCAGCAACACGGCCAGCACCAGACGACGTGCGTCGGCGCCTTCGCAGATGTATTCAAGCAGGCGCTTGCGACGGATAACCTGATATACAGTCTCGGCGATGAAGGCGCGATCCTGCATGCCCAGCTTGGGGTTTTCACGGAAGTAATAGCTCAGCTTGGCATCGGCCGGGCCATGCGGGCCCAGAACGGTGGCAAGCGCCATAGCGGCTTGGCTGATGAGGGTTTCATTGAGTTGCGTCATTTATGGTTCCACTAGCAGATGCGTCGCGATTCGCTCCGTCACCGTGCCATCCTTTTCTGTTTTGCTGATTTTAACGGGCAGGTAATGATAGTCGGCTGCCAGCCAGATTTCCGTTTTTTCTTCCCCGTCACTATTGCTCTTGCCGATGCGCAAGGTCTGTAACGGACCCATTTTGGATTGCAGCGTTTCTTCGCCTTCAAAGTTGTAATTGTAAACCTTGAGCTTTTTACCGTTGGTCAGCACCAGATGCATCTCCTGCAGCGGCGGCGCAAACATGAACTGGTACATAAAGCTCATCAGGTCTTGCGTCCCCGCCAGCAACTCGACCTGCTGGCGGCTTTTGCCCGCTTCCATCAGCAGGGTTTTGCCCTGCCAATCAAAGGTCGCTTTCTGCGCCTTGTCGGGATTCTTGCCGTATTGGTACAGATAACTGGCGGGCCTGAGGCCCTGCGCCGTCACCTGCCCCTGACTTTTCTGCACCAGATCGGAGAGCGCCAAAGCCAGCAGGCCCTTTGCTTCAACCAGACTGGTCAGCGTATAACTGCCATCATCCCTTGCCTGATATTCATGATGTTCCTGCGCCGCCACGCCACCCTTGCGCACAATCTGATAATCAATCACCACTCTGGCTGGCCCCTTGGCGACAGGCGCTTCAGCCGGGGCCTCAGGCAAGGGCTCAGTCACCACAGCAGGTGCTGGTGTTGGCGCCTCAGTGGCCAATGTTGGCTCAGGCACTGAAGGCGCCGGTGAAACAGGTGGCATTTCCGCAGGAGGTGCAGCAGGCTGTTCGCTAACCACTGGCTTGGCTCTCGGTGCGCGCGCCGGCGGTACCGGTTTCGGCGATTGAGGCAGCGGCTGCGCAACGGGTTTGGGCGTTGGAGGCGGCATCAACTCCACCTTGATCAGCGTCGCTCCGGAAGATTCATCGTCCTGCAACCAACCATCGAGCCCGCCGATCAACCAGGCATGGATCAGAAGCGAGACCAGCAGCGCCAGCAGGAGCCGCCACCCGTTTCGGAATCTGGTTGGGCTATTCGCCATGCAGGCTGGTCAATACCTGCTCGATTTTGGCGCCTTTGTCGTCCCGCATCAGGATGCGCACCGGGATATGGTGCGCTTCAGCACCCAGCCACAACTCTTTTTCCTCGCCGTTTTCCTTGGCGTTGACCAGATGCTCCGCCTTGAACTTGCCGGCCGCGGTTTCAACGTTCACATCGCGCTCGGTGATGCGATAGTGATAAACACGCTGCTGCTTGCCCGTGGTCACCGACAGCACCACGTCGTCGCCCTTGGGCGGCACAAACATGAACTGGTAAGCGTAGCTGGCCAGGTCTTGCGTGCCCACTTCCAGCGGTTCTTTCGTCATCTGCCCCTTGGCTTTCAGCGCGACCGTCTTGCCGGTCCAGTCAAAATCGGCGCTGACGGCTTTTTTGACATTGTCGCCCTGTTGCAACTCAAAATGGGCGGGGCGCAAGCCTTCAGCAGTCACCTCGCCCTCGCTGTACAGACGGCGCTTGCCGAACAAGGCATAAATGCCGATTCCGGCCGTCACGCTCTCCACCGTGTAGTGGCCGCCTTCCTGCCGGAAAGTCTCGGTAACATCGGCAAAAGGCAGCCCATTCTGGGTGACGTGATAAACGGCGGTGAGCTTTTGCGGCGCAGCAAATGCGCTTTGGGCAACGATCAGCAGTGCAACGGCAATGATACGGAACATGATGTTTCCTCCTTGCCGCTTAACGCTTCTGGGCGCTTGAAGTTAACATCAACGCCGTGCATCAAACCACGATGGTCTGATGCTCACCCTCGCCACGCTTGCGAATCGCACCGATGCGGAACACTTGTTCTCCTTCGGCGATCAGCAGCGCTTGTGCCTTGTCAGCATCAGCCGCAGAAACAATCACCGCCATACCGATACCGCAGTTGAAGGTGCGCAGCATTTCGTCGTCGGCCACGTTGCCCTGTTGTTGCAGCCAGGTAAACAGCGGCGGCATCGCCCAGCTGCCCTTCTTCAGTTCAGCCGTCAGGTGCTCAGGCAGCACGCGCGGAATGTTTTCGGTCAGGCCACCGCCGGTGATGTGGGCCATGCCCTTGACCGGCAGCGCCTTCAGCAGTTTGAGCAGCGGTTTCACGTAAAGTCGCGTCGGCGCCATCACCACATCGCGGAACGGGCGACCGTGGAAGTCGCTATCCCAGTTGATGCCGGAAAGCGCGATCAACTTGCGTATCAGCGAGTAGCCGTTGGAGTGCGCGCCGCTGGAAGCCAAGCCCAGCACCACATCACCTTCAGCAATGGTCGAACCGTTGATGATGGATTCTTTTTCCACCACGCCCACAGCAAAACCTGCCAGATCGTATTCGCCCGCCGGGTACATGCCCGGCATTTCAGCGGTCTCGCCGCCCACCAGCGCACAGCCGGATTCTTCACAGCCAGCAGCAATGCCCTTGATTACCTGCCCGGCCGTGCCCACTTCGAGCTTGCCGCAAGCAAAGTAGTCGAGAAAGAACAACGGCTCGGCGCCCTGCACCAGAATGTCGTTGACGCTCATCGCCACCAGATCAATACCCACGGTATCGTGCTTGTTGAGTTCGAACGCCAGTTTCAACTTGGTGCCCACACCATCGGTACCGGAAACCAGCACCGGATTCTTGTAGTTCTTAGGCACTTCAAACAGCGAGCCGAAGCCGCCGATACCGGCCAACACTTCGGGGCGCATGGTGCGCTTGGCAAACGGCTTGATGTTTTCGACCAGCGCGTCGCCGGCTTCGATATCCACGCCCGCGTCGCGGTAGCTGATGGAGGTTTTGGCGGTGTCAGACGGGTTCAAGTTGAGTTCTCGCTTTCCAGAAGATACATTACGGTGTTTAAGGCGTAATTTTACCCGAAATGACTATCAAACGAGAAAACGGCCTGCCATATCAATGGTTTTTGGTGATCGCAGGCACCGGACTGCTGGTTTACCTGCTCAAGGGCATCCTTGCGCCCTTTCTGATCGCGGCCGTGCTCGCCTACATCTGCAGCCCGCTGGTCGATCGGCTGGAACGCCACAAGCTCGGCCGCACGCTCGGCACGATTCTGGTACTGCTGTTGCTGATCGCGATTTTTGCCCTGTTGCTGCTGATCGTCGTGCCCTTGATGCAAAAGGAAATCCTGCAACTGGCGCAGCGCCTGCCCGTTTATATCACCGCACTGAAAGGCAAACTCGAACCGCTGCTGCTGCAACACTTCGGCATCACGCTGGCCATCGATGCCAACCAGTTGCAAGCCATGATCACCGAACACTGGAAAACCGCCGGCAACTTCGTGGGACAAGCCTTGCAGATCATCGGCAGTCACGGCGCCGCACTGGTGGGCTGGCTGATGAGCCTGCTATTGGTGCCGGTGGTGCTGTTTTACCTGCTGCGCGACTGGCACCAACTGGTGGCGCAAATCGGATCGCTGATCCCGCGCCGCTGGTTCGCCAAGGTATCTGAAATCGCGGTGCAGGTTGATCAGATGCTCGCCGAATTTCTCCGCGGGCAGCTCTCGGTCATGCTGATGATGAGCGCTTTCTACGCCACGGCCCTGACGCTGACCGGGCTTGAGCTCGCGCTGCCGATCGGCCTTGTCGCCGGCCTGCTGGGCTTTGTGCCTTATCTGGGCATCACCACCGGCATCGTACTGGCCGTCATGGCAGCGGCTCTCCAGTTTGCCTCGCTGGCGGCGCTGATTCCCGTGTTGCTGGTGTTCGGAGTCGGCCAACTTCTTGAAGGCATGTTGTTGACGCCGTGGCTGGTCGGCGACCGCATCGGCCTGCATCCCGTGGCGGTCATTTTCGCACTGCTTGCCGGCGGGCAACTGTTCGGCTTTGCCGGCGTTTTGCTGGCGCTGCCAGTCAGCGCCGCCATTGCCGTCGGCCTGCGCCACGCCAGACATTCCTACATTCAAAGCGACGCCTACCTGAAGTGAAGCAACTCCTCCTCGACATCCAGCCGGCCCCGGTGCCGTCGCTGGAAAATTTTGTTCCCGGTCGCAACACCGAGGCCCTGTTCAGCCTGCTGCAAGCCGCCACCGGCAAGGGCGAATCGCGCTTCATCTACCTCTGGGGCACGGCGGGCAGCGGCAAAAGCCATTTGCTGCGCGCTTGCGAAGATCTGGCGCGCCAGCACGGCATACGGCTGGTCACCGCCGACAATGTGCAGCGTCTGTCTGACGACGCCCAGATTGATCTCTTCAACACCTACAACCGCCTGCGAGAAGAAGGCGGCGTGCTGATTGCCGCCGGCGAAGCCGCCCCCATGCAGATGCACCTGCGCGACGACCTCGCCACCCGCCTCGCCTGGGGTCTCGTCTACCAGTTGCACCCGCTGTCTGATGCTGAACGGGCACAAGCTCTCACAGCCCACGCGCTGGAACGCGGCATGAAACTACCGGATGAAGTGGTGGACTACTGCCTGCGCCACCTGCGCCGCGATCTGCCCACCCTGATGGCCACGCTGGACGCGCTGGATGAGTGGTCGCTCACGGCCAAGCGGCCGGTGACGTTGCCGTTGCTGCGGCAACTATTGCAGTTGCCGCTGAATATTGACTGAAAATTGGAATTGCAGAATGATGACTGAAAAGTTCAGCCTGCCTCCAATTTCATGCGCCGAAATCAGTGCCTATTTAAAGTTAGCTACAACCAAAACAATTAAGGCCACTCATGAATCCTACAGTTGCTGTATTTGGAATACTCAGATTTCCTCCAGAACGGATATCCGAGTTACGACCACACCTGCAGCGCTTAGTAGAAGCCACGTATAGCACTGACGGCTGCATCGCCTATGACGTTGCTGAAGACCCATTTGATCCCGGCCTTATCCGTTTCTCAGAGCTGTGGCCAGATCATGACAGTTTGGCTCGGCATCTAAAAGCGCCTCATATTGAGCCTTGGCGCGCTGCCGCTCGTAGCTGTGGCTTACTTGAGAGGAAGTTCACTGCCTATGATATATCCGGCTCGCAAGCGGTCTGATCCATGCCCACGATTTCCGTAAAAACACGCGCTGATTCCCAATTCGAAGTCACCGTGCAAGATCGCTCGACGACCACCCATATCGTCACCGTTGCGGCGGAGGATGCTGCCCGACTGACCGGCGGCAAGGTTTCAACCGAGCAACTGGTCAGAAAGTCTTTTGAGTTTTTGCTGGAGCGTGAACCCAACACCAGCATCTTGCGCAGTTTTGACCTGACGGTGATCGGGCACTATTTTCCCGAATACGAGCGGGTCATCGGTAAACTGCTGTCAAGCTGAGCCGCAGCAAGAGGCCCTTCAGCGCCCCCTTCATCGGAATGCAACACTGCTGAACGATAATATGGTTGCCATCATCGGCAATCATTCGTGGCTGGGAGTGTAAGGGCGTGGACGGCAGCAACAACTCGGAAAAAACTGCTGCAGATGCGCTTGCCACGCCAGCACAACCACCCTTGCCCGAAGATATTTCTGCTCAGATCAAGCACGATTACATGGCCGTTCATGATGCCATGGCTGCCAAACCGGCCCTGCTTGAGGGCATTCTCAAGGAATCATTGCGGCAGAGTGCGCTGGATACTGCCCATGCGCTGAACAAAGACCTCCCGATCAGGCCGGACATTGCCGAACGGATGGCGCGGGCCGAGAAGAAATATCAGGCGATCCTGAACGAACATTCGGATCAGCTTTTCGAGCAGTTCAAACATTTACCCATTGATCGCAAAGTTGAGCTGCTGATACAAGCCGAGGAGATCGGCGAGATCAATGACCAGGCCCGCACAGAAACGCGGGAGAAAATGCAGGTTGCCCGCGCTGAAGCGGTTGCCGCGCATCTGGCGGAGACTGCGCACGAACAGGCCGCATCACACCCTTCGCCTCAAACCCTTGCATTTCCACAACCTGCAGCGCCAGCGAGCTTTATCCCTCAGCCGGATCGTGACGCCGAGATCATCCGGCAAGCGCTGCAACCACCGGGCCTGATTCCGGAAGCGTTGGCTGCATTTCATACCAACCAGAGTACTACGGCTGCTGACGCACCCAAAAAGCATGGCCTGATTGATCAGATCAGTATCGGCAACCCGGCTGCCGTGACGGTTAATCTGCCATTTACCGCGATTCCCGGGCTGCCGGCGCTGAATACGGTATTACAGAAAATCGACCGGGTGGCGCATCTGGATCTGGGTTTCACCCTCAAGGGGGTTGCCGACAGGCAAGCGAATCCGGATGGCGGTTACGACCAGTTGTACCGGCTGAGTTATGTCGGCGCCGGCATCATGAGCAGCAAATTCAATGTGCAGTTTGCCCCGCTCACCTTAAAGCTGGAAGAGAAAGCCAGCCAAGATCACTGGGGCGGCAGTAGCTCGGTATTCGCAAAGCGGCGCAGTGACCTGATCGGCGAAAAAGTGTCGATCAACTTCGGCAACGATGATCTGGGCGTGAGCTTCGCACCCGAGGCCAACTATCAGACCCCCAGCAACAGGATCATCTCCAACTTCACCGGCGGACGCTACTTTGGTTCTGATGGCCCTGCCGTTCGGATTCCTGCTGAATACGTGCCGGCCCTCAATCGGGTCGTGGATGCGCTCCCCACCAAGGATGATCTCGCCATCATTGGCGACCGCATCAACAAGGTGATTCCGATCAATCAGGTGGTTGAAATGGGGATTGCAGTGGTTGAAAAAATGGTTGAAAAGGTGGAAGAAGAGTTACCTTCGGTCACTGCGGCAAAATTCCTGTTGATGCAGAAAGTTGGCGGCTCAGGGCTGACGCCGGAACAGCAAGCCAAGGTGATGGCGATGATTCATGAAAACACCGCCAGCAGCACCGAACGCGGCGTGCTGCCTGCTGTGTTGATGAACACAACCACGACTCACGAAGTGCCTGATGCATCCAAAATTGAGGAACAGGTGCGTTAAGCAGCCTCGACAGCGGCCTCAATGCTGTTGGATTCACCACGGTTGTCGTGCCAGGAGACGGTAATCTTGTCGCCAAGCCTGGCATTGCGCAGCCTGAAGGTGAGATAGGGGTTTTTCGAGACGCCGGTGCCCCATTGCGCCTCCAGCACCGTTTTGCCATTGAGCGTGGCGGTGACCAGTTGGATGAAATGCGCGGGCACCACATCACCGGCATCTGTCTTGCGGCGGCCGGTTTCCATCGGGTGGCCCATGAGGATTTTGACTTCGGTCACGCCATCCTTGAAACGGGCGCGGATTTTCATCAGGTCAGCCATTAATTGCACCCTCCGATAGCCACGTTCACCAGCTTGGAGATGCTGAAATAGGCATTGCCAGCCTTGACGATCACTTTCACCTCGGAGGTTTCGGCCATCTTGATGCGGGTGATGACGTAAGGCTCTGCCCCATTCGAGAACACGTAATGGGCAATCAGTGGCGTGGGGTTCTTTTCGACCAGAATGGCGATTGATTCGGTGCCGGGGATGCGGCTTTCAACTTCAATCTGAACAATGGCGCCGTTTTCGGCCATGTCGGGGGCGATCAGCACGATGTCTTTCGTTGGGTCGATGTGCGTCACCGCCAACCCTTTCAGCGCGCCATCGACCTTCTCCGATTCAAATGCGGCCTTGTTCCAGATGGCGGCCAGCGCCCGGAGCGGCGACAGCAAGGCCAGCGCGGTGGCGGCCAGCAGACCTTTCAACCAGATTCTACGATGCATGCTTGTGGTCATGGCCTAGTCAAAAAACCCTTTTTTCTTCTTGGGGTCGCCCAGTTGCTGGCGCAGCACTTTCAACCGTGCTTCAACAATGGAAAGCTGGTAAAAGTCGCCGTCGCCACTTTTCAACGCCAGCTCCATCTGCTCGACC
>Ga0265327_10003707_pt1 | contig 14241 bp, 12 predicted proteins | sample 41621metaG_FD_202089 | JGI IMG/M metagenome (GOLD analysis project Ga0265327, IMG submission 202089) | Rhizosphere microbial communities from Carex aquatilis grown in University of Washington, Seatle, WA, United States - 4-16-21 metaG | ecosystem: Host-associated > Plants > Roots > Rhizosphere... | reverse complement strand
AAAAGAAAGCTGGCGCAGTGATTTGCTGTCCGGCTTTCTGGTTTTTCTTATTGCTTTACCGCTGTGTTTAGGCATATCGATGGCTTCCGGTTTTCCGCCGTCGGCCGGTATTATCACAGCCATTATCGGGGGGATGCTGGTCTCGCGGATCAACGGCTCGTTTGTAACCATTAACGGACCTGCCGCCGGTCTGATCGTGGTGGTGTTAAGCGCGGTGCAGGAACTCGGCGAAGGCGATGCGATGGCCGGTTATCGCTATGCTTTGGCCGCTATTGTGGTTGCCAGTGTGGTACAGATTTTATTGGGTGTATTTAAAGCCGGACGGCTCAGTTCGTTTTTTCCGGCATCGGTCGTGCATGGCATGTTGGCGGCTATCGGCATCATTATCATGGCTAAACAAATCCATGTCATGCTCGGCACTACGCCGGAAAAAGGCAGCAGTTTGTTTTCGACTATCGCGCAAATTCCGCACAGTATTCTGAATCTGAATCATGAAATTGCCATTATCGGTTTTAGCGGATTGATAATACTGATTATTTGGTCCGTATTAAAAAACCCGACGTTAAAAATGATTCCGGCGCCGCTGATTGTGGTGTTGGTCGGCATGGGTTTGGCGCGTTATTTCGATCTGGAACACGAACACATGTATTTGTTCCTGCCGGATGCGCATTTTTTACCGCATCATGAAGAAACCGTCGGACCGAAATTTTTGGTCGCGATTTCCGACAACTTCATGTCCAGTTTTTATTTTCCCGATTTTTCGAAAATTGCCACCTTGGAGTTTTGGGAAGCGGTGGTTAGTATCAGTTTGGTCGGCAGTTTGGAAAGTTTGCTCAGCGCGATGGCGGTCGATAAACTGGATCCGTATAAACGTCATTCCAACCTGGATCGCGACTTAACCGCTGTCGGCACCGGTAATTTGGTGGCCGGCTTGATCGGCGGTTTACCGATGATTGCCGAAATTGTACGGAGTTCGGCTAACGTAAATAACGGGGCAAAAACCCAATGGGCCAACTTTTTCCACGGCACCTTTTTATTGTTGTTCGTGGTGCTGTTCCCGCGCCTGATTCATAGTATTCCGTTGGCTGCGTTGGCGGCATTGCTGGTCTATACCGGTTTTCGCTTGGCCTCGCCTAAGGAGTTCGCCAAGGTCATGGGGGTGGGTAAAGAACAGTTGTTTATGTTCGTAGTGACCATCATTGGCGTGTTGGCGACCGATTTATTGGTAGGCGTCGGTATCGGCATTCTCACTAAGTTTACTATTCATATGCTGCGCGGCGTCAGACCGAACAACCTGTTTAAAATCCATTTTGTGATTGAACCGAAAGGTGCCGATACTGTTGTGGTTTCGATAGTCGGCGCGGCGATTTTTTCTAACTTTATGTCCTTGAAGACCGCTTTAGCCAATCTGGAAGACGGCAAGACGGTTATTTTTCAATTAAACAATGCTTATCTGATCGATCACACCGTGATGGAATTTATTCATGATTTCCAGCACAACTATGAAGGACTGGGCGGGCAATGCAAGTTTTTAGGCATGGAATATCACGACACCTTCTCAGAGCATCCTTTGGCGGTGCGTAGAATGAAACGCGATAACATGAGTCGCCGTAAAAGCGATCATTATGGGGTGGGAGATAATTTTTAATGAAGACTTCCGCAAAGGAATGTTGAAAATATTGTGTTGCATCGTTTCCACGCTCCGGCGTGGGAACTCTAAATGTAGTCAGCGTAACGTAACTATTCAGCACATAGATAAATGGAACACAGATAATACGGATAGGGCGGATTTATACGGATTTTCCAAGCCAAGTTTGTTTACGCTTTTAAATCCGTATTTATCAGTTTAATCAGTGTCATCCGTGTTCTATTAGGAATACGATGAATCATTACGATTCAACAGCTTACCTTATAGTGAGAATTTTATGATCCTTTTCTTAGCTTACAGCGCTGTTCTGCTGAGTTTTTTTTCCGGCTTACTGGGACTGATGATGCATCGGCGCCAACCTTTGCTGGCATTCAATCAGTACTGGCTTGCCAAATTCCCCACTGTCAATCAACGTTGTCAGTCTGCAATGGCCGATTGTCTGGAAGAAAAGCGCTTCCCGATTCTGTTGCGACGGGCGGTGTTTTTTTTACTGGGCTTATCCGGTATTTTCGCGATATTGGCCGGATTGAGCGTATTGATCGGCCAAGGCGTTATTACCGATCAAATCAGCTTAGGCCTACCGTGGTTGCCTTGGCATGTGCGTTTCGATTGCCTATCCGGCTTTTTCTTTTTAATCATCGGCATTGCGGTCAGCGCGGTTAGTCTTTACGGACCGGGCTATGTTAATAGTTACAAAGAAAGCCAACATCCTTTTGCCGTGTTGGCTTTGTTTACCGGGTTGTTTGTCGCCGGGATGCTGTTGGTGCTGTTGGCCGATGACGCCTTCTTTTTCATGATTGCCTGGGAGTTGATGTCGGTAGCCAGTTATTTTCTGGTGTCGTTCCAACATGAAAATCCGGCCAATCGCCGCGCCGCTTTTTTATATTTATTGATGGCGGAAGTCGGCGCCTTGGCGATTATTTTGGGTTTTGGCGTGTTGGCCAGTTTTTCGGATGGCTTTACTTTCGATGCCTTGCGTAATGCGCAGTTGTCGACAACTTGGGCGAGTATCGCTTTTGTGCTGGCGCTACTGGGTTTCGGCATGAAGGCCGGGATTGTGCCCGTGCATGTCTGGCTGCCCGAAGCGCATCCGGTGGCGCCGTCGCATATTTCCGCGTTGATGAGCGGGGTGATGCTTAAAGTCGCGCTCTATGGGTTGATCCGCTTTTGCTTCGATTTACTCGGCGATGTGCACTGGCAATGGGGCGTGGTGTTGCTGATATTAGGCACTGTCTCGGCGTTGGGCGGTATTCTGTATGCGATGATGCAGCCCAATTTAAAAAGCCTGTTGGCCTACAGTTCGGTCGAAAATATCGGCATTATCTTTATGGTGCTCGGTTTGTCGATGATTTTCATGGACAACGGCCATCCGCAACTGGCGGCGCTGGGTTTGTTGGCGGCGTTGTTGCATGCTTTCAATCATGCCTTGTTTAAGAACCTGCTGTTTTTGGGGGCCGGAATTATCCACCATCAAACCCATCAGTTAAACATCGACATGATGGGCGGCCTGATTAAGAAAATGCCGAAAACCAGTGTGTTGTTTTTGATCGGCTGCATGAGTATCTCGTCATTACCGCTGTTTAACGGTTTTGTTTCGGAGTGGTTGGCTTTTCAGACTGCGTTGCAGGTCGATGTGCTGGATAATGGCGTGTTGCGTAGTTTGATACCTGTCTCCGCTGCCGCATTAGCCTTGACCGCCGCATTAGCCGCGGCTTGTTTTGTCAAAGTATTCGGCATGATCTTCTTGGGCCAGTCGCGTTCTCATCATTGCGATAAAGCGCACGAGATTCAGGACAAAGGCATGCTGGCCGGACTTTCGTTATTGGCCGTTTTGTGTTTTTTATTCGGGATTTTTCCCGGCCTGATTATCAGCTTGATCAACAACGTCGCCGGGCAATTATTAGGCGAAACCTTGCCGAATGACGCCGCTTTAGGCTGGTTATGGCTGGCGCCGGTCTCTGCCAACCAAGCGTCTTACGCTCCGCCATTGGTTTTGATCGGCGCTTTAATCGCTGCCGGCGCCAGCTTTTGGTTTTTGCGCCGAAATCCAGCCACGGTCATGCGCCGGGCCGAAACCTGGGATTGCGGTTTCGGCGGTTTAACGCCAAAAATGCAATACAGCTGTAGCGCTTTTACCATGCCTTTCCGGCGCATTTTCAACAAAGTCTGGATAATTGACGAGCGTGTAGAAAAAGACATGCGCGGCGCGATGGATCAAGATGTGGCGGCGATCCGCTATCATTTAGAGGTTCACGATCATAGCTGGCCGCACATCTATCAGCCGATTGAAAATGGGGTGAATACCCTGGCCAAAGTGGTGGGACGCATTCAAACGGGAAATATCCGGACTTATTTGGGTTATTCGTTTGCGACTTTAATACTGATGTTATGGGTGATCAGCTAATGAACTGGTTAATAGCCGTGTTACAAAGCATGCTGTTTGTCGCGCTGGCGCCGTTGCTGGCGGGCTGGCTTAAGTGCTGCAAATGTTATTTACAAAACCGCAAAGCGCCTTCCGTTATTCAGCCTTACCGGGATTTGCTCAAATTAAGCCATAAGCAACCGGTGGTTGCGGAGCAGGCCTCGTGGATTTTTTTGATTGCACCTTACATTATCTTTTCGGCAACGGTGTTGGCGGCAACCGTGGTGCCGTTTATTGCCGTTAACTTGCCGACTTCGGCCAGCGCCGATGTGATTGTAATGGTCGGTTTTTTCGCATTCGCCCGGTTTTTTCTGGCGCTGGCAGGCCTGGATATCGGCACCGCTTTCGGCGGCATGGGCTCTTCGCGGGAAATGACTATTTCATCGTTGGCGGAACCGGCGATGTTGATGGCGGTTTTTACCCTGACCATGACCGCCTCAACTACCAACTTATCGTTGGCTATCGCTCATGTGCTCAATGAAGGTTTGGTTTTGCGGCCTTCGTTCGTGTTCGCCTTGGCGGCTTTGACATTGGTTGCCATCGCCGAAACCGGGCGTATCCCGGTGGATAATCCGGCGACGCATCTGGAACTGACCATGATCCATGAAGCAATGATTCTGGAGTACAGCGGTCGCCATTTAGCGCTGATTGAATGGGCAAGCCAATTAAAGTTGATGTTGTACGGCGTACTGATCGCCAATATCTTTTTGCCTTGGGGCATCGCCGAAACCTTTAGCGTTCAAGCCTTAGGCTACGGCTTGCTGGCTATCATGGGCAAATTGGCGGTGCTGGCAATATTTTTGGCGATAGCGGAAACGCTGGTCGCAAAAATGCGTCTGTTCCGCGTTCAGGAATATTTGAGTTTTGCCTATCTATTAGGACTGTTGGGGATGCTGAGTCACATTATTCTGGAGGCGTCGCGCTGATGAACATTGAACAACTGGATTTTTATACCCAAGCCATTTTATCGATGGCGGCATTGGTCGGGCTGACTTCGTTTCTTATGTTAGGGCAGGGCAGATTGCTGCGCTTGATTTTCGTGTTTGCGATGCAGGGTTTTTTATTAACCCTGACCACGGTATTGGCGGCGTACAGCTTGAACAATCCCCATCTGTATATTTCAGCTGTGTTGACCTTGGCGCTGAAAGTCATTTTTATTCCATGGATGTTACGACGACAGGTTGTGCAAATGAATATGCATCGCGATATTGAAGCCTTAAAAAATAATACCGCCGTCATGCTGGGCGGAGCCAGCCTGATGGTGTTCAGTTACTACGTATTGCATCCTATCGTGCAATCCTCGTCGGTGGTTATGTTGAATGCGTTGGCGGTCAGCCTGTCGGTGATGCTGTTGGGCATGTTGCTGATGATTTCGCATCGGCAGGCTATCGCTCATGTGGTGGGTTTTATGTCGATAGAAAACGGTTTGTTTTTCGCGGCTATCGTTTCCACCAACGGCATGCCGCTGGTGGTTGAACTGGGCGTTGCTTTCGACGTGCTGGTGGCGGCGGTGCTGTTCGGCATCTTTTTCTTTCATATCCGCACCAGTATCGATTCGCTGGATGTCGATCTGTTAAACAAATTGCACGAGGTGGATAAATGATTGCCGCCTATTTGGTTTTATTAATACCGCTGATCGGCATTATATTTTTTGCGCTGGCGGGACATCGTGAAGATACCGGCAAACTCAATGTCAGATTCAATGGCATTTGCTTGTTGGCGACGATTTGGTTGGCGCTTAACGTGCTCAATCAAGGTACGATTATTTCATCCGGCAAGGCTTTTTTAATCGACCCGTTTAATGTGTACTTAATCGTATTGACCGCCTTTGTCGGTTTTACCACGTCGATATTTTCCGCGCCTTATATGGCGCATGAAAAGGAAATCGGCAAGCTCACCGACGGCCGTTTAAAGCTGTATCACTCGATGTTTCAGGGTTTCATGCTGGCCATGTATTTGGTGTTGACCACCAATAATATGGGCATCATGTGGGTGGCGATGGAAGGCGCGACCTTAGCCACGGTATTGCTGGTCAGTTTATACCGCACCCCGGAGTCTATCGAGGCGGCCTGGAAATATTTTATTTTGTGCGGCGTCGGTATCGCCCAAGCCTTGTTCGGCACTATTTTGCTGTATTACGCGGCGGTGCAGATCGGCGATGGCGAGAATGCCTTGCTGTGGTCGGTGCTTTATGAAAATGCAGGCAAATTAAACCCGGAAATTCTTGAAATCGGCTTTGTCTTCATGCTGATCGGTTACGGCACCAAAATCGGCTTGGTGCCGCTGCATAACTGGTTGCCCGACGCTCATTCCGAAGGCCCGACGCCGATGTCTGCGGTATTATCGGGTTTATTGCTGAACGACGCGTTGTACGCCGTGGTGCGCAATAAAATGCTGGTGGACGGCGCGACCCACTCCACTATGGCCGGTTATCTGATGATGGGTTTCGGTATGCTGTCGTTTCTGGTGGCCGCGGTGCTGTTGCATCGGCAGAAAGATATTAAAAGGCTGTTCAGTTACTCATCCATTGAGCATATGGGCCTGATGACCTTTGCGTTTGGTATCGGCGGCCCGTTAGCCACCTTTGCCGCGTTGTTGCATATGACCGTGCATTCATTAACCAAATCGGCCATTTTCGTGACCGTCGGTCACGCCGCGCAACTTGCCGGAACCCAGAAGATGGAGCAGATACGCGGCTTGATCAGAACCCAGCCCAAGATCGGTTGGGGCTTATTGATCGGCACCATCTCCATCGCCGGATTTCCGCCATTCGGGGTATTCACCAGTGAGTTTTTAGTGTTGCTGGCGACCATGCACAGCTATCCCTGGTTGACGCTGCCGCTATTGCTGGGCATCGGCATCGCTTTTGCGGGTCTGTTCAGGCATGTCCAGCCGATGGTTTACGGCGATCAGCCTAAAGGCCAAAAACCGATTGCGGCCAATTTATGGCCGGTCATGATCCATCTGGCTTTGGTGCTTTGGTTGGGTCTGGCTATTCCCGGCTTTCTGGCGCACTGGTTTTCACAGGCAACCCTATTAATTTCCGGGAGTACGCCGTTATGAGTCGTTCAAACTGGACTGCGGATTTTTTAAGCCGCTTAAGTACCGATATTATCGTTACCGCAAGCGATACCGCTTCAGCAACACTGTGGCAAATCGAAAGCCATGAATGGCAACGCTTTGCCGAACTGGCCGCGCGGGAAAAGCTGCGTTGGGCGGCGGGATGGGCGGAACAGGTGCAAAACCGCTTTTTCATCAACGTTTGTTTTGAAAAACAAGGCGACTATGTCCTGCTGCGCACGAGCATTGACGAGTCAAACCCGGAACTGCCCAGCCAAGCCACGGTTTATCCCGCCGCCAATCGCAGCGAACGGCATACACAGGACATGTTCGGCATCAAGTTTATCGGCCATCCCGATAACAGGCGTTGGACCCGGCATCAAGCCTGGATTGACAGCCAGTATCCGTTACGTAAAGACTTTCCTGCCGAGGGTACGCCGGTAGGCATTACGCCGCCCGATATGCATTATCCGTTTATTCAATCCCACGGCGCCGGCGTTTATGAAATTCCGGTAGGCCCGGTGCATGCCGGTATTATCGAGCCCGGACATTTCAGGTTTCAAGCCGTCGGCGAACTGATCCTGAATCTGGAAGAGCGTTTGGGTTATGTACATAAAGGCATCGAAAAAATCGCCGAAGGCAGAACGCCGGAATCTTTAGCCAAGCTGGCCGGGCGGGTTTCCGGCGATACCACCGTCGGCCATTGCTGGGCTGCGTGTCGGGCTATGGAGCAAGCGGCGGGCGTTGTTATTCCGCCTCGCGCCGCGTTGATACGCGGCATTTTGGCGGAACGGGAACGCATCGCCAATCATATGGGCGATATGGGTGCCATCTGTAACGATGTCGCTTTTGTGTTCGCACAAATGCAGTTTACCCGCTTGCGTGAACTCTGGTTGCGCACCAATGCAACGGTGTTCGGCCATCGTTTACTGATGGATAGGATTGTTCCCGGCGGCGTGGCTTGCGACCTGTCGGAGGCATCCTGTCAGTTAATCAAAAAAGACATAGCCGAGTTAAGAGCCGAGCTGACGGAAGTCATACTCGCGGTGGACCTTAATTCATCATTGGAAGACCGCTTGTATACGGCCGGTTTCCTGTCCGAAGAACTCGCCGCCGCTTTTGGTACTTTGGGTTACGTCGGACGCGCCAGCGGACAGGATAAGGATGTGCGCCGCGATACGCCTTATGCGCCTTATGATCAGGTCACGGTGAAGGCCGTCGTGGAAACGCAAGGCGACATCGCTTCCCGATTTTGGGTCAGGTACAAGGAAATCATCGCAGCTTTACATTTGATCGAAGACTTTATCGGCCAACTCGTTGCCGGAGACATTGTTACCGAATGGCAAACGGCACCAGTCGATAGTCAAGGTTTGGGCATTGTTGAAGGCTGGCGCGGCGAAATTATCAGCTACGTCCGCTTCGATGCCGACAACAAAATCGCCCGTTTTTATCCGCGCGATCCCAGTCAATTAAACTGGCCCGCACTGGAAAAACTGGTGTTGGATAATATCGTGCCGGATTTTCCTGTGTGTAACAAATCCCTGAACGGCTCTTATTCAGGCAATGATTTATAGGAAAGGACTATGTTGAGAATTTTAAAAAAAATCCTGAGCACAGGTGTTGTTACAGAACGGTTTAGCTTACGTTCCCACGCAGAGCATGGGAACGAGAACGAATTGGAGCAATTGGGCATTGAGATTAAAAGCCATATCGACAAGAAGTTTTCCGGCAGCATTGCGATTCGCCAAGTCGATGCCGGTTCTTGTAACGGCTGCGAACTGGAAATTCATGCGCTGAATAATCCTTTTTACGATATTGAACGGTTTGGTGTTCACTTTGTCGCCTCGCCCCGCCATGCCGACGTGTTATTGGTCACAGGACCGGTATCGAGGCATATGCAAACCGCGTTATTGCGCACTTATGAGGCGACGCCGAACCCGAAATGGGTGGTGGCGGTCGGTGACTGCGCGGCTTGCGGCGGCGAATTCGGCGTGTCTTATGCCAGTTGCGGCGCGGTATCCAATGTTATTCCGGTCGATCTGACTATTTCCGGTTGCCCGCCCACGCCGTTGGCCTTAATGAAGGGCTTGCTGGGCTTGATTAACGCCAAGCCAAAGGGCAATAAATAAAATACTTAGAGCCGGACAAGGGTATGTTGCCCCGCTCGAAACGTAAGGCGGCAGTTAAATTCAGTCGTTTAGCTCAAACATCCCCCAAAACGTTAGGGGCGAGCTTGTAAACCCCGTCCCGATTGGGGGCGGGGTAGCTTATTCGGCGTAGCGAGGATAACGTAACCCGACATAGCCGATAAGGTAACCCGCACTAATAAATCCCCCGCAGCTATCGTTCCCACGCTCTAGCGTGGGAATGCCGCCAGTGACGCTCCAGCGTCACGCAACGCCGGAGCGTTGCCGGATGAATTCCCACGTCGGAGCGTGGGAACTATTCGGGTTGGCATGGTATTTATTACGAGTTGCCTAAGATTGCGCTTTTGTCGGGTTACGCTAGCACTAACCCGGTATCTACGAACATACACTTGTATTGATAATTCATTAAAATTCACAACAGGAAAAACACTATGATTAAGAAAAAAATCAAACTATGGCAAATCTGCGCAGTCATGCTGAGTTCTATCAGCACCGCCTCTATGGCGGCGGACGATTTGCTTCAGGACGCCGGTAGCTGGATGCAAGTCGTAGGCGAGGGCAGCTTGAAAGTGCTGGATCCTAAATTGGAAAAAGGACGTATATGGTTGGAAGGTCAATCCCGCTTCGACGACGATTGGAACCACTGGTATCAAGGCATGGTGCGCACGGCGGTCGGCTACTCGCTGAGCGACCGTGCCACTATTTGGGCGGGCTATACTTGGTTGCCTACCCAAAATGTCGGGAAGAGCTATGTCTCCCAGCAAGACGTGTGGCCGGCATTTCGCTACGTCATGCCCACCAGTGTCGGTACGCTCAGTTTTAGAACCATGTTCGAAACCAACTTCATCAAAGGCGACGATGTGCGTTTCAGGCCGCGTCAGATGATCCGATTTATGCATCCTCTGGAGTTTGAGCCGCGTTTAAGCCTGATTACCTGGGACGAGTTTTTTATCCGGGTTAATTCAACCAAATTCGGCGGACAATCCGGTTTCGATCAAAACCGTGCGTTTGCAGGCTTGGGTTGGACGTTCAATAAAAACTTCCGGGCTGAAGGCGGGTATCTTAACCAATACCTGGACGATGCGACCCATACCAATAACACCATGCACCATTTAATTATGGGATCGTTGTTTATCAATTTTTAACCTGTTCAACATCGCATTGATATAGTTACTCTTTACTTTGTTTACGGAACATTATTGTCGATCGTATGCCAGACGAGTGGCTTTCATAATAATGACTGATTGCCACATGGAGAACCGCGCTATCTTGCTCAAAAGCCGGAGTAAAATGTCAGCGTATCCTTATTTGATGCCGGCTTTGGACTTATGAAAACCGACACCTTATTCTATCGCCTGTTTCTACGCTGTCCGCAGTTGGCCTTGGATTTATTAGGCTTGCCCTATAGTGGTGACAGCTATCGGTTTGCTTCCGAAGAAGTCAAGCAAACGGCTTTCCGAATGGATGGGCTATTTAAGCCTATCGGGGATAATCAGGAACAGCCGCTTATTTTTGCCGAAGTGCAATATCAGTCGGACGCTGACTTTTACGGACGCTTTTTTAGCGAAATCACACTGTATTTATACCGGCAAAAGCCGGCCCGCCGCTGGCTGGCTTTAGTCATTTATCCGGAAAGAAGCACCGAAAAAGCTGCCGGTATTGAATTCGAGCCGTTTATGGGCTTGCCGCAGTTACAGCGGATTTATCTGGGGGATTATTAGAAGATGTCAGAACGAACGTCGACAATGGGATTAATGTGCCTAATTGCAAGTTCCGTGGAACAGACCATTCCCTTAGCGCAGGAATTAGCCAAGCAGCGCGAACTCATTGGCGCTGATGGATTGGAACTTGTAGTAACTATTTTAGTTTATAAACTACCGCATCTAAGCCGTGAGGAGATCAGAAAAATGTTAGCACTTAATGAAACCCAATTGAAGGATACCCGTTTTTATCAGGAGATTGCACAAGAAGAAAGACACGAAGGAAGGCAAGAAGAATGTGTTGCCTTATTGACACGCCAGTTGCGGCGCAAATTTGCCGCTCAACCCGAACTTGAACACATTTTACAGCAATTGCCTGAATTGCCGTTGGCGCGACTGGAGGATTTGGCCGATGCCTTAATGGATTTCACCGCGTTTGCCGATTTGCAAGATTGGTTGGAGAGGTAATACCAAGCGTAACTGCTCCAGTTTTTCGTAATAAGAATAGATCGTTGCGCATAATTCAATGTTTGCGTCATACGCCCGCCGATGATCGCCGGTGAAATCTGCCGCATTTTTCGAATGCGAACCGGAGCAGGCTTTCATGGTCTCCAACTCTCCCGGCATTAGCAATTCGGAATCCAAGTCCGGCACCATTTGCGGCCTTTTTTGCCGTTGATGGGATGCTACCTCTTCCGGTTTTCGATACATAAAAATAAAAGGCGTATTGGGAAAAGCCTCGCGAAACAGCGGGAGGCTTTTTATGTGCCCGCTATCGAGCTTGATAAAAAATCAGAAATTAAACTTCCAAAAACGTAAAAAGAAGCTCCCCTTGAGGACATGCTTAAGCTTGTCGAATGGGAGGTGAAAAACTAGCGATAGGCGTTGGAGCATCCCCGGCAATATGACGATGTTGTCCGGGGCTTCTTATATTTATTTTTTAATCACCCTTTTTTAGGAAGTCCATTTCATGAACAGATACACCCCTTTATCATCCGCCTCCTGAAAACCAAGACTGAGGTAGAGACCGAAAGCCGGATTTTCTTTTTGCACATGGAGTGTAACCGGCTGCCCGGATTCTTTAGCTTCCAGTTGCAAATTACGCAAAAGAAAAGTTCCTATTCCCTTCTTTCGATGCTCGGGCAACAGCGAAATATCCATAATGCGCAACTCTTCGGGGTGACGGTGTAGATAAAGACGGCCGGCAGGAATCCCCTCATTTGAGATGACAAGAAATTCCGCCCCCGGATAATTGTCCCGATAATGCTTATCCTGAGCCGCAAATTGCATTTTAAGGAAGGCGTTCAGTTGTTGGGGGTCCCAATTTGTCTGTTTTAGCTCATCTTCACGGGTCGATGCGTAAACCCGGTAGAGAAATTCACTGTCACTGCTTTCTGCCGGCCTGAGTGTGATGTCAAATTTTTTCATTGTTTCGATTTCTTAATGGCGGATATATTTAAAAACGGGAAGTCTAAAAAGCCGACCCCGGTAGACGGGACAGAGTTGTGTATAAAGACGAGCGCCGGAGCGTGAGAACGATTGGACTCCATAGTAACTAATCTAAATTGAAAACTCTGTAATTTAATGGCAGTGGCTCCGAATCTGGGAGTAAACCTACGGGGCACAATTAATCACCGCATCATCACTAAACTGTCCAATCTCTTTATCTTTAAGCATGTAGACCGCCGTGTAGCGGCGTAACTCAGGTTTACCTGTGGTTAACAATGGCCGATTGTCCAGATACGGCGAAACCGTGGCTCGGGCTAATAAAACCCAGTCGGCATCGCCTTCTCGTTGGCAATAAATGTTTACGCCATCGCTTTTAAATTTGCTGAAACTTAATGCAACCTGACCGCCCGTCCGGTCAATACCGCTTAAACTGGGCCTGATCGCGGAAAGGTCGACTGTGCTATCCGGTCCTTCAATGCCTAGATAGTCGCCTTGTCCTGTGCTATAGCTCGGATGGGCTTTGATACGGCGCACCAGCGACCGGATATTGGCTTCGGCACTGTGGCGACTGTTGTTTTTATCGGCCGTGGCGCGTTTGGCGGCAGCTGCGGCGTCACTGGCTGTCGCGATTTTGGCATGGAAATCCACAACATTATTTTTCAGTGTCGCTAAATCGCTATCCGATAAACCGTAATTGCTTATTCGGTCGGGAAGGTTGGTCGTGAAGCGGTCGAGCCAGACCGAAAAATCGTTGTCCGAGCTTGGAATAAAGTCTGATTTAGCCATGATGAATTCCTTCTTGAGTAAAGAGATAAAAGTAGCCGGTAGCCTTGAATAGCCTTGGCTTGGAATAGTGGCAAGCGCTTTTTTCTTGCCTGAGCGCGGCGGGATGATCCCGATACGTGCATTTAACATTTTGCAGCATAGCTGAGCCTTAATTGCGTGTATTTGCGCTTTATAGTCATACGGTTGAATGCTTTGACCGTAAGGTTTAGGCTTTTTTTAGTACGATTTTAAACTTAACCGCAAGACCATGGGGCTAGCCTCGTGGTTGAGTCTTGCAACCGTATATTATAACGATCCAACCGTGGTTGATTGTCTGTAAGCCTTGTTATTCACGGTCTACAGGCAATGCGACCAAGCCCTGGACAGGTATGCTTCCATAGCTCAATCGTGCGCTGTAATAAGTCTGGCAAATGACAAAAAGACTATTTATCCTTTAATAACTAGCGGCTAGTATTGGCTTTATTGCTGCCGGGCAAGTTTAGTTCTATTTCCGGATTAAATGCAAGTTTTTTGGTTTCGCAATAGGATCGACATGAGCCAATAAGAAAGCTGTCTATGCTCTAACAGGCTTTCGAAGCTCCAATCCTAAATTGTTTAATTAATGTATAAAAGATAGGTATTATAGACACAAGGCAGGGCGACCTGTCAGGTGGCGTAAAGAAAGAGGGAATACTTAATTTGTATCCGCCCCGATTATTCATATTATTAGAGGCTCGTGATGAAATTCGCCGACCCCACCACTGACTTTGCCTTTAAGAAAATCTTCGGCAGCGAAGACCATAAAAATGTGCTGATAGGTTTTTTAAATTCCATTCTTGATCTACCGGCCGCTATCGTCGACGTGACATTGGCAAACCCTTATCAAGTCCCTAAAATAGCCGAGCTAAAGGATACTGTTTTAGACGTTCGGGCGACCGATCAAGATGGGCAGCATTTCATCGTGGAAATGCAAGTGCAAAAAGATGCGGCTTTCGCTAAAAGATCTTTATATTACACGGCTAAGAGCTATGTGCAACAACTTGGCGCAGG
>Ga0265327_10003706_pt1 | contig 14246 bp, 11 predicted proteins | sample 41621metaG_FD_202089 | JGI IMG/M metagenome (GOLD analysis project Ga0265327, IMG submission 202089) | Rhizosphere microbial communities from Carex aquatilis grown in University of Washington, Seatle, WA, United States - 4-16-21 metaG | ecosystem: Host-associated > Plants > Roots > Rhizosphere... | reverse complement strand
CGGGCCGCTCAAGATCACCGTGGACGGTGGCATTCACTGGGGCACCACGTGGCTCAGCGAACCCTACGGCCCCAAGCGCACCGCGTTCTACCGCAACAAGGACCCGAACTACACCGGCGAACATTTCTTCACGCCGGAGGAGATGCGCGTCATTTTCGCCACCGGCAATCGGCTCGGTTGGCAGATGAGCGCGCACGTCACGGGTGATGGCGGCACGGAGACCGTGCTCGACGCGGTGGCCGCAGTGGCGCAGGAGCAGCCGGACATCAAGCAGCGGCGTTTCACGCTGATTCATTCCTACTTCCCCTCACCCGCGATTCTCAAGAAATGTCAGGAGCTCGGCGTGGGTGTGGACACGCAGGGCTATCTCTATTTTCGCGACGCCGATATCCTCGGCGAGATCTACGGCGAACCATGGGCGGAGCGTTTCATCGGTCTGGGCGATTGGGTGCGGGCGGGTGTTCCCGTGGCGATCAACAGCGACCACATGATCGGCTTAGATCCCGACCATGCCATGAATGCGTTCAATCCGTTCCTCATGCTTTCCATTGCGGTCACGCGGAAGACCGATGCCGGATACGTCCACGGCGCGCAGCAGAAACTCTCCCGGCTCGATGCCTTGCGCACCATCACGCAGTGGGCCGCATGGCTCAGCTTTGACGAAAAGAAACTCGGTACTCTGGAGGCCGGCAAGCTGGCCGACATGGTGGTGGTGGACCGCGATTACCTCACGTGCCCGGAAGACGAGATTGCGAAGATGAAGGCAGTGAAAACCATCGTGGGTGGGAAGGTAGTTTTTGCGGCGGAGTGAGGATGGTTTGGAAGTGGTGGGAGGAAGCGATCTGGAAGACGCCTGATTTCCCGCGACCAACGGTCGCGGCCACATTTCCCTTTTTTGACGGAAGCCTTGTGGCTGCGACCGTTGGTCGCGGGAAGAAAGTCGGAGGCCCCGCAAGACTCTTTTAGTATAAAATGAACTCGATCCGCTAAAGGCCCCTTTTCACTTCCCCTTCGCTCCCAGACAAAAAAGGTGCTTCATGCCGCGGATGATGATCTTGCCCTGCGCGAAGGCCAGACTGGCGAAGACTTCTTCATTGAGCTCTGAGCGGCCGAGCTCCTTGAACTGCCGTGCGGCTTCCACCGCGATCAAGGTGCCTTTCTTGGTGATGAGGTAGAGCGTCTTGCCCGCGATGCTGGGAGAGGCTTTCACCTCGTCGCCGAGATCGTGTTCCCATTGCTTGCGGCCAGTCTTCGCGTCGTAGCAGGTGAGCGTGCCGCTGCTGTCCACGACAAATACCAACTCGCCGTTGCTCACAGGACTGGTGATGTCCGGAATGCCATCCTCCCCCACCCAGCCGAGATGAGTCTTGGTGACATCTCCCTGGCCGTCGGGACGAATTGCCTGCAGCTTGCTGGCGGGGCTGACGATGAACAGTGTGCCGCCGGCGAAAATTGGAGAAGGCGTCACCTCACCATCGAGGTCGTTGGCGCGCCAGATTTCCTGTCCGTCCTGCGCCGAGTAGGCGATGACCCACGGCACGGCAAGCGCGACAATCTGCGGCTTGCCCGCAACCTCGAAAACCAAGGGCGTGGCCCATGAGGCGCCCGCGGGACGCGGCTGTTCCCAGACGACCTTGCCGCTGGCGCCATCGAAGGCGTAAAGCTTGCTTAAGCGATCGTCCGGTTCGCCCTGGTCGAGTTGGACGATGACGCGGTCCTGCCAGGTGACCAGGGACGTGGCGTGTCCGTATTGGTTTTTCGGAACGCCGAGGTGCTTTGACCAGACCGTGCTGCCGTCAAAGTTGAATGCGGCAAGGTCGCCGTTGGCGAATATCGCATACACGCGCTGTCCATCGGTGGCCACCGTCGAGGCGGCGAGGTCGGCGGCTTCCGGGGGCTCGGCAGCGCCATCGGCCTTCGGCACGGCCTGTTGCCAAAGCAGTTTGCCTGAGGCGACGTCGAAGCACATGACCACCGCTTTTCCCTTGTCGCCGCCGGAGAGAAAAATGCGGCTGCCCCAGACCACCGGGGAGCTGTATCCCGCGGCGGGCACCGGGGCGGTCCAGGCGATGTTGGCGCCGCTGTCCACATCGCAGGTCAGCGGCAGGTTCGCTTGGGAAGAAACACCGCCCCCCGTGGGACCGCGGAAGCGCGGCCAGTTTGCCTGATAGTCCTCAGCACTGGGCGGAGCCGCGGCAAGGGCGGTCGCCATGGCACAGCACGCCCCGAGAAGCCCGGCGGCGCGAAGGGTTAAAGAAAGTCGGGGGCAGCTCATTTCGTTAAGGAAGGTCATAACGGCGCCCTGACCGTAATCTTCTGCCTATGTCCCGCTTCACCTTTTTGCCCGCCGCGGCTTCCCTGTTTCTTGTGGCAAGTTCCATCCACGCCGCTGACTGGCCCTCATGGGGTGGGAACGATCCCGGCCGCAACATGGTTTCCCAGGAGAAAAATCTGCCGGACATGTTCAAGCCGGGTGAGAAATCGCCCATGGGCGACGGCATCCTGCCCGAGACCACGGAGAACGTGCGCTGGGTAGTGAAGCTGGGCACTTTCATCTGCGGCAATCCCACGGTGGCGGGCGGCCGCGTCTATGTGGGCACGGATGACGCGATGCTGCAGGGCGACACGCGCCTGAAGCGCACCCGCGGCGGCATGGTGTGGTGCCTTGATGAAAAAACGGGGCAGACCCTGTGGCGCTTGCCCGTGCCGGTGCGGCCCAAGGATCGCCTGCCGGAGAATGCGCACTACGGCCAGCAAAATTTGGGCACCTGCTCCGCGCCCGCCGTGGTGGGCAACCGCGTCTATGTGGTGACGAGCGCCTGCGAAGTTCTGTGCCTGGACGCGAACGGCCAGGCGAATGGCAACGACGGGCCCTTTACGGACGAAGCTACCTACATTGCAGGCGCGCACAACGCCCCCGTGGCGCTGGAGAAGACCGACGGCGACATCATTTGGAAATATGACCTCGTGGACCAACTCGGCATCTGCCCGCATGACGTGGCGGCCTGCTCGGTACTGGTGGATGATGGCATCCTCTACGTCACCTCCGCCAATGGCGTGAACCACGACCACACCTTCTGCCTGCGGCCGGACGCGCCGAGCTTCATCGCACTCGATGCAGCCACGGGCAAGCTGCTGGCCACGGACACGGAAAATCTGGGGCATCGCATGTGGCACTGCCTGTGGTCACCGCCCACGGTCGGCGTGGTGAACGGGAAGAAACTGGTGTTCTTCGGCGGCGGTGATGGCCTCTGCTACGCATTCGAAGCGCTCAAAGGGATTCCCAAGGAACCGATTCACTTCAAGAAAGTGTGGTCCTACGACTGTGATCCGCCGAACTACCGCGATCCGCTGGGCGACGGCAAGCCCTTCAACTATTACATCGGCGACAAGCGGAAGAAGTACACCACCAACAAGGACGACGGCACGTTCCTGGGACCGAGCGAAATCATCGCCTCACCCGTGTTTCACAACGGCCGCGTTTACTGCACCATTGGCCAGGATCCCATGCATGGACGCGGGCGCGGCATGCTGAATTGCATCGACGCCACCAAGACGGGCGACATCACGCACAGCGGCTGCCTCTGGACCTATGATGCCATCGAACGCAGCATCGCCAGCGTGGCCATTCAGGACGGTTTGGTCTATGCCTGCGATCTCTCGGGCAAGGTGCACTGCCTCGATGAAAAGACTGGCAAACCCTATTGGGTCTATGAGACAGGCGCGGAGACCTGGAGCTCACCCATGGTGGCGGACGGCAAGATCTACATTGGCACCAAGAAGAAGCTCGTGACCTTGGCCGTGGGCAAGCAGGTGAAGGTGCTCTCGGAGATTCCGCTCGGCTCCGCCGCCTACGCCACGCCCGTGGCGGCGAATGGCACCCTGTTTGTGTGCTCGCAAAGCTACCTCTGGGCCGTGCAGAAGGGCGCCAAGGCGAATGCGACTCCGGTGGCGGCGGTGAAGTAGCGGCACGCTGAGAGAGTATTGAGATTTTGAAATGCTCCCCGTGCTGCGGGGGCGCAGTTGCCCGTTACTGAGATGAAATGGAAAATGTCCCTGCTCCTGTCGGGCGCGATGTTGTTGCCACCCATCTCAGTTCCTGCCGAGGCCGTGGATGGGAAAATTTGGAGAATGGATTTTGGGCAGGGCACCGAAGGTGTTCGGCTCGTGAACGGAGCCAAACGGGTTACCGGCGATTTCGGCGGCGCGATTGAGTTCAGCACAGCGCTTCAATTTGCCGAGATCGATTTTGCAAAGAAGCTCAATGGCGTCGAATCCGCCAGCATCGGAGGATGGTTTTTTCCGAGGCGCAGCGGAGAAGCTGCGTTTCTTTTCCGGGGCCTGCCTGAAATCGCAAAACGAGGAGAGCGCCGTTTCCCCCCAGCGGAGCAATGGGTGAATTTTTTTCTGGGAAGCGACCCCCACGGATTTTTCATGGGCTGCCTCAACGGAAACAGCCAGATGCCATTCCCCCTGGTGACGCTGGATGAGCTGGGAATTGATGAGTGGCATCAACTCGTGCTCGTGAAGGACGCGCAGGGCGGGCAGAAGTTTTATCACAATGGCGTGCTGGTGCACAGCGACGCGGAGTCCTGCTGGGCTGGCAAGGTTTGGCCATTTCACGACACTGCGGAAGGCGAGCCGCTGCGGGTGGCGATGCCTCAAGGCGGACTGGTGGGCGAAGTGTGGATCGCCCAGCGCGAGATGGAGGCAGCAGAAGTCGCCGCGGACTTTGCAGCAAAAAAAGGGCGCTATCATCCCGCTCTTCCACCGAGACCCGTGGCAATGCGTGTAATGGAGGCGCATGCTTCGGCCGGTCTCTGGCATGAACCGGTGACGAAGGAGTCCTGGCCGGAAAAACGTGAGCGCATTCTCAGCGCGGCGATGAAGATTCTGGGACCGTTCCCCGACAAGGTGGTTCCCTTGGAACCGCAGACTCTTTCCGAAGAAGATTGCGGCACGTATTTTCGGCGCAAGGTGAGCATCCAAGTGCAGCCCGGTGACCGCATGCCGGCCTGGTTGCTGGTTCCAAAAAATCTCCACGGACGTGTGCCGGCCATCCTTTGCTTTTACGGAACAACCAGCGGCGCAGGGAAGGATACCACGGTGGGATTGTCAGGCCCCACGCCCGGGTCAGCCCCGCGCAAGAACCGCGCCTTTGCCGTGGACATGGTGGAGGCGGGCTTTGTGGCCCTCGCGCCGGATTACCTGCGCGATGGCGAGCGGCTGCCACCCAGCGGAAGGCCCTATGACACCACTGACTTTTATCGCCGTTTCCCGCATTGGTCGTGCGTCGGCAAGGACGTGTGGGACAACATGCGCGCTGTGGACTACCTGCAGTCCCTTCCGTTTGTGGATGGCGAACGGATCGGCATGGTGGGCCATTCCTACGGCGGGCACAGTACGATCTTCGCGGCGGCTCTGGAGCCGCGCATCAAGGCCGCCTTTGCGAGCGGACCCGTCTCTGACTTTTTGCATCATGGCGAACACTGGGGAGTACCCCCCGGCTCCGGCCAAAGCCAGTCATTGCCGGGGCTTCGGCCTTATGTGCTGGACCACACGCTTCCGCTGCCCGTAACGTTTTACGAGTTCACCGCACTGATCGCGCCGCGCCCGCTGGCCGTCTGCCAGGCGGTGGGCGAGCGCCGGCCCATGGAGGAGGAGAATTGCGCGGCCGTCAGTGAAGTGTATCGCGCGCTTGATGCCGGAGATCGGGCGAAATATTGGTGGGTCGCCGGCGATCATGACTTCCCTCCGGTCGCAAGAAAAGCTGCCGTGGCCTGGTTTCAAAAATGGCTGGGCTCTGCCGGCCACTGAATACGCCGAGCAGAGGCTCGACGGATTCGAGATTTGAAATACAAATCTCTATCTCCGCAGCACAAATTCCTTCGCGTTCACCAGGGTCCAGGCGAGGTCTTCGAGGGTGGCCCGGGGATTCTTGGAATTGGCGAGCATGGGCGCGAAGGTGGCGAGTTCGTCCTTCGTGGGCGGACGGGTCAGAGAGGCCCAATAGAGGCGTTCGATCTTGGATTCGGCGCTCTCCGTGGACTTGGCGAGGGAGGAGAGGCTGTTGTCGGAGCGCGAGAGCATGCGGCTCACTTCGGGACCACCGATGAGGGTGAAGGCGTGATTGACGGTGGTTTCATTGGTGCGCTCGCATTCGCAGGCGAGCAGGCGCGTGGGTTGGCCGAACTGCTTGAGGAAGCCTTCGGCACTGGTGACGAGCCCCTGCCGCTTGCGCTTGTTGAAGGGCCCCGGCAATTGGGAGGCGTGCACGATGTTTGGATCACCGCCGCGGAAGTCGGGACGCACGCCGAGGAACTGGTGCAGGCCGTCGAAAAGCTGCTCCGCGGTGAGGCGACGCACCTGGGCGTGGGAGTAGTTGATCTCGTCGCTGCCGTTGTTTTCGTTCGGCTCGCTGCTGAGCTGGTAGGTGCGCGAGTTCGCGATGAGCCGGATCATGTGGCGCATGTCGAAGCCGGACTGCACGAACTCGGCGGCCAGCGCTTTGAGCAACTCGGGATGCGACGCGGGATTGGTGAGTCGGAAATCGTCCACCGGATCGACAAGGCCACGGCCCATGAGGTGCGACCAGATGCGGTTCACCTGTGCCTGGGCAAAAAGCGGGTTCTGCGCGCTCGTCATCCACTGCGCGGCGGCTTCCAGTTCATTCTTGCCGCTCTCGATGTTGTCCGCGCCGAGCAGCTTGGGCTTGGCGAGATCACCGGTGCGCGGATTCACGAGCGAGACTTCCTTGGCGAGCTGCACGATTTGTTCGCCGATGAATTCATGCTTGTCGCTCTTGTCGAGGCGGGTATTGTTGATCTCCTTGTAGTCCACGCGGGAGAAGACCGCAGACCAGTTGAAGTAGTCATCCTGGGTCCACTTGTCGAAGGGGTGGTTGTGGCACTGGGCACAGCGCAGGCGGGTGCCGAGGAAGATTTGTGCGAGCGCTTCGGCGCGCGGATTCGCCTCGCGCATCGCCCGGTAAAAGTTGGCCTGCGGCACGGTGTAGGTGCTGCCCTGCGCGCTCACAATGGCGCTGACGAACTGGTTCACCGGCATGTTCCGCGCCACGGCGTCGTGAATCCAGTCGTGAAACACCTTCATGCCCTTCTCGTCGATGGTGCGGGGCTCCACGCGCAGCATGTCCGCCCACTTGAGCGTCCAGAAATCCACGAACTCCGGCCGGGCGAGAAGTTTGTCCACGAGGCGCTCGCGCTTGTCCGCGGCCTTGTCCGCCATGAACGCGCGGGCCTCTTCCACCGTCGGCGGCAATCCGAGCAGATCAAGATAAAGGCGGCGCGCGAAGACCTCATCGCTGCACAGCTTGGAGGGCGTCATGCGCAGGTTCTTGAGTTTGGAGAAAACCTGCCGGTCGATGAAGTTGTTCTGCCGCGTGGGCATCCACACGAACTCCGGCCGCGCCGGCACGTAGGCGAGCTGCACGGGCTGCTGTTTGTTCAGGTAACGAACGATGACCGTAGGCTCGCCTTCCTTGAGGCAGTCGATCTTTCCGGCGCTGCTGACTTTCGCGAGACCTACTTGGGCCAGCTCATAAACCGCGATGCCCGTGACATCGCGCTCGGTGCCGTCGGAGAAATGGGCAATCGCCTTGAGTTGCACCGACTTGGCGGGCTCCACAAGAATCTGCTCGCGCGGCGTGACTTCCAGCTTCTCCAGCTTGGGTTCGTTTTCGAGATGGCGCTTGGCGCCTTGGGCAAGCCAGTCGCTAAGCACCTGGTATTCCCAGGATTTCTTGTCGAAGCGCTTCCCGCCTTCATGCGCGAGCGCCTGCGTGGCTTTCAGGAGGATGAGGCTGCGCTCCGGCTCCAGCGCATTGACGCGGCGGCCCTCCACGTCCTCGGTGAGCGCGGCGTAGTCCATGTCCAGATCGCTGCCGCGCAGGGACATCTTGAAGCCGCCTTTGCCGGTGGCGTTGCCGTGGCAGGTGCCGAGATTGCATCCCGCCTTGGCGATCACCGCCTGCACGTCATTGCGGAATGAGATCTCCGCGGCACGCAGATTTCCAGCGCCCCAGACAGTGCTGAGGGCGGCCAAAAAGCTGCCGAAAACGAGACGGTTCACGTAGAGGAAAATAACGGCCTGCACGGCGGCATTCTTCCACGGATCAGGCCGCAGTTTTAGCCCGCGCAGTGGGCCAAATAGCGCTCCGCCTCGAGCGCCGCGGCGCAGCCCTGGCCGGCGGCGGTGATGGCCTGGCGGTAAACGTGGTCCGCCACGTCCCCAGCCGCGAAAAGGCCGGGCACATTGGTCTTGGTCCCGCCCGCCTGGATGATGTAGCCGTTTTCGTCCAAGTGGATGAGGCCGTTGAGGAACTTGGTGTTCGGCACGTGGCCGATCGCCACGAAGACACACTTCAGCTCCAGTTCACTGTCCTCGCCGGTGACGAGGTTGGTGATGGTCACGGCTCGTACCTCGCCCTTTTCATCGGTGATGTACTTGGAAATGGTGCTGTTCCAGACGGGTTTGATCTTGGGATTGGAGAGGGCGCGGTCCGCCATGATCTTGGAGGCGCGCAGCTCGTCGCGGCGATGGATGAGGTAAACCGTGCTGGCGAAACGGGTCAGGAAGGTGGCCTCTTCGCAGGCGCTGTCGCCGCCGCCGACCACGGCCACGGGCACGTTGCGGTAAAAGGCGCCGTCGCAGGTGGCGCAGCTCGTCAGACCGTGGCCGATCAAATCCATTTCACCGGGCAGGCCGAGATGGCGCGGCGAGGCGCCGGTGGCCACAATGAGCGCCTTGGTTTGGAGCACCTTGCCATCGCCGAGAGTGATGTCGAAATGCCCTTCCGGGGTCTTCTTCACGGCGTCCACGTGGGAATACTCCAGCCGCGTGCCGAAGCGCTCCGCCTGGGCCTGCATTTTCATCATCAATTCCGGGCCCTGAATGCCCTCGGGAAAGCCGGGAAAATTTTCCACCTCCGTGGTCGTGGAAAGCTGGCCGCCGGGCTGGGAGCCGGAGAGCATCAGCGGGTTCAGGTTGGCGCGCGCCGTGTAGATGGCCGCGGTGTAGCCCGCGCAGCCGGTGCCGATGATGATGACGTTTTCCATTGATATCGGGTACGATTGAAGAGCGGCCAAGATGCAAGGCCGCGCCCACCGGTCAACGGCTCATTTGCTTGCAAGCGGCATCAGGAAGCCCGAAGGAAACGTATGTTCACCGGCATCGTCGAGACCGCAGGGGAGATTGTCAGCATCGTGCACCGCGAGGGCGGGGCGAGGCTGGTGGTGCGCGTCGGGCAGATGACGGCGGAGCTGTCCTTGGGCGAGAGCGTGGCGGTGAACGGCTGCTGCCTGACGGTGACGGAATTCGATCCGGCAGCGCAGACGGCGGCGTTTGATCTGCTCATCGAGACGCTGCGGGTGACAAACTTGGGGGATCAGCGCGAGGGCAGCGTCGTGAACTTGGAGCGGTCGCTGCGCGTGGGAGATCGGCTGAGCGGCCACTTCGTGCAGGGGCATGTGGATGCCACGGCGAAGATTTTGGCGCTGGAGCCGGTGGGGATGGATCACCGTCTTGCGGTGGAACTACCGAATGAATGGGCGCACCTCGTGGTGCACAAGGGATCGCTCTGCGTGAACGGCATCAGCCTCACCGTGGCCGAAGTGGGCGAGGCCCAGGCGGTGTTTTGGATCATTCCACACACCTATGCTGAGACGAATCTACGGACGCTAAAGGTGGGGGACCGGGTGAACCTGGAGTTCGACATGCTGGCGAAGCATGTGGCGGTGATGATGGAGCGGTTTGGGAAACGCTGAGAAGGACCTTGGTTATGCCTGGTTGTGTTCTTCGTGTTAGCGGAAGGGATTTTGAAATAAACAGCTTTCTCATTGGAAGCAGTCTCGGGTCCTGTTTCATCAAGCCTGCAAAGCGCCTTGCCTCGCGTCTCACCGAGAGGAAAAAGACCACTTTTAATTTTGATGTGAGTTCAGCCGACGGCGATCTCCATATCGAAGTCGCTGATGCACTGCTGTTTCTGGATCGTCATCACGACGAATTGCAGCAGCTGCGCACGCTTCCAGGCGTCGAAAAGCTTACGCTGGACTTCGGCTGCTGGCAGCGAGATGTGCCCGCTTATTTTTCTTATCTGCCGGCTGAGTTGCTTGCTCGAGCTGGAAAACTTGGCCTGGGGATTGAGCTTTCGCTTTACGCGAGAGAAACGCCATGAATGAAGGGGCAGGGATGCCCCTTCCTCATTACTGCCCGTTCTTCTCCCAGCGCAGCAAATGCTGGCCGTCGTATTTTTCGTTCGGCTTGAAGAGCCAGCCGGGGGATTCGTTTCGCACCTCATAGCCGGTCAGGACAAACTCCGGCAGGAAGAGGTCGCTGTTCGGATCATAGATGCGGTTGCCGCTGAAGTGACCGAAGATCTTGTACTCGCGGTTGTGGTCGTAGCCGTGGGCGGGGCCGTCACCGGCAGGTGCTTCCGGAAGGCGATCCGGCGCGAGCTTCTGGTTCTCATTCATCACCACCAACTTGGAGTCATCCCACGTTTGGCCAGGCCGGCGGAGGTAACCCCAGAATTGCGTGTGCTCGATGTAATAGCGGCGTCCGATAAAATAGTCGCCCTGCGGCTCCCCCGCGATGGCAGCATTGCGGGCTGCGATCTGCTGCTGGAGCATGGGATCCTCGCACGAGACAAGGAGCAAAGTGAGGCTCAGGAGGAGAAGGGAGGAAAAGCGGAGCATGGGGGAAAAGGCAAATTCCAAAATTCAAATTCCAAAGTTCAAGGAACACTCAAGGATCAAAATTCAAACAATCGCGGGAAGTCATCGTGGCGTTCCTTGAATCTTGATCCTTCCTTGGATTTTGAGGGTTGGAGTTTGAATTTTTGGGAAGGCGGCTGGCAAATGAGCAAAGGTCCGGGGAAAAGCAAAGCCTGATTCGCGCCTCATGACTCAAACCGGGCGCGGGAAGGATAGCTGCCCACGCTGCGGATGCTGGAGGCGATGCCGCGGGCCTTTTCCAGCGCGGCGCTCACAGGAGCGAGGGCGGGCGAGCCTTCGATCTCGATGTAGAAGCGGTAGGTATTGGGCTGACCACGGATGGGGCGCGACTCAATGCGCTTCAGGCTCACGCTGGCGTCGGAGAACGGCGTGAGGAAGGCGCAAAGGATGCCCGGCTTGTCCGGCAGTTCCACGACGAGCGCGGTGCGGTTGTTTTCGGCGGAGGCGGGGTTCTCGCCGTGACCGATGAGGAAAAACTGGGTGATGTTGACCGTGTCCTCCTCAACCGGGAACTGCAGAATGTCGAGACCGTGCAGCGCGGCGTTGGCGCGGCTGCCGATGGCGGCGGCGTTGGGCTCCTGGGCGGCGCGGGATGCGGCCATGGAGGTGCTGGCCACCGTGACCCGTTTCACCTGCGGGTAGTGTTTCTTCAACCATTCGTCGCAGTGGTAGAACGGCATGAAGTGGGAATAGATCACCTGCACGGGCTGATCGCGACGGCCCACGAGGGCGAGCTTCACGTCCAGCGTGAGTTCCTCCTGAATCTTCAGCTCACAGCGGGGGTGCATGAGCCGGTCCACCGTGGCGAGGATGATGCCGCCGGAGGAATTCTCGATGGGCACAATCCCCTGCGCGTCCGGCTTGCCTTCCAGCCAGTCGAAGACTTCCTCCACGCTGGCGAGCATTTGGATGGCCTGGCCCGGGAAGCGCAGCGTCGCCACGTGGTGCGAGAAGCTTCCTTCGGGTCCGAGACAGGCGATGCGCGACATGGGCCTGTATGTAACGAGGAATGCGCAGCCCGCAAAGCGCAAAGAAAAACGGGATGCCGCACACTGCTGGCATCCCGTTCAAGAGAGAGGGTGATGAGACAGCTTACGCCGCCTTCTTCACCGGCGGTTTCGCCGCCAGCTTGGGCTTCGCCGGCTCCGGTGTCGTGGTGGGAACGATTTCCACCTTCAGGTCACCGGGCTTGTTGATTTGGTAGATGTCGTCTTCGTATTTGTCAGCCAAGGCATCGAGCTTGGCGCGCTCCGCCTTGAACTCGGTCTGCCATTTTTCGTAGCCGTCCTTGTCGGAATCCTTCTTGTTGAACCAGCCTTTCTGCCGTCCCCACAGGTTGCGCAGCGGGCGCACCGCCTTGTCGTTGCGCTCTTTGTTGAGGGCCACGACCTTCATGGCCTGCTGGTAGGTGGGTGAGGTTTTCATGGCTTCGATCTCCGCATGCACGCCGAGGGCTTTCTCATCGAAGATGCCCACGACCTGATCATTGATCTTCAGGTCATAGCGGCCTGGCTGAAGGCCGACGACGATGTGGGATTCCTGCGAGCCAGTGTGGCCGGAGCGCGTGAGTGTGGTGCCGATGGGTGCGTCTTCAAATTCCGCCCAAGGCAGCGCCTTTGCCTTCACCGTGTAGGAGACGGACTTGCCCGGTTCGCCGGCGACATTCGTCACGAGCGCGGGAGCAAGAGACTTCCACTGACCGTCGAGCAGACGCACGCCGGAGCCGAGGATGCCCCCGGTCTCGCCGGTCTGCTGCAGAAGCGAGTAGGACATGACAAGCTGGCCGTCCGCGCCGGGATGGATGGCATCCGGAATCAAGGTGAAGTCCTTGTCCGTTTTGCGCTTCTCCACGGTGAAGGTGTTGAGCGGGCCGAAGAGGTCCACGAACTGGTAGCCGCGCTTGCGGGCCACCTCCTGGAGCCACTTGCCGTAGTAGGCGAGCACGCCGTTGTAGTTGGTGGGCTGCTTGTTTTTGGCACGCTCCGGATTCTTCGCCACCATCTGCTCGAACGACTGGTGGTCGAACATCGTGGGGCTCATGATGACGACCTTGCACTGGATGGCGTCCAGCTTGTCGAGCAGTTCCGTCATGCCCTTGGCGTAGGTTTCGAAGGTCGGCAGGTCAAAGTCCTTGTACCCGCCGTCGTTCATGCCCAGCAGGATGGTGGCGATGGTGGGCTTGAAGGAGGCAATATCCTCATCGAAGCGGTTCAGCGCGTCCTGCGCGCGGTCGCCACTCACGCCGGCGTTGCGGAAGTGCAGACGCAGGTTTGGGTAGCGGGTGTAGAAGAAATTCTCCGTGTACTGGCTGTAGAGGCACTGGTGCGTGATGGAGTCGCCGATGAAGATGAATCGGTCGCCATCCTTCAGCGCGAGACCGTGCGGAGGCGCGGGGACGATGGCGCCCACAGGCTTTTTGGCGGCAGGCTTGGGTTTTTCCTGGGCGGTGGCCAGGGCGGGCAGCGAGAGAACCGCCGCAAGAAGGGGGAGCGTGAGTTTGGCTTTCATGTTGGGAAAAAATCGGAAGCAGTGCAACGACGGCGAACCGGGCGCTGTTGCAGGAATTGAAGTAATTCAGGCATCTTGCCTGAACGTCCCGCGGGCTTCCAGCCTGCGGGCCGATGAGAGAAGCGCTCCACCTCAAGCTGAAGCTTGAGGGACAGCTCAGGCTGGAAGCCTGAGTTACCTTTAAATCCCGAGAAACCGCATCCCAAAGCTGATCATCCAGGCGATGGTGATGATGCTGCCCAGCGTGGTGGACACCACGATGAGCGCCGCCGTGGGCGCATGACCGCCGTAGTGGCGCGCCAGCACCACTGTGAAGACGGCGGAGGGCATGGCGGCCTGCACGCAGAAGACCTTCTTCATTTCCACGGTCATGGGAATCCATCGGGCCGCCAGAAACAGCGCAAAGGGAAGGATCAGGAGCCGCAACACGGGAGCGGCGATCGCCACCTTCCAGTTCATGCGCTCCGCCCCTATGCAATCCATGAGTACCGCGCCAATGAGCAGGAGGCTGATGGGGATGGCGCAGTTCCCGAGCTGGGAGGCGAAGGAATGCACGATCACCGGTACATGGGGCCCCGCACCCATGTAGTGCAGCGTGAGCGAGCCGATGATGCCGAACACAGGCGGCGTGAAGGCGTGCCGCCAAGGAGCCTTGCCAAATCCGGTGAGAAGTCCCACGCCCACGGTCCAGAGGGCGAGTTCGATCCCGAGGGAAAAGGTGAAGAGCACCCCCACGAGTTCCCTGCCGAAAAGCGCTTCCAGGACCGGGATGGCCACAAAGCCGTAGTTTTGCAGGCCGGTGCATAACCCGAAGGTGCGGGCGCCATCGCCACGCTTCAGGCCCAGCAGGGGTGTGATGGAGTAAGCGATGAGAATCGTGAGGGAAATGAGCCCATAGCCCAGCACCGCGGCGAGCAGGACGTGCATGGGATCGCTGAGGGCGGGATTGCCCACGATGCGCTCGAACGCCAGGCAGGGCGTGAGCAG
>Ga0265327_10003705_pt1 | contig 14246 bp, 17 predicted proteins | sample 41621metaG_FD_202089 | JGI IMG/M metagenome (GOLD analysis project Ga0265327, IMG submission 202089) | Rhizosphere microbial communities from Carex aquatilis grown in University of Washington, Seatle, WA, United States - 4-16-21 metaG | ecosystem: Host-associated > Plants > Roots > Rhizosphere... | reverse complement strand
AAAACACCAAAATCGTGGCATTGACCGCGCCGTCTTCTAGTGGCCGTAATACCATCATCCGCGAATTGCTGAAAACCGGCGACTATTACTTCATTGTTTCGGATACCACCCGTAAACCACGAGTCAATGATGGAATCCCCGAAAAGGACGGACGAGAATATTGGTTCCGGCGCGAAGATGACATGCTTGCTGATTTGAAGGCCGGGAAGTTCCTCGAGGCTGAAATAATTCATAATCAGCAGGTATCGGGTATCAGTATTCGCGAACTGAAAAAGGCGTCAAGCATGGGCAAAATCGCTATTACCGATATGGATATCGGCGGCACCCACAACCTGGTCGAAGCCAATCCCGGTACCGTTGCGGTAATGGTCTTACCTCCAGATTTTAAGGAATGGCAGCGTCGTATAAAAACTCGTGGACATATGAGCAAGCAAGAACACCGTCGCAGGATAGAAACGGCCAAGACTATATTCAAAGAAGCACTCCAGCAGGATTACTTCGCGTATGTCGTAAATCAGAATTATCAGCAGAGTGCGGCGGTTATCGACACGCTACTAAAAACCGGCTCGGAAAGCTTGATGAACAAAGAAGACGGCCGGAAACTTGTTAAAGAGCTTCTCCGCGAGACGCAAGCCTTTCTAAAGAACAACTAGCTACTTTGCTTCATCTGCTCCGAAGATGCGGATCCGTAGCAGTACAACCCGTAGCAGTACAACCATGAGGTGCAGTATGACCAGCCAGCCTAAAATAGCCACTATGGCCGTGCGGGCATACGGCAAGATGCCGATATATGCCAGGTATCGGTGAAATAACTCGATAGATGCTGGCAACCATGCAATCATTGTCCATAGCACGAGGAATAAAAGCATAATAGCGGCTCCGAGACGCAGTAATAAACGGCCGACGGTATCGAACCAATATTGTCTACGGCTATTTACTGGTCTCACAAAGAACGTGCCGATTACCAAGTCGTTACGCACCGAAATGTAGGCATTTATCGCAAGCCAAGCCAATACGTACACCACTGCGCCGATGAAACCCCAGAGGAGCAGAGTAGTTATGCGTCCGAATACGTCGCTGCTCTGAAAAGTCAGTTGGTGTGTATATTGTCTGACTAGGGTTTGCAGCGTGGCGTTTTCAGAATTTCCAACAATACTGAAAAAAATCGTTGAACTATTAGAAATTACCAAAATCAACATGGTAAATAAAAACGTCACAACGAATTCTACTGTCGAGGGCTGCAACAATTTAAGGAATGATTTCACTACCATGCATTATAAAACAAACATTCTAAAAATCTGAGTTGGCACTCTTGACTTGTGAGTGCTAATTACGGTACACTGGCACTGTTAGTTACTGAGTGCTTATCATGACCAAAAGACAACAACAAATTTTAGCAGCTATTGTTGAACAGTACGCTGAAGTAGCCAGCCCGGTTGGTTCTAGCTTACTGGCTAAGCTCTTTGATGTGTCCTCGGCAACTATTCGTGCTGAAATGGTACAGCTGGAGGAGATGGGCTTCATAACTCAGCCGCACACCAGCGCTGGACGTATCCCGACAGATAAAGGCTACCGGTTTTATGTGAATAGTCTGGCGGATGAAAAGCAAATTCCGGCCGAAAGAGGCGCATCCAGGGCGCTTGCTGCGCGGGTAAGTGGTGGTGGAGCGCCGGAACGTACTATCCGAAACGCAGTAGATACGCTCGTAGAATTGACGCACAATCTTGGCCTGGCGACCATCGGTAATCAGCTCTACATGAGCGGTTTATCAAACCTATTCGGACAGCCAGAGTTTATGCATGCCGGGCAAGTCCAGGAAGTTGCGAGACTTCTGGACAACCTTGAACCGTGGCTGTATGAAGCGGCACTCAACGAGCCGCTGAATGTCTACATTGGTAAGGAAAATCCGGTTGGGGGCAGTGCTGGCGTTTCGCTAATCATCAGCCGTTTCCGCAGCCCGTATAGCGATACTAGCTACATCGGCGTACTTGGTCCGACTCGCCAAAGCTACCGTGACGTTATGAACTTGGTTCGCCAAACTGGCGAAGCTTTAGAGGAGACGTTGTATGCCTAAAAAACCGACCGTTAAAGATCTGACCGAAGCGCTGCAGCGCGAGCGCGCCGATGCCGAAAACATCCGTCGTCGCCACACTGAGGAGATGATGGGCCTGAAAGTCCACGTCAAAGCCCAGGTGGTCCGTGAACTATTGCCGGTAATCGATAATTTCGAGCGTGCCTTGAAGCATGTTCCCAAAGACCTAGAGAGCAGCGACTATGTAAAAGGTGTGCAGGGTATCGTCAAACAGTTCGAAAAGACACTACAAGATATGGGCGTGGAGCGTATTAAGACAGTCGGAGAGGTCTTTAATCCGCACGTCCATGAGGCGATAAGCGTCGAGGACGAAGGCGGCAGCGTTGAAGTTGTTTGCGAGGAACTTCAACCCGGCTTCACCATCGCCGATGATGTCATCCGCCACGCCATGGTACGAGTAAAGATGGAGAAGACACAATGAGCGACATCACAGAATCGTTAGTAACGATGTTGCATACGGATCCTGAAGTATTTGAGGATGTGCCAAGTGATTCAGAGATTATCGAAAGCAATCCAGATTTAAAAAAGTCAGGTCGTGAGTCTTTAACACCCGGCGAACGACAGGGTTTCCTGGAAATGTGGCGGATGGGAAGGGTTCAAACAGAAATCGCAACAATGAGCCCAGCAGATCTGGAACAAGTCGTGACTGATTATGATACGCAGGCCGATGAATTTCGTGCTCTCCAAGAACGTATATTCGATATCCGATTTATTGCTAACGCTGCGCGTAGCCAACTTATGCAACAAGGTTCGCCATCCAGGGAAGTATTAATAATCCAAGACGTAAAGGAGATATAGGTTATGGGAAAAATTATAGGAATCGATTTAGGAACAACTAACAGCGCTATGGCGGTGATGCAGTCCGGTAAGCCGGAAATCATTGCCAACAGCGAGGGTGCACGCACGACGCCGTCTGTCGTAGCAGTTAACAAGAATAGCGAACGTTTAGTTGGTCAGGTAGCTCGTCGTCAACAGGTAACGAACTCCAAGAACACTATTTATGAGGTCAAGCGCCTCATCGGGCGCCGCTGGGAAGACAAAGAAGTCCAGCGCGACATTAAGCTCATGGGCTACGAGATGGTTAAGTCCGGCAATGGCGTTAAGGTTAAGATGGGCGATAAAGAATACAGTCCTGAAGAAATCAGCGCCATGATTCTGGGCAAGCTGAAGGCTGACGCCGAAGCATTCCTGGGCGAACCAGTTACCGAAGCAGTCATAACCGTGCCTGCATACTTCGACGACTCACAGCGCCAAGCGACCAAGGATGCTGGCAAGATAGCCGGTCTAGAAGTAAAGCGCATCATCAACGAGCCGACTGCTGCAGCTCTGGCCTACGGTCTGGACAAAGGCAGCAAAAAAGACGAGAAGATCGCAGTCTTCGACCTCGGTGGAGGTACCTTTGACGTATCAATTCTCGAACTCGGTGATGGCGTCTTCGAAGTAAAGTCCACTAATGGTGATACGCACCTCGGAGGTGCCGACTTCGACCGCGTCCTCGTTAACTACTTTGCTGACGAGTTCAAGAAAGAAGCAGGCATCGATATATCTGACGATAAGGCTGCCATGCAGCGCCTGCGTGACGAAGCAGAGAAGGCCAAAATCGAACTCTCCAGCACCAACGAAGTCGATATCAACCTACCATTCTTGACTGCTGATGCCGACGGCCCGAAACACTTTGAGCACAAACTGACACGAGCCAAGCTGGAAAACTTGGTGGGTGACCTGATTGAGAAGACTGCCAAGCCATGCGAAGATGCACTGAAAGACGCTGGCCTCAAAGCCAGCGAAATCGATGCAGTCGTTTTGGTCGGCGGTATGACCCGCATGCCGGCTGTCGTTGAGAAAGTAAAGAAAATCTTTGGCAAAGACCCGATGAAGGGTGTCAACCCGGATGAAGTCGTGGCCGTCGGAGCTGCCATCCAGGGAGGCGTGCTGCAAGGTGACGTTAAGGATGTATTACTTCTAGATGTGACCCCGCTTTCCCTAGGTATTGAGACCCTCGGCGGCGTAGCTACCAAACTGATTGAGCGAAACACCACCATTCCAACCAGCAAGAGTGAAACATTCTCTACGGCTGCAGATAATCAGCCGCAAGTAGAGATCCATGTTGTTCAGGGCGAGCGCGAAATGGTAAGTGACAACAAGTCACTCGGCCGCTTTGTACTCGATGGTATTCCGCCGGCACCGCGCGGTGTGCCGCAGATCGAAGTCACCTTCAACCTTGATGCCAACGGTATCCTGAATGTGACAGCCAAGGATAAAGGCTCTGGCAAAGAGCAGAGCATCACTATCCAGAACAGCGGCAACCTCGACAAAACTGAGGTCGAAAAGATGGCTAAAGACGCTGAGGCACACGCCGAAGAAGACAAGAAAAAGCGCGAATCCATTGATGCCCGCAACACGCTTGATAGCGCAGTTTACCAGGCCGAAAAGCTGAAGTCTGACCAGAAAGACAAGATTTCTGAGGAGGACGCTAAGACATTGGATGAAGCCGTCGAAGCAGCTAAAAAGGTAGTAGCTGATGAAAAGGCTGACAAAGATGCCCTCGAAGCCGCCGCTAATGCGCTAAACGACAAAATCATGCCAATCGGCGCCAAGCTGTACGAACAGGCGCAAGACGAAGAAAAGCCAGCTGAAGATGACGGCAAGTCCGATGACAAAAAGGACCAAGAAGAACCCGTCGAAGGCGAAGTCGTCGACGACAAAGAGGAAAAATAATGCCTCCCGAACTAAAAGTCGGACCAAAGAAACCGACGCGGCACGAACGAGCTGTATCTAGCGTTCCGCGACGAGTTGCGAACGCAGCGATGAGAGTTGGCGACATACTAATCATCGAACCAGACTCTGAAGTAAAACCGGTGCTTGATGGTTTTCCGCGGAAGCCTATGACTGGAAAAAGACTGGTAGCACACACATCCGCCACAAGAAAAAGAGTGGTGCGAGGTCCCTCTGGTGGTGACGAGATGTCAACCAAATTCTTCAGAGATGAAAGAAACAAAAGTAGCGGTAAGTCTGAGTCTAAGCAACAGAAACCAGAAGTTGAAAGCCAAGAATTCAATTGGATAGATCCTGACATTTTTGCTTACTATGAAGAAACAGGTAAAATGCCTGATTTCGATGATGATAGCAATCGCGAGATCGAAACAGCCTTCCAACAGTTTTTCGTAGAAGAGTGGCCTAAATCCGAATATGATTTTTTACGTGAGCGTTGGGGCGACCTTGTGCATAACGAGGATGCGTACACACGAGTTATGGGTAAGTCAGCGCTTTGGAATGCTGTACAGTTGCAAACCACGCAGGATATGATTGCTGAGATGAAGCACCAACAGGCAGCAGATGGCGAAGCGTGATTACTATGAAGTCTTAGGTGTTGGCAAGGATGCTAGCGCGGACGAGATAAAGAAAGCTTTCCGCAAGCTGGCTATCGAGTACCATCCGGACCGTGGTGGCAATGAAGAAAAGTTCAAAGAAGTCAACGAAGCCTACGAAGTCCTAAAGGATGAGAAGAAGCGCCAGCGTTACGACCAGTTCGGTCATGCCGGCGTCGGCAGCAGTGCAGCGAGTGACGGCAACCCATTCGCTGGCTTCGGCGGACAAGGTCAGAATATCAACTTTGACTTCGGAGACCTCGGCCTGGGAGATATATTCAGTAGTTTCTTCGGCGGTAATGGCGGCAATCAGCGACAGCGCCAGACGAGGGGCCGCGACGTCGAAGCGCACATCGATCTGAGCTTTGAAGAAGCAATCTTCGGATCCGAAAAAACCCTGCCCGTCACACTGGCTGATACTTGCGAGCACTGCAAGAGTACGACCGTTGAGCCTGGTTATGAACTGAAAACCTGCGATACGTGCAACGGCTCGGGCCAGGTTGTTCATCGTACCCGAACTATCTTTGGCGACATACAACAGGCTAGCACTTGTCCGACTTGCAAAGGCACTGGTAAGGTCCCCGAAAAGGTTTGCACAGTCTGTCACGGTAAGGGTACGCAGCAGAAGCGCCAAGACATTACGCTTAAAGTCCCCGCTGGCATCGATGACGGCGCCATAATACGCCTACGTGAACATGGTGAGGCTATGGCCAATGGCCCGAAGGGTGATCTATACGTCAATGTCCGAGTCAAACCGCACAAGAAATTCACTCGCGAGGGTGATCTGATACTTTCCGAAGAGCATGTCGGTATGGTCGATGCTTCACTTGGTGCAGAGATAGATGTCGAGACAGTCGATGGTCCGGTTCGTATGAAGGTGCCTGCTGGTACGCAGAGCGGGACCGACTTCAAGCTATCGAATCATGGTGTGTCGCACATGAAGGGCAGTAGCCGCGGTGCGCACATCGTCACTATCATCGTTGATACTCCCACCAAACTCAGCAAGAAACAGCAAGAACTGCTCGAAGAGTTCGAACAGCACAAGAAGCGCGGGATATTTTAGTCCGTTTCGGGACCTGGCAAATCTAAGGACAGCTGACCAAGCCCAGCCGCTTCGCGCATCCATTTCGGCACGCGGTGATGGATACTATCCATGAATGGGATGACTTTTCTGAGCTGTTCTTTGTCTTCTTCAGTGAGCATTTCTACTTTGCCGCGGTATTTTGCATCATACATAGCTAAGTCTGCTCGGGCATACAAGCTTTGGTAGGTATCGCCCTGCTCGTACTTACTTGCACCGATAGAAATGCTCACGTTAAACTTCTCAAACTTCGTACCTGCTAGAGCTTCCTTCAGTTCAGTATTGACTCTTTGGTTTTGTGTGGCTGTTTCCTCTTCGGCTGTAGCAGTCCTGTTCTGAGGGTTCTCCTTAGAGATTTTGGAGAGTGCGCTAAATTCATCCCCGTGGATTCTAGCAATTCCAAAGTCTAGATCGCCTTCTTCACGCGAACCACGCCCAACGATATCCGATTCTCGACGGAAGACATTACCGAGTATATGTCCGACAATGCCAAGCAAGTTATCGCCTTCTTCATGTCCAAGTTCGTCGTTAACTAATTTAAAGTTATTCAAGTCCATCATCCAAAGGACTAGCTCTTCGCCTTCGCCGACTTCTTTGACGGCATTGCCCAAGTCAAACATAAACCCAGATTCATTCTTCAATCCGGTCAGCTTATCGTGAGATACTTCAAACTGAAGGGTTTTGATCTGGTTGTCCTGGCGTTCTATCTCTACGCCTATGAGTAATTGCCTTTTTGCTTCATCTTCTCTCTCAGCTTTTTGGACTTCGCTTGCCCGCAGCACGGGGTTTGCGTCCCAAATATTCTCGTCAGGTCCAGGAATCAAAGATTCGTAATTCTTATACCAGTCAGAATCGGGATTTAAGCGATTTTCAGGCGTATTTGTTGACATAAGTATATTATAGCATAAGAAGTGCTACTCTGTCAATAATGGTTGTGTTTATATACAGAGGTAGTACAATATTTTTAAGATGAAAAAGCTTCTCAACCAAGAAGAAGGTTTTATACCGATGATGCTGACCTTTCTTGCTATCTTAGTGACAGTTATTGTACTAGTCTACTTACGCGTCAAGCACGCACAGAAATAGTATTGTAAAAACTACTAAAAAATGGTATAAATTCGCATATGAACGGCGAAGTTTTAGAAAACACCAATCCAGCTGAAGTGGAATTACGTAGAATCCTAGAGAGATATCAGGATTCACCTCTTTCGACGTGGGAAACGTTTGAATATTACGGGGTAGGTGATAATAAAGCAGCAAAAGAAAATCGCGAGCAAAATAAGACCGCTTTCATGTCCGGTGAAATCCGAAACCCGGTACTTGCGTACCCACTACTGACGAATGGAAGCAGTGCGCGCGAGTTCGCCAATCTGGAACACATGTCTCTTGATCTCATGAAGGATGTCGCATCACTCGATTATGATGCAGACCGTGAAACTGCGGCATACGACATTCTGCGTACCCGGTATTTGGAGATAGCTATGCTCCAAATTAGCCAGCGTTTTGCCGCTGGTCGGGGAGTAGATGAAGAAAAGGAAAGCCTAGTAGAGTTGTTCAACCTAGCAAATGATGAGGTTCATGGCCGGTTATCGCCTGCTCGTTATAACGGTCTTTTTGAAATTGTACTGCAACAGAGTTTAGATGTATTGCTTGATGATGATATTGCACACGAGGTTAAATCTGCAGCCGAGTATATAGTAAATAATGCAAAACTAGCTGTATCGCAAAGCGGTGAGTCATACACGCCCGATACAGGAATAATCGAAACACTAAGTGAATTAGTATCTGAACATGATGCTGATTTACTGGAACTGGTCCCGCAAAAAGCACAAGGAGAAGTGCTTGATTTTGATGAGCTCGTATCAATGTTTAAGGCAGCGCATGAGGCTCGTAAAACTGGCTGGCGAGTAGTGGTTGATGAGGGCACAGCGATACGTACCAATCAAAGCGACAAGACGACCAAGATTGGTAATGCGCGGAAACCGGTTGATTCGACCGAAGCAGCTAAGCTGCTCATTCACGAAAATGGCGTGCACGTCCAGCGGCGCGTAGAGGGCGATAGACTGAATGACCCGCTGCTCGGCGGTACTGGGCTTGAGGGATACTTAGCACCGGAAGAGGGTCTGACTACCATACTCGAACAGACTATCGATGGCAAACCGCGAGTCGAAGCGGGGGTGCAATATTATCTGATGCTTGCCTGGGCCCGGGGACTTGATGGCCAACCTCGAGACTTTCGCGATGTTTACGAGCTGGAGTGGCGCAGGCGTGTGGTGAAAGACGGTGCAAATGCAAAGGACGAAGAACTACAGAGCATTGTAGAAAAATCAAAAAAACAAGCATGGATAACAAGCGTTCGGATATTCCGCGGGACACCATGCGATATACCGGGCATGGTCTATACTAAAGATCAAGCATATTTCGTCGGCAACCAGAATATGTGGGAATATATGGACGAGATGGTAAAACTTCCAGAAGAACAGCTCAGACAGGCATTCGACAGGCTGTACAAAGCAAAGTTCAATCCGAATGATCCGTTGCATAACAGAATAGTCGATGCAACTATCGAAAGGGCTGAAATATCATGAGTGAAGATGCAAAAATTATAGGTTCGTTCGAGCAGGTTGATTTTTCTGACTTCGGCATGAGCGATGTAACTGCCAAGATAGACACCGGTGCTTTTACGGGCGCATTTCACTGTACCAAGCTTCAAGAGATTGATGGCGAAAACGGCAAGGTATTGCGCTTTTCTCCGTTTGATCATCCGGAGATCGAGATTGAGACATCAGAGTATGTTATAAAACAGGTAAAAAGCTCTAATGGCGAAAGTCAGCGACGATATTTTGTCGAGACCCACATCAGGGTACAGGGTAAACAATACAAGATCTTACTCAGCTTAGCTGATAGAAGTGAGATGAAGTGGTCGGTTCTTATCGGTCGGCGCTTCCTTGAACTCAATGATTTTCTAGTTGACGTACGTATGTCGAACCAGTATGGTGACGCAGGGAAGGACACAGCATGAAGATAGCGATATTATCCCAGGGTCCGGGTAACTACTCGACCAAGCGCCTCCGCGAAGAGGCAGAGAAGCGCGGCCACCAGGTCGTGGTGATTAATTATGCCAAATGTTATGTGACCATCGAGAAAGATAAGCCAGTTGTTCGTTATGCAGGTGAAGACCTTCGTGACATTGACGTTATTATTCCTCGAATCGCTGCAAACCTGACAAAGTACGGCACTGCAATCGCCCGACAATTTGAAACACAGGGTGTCTTCACTACTGCTACTTCGATCGCGATAACTCGTACTCGTGACAAATTGCGTGCCACCCAGCTGCTGGCGCGCGCCAATGTAGGCATCCCAAAGACAGTATTTGCTCGTGAAACAGCTGATTTAGACGACGTTGTGGAACAAGCTGGCGGCGCACCGCTGATTATCAAGGTAGCACGTGGCACTCATGGAAATGGCGTCGTATTGGCCGAGACCCGTAAGGCTGCTCAAGCGGTAATGCAAGCTTTCTATGTTGAGGGTGTGAGCTTCTTAGTGCAAGAATTTATCGAAGAGTCTGCCGGTACTGACATTCGTGCTTTTGTGGTCGGCGGGAAGGTGGTTGCCAGCATGAAACGACAAAGTCTGGATGATGATTTCCGTTCAAATCTGCACCAAGGCGGCTCCGGAACCATTGTTAAACTGACTGATGAAGAACGTAAAACTGCTCAAAAGGCAGCCAAAGCCATGGGCCTACCAATCTGCGGGGTCGACATGATGCGTTCTGATCGCGGTCCTCTTGTACTTGAAGTCAACGCTAGTCCGGGCTTCGGTATCGAAAAAGTAACAAATCGAAATGTGGCGGAAAAGATAATCGATTATGTCGAGCAAAACGCAAAAGGCAAACGCCGCAAAGACCGCGTCGGCGCCTAAAAAACTTTTCATATATACCTGTATAGTTGCCCTTGGTTTTGCAGTATTTTTTGCACTGAGTCTTAAGCACGCATCACCCGTCTTGAAGTTTGGTAATCAAAGTTTCAACTACGAACGTGCAGTTACTCAGCAGCAACAGGAAAAGGGCCTTTCATATCGCCAAAGTCTTAGCAAGAATCAGGCTATGCTGTTCATCTTTGATAAGCCCGATGTCGAATGTTTCTGGATGAAAGATATGAACTTTCCACTGGACATGATCTGGCTGAACGCAGATAAGCAAGTTGTACATATCGAGCATGACGTACAGCCAAGCAGTTATCCGAACTCATTTTGTCCAGATACGCCTGCGAAATATGTGATTGAAGTCAATGCTGGAACGACCACAAGCGTAGGACTGAAGACCGGCGACCAAGTATCCTTCTGATACCGCTCATGCTATGATGAGCGCATGATGCCGCTCATCATATTGAGCCTGTTAATCGGTCTGCCCGCGCTGGGTGTGTTTGTTATGCGTAGTAATGCCGCCATTGTATTTCTGGCGCTTTGCGCCGGCAACGTACTTTTGAAATATCTTGGCGAAGATGCCCTGTTGCTGCTTCACTCTTTCGTGCCACACGGTAGCGTCGTTTATGACGAAGTCTTAAGTATAGCATTGCTGCTTTTGCCGGCGTTTCTGACAGCAATATTCTTACGTAAAAGTTTATCGGGACCGAAGGCATTAATAAATCTTATACCAGCACTGGCAAGCGGGTGTCTCGTCGCTTTTAGTGTTGTTCCGTTGCTGTCAGAGATTACGCGAAACAACATTATGGACACACATTTATGGAGCGTACTCACTCAATTCCAGGATCTAATCATCGGTGTAGGTATACTGACAAGCCTCTTCTTGCTCTGGGCAAGCAGCAAGAAACCTAAAGAACACAAAAAGAAGGGCCACAAGGGCTAGAACTCTATCCCTGGACGATTGGAGCTGGAGGAGTCGGCGCTTGGCTATCGGTGCTTGGCGGAGTTGGCGAAGGGGTAGTTTCTGTAGCTGGTGCTGCTGTCTCGGGTGTAGGAGCTTCTGTAGCTGGAGCTGGTGCTTCAGGTGTTGAAGGAGTGTCGGTTGCAGCTGGGACTTCAGATGTGGCTGGCGCAGTACCAGCTGCAGGAGCTCCTTGTGCTGCAGCAATGACAGGTCCGCCTTCGACGGTATTGAAGTAGTGCTGGATGATTGCATCGCCGATAGGGCCAGTGAAAATCATGAGAAGAAATACCAGGATGGCAGGAGCTTGATCTTTAGTGACATTGCCGGCACCTTCGCTATATTTCCAAGCCCACCATAAATAACCTATGAATGGGATTAGCCAGATCCAGGCGGTCGGGATGTGTTGACCCTGTTTGTTCATCTCACCCTTGGTCTTAACCTCCCAATACCATGAATAAAATCCGAGTGTAATGAACCCAAATAGGAACACTGCTAATGGACTGCGCTTCTTCATCTAGAACTCCTTGTGATTATTACTTTTAAGCTTACGTTTATTTAAGATATATCGCAAGTACTTGCTGATTGACTTTTTCATAGAAAAAACAGATAATAACCCCTGTTTTGGCGCTTCCACGTGTTTCCCGTGTATGCGGGCCCATAGCTCAGTTGGTTAGAGCAGTGGCCTTTTAAGCCATGTGTCGTGGGTGAAAACAGCCAATGGCTGTTTGCAAGGCCAGAGCCACGGCGCAAATTATTGCCCGAGGCGAGGCATGCCGAAAAGTTCACGAAGTGAAACTTTTGGGCGAGTCCCTGAGGAACGAACCTTTATAATAAGGAAGTTAGTCACGGGCCTGTAGCTCAGCAGGTTAGAGCAGCGGCCTTTTAAGCCGCGTGTCGAGGGTTCGAATCCCTCCAGGCCCTCCATGAAAAATGCCAATCCTTGCGGTTGGCTTTTTTCATGGGCAAGTCCCTCTAATTGTTTTTGATATAGTATCCAAATGCATCACTGGCAAGACCTCGTTCTAGCAATCAGCGTATTCGCCTTCAATGTCGCGCTTATACCTTCAGTAGTAGGCAAACAAAAACCGCGCATGATGACCAGTGTTCTGACGGCATTATTTCTCGTGCCCGAAGTCATCGTCTTTTTCAGTTTGTCCTTGTGGTATTCCTTTACCATGGCTTTAATAAATGCTTTGTTATGGACTGTATTAGCTGTGCAGCGTTATATGCAAGCTCGATAGATTGATGCCTAGTATTGATTATAGATATCTGAAAAGCAGATGAATTAATCTTACGGCAGGCCCATCACTGCTTGTTATTTTGTTACCATCGCTTTATGGGTGGTAGAGGGCATATACGCAGAACAACGCTCATCATATTCGGTCTTGCAGCATTCTTGGCCGGTATCGGGTTGGCACGGACTAGGGTTGTTCTCGGAGTTGCACCAGTAATGATTGCCTTGCCAGTAGTGGTTTTACTCTGGAGAGCTAAAAACGTGGCAACGGTTCTGGTGGTGGTGTTTTTGGGGCTGGTCTGCGGCTGGTGGCGTGGTACGACGTATTTGAAGCAGATGTGGCCGTACCAGGCGCTTACCAAACGCAGCGTTGTTATAGAGGGAGTTGCAGATAGTGATGCACTATATGGAAAGCAGACCCAGCTATCGTTCGATCTTGCAAACCTGCGCGTCATTGAGCCATATCATGTGAAGCTTCCAGGAAAGATTGCAATCCTCGGTTTCGGCACGTCAATGGTTTACCGTGGCGATGTAGTGCGAGTAGAAGGCAAGCTGTATCCTACTCGCGGTTCGCGGCAGGCAAGTATCGGCTTTTCGAACATCACAGTGTTGCGGAAGTCACACAACTATATAGATATCGTTCGACGAAGGTTTCAGTCAGGCATGCTTTCCGCGCTGCCAGAGCCACATGCTTCATTTGCTATGGGGCTGCTTATCGGTCAGCGAAATACCTTAACCGACACGATAACGCAGCAGCTGTCAGCGGTCGGGCTAACACATATCGTGGCGGTATCAGGATATAATCTGACGATTATCATAATGGCTAGCAGGATTATTCTCAAAAAACGCTCGAAGTATCAGGCGACCGTTGTTTCGCTGTTGCTGATCGTCGGTTTTTTGCTGCTGGTGGGTATGAGTGCATCAATCGTGCGCGCAGCTATAGTCAGTAGTCTTAGTCTGTTGGCATGGTATTACGGGCGACAATTTCGTCCGCTTCTGCTGTTGCTCATCGCAGCTGCAGTGACCGCTGGCTGGTATCCGATCTATCTGTGGAGCGATATCGGGTGGTATCTGTCGTTCTTAGCCTTCTATGGCATTCTGATAATCGCGCCGCTCGTGTCGGCGCGTATTTATAAAGATAGAAAACCGCAGTTTATGGCAGCACTTCTCATCGAAACGCTGGCAGCACAGCTGATGGCATTTCCAATCATCATGTATATATTTGGCGAGTTCTCAGTAGTCGCGATCATTTCGAATCTGCTCATCGTGCCGCTCGTCCCACTGGCCATGCTGTTATCATTCATAGCTGGCTTAGCCGGGATGGTGGCGCCGATGTTCGTCGGTTGGCTGGTACTGCCCGCACGTTTGCTGCTGACGTACATGCTTGACCTCATCGCGCTGTTCAGTCGGCTGCCGTTCGCGCTTGCCAAGCCGCATGTCACTGCTATCGCGATGGCTGCTATATATGCAACTTTTCTGTTCGTCAGCTTTGTCTTGTGGCGGAAAACAAGAGACAAAAGTGATATAATTACAGATATAGAACAACAAATGGATGAGGAAACCTGAACATGTCCGGGCACTCC
>Ga0265327_10003704_pt1 | contig 14248 bp, 10 predicted proteins | sample 41621metaG_FD_202089 | JGI IMG/M metagenome (GOLD analysis project Ga0265327, IMG submission 202089) | Rhizosphere microbial communities from Carex aquatilis grown in University of Washington, Seatle, WA, United States - 4-16-21 metaG | ecosystem: Host-associated > Plants > Roots > Rhizosphere... | reverse complement strand
CGACCTGCACCCGGAGTTCCCGGCGGCCGCCAAGGTCGTGCTCCTGACCGAGTCGGCGAAGTTCGACAAGGACATCGTCGCTAAGATCAGGAAGCAGCTTGAGGACGGTAAGTCCGTCGTGATCACCTCCGGGCTCCTCCGGGCCCTCAAGGGCAAGGGCATCGAGAGCATCTGCGAGACCGAGGTGACCGAAAGCAAGGTGCTCGCGCGCGAGTATTCGTGGGGCTGGGGCGCCGGCGACCGCACGGGCCTGGGAGCCGACGAGAACCGGCCGTCGATCCTCTTCCCCGAGGTGCACTTCCTGACGAACGACGCCTGGGGCCTCGTGAGCGCCCTCGAGAACGGAAACGGCTATCCCATCCTGCTGATGGACAAGTACAGCAAGGGGACCCTCTACGTGTGGGCGATCCCGGACAACTTCCGGAACCTGTACGCGCTGCCCGCGGAGGTGACGGCCGCGATCCGGAACATCGTGATGGCGGATTTCTTCGTGCGGATCGACGGGCCGAGCCAGGTTTCGCTCTTTGCCTACGACAACAACACCTTCGTTGTGGAGTCGTACCTTCCGACCCAGGCCGAGACGAAGGTCACGGTCCAGGGCACGTTCTCGAAGCTGCGCAACCTCGTGACCGGCGAGGTCATCCCGTCCTACGTTCCCGAGGAGCCCAAGGGCTTCCCGTGGCGCCGCAGGCGCGCGGATGCCCCGGCGGCCTCGCACTTCCTCGTCCCGATGCTGCCGCACAGCTTTGCGGCCTTCGTGCCCGAGAAATAGGCGAAGGACCGGCTACCAGCCCAGATAGGGCGGCCCGTCGTACCCCGGTGCGTACGGGCCGAACGGCCCATACGGGCCGCACAGGGCGAGGAGGCCCTTGCCCCGGAATTCCTGGAAGCCCACGCCCACGGTGAACCCGTGCTTCGGGTCGGTCACGAACAGGTCCATCGAGGTCCCATAGAAGCTCCTGCCGTGGCCCGCGCTTCCGACGGTGAGCGACACGTCGCCGTGGACCTCCGTCTTGGGCGGGGCCGACACCTCGACCTCCGTGGGCGGCGGCGTCGGCTGGGGAGGGGAGTAGACGAAACCCTCGTCGGGCGGCGGCCCCATGGCGATCGAGCGCGCAACGAGCATGTCGAGCATCTGCCGCTCCTTCTCGCCCAGGCGGGCGATGCCCGCCCCCGCGCGCTCCTGCTCGGAGTGACGCGCCGAGAACGCCGTCGAAAAGCCGGTCACGCCGCCTTCGCGGGCGAGCTTCGCGTCACGGGCCACCAACCCGTCAAGGACCGCGGACTGGTGGGACGTGAGCGCCGCGATGCCGGCGGACGCCCTCTCGGACGCCGATAGTCCGCTGCTGAAATCCATGGCGCCGGCGCGGGTCCACGCCACGGCGGCCAACGCCGCACAGGCAAGACCGGTCCGGAAAAGCCGCATTGCGGGGTGAGGGGTTGTCATCCGTTGGGTAAGACGCACGGGATCATGCAATGTTCCGGCGGGGATCTCAGGGCTTGTCGTAGTCCAGGTACGGCCCGAGCCATTTCTCGGCCTCCTCGACCGTCCAGCCCTTGCGCCTCGCGTAGTCGTCAACCTGGTCTCGCCCGAGCTTCCCGACGCCGAAGTACTTGGATTCTTGGTGGTTAAGGTACCACCCGCTTACGCTGCTAGCGGGCGTCATGGCGCAGCTTTCGGTCAGGAAGATCCCGGTCGAGGCCTCGGCGCCCAGGAGGCGGAAGAGGATGGGTTTTTCCGTGTGGTCGGGGCACGCCGGGTAGCCCGGCGCCGGCCTGATGCCGCGGTACTTCTCCCGGATGAGGTCGGCGTAGCCCAGGTTCTCGGTCCGCCCGAACCCGCATGCCTCGCGGGCCCTCTTGTGGAACATCTCGGCCATGGCCTCGGCAAGCCGGTCGCCCAGTGCCTGGCTCATGATGGCGCTGTAGTCGTCGGCCTCCGCCCGGAACGCGGAGGCGAACGCCTCGACGCCGTGGCCCGCCGTGACCGCGAAGCCCCCGATGTAGTCGATGCGCCCGCTTGCCCTCGGGGCGATGAAGTCGGCAAGGCAGTGGTTGAACTGGTCGGGCGGCTTCTCCTGCTGCTGGCGAAGCATGTGGAACACCGTCGTGACCTTGGACCTCGCCTCGTCGGCGTAGACCTCGACGTCGTCCCCGACCGCGTTGCAAGGCCAGAACCCGATCACCGCCTTCGCGGTGAAGCGCTTCTCGTTGACTATCCTCGCAAGGAGCCTCTTGGCGTCCTCGTGGAGCTTGGTCGCCTCCGCTCCGACGACGTCGTCCGTGAGGATGTCGGGAAACCTGCCGTGGAGCTCCCAGGCGCTGAAGAAGGGTCCCCAGTCGATGAAGGGCACGATCTCCGAGAGGGGCACCTCGGCAATGGTCCTCGTCCCAAGGAACTCGGGGCGGGGGATGTCGGCCGTGGACCAGTCGAACCTCTGGCCGCGCTCGCGGGCGGTGGCGAGGGGAAGCAGGGGCTTTCTCGCGCGCCGCGCCGCGAACTCCTCGCGCTGCTTCTGCTGCTTAGAGGCGATGTCGCCCATGAACGCGGCCTTCGAGTCCGGGGAAAGCAGCGAGCTGACGACGTTGACGACCCGGGAGGCGTCCAGGACGTGGACGACGCCCGGCGCATACTCGGGGGCGATCCGCACGGCGGTGTGGGCCGCGCTCGTCGTCGCCCCTCCGATCAGGAGCGGCACGGTGCAGCCCGTCCGCTTCATCTCCTTCGCGACATGGACCATCTCGTCGAGCGACGGCGTGATGAGCCCGGAAAGCCCGATCACGTCCGCCTTCTTCTCGGCCGCCGCAGCAAGGATCTTGTCGCAGGGAACGAGCACGCCCAGGTCGATAACCTCGTAGTTGTTGCACGCGAGCACGACGCCCACGATGTTCTTGCCGATGTCGTGGACGTCGCCCTTCACGGTCGCCATCACGATCCGGCCCTGTGTGCGCGCGACGCCCCCGCCGGCGACAAGCCTTCGCTTCTCCTCCTCCATGAACGGGGTCAGGTAGGCCACCGACTTCTTCATCACCCGCGCGGACTTGACGACCTGGGGCAGGAACATCTTGCCTGCGCCAAAAAGATCGCCGACGACGCGCATGCCGTCCATCAGCGGCCCCTCGATGATGTTTAGGGGGCGGGGATACTTGGCCGTGTTGGCGCGGGCCTCCTCGGTGTCCACCTCGACGAAGGCGTCGATGCCCTTGACGAGGGCGTGGGAGAGGCGCTCCTCGACCGGGGCATTCCTCCACGCGAGGTCCTCCTTAGCCTCGATCTTGGAGGCGCCTCCCTGGGAGGCCTTAAGGCCGTCGGCGAACGTCACCAGGCGCTCGGTCGCGTCGGGGCGCCTGTTGAGGATGACATCCTCCACGCGCTCCAGGAGGTCCTTGGGGATCTCCTCGTACACCCCGAGCATCCCGGCGTTCAGGATCGCCATGTCCATTCCGGCATGGATCGCGTGGTAGAGGAAGACCGTGTGGATCGCCTCGCGCACGGGATTGTTGCCGCGGAACGAGAACGAGACGTTTGAGACGCCGCCCGAGACCTTGGCGTGGGGGAGCGTCTCCTTGATCACCGCCGTCGCCTCGAAGAAGTCTACGGCGTAGTTGTTGTGCTCCTCGATGCCGGTCGCGACCGTGAGGATGTTCGGGTCGAAGATGATGTCCTCGGCGGGAAACCCGGCCTGCCCGGTGAGCAGGCGGTACGCCCGGGTGCAGATGCGCACCTTCTCGTCGCGGGTCGACGCCTGCCCCTGCTCGTCGAAGGCCATCACGACCGCCGCCGCGCCGTAGCGCCTGATGAGACGGGCCCTTCGCAGGAATTCCTCCTCGCCGTCCTTGAGCGAGATCGAGTTGACGATGCTCTTTCCCTGGATGCACTTCAGGCCAGCCTCGAGGACACTCCACTTCGAGGAGTCGATCATGACGGGCACCCGCGAGATCTCGGGCTCGGCCGCGATCAGGTTCAGGAACTTGACCATCGTCACCTCGCCCTCGATGAGGGCCTCGTCGACGTTGATGTCGATGACGTTGGCCCCGCTCTCGACCTGCTGGCGCGCGATGGCAAGGCACGCGTCCCAGTCGCCGGCCTTCAGGGCCTTCGCGAACTTGGGCGACCCGGTGATGTTCGTGCGCTCGCCGATTACGATGAACTGCGAGGCGCTGGGGCGGGGGGAGTTGGACATCGTTTGGCCGTGCGGTTCAGGAGACCGTGAGCCGCTCGAGTCCGCTCAGGCGCATCGCGGTCGGCTGCGCCTGCAGCCGGCGGGGCTCAAGGGTGCTTACGGCCTTTGCGACCGCCGCAATGTGGGCGGGCGTCGACCCGCAGCATCCGCCGACCATGTTGAGCCAGCCGTTGGCCGCGAAATCCCCCAGGACGGCGGCCATGTCGGCGGGGGCCTCGTCGTAGCCTCCGAAGGCATTGGGCAGGCCGGCGTTGGGGTAGCACGTGACGTAGCACTCGGCTATCGAGGCCAGTTCCTCCACGTAGGGCCTCATCTGGCGCCCGCCGAGCGCGCAGTTGATCCCGACGGAGAAGGGCTTGGCGTGGGCGATGCTCGCGTAGAAGGCTCCGATCGTCTGCCCGGAAAGGGTCCTGCCCGACGCGTCGGTGATCGTGACCGAGAGCATCACCGGCAGGCGGACTCCGGTCTCGTCGAAGAGAAGCTCGGTCGCAAAGAGCGCGGCCTTGGCGTTGAGCGTATCGAAGATGGTCTCGATCAGGAGGGCGTCGACGCCCCCGGCCGCGAGCGCCCGCGCCTGCTCGAGGTAGGCCGTGACCACCTGATCCCAGGTGACCGCCCTGAAGTCGGGGCGATTCACGTCGGGGGACATGGAGAGGGTCCTGTTGAGGGGGCCCATCGCGCCGGCGACGAATCGGGGCCTCGTCGGATCGAGCTTCTGGGCCTTCTGGGCGGCGCGCCGGGCGGCGGCGGCGGACGCGGCGTTCATCTCCTTGATGAGCGACTGCGTCCCGTAGTCGGCCTGTGAGATCGACGTGGAGTTGAAGGTGTTGGTCTCGACGATGTCCGCACCCGCCGCGAAGTACTCGCCGTGGATGCCCTCGATCACGTCGGGCCGGGTGAGGGACAATAGGTCATTGTTCCCCTTCAGGTCGTGGGGGTGCTTGGCGAACCGTTCCCCCCGGAAGTCGGCCTCCGTGAGGTTATGGCCCTGGATCATCGTCCCCATGGCTCCGTCTAATACGGCGATCCGCGACTCAAACAGGCGCCGCAGGGCCGCGAAGGAGGGGGATTCGAGGGGGGAGGACATGGTCGGGTTAGGTGGGATGATGAGTTCCAGAAGAGGAACAAATGCAACGCATTCAGAAGGCATTGGCAAGCAACATATCATTAAATCTGTATTTATTGATATGATTGTACTTGCGCGACCCAAGTCCTTATGGATCTTCGCAACGCCCGTCGTTCTTTGTCGTTTCTTCCGGAACCAAAGGGAAGGCCGTGAGAATCGGCCACAGTTGCGCTGCGGTATCGCATCACAAACCCATCACCGCGCCGGCAGACGGCGCGGACAAAGCCAATCGGGGCTCTCACCCCGGTGAAGGCGAGGGGCGAGGAAAAGCCCGGGAGGCCGTCGGTCGGCCCCACGGGGGACACATGCGGAGTCCGAATACCTGGCCCGGAATAATCATTCGTCCCTGGGCGATTGCGCGTCCAGGCGGCGAAAACTTCATCGCAATAGTGAAGAAAGATATTCCATGCACGCCCTCCATTCGCCCGGACGCATCGCCGTCCGGTGCCTAGCCCTCGGGTCCGCCCTATTCCAGGCCGGCCCCGCCCATGCACAGACCGACCCAGACGGCCTCCAGGCCGTGGTGGTCGTCGCAACACGAACGCCGGCCGATGTGCGGACACTCGGCAGCGCGGTCGATCTCATGACGCCCTCCGACCTCTCCCGGCGACAGATCGACACCTTCGCCGCGGCCCTTGGCGCATCCCCGGGCGTGCCCTCCTTCGCCAACGGCGCCCCAGGCTCCGACGACTCGCTCTTCACGCGGGGCTCCAATTCGGATCAGACCCTCATTCTGGTCGACGGGATACGGCTCAACGACGCCAACACGGACTACGCGGTGTTCCTGGGCGGCGCGCGCATAGGCGCCAGCGACTCGATCGAAATCGCCCGGGGTCCCCAGAGCACGCTCTACGGGAGCGAGGCGGTGGGAGGGGTGATCTCGATCCAGGCGCAGAAGGGTTCCGGGGAGCCGTCCTGCGACGCCACGGTATCGGGCGGCAGCTTTGGCACGGTCGCGGGTGGCTTGGACACCCAGGGGGCTCGCGGCGGCTGGGCGTGGTCGATGTCGGCCTCCGGCTCGCACACCGCGAACGACCGACCGAACAACGCCTTTGACAGTGGGGATCTCGTGTTCCGCCTCGACCGCGACCTGACCAAGGAGGCGGCCGTCGGCGCGACCCTGCGCGGCTTCGAGGGCCGGTACGGGGACCCGGGCGACATCTACACCAACGACCCCTATGCCCACGAGAGCGAGAGCAACTGGCTCGGGACGGTTTTTGCCGACGTCCGCCCCTCGGCGGACCTCGACCTGCACGCGACGGCCGGGGGCCAGGACCGGCGCTACGTCTCGTTCGACGAGCTGCCGGGGGTGTTCACCGACACGACGGTCGTCAGCAACCGCAGGGGCGTCCTCGACCTGCAGGGGACCTATACCGGCTCCGCCGGCCAGAGGATCACGGCCGGGGCCACGGCGGAGGCCGAGACCATGCGCAACAACGGGTACGGGGGAATCGACAAGCGCCAGACGTTCCTTGCCGCCTTCGCCGAGGACGAATGGCACCCGGTCGAGTCCGTCTACCTGACGGGCGGGGTCCGGTACGACGACTTTGACACGTTCGGGTCGGCGGTCACCGGTCGCGTGACCGCGGCATGGCTGAGCGCGGACCGCACGCTCAAGCTTCGCGCAAGCTACGGCACGGGATTCAACTCGCCGAGCTTCCTCGAGCTCTACGGCGTCGCGACGGGCTACGTGGGGAACCCGGGGCTGCGCCCCGAGAGCTCCCGGGGCGGCGATGCGGGGGTCGACCTCTACCTTCCCGCGAACGCGGGGACGGTGAGCGCGACATGGTTCCGAAATGACACGCGCAACCTGATCGTCTACGAGTTCGACTCGTTCCCAGGGTCCACCGCGAACGTCGGCCGGGCCCGCACCAGCGGGGTCGAGCTCGGCTCGAAGCTTGCGCTCTGCAGGGGCCTCGAGCTGGACCTCTCCTACACCTACCTGAACGCCGACGACCTGACGGACGGCACCCGGCTCCTGCGGCGCCCGCGCAACAGCGGGAGCGCGGACCTCTGGCACGACTTCGGCCGGGGATGGAGCGCGGGCGCGGGCGTCCAGTTCGTGGCCGGCCGCCAGGACGTCGACGCGCTCACCTATGCGACGGTGGATGATCCGGACTATTCGGTCGCGAGGGTCTACGCCCAATGGCGCGCGACGGCGCGCCTCACCCTCAAGGCCCGGGTGGAGAACCTCCTCGACGAAAGGTACCAGCCTGTGAACGGGTATCCCGCGCTCGGCATGGGAGCCTACGGGGAAGTGGACTGGAAGCTCTGACGCCTAAGGAAGGCGGCCCCCCTGCCTGGGAACCCAGGGCAGGGCGAGCCGCTCAGGTGGACTTCCAGGCGAGCACGAGCGAGCCGGCGACAATCAGGGTGCCCCCCACGGCGTGCTGCCACGAGAGCCGCTCCCTGAGGAATATCGCGGCAAGGAGGATCGCGAAGACGACGCTCAGCTTGTCGACCGGGGCGACCCGCGACGCCTCGCCGAGCTGCAGCGCGCGGAAATAGCAGAGCCATGAAAGGCCCGTCGCGATGCCCGAAAGCCCCAGGAAGAGGAGGGTCCTTCGGCTCGGCACGGTGATCGATCCCGAGGGCATCGACACAAAGACGATCGCCCACGTGATGACGAGGACCACCGTCGTCCGGATTGCCGTCGCAAGGTTCGAGTTGATGTTCTCGACGCCCACCTTTGCGAGGACCGCCGTGATTCCCGCGAAGACCGCCGAAAGGATGGCCCAAAGGACCCACGTCATGGGCGCGCGGTGGTGGAACCGGCCTGCAGCATGAACTCCTGCTGCCTAAGCCACGGGATGAGCTCGGCCGCCAGCGCCTGGTGGTCGGCGACCCGGGGATGGTTCATGGTCCAGTGCCTGAACGTGAAATCGTGGATCCGGGGGTCGGACGCCTCGAGCCGCTCGACGGCCTGGCGCCAGGCCTCATTCAGCGGCGCGCTCTGGGATCCCGAGTACATGCCGCCCATCATCAGCACGATCTGCGTCTTGGGGTAGCCTTTTCGGATCGCCCCGATCAGCTCGCAGTACCTGTCCGCGAATCCCTCGGGGAAGCTCTTGCCGTGGGCCTTGGGATAGTCGGCGTCGTTGTCTCCCAGGTCGACGAGGACGACGTCGGGCACCCACCGGGTGAGGTCCACGACCGGGGAATCCGGGCTCGGGTAGAGGCGGTTCCAGGTCTGGCCCGCGACGGGGTCGATCCATCCTGTCACGACGCCTATTCCGCTGATCGAGATGTTGCGGCAGTCGGCTCCAAACGCCTGCGCCGTGAGGACGGCGTAGCTCTTCTCGGCATTGTGCGTTCGACGGCTCTCCCACTGGTCCGTGTCGCCGTCCTCGTCACATGCGCCCGCGGTGATGGAGTCCCCGTAGAACTCCATGGCCATCGTGTAGACCGGGGCGGCCGGCCTCCATGCCCTCGCGTCCTTGGCGATGTCGATGCCCTTGAACTGGACCGTGCCGGCGGCCGCCTCCTGGCGCTTGTTGAGCGAGAGGTGGTGCCGGCCTGGGGAAAGGGGCAGGGGATACTCGACGCGGGACGGACCGCCGGCCGGAACCGCGGCCACCCACACCTGGCCGTCCACGTGCACGTCGAAAAAGTTCTGGTCCTTGGCATGGTCGAACTCCAGCCCCAGGGTCCGGCCGTCGAAGTCGATCTCGGCGCGGCTGCCCTGCCAGATCAAGACGGGACCCTCGGGATCCCGCGTGTCGATCCGCCCCTCGTAGAGGAACCGGGGGTCGGAGGCCGCGACACGGGTCGCGGCCTGCTCCGCCGCCAGCGCCGCCTGGGCAAGCCCGAAGCACAGGGCGAATACCCCAAGGAGCGCGGGCTTCATCGTGGCCCCTTTCCAGGAAACGGATTGCGGCTGGCTGGGGTTCATTGCCGACATAAAGGACCCATCCTTGGGGGCTTTCGAGCCCGAATCTGGGCAGGGCGGGGGACACCCGCGCCTGCGGGGCTCCCGCGCGAAGTTGCGTCGAAACGGAAAGGCCGCTCAATGGGGCAATTACTACGCCGAAAAGTAACCCGCCCGAGCCCGGGGCACGGGTGCCCGCCGCGGCCTCGGTCCTGCTTGGCGCAATTCTCACCCTCGCCTCGGTCTGCGCGGCGTCCGGAGCCGGGCTCGCGGACCGGGTCGTCCTTGTTGCAAACAGCGCCGACCCGGACTCCGTCGCGATCGCGCGCCACTACGCCGATGTCCGGGGCGTCCCCGCCGCGAACGTGATCGCCCTCCCGATGCCCCTCACCGAGACGATCACCTGGAGGGAGTTCGTCGCCACGGTCTGGCGCCCCCTGGAGGAGGAGCTCGTCAGGAAGGGGTGGATCGACGCCCTTGCGATGGACCTCTTCGACGACGTGGGCCGCAGGAAGTACTCGGTCTCCGGCCACAGGATCGAGGCCCTGGTGACCTGCAGGGGAGTCCCTCTGCGGATCGGCAACGACCCGGCGCTCTACAAGGAGTTCAGGCCGATGACGGACCACCCCGAGTTCCGGACCAATGCCGGGGCGGTCGACTCGGAGCTGAGCCTTCTGGCCCAAACCGACTACCCGATCAACGCCGGGATCCCGAATCCGTTTTTCGCAAACGACAAGCCGACCGGGTTTGCCTTCTCGCAGGTCGTGAAGGTCTCGAGGCTGGACGGCCCGACGGCATCGGACGCGCTCCACCTCGTGGACCTCGCGGTAGAAGCCGAGCGCACCGGCCTTCTGGGCCGAGCCTACGTGGACATCGCGGGACCCCACGACAATGGCGACCGCTGGCTCGAGTCGGTCGCGGGCAGGATCTCCTCCCTTGGATTCGACCTTTCCGTCGGCCACGGCCCGCTGACCGTCGCGGCCACCGCGCGGTTCGACGCCCCTGCGCTCTACTTCGGCTGGTACGCCCCCGACCTGAACGGTCCGTTCCTTCTGCCGGGGTTCCGATTCCCCCCGGGCGCCATTGCCGTGCACGTCCACAGCTTCTCGGCCCATACCCTCAGGTCGGCCACCGAGGGCTGGTGCGGCCCGCTGGTCGCACGAGGCGTGACGGCCACGGTCGGCAACGTGTACGAGCCGTACCTTGAATACCTCCACCGCCCGGACCTCATCATGGAGGCGCTGTCCCGGGGATACGACTGGGTTGACGCCTCCTATTTTGCGCTCCCGCTCCTGAGCTGGCAGTCGATCGTCATCGGGGACCCGCTGTACAGGCCGTTCGCCGTCCCCCTGTCGACCCAGATGAGGAGCCTGGGCGCTCTGCCGCAGGACCTCGCCGGTTATGCGGCCATCCGGCAGATGAACCTGCTCGGGGCGCAGGGCAACGTGCACGAGGCCGTCGAGGTGGGAAGGGCCGCCCTCAAGAAGACGCCGAGCCTCGCCCTGGCGCTCGCGCTCGCACGCCTCGTGGACGCGTCGGGAAATGCCGACAAGTCGGTGTGGGTCGTGAAGGCCGCGGCCGAGGCCGCGGAGCCTGTTCCCGGGAACTGGGAGCCCATCCGCGAGGCGGCCCTCTTCCTCGCCGAGCACAGGCGCTCGGCCGAGGCCATCGAGATCTACCGGAAGCTGTTCTCGGTCGACGCCCTACCCGCCGAAGTCCGCTCGGCATGGATTGGGGAGGCGCGCCGCGTGGCCCTGGAGGCGGGCGACACCGGGCAGGCGGCCGAGTGGAAGGAAGAGGTCGGGCCGGCCGCCCAGGCGGCCCAGGGACCGAAGATGTAGCGCGGCCCGCAGGAGCCCGCCGGGTCAGATCTTGTCGACGATCTTGTCGGCCAGGCCGTACGCGACCGCCTCCTTGGCGTTCAGGTAGAAGTCGCGGTCGCTGTCCTTGGAAATCTTGTCGATCGGCTGGCCGGAGGCGTCGGCGAGGATCTGGTTGAGCTCGCTGCGCAGCTTTTCCATCTCTTGGGCCTGGATGTTGATGTCTGTTGCGGGACCGATGAACCGGCCCGAGATCAGGGGCTGGTGGATGAGGACGCGCCCGTGCGGATAGATGAAGCGCCGGCCCTTGGCCGCGGCGCACAGCAGGATCGAGCCCATCGAGGCCGCCATCCCCGTGACGACGATGGTGACAGGGGAGGAGATGAGTTTCATCGTGTCGAACACCGCCATGCCGGCCGTGATCGATCCGCCGGGGGTGTTCATGTAGAAGGTGATCTCCTTGCCCGGGCCCGTGGACTCGAGGTAGAGGAGCTTCTCGCTCAGGTCCTTGGCCGTCTCATCTGTCACCGGGCCCCAAAGGAAGAGTTTCCTTTGATTCAGGAAACGCTTCTGGATCAACAGGGATACGGAGCTTTCCTTCTTGGACGCGGTCTCTTCCACGGTCTCCTCGTCCTCATCATCATCATCGTCGAGACGGGGCAGGGGAGCGTTCAGGCCGGGCTGAAGATTGTCGAAATGCATGGGAAAATAACCTGTGGAAAAGCGGCGGTTTGGCAAGCGCTCCAGGCTCAATACCTGACCTTGTCGGGTTTCGAGTCCCAGGCCGAGAACGCCCCCTGGGCCTCGTCTCGCAGGAGCGGTTTCATGGTCACCTTGCGGTCCCCGGGGGCCAGCGGAATCTCACCGTAGATGAAGTCATCGTCGAAGCCGACCGCCGCGGCGTCCTGCCTCGTGTTGCCGTAGTACACCTCGGGGATCCTCGACCAATAGATCGCCGACAGGCACATCGGGCAAGGCTCGCAGCTCGCGTAGATCGCGCAGTCGTCCAGCCTGAAGGTCGCCAGCGCCCTGCAGGCCTCCCGGATGGCGACGATCTCCGCGTGGGCCGTCGGGTCGCAGGTGGAGGTCACCTGGTTGCTTCCCCGTCCCACGACCTTCCCCGCCCGGACCACGACGCAGCCGAACGGCCCCCCGCGTCCCGAGCGCGACCCCTCCTCCGAGAGGCGGATCGCCTCCCTCATGAAAGTCTCGTGGCTCATCGTGGTCCCCTCAGGACTGTCCGGTTGATTGGCACAAATCGGGCACGGTACTATGGAGGTGACAGGATACAATCCGGAAGTTACCTCTGCAGGCTCCAATTACCGCTGCACCATGACTGACCCAGCATTTTCAGGCCTCGACATCCGCGGCCCCATCTCGAGTGAGCACGCCGCTATCCTGACGCCCGAGGCGTGCGCATTCCTCGCGGGGCTCTTCCGCAAGTTCGAGCCGCGCCGCCAGGAGCTCCTGCGGGCCCGCGTGACACGCCAGGCGCAGCTCGACTCGGGCGTGCTCCCGGATTTCCTCCCCTCGACCCGGTCGATCCGCGAGGGCGCGTGGAGGGTGGCGCCCGCGCCTGCCGACCTTCTCGACCGCCGGACCGAGATCACCGGGCCCGTCGACCGCAAGATGGTGATCAATGCGCTCAACTCCGGGGCCAAGGTGTTCATGGCGGACTTCGAGGACGCGACGTCCCCCGTCTGGGAGAACCTCCTCGACGGGCACGTCAACCTGAAGGACGCCGTCCGGCGCACGATCTCCTTCACGAGCCCCGAGGGGAAGTCCTACAGCCTCAACGAGAGGACGGCCACCCTCCTCGTGCGCCCCCGCGGATGGCACCTTCCCGAGAAGCACGTGATGCTCGAGGGCGCCCGGGTCTCCGGAAGCCTCTTCGACTTCGGCCTCTACTTCTTCCACAACGCCAAGGAGCTGCTCGCCCGCGGCTCGGGCCCCTACTTCTACCTCCCGAAGATGGAGAGCCACCTGGAGGCCCGCCTGTGGAACGACGTCTTCGTCCATTCCCAGGCGGCGCTCGGCGTCCCGCAGGGCTCGATCCGTGCGACCTCCCTCATCGAGACCATCCTCGCGACGTTCGAGGCCGAGGAGATCCTCTACGAGCTGCGCGACCACGCGTCGGGCCTGAATTGCGGGAGGTGGGACTACATCTTCAGCTGCATTAAGAAGCTCGGACGCAAGAAGGACTACATGTTCCCGGACAGGACCCAGGTCACGATGACGGCGCCGTTCATGCGGGCGTACTGCCTCTACGTCATCAAGGTCTGCCACCGCCGCGGGGCCCATGCGATGGGGGGGATGGCGGCCCAGATTCCCATAAAGAACAACCCCCAGGCGAACGACGAGGCCCTGGCAAAGGTCCTCGCGGACAAGGAGCGGGAGGCGACGGACGGGCACGACGGGACCTGGGTCGCCCATCCGGGCCTTGTCCCGGTGGCGCTCAAGGCCTTCGACAAGCACATGCCGGGGCCCAACCAGGTCGCGCGCCAGCGCGAGGACGTGAACGTGACCGCCGAGGAGCTCCTCTCGGCGCCCGCCGGAACGATCACCGATGCCGGCATCCGCACCAACTTCAGCGTCGGCATCCAGTATGTCGAGGCGTGGCTCGGGGGCACCGGCTGCGTCCCGCTCTACAACCTGATGGAGGATGCGGCCACGGCTGAGATCTCCCGCGCGCAGCTCTGGCAGTGGCTTCACTGCGGCGGCCGGCTCGCCGACGGCAGGGCGGTCACGCCCGCCCATTACGACAGCGTGATCGGCGAGGTGATCGCAAAGATCCAGTCCGAGATCGGGGTCGAGCGCTACTCGAACGGGCATTTTAGGACGGCAGCCCACATGTTCATGGAGATGGTCAAGGCCCCGGTCCTCGACGAGTTCCTGACGCTGCCCGCCTACGAGCTGCTCAAGTAGCCGCGCTCATGCCCCTGACGCTCGCCGAATTGAACGCCCTCGACCGCGATGCCTTCGTCGCAGCCCTGGGCCACCTGTTCGAGCATTCCTCATGGGTGGCCGCCGACACCTATGACCGGAGGCCCTTTGGCAGCGTGGACGAGCTCCACGGCAGGCTCTGCGACACGATGCGCGCGGCCCCCGCGCAGCGGCAGCTTACGCTGATCCGGGCCCACCCCGACCTTGCGGGCCGCCTCGCCAAGGCGGGCCAGCTGACGGCGGCCTCGGCCAGGGAGCAGGAGGCGGCCGGGCTCGACCGGCTCACGCCCGGCGAGGCGGCCGAGAT
>Ga0265327_10003703_pt1 | contig 14254 bp, 13 predicted proteins | sample 41621metaG_FD_202089 | JGI IMG/M metagenome (GOLD analysis project Ga0265327, IMG submission 202089) | Rhizosphere microbial communities from Carex aquatilis grown in University of Washington, Seatle, WA, United States - 4-16-21 metaG | ecosystem: Host-associated > Plants > Roots > Rhizosphere... | reverse complement strand
CGCGGCTGGTTCATCAAGGACTGACCCGGTGGGCCAAGGAATCAGCCAGGTACTGACATTCGCCGTGGGCGTCGCGATCAGCCCCGTGCCGATCATCGCCGTAACCCTGATGCTGTTCTCCCAGCGCGCGAGCGTCAACGGGCCGATGTTCCTGCTCGGCTGGGTCGTCGCAGTCGCCGTGGTCAGCTTCGCCGCATACGGGCTCGCCGAACAGGGCGAAGCCTCGACCAGCAGCACGACCGTCGAAACGATCGCCTGGGGCAAGATCGTCTTCGGTGTCCTGCTGCTGCTGCTGGCAGCCCGAAACTGGCGCAGCCGCCCGGCGCCCGGCACCGAGCCGGAGATGCCTAAGTGGATGGCGGGCATCGACGCCATGACACCACCGAAGGCACTGGCACTCGGCGCTTTGCTGGGCGGGGTGAACCCCAAGAACCTGATGCTCGCGGCCGCGGCGGGAGCAGGGCTCGCACAACTCGGGCTCTCCTCAAGCGACGCCACAGTTTCACTGGTCGTGTTCGTCGTCATCGCCAGCAGCACAATCGCCGGGCCCGTCCTCTACTACCTGATCGGCGGCGACAGCGCCAGGGGACGCCTCGACGAAATGAAGGGATGGCTAACGATCCACAACGACGCCGTCATGGCCGTGTTGTTCCTGGTCTTCGGAGCGAAGCTGGTTGCCGACGGCCTACCGCCGCTGACTTGACCCGCATAGTTCGGTCCGGGTCGCGCCGGGCGGCTCTCGTCGTTCAGGCGCCGGGTAGGATTGGCGCGTGATCGAACCCGGCGAGCAGGCACCCGACTTCGAGCTTCCCGACCAGGACGGGCGTGCCGTCAAGCTGTCGGACTTCAAAGGCCAGCCGGTGGTCCTCTACTTCTATCCCAAGGCGGACACGCCGGGCTGCACCACACAGGCATGTGGCGTCCGCGACCACGAGGACGACTACTCCAAGGCCGGCGCCGTCGTCCTGGGCGTCTCCCCGGACAAGGTCTCCAAGGTCAAGAAATTCCACGAGAAGCAGGCCCTGAACTTCTCGCTGCTCGCAGACGAGGGCCACGGGGTTGCCGATCAGTACGGCGTCTGGGCCGAGAAGTCGATGTACGGGAAAACCTACTTCGGCAACGAGCGCACCACGTTCGTGATCGGCCCCGACGGAGTCGTCTCGACTGTGCTGCGCAAGGTCAAGCCGAAGGAGCACGACGAGCTGGTGCTCGAGGCGCTCGGCCAGGCCTCGCCGCCGGTCGTCTGAGGCCAAGTCCGAGAACCGACACCGGAGTCTCCTGTTCGGACGGGTGTTCCCAGGCTCGTAGTCACCCAAGCCCAAGGAGGCGCAGATGACATCGCCCGATCACCTGGCCGAATCGCCCTCCTGATTCTGAGCGCTTCCGGTCACTGCGGTGAGCAACGCGAGACTGATGAGACCAGGACGTTGAAGCTTTGTTACATTCCGCGAAGGCCGCGTGATTCGAGGGATGCGAACACTCTGCCAATGCGAACCACCGCCCGGCAGGCCTCTCGAGGTCCGTCACACGGATCAGAGGCGGATCCATTTCACCTGGGGGCTCAAGGAAGCTGGGCTCCCCATCCACGAAAGGGCCTGGAAACATGTCTGCACGCCGTATCCGAATCAGCTCCGTGCGGAGGACGGTCCTGGGGGCCGGACTCCTGGGCGGAGCTCTACTTGCCATCTCGGGCGCTTCTGTCCAGGCGGCGACATTGCCGACCGTGTCGGTGTCTCTCTCATCGAGCTCGATCACCGTCACTGGAGTCGGTGGCTCCGGTGCGGTGAATGTCGTGACGACAGCCGCCAAGGGGATGAAGGAACCGGACACGGTGTTCGTCCTTCTGAAGCCCGGTGTCACCCAGGCCGAAGCCGAAGCGTTTCTGGCGAGCAACAAGACGGCCGATCCCAACACGGTGAGCCGCATCGGCTCGATCGTCTTCGATGCCGAAGGCCGCGCCGGCGGGACGACCGAAGTCCAGACGAGCCTCGCGCCGGGAACCTACCTCGCCGTGGATGCCGAAGAACAGAAGTCATCGAAATGGCCGCGGGCCTTCTTCACCGTCACGACCTCGGCAACGCCGCTGGTCCTGCCGACGCCCGAAGCGATCGAGAAGACGATCGACTTCAACTTCACCGGGCCCAAGACGCTGCACAACGGCGAGCTCGTCCGCGTTGAAAACGAAGGCTATGTCGTGCACATGAACCTGGCCTTCCGCGCCAAGAGCAAGAAGTCCGCGGAAAAGCTCAAACAGGCTCTCCTGCTGGGTCACGAGAAGGTTGCTGAAAAGCTGATCGCAGGGCCGCCCGTCAACCTCGCGGGCCCGCTCTCGACCGGCGGATTCCAGCAGCAGATCATCACCGCCGCTCCCGGCTGGTACGTCCAGGTGTGCTTCATGGACACCCAGGACCACCGGGAGCACACGCTGCTGGGCATGGAGCGCCTGATCAAGATCACCAAGTAGATGAGCTCCGGCCTCCGGCGGTCCGCCACCCAACCCTGGGCGGACCGCCGGGCCGGATGGAGCAGCTAGGCCGGGCGGGTCATGCCGCCGACGAGCACGCCGGCGCCCAGGTGGGCGCCCAGAACGGGCCCCACCTCGGTGCAGAAGGTCGGCTCGGTGCCGAACAGCTCCCGGCCGGCCTCGACGAGGTGCGCCGCATCCCCGGCGCCCTGGGCGTGCTGGACTATCCAGTCGCTGGCGCCGCGGTTCTTCAGCTCGCGGAGGTAGTCGACCATCCGCTCGATCGCCCGCGAGTGGGTGCGGACGCGCCCGACGGGGGCGATCTCGACACCGAAGGTGAGGATCGGCTTGATCTTCAGGGCCGTTCCCACAGCCGCCTGCGCGGCGCCTATCCGGCCTCCCTTGCGCAGGTACTCGAGCGTGTCCAGGCAGAACCAGATGTCAAGCGTCTCGCGGGTTCGGCGCAGGCTTGCCAGGATCTCCTCGGCACCCGTGCCCTGCTCGGCCAGCCCCGCCGCGGCAAGGACCAGCATGCCCAGACCTCCGGCTCCCGTCTGTCCGTCATGGACGTGGACGGCACCGGGCTGATTCTCCTCGGCGAGCAGGCGGGCGGCTTCCCGCGCGCTCTGGCAGGTGCCCGAGAGTCCCTCCGCAATGTGAACCGAGACGACGTCCCGGCCGGTCTCGACCAGCGGGCGATAGACCTCGAGGAAATCGCCAACCGAGGGCTGCGAGGTCGTGGGCAGCTGCGGGGAGGCCGCCAGCTTGGCGTAGAAGGCGTCCAGGTCGGTGTAGTCGCGCTCGGGCACCAGCTCTCCGCCCCAGCCCACATAGAGGCTGACCCGCTGGATGGCGTGGCGCGCGAACATCTCCTCGGGCAGGTAGGTCGTCGTGTCGGTGACGATGGCCACGCCGCCCGGGGCGCCGACTGTGTCTGATGCTTGCTCGGGGCTCACGGGCGCTTAGCCTACGCGCCGGGCACGCCAGACGGCTCGCTCACCCCAGGGGGAACGAGCCGCTGAAGCCGCCGCCCGTAGGGCAGAGGGCGTTGCTGCGCAGCTTGTTCAGCTTCACCCGCGGCGCGCTGAGGCTCAGAACCGGCGGGGTTTCGCTCGACAGAGAGCCGGTCAGTTTGGCTGTTTCATAGATGCATTTGGCGCCCAGCAGGCTGACCAGGGTGACTTCGAGGACGACCTTCTTGGTGCCCCTCAGACGAGCCTCGCGCCGTTTCGCCCCGAGCGTGAAGTGCCACGGGAAGCCGGCACCCGAGAGCTGCACGACGCCGAAGGAGGAGGTCGTGCAGCGCAGGGAACTCGCACCGAGGATTTCCGCGCTCAGGCGCCTGGGGGTGCTCGACACGACGACGTCGGCCCAGTTCGGTTCTTCAGCCGGGGAGAGGCCGCAGGTGATCGGGCCGGCCGGCGTTTCGAGTGTGATCGTGCTCGACCATTCGATCCTCGCCGCAGACGCGCCGGCGGGCAGCAGTGCGAACAGTCCGGCCAGTGCGGTCAGGCAGACGACGATGCTCCTGAGATTGCGGCGCCCCATTGTTCCCCCTCCTCGAGTTCGGGCAGGTTCGCGGTCTCCCCACGTGCCCGTGAACTCGAGGCTACTGCACCTCAGCGGATCAGAGGATCCATCCGGCTTGCCGTGATGGTCTCGCGAAGCGTCGTGATCGCGTCGTGGCGCGGGCGCCAGCGCAGCTCTTTGCGGGCCTTGGCGGTGCTCATGATCACCGGCTCGCGGAAGGCCGCCACCCACTGGGCCTGGGAGGGCAGGAAGCCGAGCCGGGAGACCATCTCGGCGACGACGTCGACCGCCAGCTCCGGCACCGGGATCGAATACCACCCGAGCTCCTGGGCCAGCTGGGCGACCGACAGCTGTCCCGCTCCGGCGAGGTTGTAGATGCCGGGCCGGCCGCGGCCCAGGACTCCGGCGCGAATCGCCGTGGCGACGTCGTCGTGGTGGATCAGCTGGAACGGAACCCCCGGGTCCGGCAGCACCGGGCGCAGGATCGGAACCCCGTCCAGCAGGCTCAGCACCGGGCCCGGGAGGCGCTCGGAGAGCTGTGTGTAGGGGAGGCTGTCGATCAGCAGCGGCGCGTCCGGGCCGGCGACGATGCAGGGGCGGAAGACGTAGGCGTCGGTGGCGGAGTCGTGCAGCGAGTCGGCCAGCAGCTCCTCGACCTCCGCCTTCTGCGCCGAGTAGTAGTGCCCGGCGCTGCCCCGCGCGGGAACGTCCTCGGTGAGCGGCTGAGGGTTGTCCGTGTGGAAGCCGTATGCGGCGACCGACGAGGCGTAGATCAGGCGTTTGACACCGGCTGCTCCAACGGCCTCGAAGACGTTCCGCGAGCCGTCGAGGTTCACTCGCCTGCTCGCCTTGGCGCTGCCCATGATCATGAAGGCCAGGTGGATCACGACGTCGGCGCCCTCGACGAGGCGAGCGACCTTGCGCCGGTCCAGCACGTCGCCTCGCCTGTAGACGACCTTCTTCCACCCTCGCTCGCGCGGGTCGAACGGCCGCCGCGCCATGCCCAGGATCTTGCCGACCTCGGGCGTGCTCTCCAGTGCCGCCACGACCGCCTGGCCGATCTCGCCCGTCGGCCCTGTGACGGCGACGGTCAGCTTCTTCGCAGCGCGGGGCCTGCTCGCTCTCCCCTTGGCTGAAGTGGCCATTGCATCGTTGTACAGCATCCTCGGCCAATACTCGACGCCGATACATTCACCGGCATGAGCGGAGCAGAGTTCGGACTGGCCCTTTCGGTGTTCCTTGCCTCCGCTGTGGAGTGCGTCGAGGCGCTGACGATCGTGCTCGCCGTGGGGATCAGCCGCGGCTGGCCCTCGGCTCTGGCGGGGGTGCTCGCCGCGCTGGTGTCGCTCGCGGTACTGGTCCTGGTGCTCGGAACCGGCCTGGGCGCCCTGCCGATCGGCGCGGTGAAGCTCGTGGTCGGTGCCCTGCTGCTCCTGTTCGGTCTGCAATGGCTTCGCAAGGCCGTCCTCAGGCAGGCGGGACTCAAGGCGATGCGGGATGAGACGGTCGCCTTCGACGCCGAGCTCGAGGCCGCCCGAGAGGCCGAGCCGCCACCGCCGGGAGGATGGGACCCCTACTCGTTCGCCGTCTCCTTCAAAGGCGTCCTGCTCGAGGGCCTCGAGGTTGCGCTGATCGTCGTGACTCTGGGCGCCTCCGGCCACGACATTCCGCTGGCGGCCGCGGCCGCGGGCGCCGCCGCACTCCTCGTCCTCGTGGCGGGCCTGCTCCTGCGCCACCCGCTGGCACGTGTGCCGGAGAACACGCTCAAGTTCGCCGTCGGCGTGATGCTCACATCGTTCGGGGTCTTCTGGGGAGGCGAGGGCCTCGGAGTCGACTGGCCCGGTGGCGAGGCGATGCTCCCGCTGATCGTTCTGCTCGTCCTGGGCTGCTCACTGCTGGCGGTTCGCCGGCTGCGCCCGGCGGCTCCGGCGCTCGGCACCTGAGGCCGGACGCCGGGCGGAATGTCGCACCTGCAGGCAGCCCTCAGCCAGACCTGGCCACCATTCGTCCTCGTCACCGCCCTGCTTGCCATCGGTCAGGTCGCCGGTGCTGATGGCCTGTTCGATGCGGCGGCCTCGAGGCTGGTTCGCCTGCCCGGGACGCCCATCGCCCTGCTGCTGGGCTGCTTCACGCTCGTGCTCCTCGTCACGGCCCTGCTCAACCTCGACACCTCGGCGGTCTTCCTGACCCCCGTCCTGATCGCTGTGGCCAGGCGGCGAGAGCTGAACCCGGCCCCGTTCCTCTACGGCGCCATCTTCATGGCAAACGCCTCCTCGCTCTTCCTGCCGGGCTCCAACCTGACCAATCTCCTCGTCCTGGACGGAGCCACGGGGCGCTCGTTCTTCAGGACGATGCTGGCTCCCGCCCTGATCGCGCCCGCCGTGACGGCGGGGCTGCTGATCGTGTTTCACCGCCGCCTCCTCTCCGCGGGCGCCGGGTCCCATCCCACCGAGGACCTCGCTCCCATCCACGTCGGCGCCGGTTTGGCCGGCACCTGCGCGGCGGCCGTGCTGATGCTCGCCCTGGCCAACCCGGCGCTTCCGGTGCTGGGCGTCGCGCTTCTCCTCCTTCTCTGGAGGTTCTTCGGGGGAAGCTCCCTGCGGGGGTCGCTCGCGGCTCTGGGCCTGCCCGCCCTGGCTGGCCTGTTCGTGCTCTCCGTCGGACTGGGCTTCGCGGTTCGGGCGGGAGTGCTGCCGGGCGACATGCTGCAGGGCGCCTCGGCTCCCGCGACGGCCGCCGGAGCCGCCCTGGCCAGCATCGCGATCAACAACCTCCCCGCGGCCGTCCTGCTCTCCTCCCACGGGACAGCTCAGGCCCAGGCGCTCCTGCTGGGGCTGAACATCGGTCCGAACCTCGCCGTGACCGGCTCGCTGGCCGTGCTGCTCTGGTGGCGTGCCGCTGTGGGCGCAGGGGAGAGCCCCTCTGCCCTGGAGTACTCGCGTCAGGGCCTCCTTCTGGCGCCGCTGGCGATCATCGCGGCGCTGCTCGTGAGCTCGGGCTAGCCCGCCGGGAGAGCGCTCCCTACGCTTGAGTTGTGCCAGCGCTCACCGGTTCCGCGTCTCTGGGGCAGAGCCTCAGCACCTTCTTCGACGCGGTCGGACAGTTCTTCTCCGATCTGGCCGCCGTGCACTGGGGCGCTCTTCTGCTGGGCCTGCTCTTCTTCGGCCTGAACCTGACGCTCCGCGCGAGGGCCTACTTCAACAGCCTGCGGGCCGCCTATCCGGCCGTCAGCTTCCAGTTCCGGCGGATCTGGGGTGCCTACTTCGCCGCTGTCGGCTTCAACAACGTCGTCCCGGCTCGCGGGGGTGACGTGATCAAGCTCTTCCTGACGCGCTCCTCGATTCCCGGCTCGCGCTACCCGACGGTCGCGGCGGCCTTCGTCGTCGAGTCGATCTTCGACGCCTGCGTCGGGATCCTCGTTCTGATCTATGCCTTCACCCAGGGTGTCTTCCCGAAGCCTCCGGACTTCGCGAAACTGAGCTCCTTCGACATCTCCTATCTCGCGACGCACTTCCGCCTGACGCTCTTCCTGATCACCGTCCTGGCGATCGCGGCACTGATCTCCTTCGCGATGCTCTCGGTGCGTGCCCGGGCGTTCTGGCTCCGTGTCCGCCAGGGCTTCACGATCCTGACCGACCGTCGCCGCTACCTGCGCGAGGTCGTCGCGCTGCAGTCGGCGGCATGGCTCTGCCGGTTCGCCGCCTTCTGGTTCATGCTCGCCGCCTTCAGGGTCGGAGGCTCGGTCGAAAACGTCCTGCTGGTCTTCGCCGTCAACCAGGTCGCCGGGGCGGTCCCCTTCACGCCCGGAGGCGCCGGAGTTCAGCAGGCGCTGCTCGTGAAGGTCTTCGAAGGGAAGGCCAGCTCCGCCGTCGTCGCCGCCTACTCGGTCGGCCAGCAGATCGCAATCGCCGCCTTCACCGCCTCGATCGGGCTGGCGTCGGTCATCTTCATCTTCAAATTCCGCTCGTTCAAAGAGGTGATCGCGGCGGGCAGGGCATCACAGGAAGCCGAGAAGGAGGCCGAGCTCGAAGGCCGCGACCCGCATGAACACCACCACGAAGAACCCTTCCCGGAGGAGGAGCCCGAGGGTCCTGAGGATGCCTCCAGACGCCGGGCCAGGGCCCGCTACTGAGCTACTGAAGGCCCTCTCGGGCCTCGCGGACGAGCGCAACGGCCTCGGGGAAGACGAGGGCCATGACGGTCCTGATCTGCTCGGCCTGCGCCTCGGCGTTGCCCTGGACGTTGATCCTGGCGACCGCCGCCACGGTCATGTCGACGGCCAGCTTGATGGCGTTGTCGGCCCATGCCAGACGCTGGTTTCCCTGCATCTGTTCAGCGAACTCGGCGAGCCGTCGCTGCAGCTCCTCCGGGTCTCCGAACATGTCGCCAAAGCCACCCTCCATGCTCAGATCATAGACTGCCCTGCTCATGCCCTCCTCAGGCGAGATCCGCGAACAGGTAGCCGCGGAGACAGAGAAACGAGCGCGGCTCTCCGTTCCGGCGTTCGCAGGGGGGTTCCTCTACCTCCTCAGCGCGATCATCATCTCCTCGACGCTGAACAACGCGCCGACCGTTGGCCTCTTCCAGGGGCTCAAACCGGCGCTCTCGGGGATCGCGAACCCCGCGGTGAGCCCGCGGGCCGTCGAGGTCAAATTCATCTCCCACAAGGCCTTCCCCCTGATCGCCGGGAGCATGTTGGCGGCTGTCGCGGTCCTGGTCCTGATGCTGATCCTGCTGGGGCTGCTCGACGCGACCAAGTTCCGCCGGCCCCGTCTGTGGCCGGCCGCCCGGCCGCTCGTGATCGTGGGTGGCATCTCGGTCGCGGTGGCCTCCGTGGCGCACCAGATCGTCGGCGCCATCGAGACGCACAAATTCGCCGTCGGCAACAACTTCACGGCTCACGCCGTCGACCAGGCTCTGACCAAGAGCCCCCCGAACCTGATCATCGCCTACTTCTCGCTCCTCGCCGGGCTGGCCCTGGCGGCGGGCATGATCACGGTGATGATCAACGCACTGCGGGTCGGCCTGCTGCCCCGCTGGATGGGGATCCTCGGAATGTTCACCGCGCTGTTGATCTTCCTCCCGATCGGCGGCGCGGAGCTGCAGCTCGTGCCGAGCTTCTGGATGGTCATGATCGGTGTCCTGTTCGCCGGCAAATGGCCCGGGGGCGACCCGCCGGCCTGGCCCGACGGGGTGGCCCGGCCGTGGCCCTCGCGCGCTCAGATGCAGGCCGAACGGCGCGGGGAGACGGTCGAGCAGGGCACACCCGACGCCGCTCCCGCGGCCACTCCGGTGAAGTCCTCCTCCCGCAAGCGCCGCAAGCGCGGCGGGCGAGGCTGACAGAACGCTGACCGGAGCCCCCCGCGGGGCTCAACCGCCTGGTGGGCCGAGCTCCAGCCCGCCCGGACGGGAGATGTAAAGTGCCCAGCATGAGCGCCGCCGATCAGGATCAGGCCGGTGGGGAGGACCTCGACCACCAGCTCGCCGACCTGCTGGACCAGGAGCGCTTTCCGCCTCCGGCGGCATTCCGCGAACAGGCGCTGCTGAGCGACCCGGCCGTCTACGAGCAGGCGGCAGCCGACCCGGAGGGCTGGTGGGCATCACAGGCCGAGCAGCTGCACTGGTTCAAGCCCTGGGAGAAGGTCCTCGACGACTCCGAGCCGCCGTTCTACAAGTGGTTCACCGGCGGCAGGCTCAACGTCTCCTACAACTGCCTCGACCGTCACGTCGAGGAGGGCCGCGGGGAGCGGGTCGCCTTCCACTGGCGCGGCGAGGAGGGCGATGAGCGCGACATCACCTACGCCGAGCTCCTGTCGCAGGTGGAGCTCTTCGCCGGCGCCCTGAAGAACCTCGGTGTGGAGGCGGGCGACGTCGTCGGCATCTACCTGCCGATGATCCCCGAGGTCGCGGTGGCGATGCTCGCCTGCGCGCGGATCGGCGCGCCGCACAACGTCGTCTTCGGTGGCTTCTCAGTGGAGGCTGTGCGCGAGCGGATGGAGTTCTCCGAGGCGAAGGTCCTGATCACCGTCGACGGGGCCGCCCGCAAGGGCAAGACCGCGCCGGTGAAGGACCGCGTCGATGAGGTGATGGCCGACCTCGAGACGCTCGAGCGGATCGTCGTGGTCCGCAGCAAGGGAACGCCCTGTGAGATGAAGGACGGGCGCGACGTCTACTACGACGAGATCATCGCCGCCGCCGAGCCCTGCCCCGCCGCCGAGCTCGACGCAGAGCACCCGTTGTTCATCCTCTACACCTCCGGCTCGACCGCCAAGCCGAAGGGGATCCTCCACACCACCGGCGGCTACCTGACGGGTGTCTCGGCCACCCACCGCTACGTGTTCGACCTGAAGCCCGAGTCGGATGTCTACTGGTGCGCCGCCGACGTCGGCTGGATCACGGGGCACTCCTACATCGTCTACGCGCCGCTCTGCAACGGCGCGACATCGGTGATGTGGGAGGGGGCGCCGGACTATCCCAACAAGGGGATCTGGTGGGAGCTGATCGAGCGTTACGGCGTGACGATCCTCTACTGCGCCCCGACAGCCATCCGCGCCTGCATCAAGTGGGGCGCGCAATGGCCCGGCGAACACGACCTGTCCAGCCTGCGGCTTCTGGGCTCGGTGGGAGAGCCGATCAATCCCAAGGCCTGGCTCTGGTACCACAAGGTCATCGGTGCCGAACGCTGCCCGATCGTCGACACCTGGTGGCAGACGGAGACGGGCGGGATCATGATCTCGCCGCTGCCCGGGATCACCGAGACCAAGCCCGGCTCCGCGACCCAGCCCTTCCCCGGTGTCGCCGCTGAGGTGCTGGATGAGAGCACCGGCGAGCCGGTCAGCGAGGGACAGGGGCTGCTGGTGCTGACGCGGCCCTGGCCCTCGATGCTGAGGACGCTCTACAAGGAGCCCGAGCGCTTCATCGAGACCTACTTCAAGCGCTTCGGCTCGGAGACCTACCTGGTCGGTGACGCGGCCCGCCACGACCGTGACGGCTACTTCTGGGTGATCGGGCGGATCGACGATGTCGTGAACGTCTCGGGCCACCGCCTCTCCACCGCCGAGGTCGAGTCGGCGATCGTCGCCCATGCCGACGTCGCCGAGGCCGCCGTGATCGGCCAGCACGACGAGGACACCGGCCAGGCGATCGTGGCGTTCGTCACCCTGCAGGGTGAACTGGACGGCGATGAGGAGACCGTCGAGGGGATCCGCGCCACCGTCGCCGAGCGGATCGGCAAGTTCGCCCGGCCCAAGCGGATCATCTGGGCCGAGGATCTGCCCAAGACACGCTCGGGGAAGATCATGCGGCGCCTGCTCCGCGACATCGCCGAGGGCCGCGCCCTGGGCGACGTGACGACGCTGCGCGACCCCACCGTCATGGAGCAGCTCGAGTCCCAGGTCAGCGCACACCAGGCGCAGGAGGACTGAACACGGGCGGTCGGGATTCCGACTGCCCCACGGAAAGGCTCCCGCGGATCCCTCTAGACTCCCCGCCGTGAACGATCCAGCCGTCTCCAATCACTCCGACGCGATAGTCCAGGCGACCGATCTCTCCCGCCGCTACGGCACCGGAGAGGCCGCAGTCGACGCGCTCGTGGACGTCAACGTCAGCTTCCCCGCCGGCCGCTTCACGGCGATCATGGGACCGTCGGGCTCGGGCAAGTCGACGCTCATGCACATCCTGGCCGGCCTCGATCGCCCGACCTCGGGGAGCGTCCGGCTCGACGGTGTCGAGTTGACCGAGCTCGACGACAAGGCGTTGACGAACCTGCGTCGCGATCGCATCGGGTTCATCTTCCAGACCTTCAACCTGCTGCCCGTCCTGAGCGCCGAGGAGAACATCCTGCTGCCGCTCTCGATCGCCGGGCGCAAGCCCGACGAGGAGTGGCTGAAGACGCTGATCGACACGGTCGGCATCCGCGACCGCCTTACCCATCGCCCGGCCGAGCTCTCCGGCGGACAGCAGCAGCGTGTGGCCGTGGCGCGCGCCCTCGTCTCGCGTCCTGCCGTGGTGTTCGCCGACGAGCCCTCGGGGAACCTCGACTCGAAATCCTCCGGCGACGTCCTGGGGCTCCTGCGCGAAGCCGTCGACAAGTTCGGCCAGACCGTCGTCATGGTGACCCATGACGCGCATGCCGCCTCCTACGCGGACCGTCTGCTCGTGCTGGCAGACGGGCGCATCGTCCACGACGGGGAGGCGGGTTCGCCCGAGCAGGCGCTCGACCTGATGAAGGACGTCGGCTGATGCTGCATCTCGTCCTGCGCGGCTTCATGCAGCGCAAGCTGCGGGTCCTGCTGACGGGTATCGCGATCGCCCTCGGCGTCGCCCTGATGGCCGGGACATACGTCCTGACCGACACGATCAACCAGTCCTTCGCCTCGATCTTCCAGACGGCGAACAAGAGCAACGACGTCGTCATCAGCCCGACCGAAGTCCTCGGGCGGGAAAGCCAGTCGGAAACCTCGCCGATCACCGAGGCGATGCTCGCGAAGGTCCGCGCCACGCCCGGCGTCGCGAAGGCGGCCGGTGCGATCTTCACGCCCGCCAACTTCCTGGACGTACACCGCAAACGGCTCACCACCGGCGGCGCACCGGCCTTCGTCGCGTCTGAGGTCCCGCCGCCCTTCGAGTCCTTCAGTCCCGTCAAGGGGCGCTTCCCGAACACCTCCACGGAGCTGTCGATCGACGAAGCGACCAGCAACCGCTCGGGTCTGAAGATCGGCCAGCAGATGATCGTGGCCGGCTCGGCACCGGCTCGGACCTACACGATCGTGGGAATCGTCAAGTTCGCCGGAGGCCAGTCATTCGGTGGCGCCGGTGCGGCCGTCATGACCCCCGAAGAGGCACAGCGGGTCGTCGGCCTGCCGGGCCACTACGACCAGATCGACGTCGCCGCCACCAACGGCGTGAGTGGCGACGTGCTGCGCACGCGGCTGCGCGCGGAGCTGCCTCCCACCGTGGCGGTGCGCACCGGTGCCCAGCAGGCGGCCAAGGACACCTCCGATCTCGAAAGCAACCTCAGCTTCCTGAGGACCTTCCTGCTGGTCTTCGCCTACGTCTCGCTGGTCGTGGGGGCCTTCATCATCTTCAACACCTTCTCGATCACCGTCGCCCAGCGGACCCGCGAGTTCGGACTGCTCAGGACGCTCGGCGGCTCCCGCTCGCAGGTGCTCAGGTCGGTCGTCTACGAAGGCCTGCTGCTGGGGATCGGCGGGGCCGTGCTGGGGTTGCTCGGCGGGATCGCCCTCGCCCCTGCCCTGGACGCTCTCTTCAAGGCCTTCGGCGCCGACCTCCCGGACAGCGGCACAGTCGTCGAGACAAGGACGATCGTCGTTTCCCTGGCCGTCGGGATCAGCGTGACCGTCCTCGCCGGCCTGCAGCCCGCTCTGCGCGCGACCCGCGTCCCGCCACTCGCCGCCATGCGCGAGGGAGTCGAGATACCCCCGGCGCCGCGCACGACCCTGAGCCTGATCTTCCAGTTCCTCTACGGGCTCGTCACGATCCTCCTGCTCGCAGGAGCCCTCGGCCTCGGGCCGGTCGGGGCGATCCTTGCGGCGCTCTGGCTCGCCCGCACGATCTTCCTCTGGGTCCGGATGCGCCAGGGGCACCCGCGCCGGGCACGCCACTACCGGATCGTTCCGGCGCTGGCCCGTGCTCTCGGCGTTCTGGTCAGCTGGCGCGGCATCACCGGCCGCCTGGCCCGCGAGAACTCGATTCGCCAGCCCGGCCGGACGCTCGTCACGGCCGGCGCCCTGACCGTCGGGCTGGCCCTCGTCGCGTTCGTTGCGGTCCTCGCGGACGGCACCAAGGCGACGATCGACCAGGCCGTCAGCCGGTCCTTTGCCGGCAACCTGATCGTCGAGAACTCGTCGCCCAACTCCGAACAGGGGATTCCGGCTCTGGTCGCTCCGGCGGTGCGTCAGGTGCCGGGTGTCCAGACGGTCACGCCGATCGCCTTCACCCTCGGCCGCCGGCGGGACAGCTCGAAGAACTCGACGGTCACCGCGATCGACCCCGCCAGCTTCCTGAAGACCTACCGGGTGGACTGGGCGCAGGGCTCCAACGCGACGCTGCTGGCGCTTGGCGAAGAAGGCACGGTGATCACTAAAGGTTTCGCTGAATCAGATCACCTGAAGGTGGGCCAGACGGTGGATCTGCTGACGCCCGCCAAACAGCACGTCCGCCTGGTCATCCGGGGCATTGCCTCCGACAACGCCCGCCTGCTGCAGGACTTCACGATCACCCTGCCCCTGGCACGCACGC
>Ga0265327_10003702_pt1 | contig 14255 bp, 13 predicted proteins | sample 41621metaG_FD_202089 | JGI IMG/M metagenome (GOLD analysis project Ga0265327, IMG submission 202089) | Rhizosphere microbial communities from Carex aquatilis grown in University of Washington, Seatle, WA, United States - 4-16-21 metaG | ecosystem: Host-associated > Plants > Roots > Rhizosphere... | reverse complement strand
CAACATCCCCGAGCGCACCTCGGTCGCCACCGGCCGGGTGGCCGACAAGGTCAGCGAGAAGGTGGGGGCGTCGGTGCCGACGAACGGCAGGCGGGGGTGATGCCCTAGGACTCTGCGATTGCAGGGGGCCCCCGGCGGCATTCGTCGAGGCGGCTCCCTGCAACGAGACCCATAGACAGCAACAGAAACGAGGAGGCTAGAAGATGAGTGAGGTCCGAGAAGTACATCAGACCTACGACGACGGAGACGTCGTCAACAACGGCAGCGGCTATGCCGAACAACAGCGGGTTGTCCAGCGCCCACCGTGGAGCCCGACCCAATTTGTCGTGTTGATCGTCGGAGTGGTCTTGATCGTGTTCGGCGGCGTGGCACTGGCCCGCGGCGGCATCCACTTCACAAACGTGCCCTTCACCCGGACCAAGGTGGCTGGACTCGGCTTCACCTGCCTGTCGGCGGTCCTCACCATCGTCGCCGGGGTGATCGTTGCCTGCTGCAGCGCCCACCCGTATGCGGCCCGCACGATCGGCTGGCTGGCCGGCGTCGTGTTCATCGCGTTCGGCCTGGTGGTGGCCCTGGCTCCGACGGCCTTCACCAATATGTGGGGTTTCACGACCGCCAACGGGGTGGCCCTCATCATCTGTGGCGCAGTGCTGACGGTGGCCGCCGCCGTGTTCCCGGTGCTGTTCGGATCCTCGACGTCGTACTCGCGGTCCGGTGGCACGCGGACCAGTCACCAGGCGGTCACCCGGTGATGCGCCGATGGCGCACGCCGGGCGCGCTGGCCACCCTGGAGCGGGAGGACCGGGCGCTGCTCGAGCTCTTCGGCGAGATCGACGGCCCTCGTAACCGCTCGGTGGACGACCGCCGCGCTCTCGAGATCGTGCGCCATCTGGCGGTGCGCGAGGCGGCCCTCGGCGAGCTTGCCGAGAGCGGCGGGCCGGGCGTGGCGCCCGACCCGCCGGTGGTCGCCTCGGGCGCGGCAGCTCGTCGAGCGCTGGCCGGGGGCGCCTTGCGCCAGGAAGGCGACGCGTCATTGGTCGGCCGCCAGGAGTACGACGGGCCCCTCTCGGCGGTGATGGCCCTGGTGCGCGATCAGGTGACCTGGGAACGCGACGTGGCCATCCCCGTCATCGAAAAGGCCGTCCGGGATGGGCGCCTGCACCTGTTCACCGACGAACTGGCCGGACGGAACGTCGCCGCGCCGCCCCTCGCCGAAGGCCCGCGCTGGTTCGACCGGGCGCCCGGCGTGCACCGGCTTCGAGGCTGGTACACGCGTCGACACCCTGAAAGTGAGGCCTTCGGGGCCACACGGGCCGCCTGAGTACGCCGCCTCCACCCCGTACCGCTGACGACCCGCTTCCCAGGGGCTTGGGCCGATGTGTGGGTCGGTTAGGCCCGGAGGCGGTCGTCGTCCCCTTCGGTGACGAGTTGGCGCAAGAGTTCGACATTGGCGGTCAGGATCCGGCTGATCTGCATCTGGCTCAGCCCGACGCGCCCGGCGATCTCCGATTGGGTCATCCCCTCGACGAAGCGCAGATGCACGATGACCCTGTCTCGCGGGGTCAGGTGCTCGAGGGCCTGGGCCAGGAGTGACCGCTCCTCGACTTGAGAGAGGCTCCGGTCGACCTCGCTCAGCACCGAGGACAGTGTCTGGCCGCCGGCGACGGGCGCGTCGAGGGAGGACGTGCGGTAGTTGCGCCCTGCCTCGGTGGCTTCGAGGACCTCTTCCTCAGTGTGGCCGACGGCGGCTGCGAGCTCGGCCACGGTGGGGGGGCGGCCGAGCTCCTGGGAAAGGCGTTCGATGTGGTGGCCCAGCTCGAGATAGAGCTCCTGCACACGCCGCGGCGCCCTGATGGCCCAGCCGCGGTCGCGGAAATGCCGCTTGAGCTCGCCCACGATGTACTTCACGGCGAAGGTCGAGAACTTGACTCCGACCTCGGGGTCGAAGCGGTCGACGGCCTTCACCAGGGCCATTGAGGCCACCTGGAACAAGTCGTCGTAGGGCTCGCCCCGGTTGACGAACCGACGGGCCACGTGGCCGGCCAGGTCCAGGTGGTCGGCGACCAGCTCGTCCCTCAACCTGCGGTCGCCGGTCCGGGTCAGCTCGACGAAGCGCGCCAGCTCTGCGTCGCGGTCGTTCGACCCGTCGGTCATGTGCCCGTACGACCCCTCTCCTTTTCGAGCCAGCCGCAGGGCCGGTCGTTGTGGCGCTCGAAGGCGTAGCGATCGACCAGGGCGGCCAGGAGCTGTTCGGAGATCTCGCTTGGACGCCAGCCGTCATCGACGGTGCCGTTCCCGTTGGCCACAGCGTTGGGCGCCTCGTTCACGCACCTGATGCGTACCGTGTCACCCCGGCGAGTGAGGTTGAGCCGGATGGAGGACCCGTCGCCGAACGTCCCCACCGACGCGCAGAGCTCGTCCACCGCCAACCGCAGATCCTCGACCTCGTCGACGTCGAAGCCGGCGCCGGAGGCCACGGTGGCCGCGGTAAACCTGGCCAGCGTCACGAGCTCCTCTACGGCCGGGAAGGCGAGCTCGACGTCGGGTCCTGTGGCGTCGCCGGGCGTCACGTTCCGCTCCCATCGTGTGGTGCAGTCGCAGAGGCCAGACTGTCGTGGATGCAGAACTCGTCGAGGAGGCCGGTGATCTTGAGAACCTTCAAGATCCGCGGCTCGACCACGACCAGGTGGACGGTCCCCCCCGCCTCGCGGCAGCGCTTGAGGGCGCTCACCAGCACACCCAGGGCGACCGAGTCGAGGAACGTCACCTCGAGCAGGTCCACCACGATGGTTGTCGCACCGGCGTCCGCCAAGGCGTCGAGGCGTTCTTGTACGTCCGGCGCCTGGGCAAGATCGATCTCACCGCTCAGCCGGACGACGGGCGGCGAGCCGTCGCGGGTTGGTTGGTCCATCCCGTGCTCCCTTCACCACGCGGCGCTCCGAGGGTTCGGTCGCCGATCTTCTCACCAGGAAGTATGCCTCCTAGATTGCCAGTTTGCGGGAACAACACGGTGGGTAGTGGCTGTGCGGCATTCATCGCCGCACGCCGGCTCCCTAACCTGGTGAGCATGGTGAACAGTCGCGCCCGAGGCGCGGTCAGCCAGCAGGCGGGAACCGCCAGATCGTCCGGTCGATTCGGGGCGCCGAGATGAGCGACCGCGCCTCCGACACCTTGGCACGGTGGCTGGAGGGGATGGCCGAGGCGGTCGTGGCCGTCGACAGCCACGGAATGGTGACCTATGCCACGGCTGCGGCCGAGGCGCTCTTCGGGTGGTCCCGCGGCGAGCTCGTGGGCCTGCCGGTCACGGTGGTCGTGCCGCCGAGCCTGCGCGAGTACCTGCCGAAGGAGGCCTCGGACTTCCAGGACGCACTCGGGGCGATGGTGGGCCGGCCGTTCCGGACGTTCTCCCGGCGCCGTGACGGGTCGGAGATCCCGACCGAGGTGGTGCTGGGAGTCGTCGAGACCGACACAGGCCTGGTGTTCACCGGAACCGTAAGGCGCCGGTACGCGCCGAGCCTCTCCCGGTGGAGCGCGCTGACGGCCACGCTCTTTGACACCCTCAATCAACTGGATCCTGCCGGCTCGAGTGACGACCAGCTCCTTGAGGCCTTGGGGCACCAGCTCGACTGCGACTTGGCGACGCTGTGGGCGCTTGATGGCGACGGTCGACTGGTCTGCCGGAGTGTCTGGTCGAACGTCGTAAGTGATCCACAGGGCCGGTTCAAGGCGGCCCGGTCCCCTGAGGTGTTCGACGAGGTCTCGCTCCCACAGCATGTGCTGCGCACCGGCGAGCCGCTCTGGGTGCCCGACCTCGCCGCCGACAACCGCTTCGCGCCCGGCCCCGCGGCGCGCTCGGGATTAACCACGGCGATCGTCTTCCCCGTCCGCTACGGCGGTGCCGTGGTGGGCGTGGTCGAGCTCTTCACCGCCGAACGGCGCCCCGGCGACCCCGGGCTGGTGGACCTGGTCCGGGCCGTGAGCCGCCCGGTGGGCGAGCTGCTCGGAGCGCTGGAAGTGGCGGCTGAGCGCGAGCGGCTCGTCCGCGACCTGACGACGGCCCGGATGCGCCAGGAGTTCGTGCTGCGGGCCGCCCGGGTGGTCTCTGAGGCGGCCACCTACACCACCACCCTGGACCGCCTGGCCGCGGTGGCCGTGCCGGTGCTCGGCGACCTGTGCATCATCGACGTCGTCGGCGACGACGGCGAACTCCTGCGGATGGCCTGCCACCACCGGGACCCGTCCAAGGCCGACCTGGTGAAGGAGCTGCGCGAGCGTTACCCCCCGGACCCCTACGGACGGCATCCGACGGTCGACGTCATCGCCCATGGCCGGTCCCGATGGTCGGGAGTGATGACCGACGGCTTCCTGCGGGCCACGTGCCGTGACCAGCGCCACTACGAGATCGTGAAGGCGCTCGCCTTCGAGTCGTACATGGCGGTGCCGTTGATGGCGGACGGCCGTGTACTTGGGACCGTCACCTTGGTGTCGGCCGGGTCGGGCCGCCGCTTCGAGGTCGACGACCTCGACTGGGCCGAGCAGTTGGCCTCCCAGGTCGCCTCGGTGCTCGATCGCGCCCGAAGGCACCAAGAAGAGATGACGGTGTCACATACGTTCCAGCGCAGCCTGTTGCCTGGATCGCTGCCGAAAGTCGAAGGGGTCGAGATCGCTGCCCGCTACCTTCCGGCCACCACCTACGCCGCGGTCGGTGGGGACTGGTACGACGCGGTGGCCGACGACAACCGGCTCTGTCTGGTCATCGGCGACGTCGAAGGTCACGACCTGCATGCCGCCACGATCATGGCGAACCTGCGTCACGGGCTGTGTCTCCTCTTGGCGGAGGGGATGGGGCCGGTCGAGGCGCTCGATCGGCTCAACCGCTTCTCGTTACGGTCGAAGCTCGATCGTCTCGCCACGCTGCTCATCGCTGACCTCAACCTCGTGGACGGCACGATGGCGTTGGCCACCGCCGGCCACTTCCCGCCGGTGGTTCGGACCAACGGCGGCGCCCAGCTCATTGAGGTCGAGCCCGCCCCCCCTATCGGGGTCGACAACGGGCGCCGGCCGGAGCAGGTGATCGTCAAGGTCGCCGAGGCCGACGTACTCCTGTACACGGACGGGCTGGTCGAAGATCCCGCGGCCGATCTCGACGAGCGATTGGCGGATCTCGTCGGGGCCGTGGCAGCCGGACCCCGTGGGCCGGCCGGCCTCTGCGATCACGTGCTCGGCGCGCTCGTCCCCGGACGTGAGCGCCTCGACGACGTGGCCGTCCTGGTGGCGTCGATCACCCTCGCCTGATTCCTGGTCGCGCCCACCAGGCGTTTGGCCGCACGTGGTGGGGGGGTAGTGACCTCAGCGATGGTACGCACAACGCCTGAGGCCAAAGAGCAAACGACCAGGTCGGGCCGCGAGATTCTCGTCCTTGCCGAGCAGGACCAACGCGGCACCGATCGCTTGCGGGTCCGCTTCCGGGCCCTCGACCCGTCCAGCCAAGAGGACGCCTTGTGGGAGTTCGTCGGCGCGTTAGCGCGCCACGAGCTCGTAGAAGAGGTCGTGCTGTGCCCGTCGTCTCGTGCCGGCGCCGCCGCCGGTGGTTCCCTGGCGGACGTGCGTGTACCGCCGACGCGACCGGCTGACGACGACAAGGCGTCGGCCAGGGGGCGGCGTGGGCGCGTGTCCCATGCGCTCAGCGAACCGTACGACCCCGAGCGCTCCTTGGCGCGTAGCGAGTGACGACCGTGGCAACCGAGAAGGTGGAGGACTTTCCAATGGTGTTGGCAGCGCGAGATCGAGGGCTCGGTCCCTGGCTGGAGTTCGGCGACGTCGAAGACCAGATGCGGATGTTCCATCCGGTGGCAGTGCGCAAGGAAGTGCCGGGCCCGATGGTCCCCTTCTACCGCTTGCTGGCGGCCGAGCACGGCTACCGGGTCGAAGGTGCCGTCCACCACTCGGGGTCGGTGCGCATGGTCCTCCTCCGGCTGGCGTGCGCAGTCTCCCCACAGCACGCGGTGCCGGGCAGCTCGCAGACCTGGCTGCAGCACAGGCCGGTGGCCTGACTGCGACCAACCGAGTCGGGGGCCGGGTCTCGACGGACCTGGCCCCCGGGGGGATTCGTGCACGACGCGCGGCTTCAGCCCCTGACCGGGCGAGGCGACGGGTAGCGCTGGGCTCGACGTCGGGGACGATCAGTCGGGTTCGGCGACCGGAAGCACCGGCCCCTGGCCGCGCGAGGCGGACGGTACGAGGAACCGCCCGATGACCGGCATCTCTGAGAGCGACTCGGCCCGCAGGATGGTCACCACCGCCGGCGCGAAGGTCTCGGGGGAGTCGAACACGATGTAGCGGGGGAGCCAGTCCGGTTCGTACTTGGCGTTGAACTTCCAAAGCGACTCAATCTGCAGCACCCCCGACATGCGCTTCAGCGCCCAGCGCTCGACACGCTGGGTGATGCCGTCGCCACTGTCGCCCTCGAGCGTCGAGCGCATGGCGGCGAAGTTGAGGCTGAGGCCGCGCTGCCCGCGTTGGCGGAGGTGTTCGATGGTGGAGCAAAGGGCGAAGTCGAGCAAGCCATTGGGGTGTTCCCCGGGATCTCGGCGCATCAGGTCGAGCGAGTAGCCGCTGATGGCGGCGGACGGCACGAACTGGCACATGGCGACGGGCTCGCCGTCCGGCCCGTAGACGACGGTCAGGAGCAGGCCGGAGTCCCGGGGGTCGAACATGCGACCGAGCATCATCGAGAAGCCCCGCTCCTGTTCCCCCCGGCGGTTGCAGACCATGAGCTCGGCCAGGGGCTTGCCCAATTCCGCGTCGAGGCGCGAAGGGTCCAAGAAGGCCACCCGGTAGCCGTAGCGCTCGACGCGGTTGACCGCTTGGCGCAAACCCTTCATGTGGCCGCCTTTGAGGCTGAACTCCTGCACGTCGACGACGGCCTCGTCGCCCAGGTAGAGGTGGCGCATCCCGTGCTCGCGGTAGAGGGGGAGCCATTCCTCGGCCGCCGCCATGACCGACACACTCCAGCCCTGGCGATCGCAGTACTTGCGGAAGGCGTCCCAGGCCTGCAGCCGCTCGCCACGCGGGCCGATGGGGTCGGGGGAGACCAGGCACACCCCGCCGTACACGGCGTAGGCGACGAGGGTGTCGCGGTGGAAGAACCACTGCTTGTCGTCGCGCAGTGCGAAATAGTCGAGCGTCCCGGTCCCGTGCCGCCGCACGATGTCTCGGGCCCGGTGCTCCGCCGCCCGCCGGGCGGCCATGGCGCGCATACCGGCTGTGGCCGACCGGGAGCCGCCCGTGGCCAGGGTGGCCAACGGCGCCCGCCCCGACGACAGTCGACGGTCGACGACCGGCCGGGTGAGGAGGTACAGCGCTACCAAGGCCAGGGAGAGGCCGACGGCCAGCAGGGCCGATGACACCCAGTCGTCGATCGTGTCGGGCAGGGCGACCCAACGCAGACCCACTAGGCGTTCCGCCGAGGCGGTCACCACCAACGGAAAGGAGGGCAACGGGTGGTGACGGACCCGACCGCTCACCTCGATGGCCGCCGTGGCCGCGGCCACCGCGGCGACCACGCCGACCACCACCATGGCCGCCGCCGAGCGCGCTGAGCCTTGGTCGGTGGCCGCCCCGAAGAGCTCGCGCTCGGCGAGCAACAGGGCCAGGACGAGCCCGCTCACGACGAGGCCCCCCACTGAGGCACCGTGGAGCAGGTGGAGGACCAGGCTCAGGGCCAGGAGGACGGTGGCCACGACCCACGCCCGGCGCTGCCCGCGCAGGATGCCCCTGGCCAGCATCATGAGGGCGATGCCGGCCAGGGCCACCAGGGCCCCGGCCGCCTGGGCGACGCCCAGCGGCAGGTACTGGTGGATGAGGTGGAGGTGGGTGGCCGCCGGTCGGCTGACCGCCACCAGGAGGTCGAAGAGACCAGCCAGGAAGATGGCTCCGGCCGCTACCCGCCGGACCCGTCGCACCCGGACCCGTCGAGCCGCCACTGCCGGCTCGGCCGGCCAGGAGGCGCCTCGGGGCCATCCCGCTACCTGGGCCGGGTGGAGGTCAGCGGCCGGCTTGTAGCCCTTCACGACGTGGTAGCCGGTGGCGATCCGCTCGAGCGTCGTCGAGCTGGGCAGGTCGGCGTCGGCCAGCAGGAGGCGCACGTGGAGGTCGGCGCCGGTCTCCAGCTCGAGCCAACCGGCCTGTCGGTGGTGGAGGAAGACCGGCGGGAGGCCCAACCGGCCCGGGTGCTCGCGCACGACTTCGGTGGTCCCTCCGGGACAGGCGAAGAATCCGGTACCCAGGTGGGTGAGCTCGGCCCGCAGCCCGCCACCGGTCACCAGACCGGTCAGCCCGTCGGACACCAGCGAGCGGGCCTCGTCGAGGGCCGGGGACCCGCAGACCTCCAAGGCGCCCGAAGGTGGCGGACCGTCAGCGTCGCCCGCCCACTGTTCGGACCACGGCCGTGGCGCCCAGGGGGCGGGCAGGGCGCCTCCGCCATTCGCTTTCCAGACCCGGCGCGAGACCACGGTCACCGCGGCCGCCACCGCCAGCTCTAGGACGATGATCACGGCCAGGGTGAACAGAAAGCGGCTGGTCCACGTGGCGGTGTAGGCGCGCACCAGCGCCCGGCGGGGGGCAGATGCCTGGTGCACCAGGTGGTAGACGCCGTTGTACACGAAGGCCTGGCGGATGAGCAGGGCCACGACGATGGCCAAGAGGGGTGGCAGCCAGACGAAGCGGCCCAAGCGGCGGTAGAGGGTGCGCGACGTCACGAAGCGGGCGGTCGCGCCCGGCTGCTCGAGCCGGTCGATCCCGGCCAGCCACGGTGGCCCAGCCACGGCGGCTGCCTCGGCCACGTCGACGGCGTCGGTCACCGGACGGCCGGGCCGCACCAGCACCCGCCGCTCGCCGGCTGCGGTGGCCAGCCGCAGGTCGACCGCCGGGGCCACCTCGGCCCCCAGCCCGTACACCTCGGTCACCACGTCGGGGTCCTCGGCCACCTCGGGGTCTCGCCAACCGGGGAGGACGATGACGCGGCGGTCCGCACACTCGGTGAATCGGCGGATCGCCCCGCTGAGGCGGTCGTGGGCCGCCAGGGTGTCGGCCACCCGGGCCCCGTCTGAACGAGGGGTCGCGGCTCCGCAGACGGCGGCGAAGAGGTTGCCGCAGACCACCACCGTCCCCGGACCGTCCCAGCGGTCCAGGGAGAGGGCCACGTCGTCCGCCAGCGCCGTCGACGACGGCGTGGCCACGGTGGGCAGGAGAAGGTCGCCGACCACCATCACCCGTTGGCCCAGCCCGACGTCCACCCGCAGCGCTCCTGCCGCGGCGGCGAGGGGCCCAACGCCGGCGGTGGCGGTGGTCTCGGCGGCATCGGTCATGTCCCTCCAATGGTGCCACGTGGCCCCCGCCAGGAGGCATCCCTTCGTCCGGGCCAGGTCCCGGCTCCGGCGATCCTCTGACGGGCGCCGGTAGGCTCGCCCGTCGGCCTCGACGGAGTCCGCACGAGCACGAGGGAGCGACGGGTGATCGGGGTGCCGACCAACTGGGAGTGGCGGGCGGGGCCCGTGGTCCCGGGGGCCGCCGTGGTGTTTGACATCGACGGGGTGCTGTCCGACGCCGCCGGACGTCAGCACTACATCGAGCGGGGCCGGCGCGACTGGCATGCCTTCTTCGAGGCGTGCGGGGACGATCCCATCATCGAGGAGGTTGCGCGGCTCATCGAACTTCTCGATCCCGCCCTCACGGTGGTGCTCCTCACCGGCCGACCCCTCCGGGTGCGGCCGCAGACCCTGGCCTGGCTCGATCGCTACGGTCTGCGGTGGGATCTTCTGGTCATGCGGGACCGGGGGGACTACTCGCAGGTGACCGTGTTCAAGCAGGGGGTCGTCCACGACCTCCGTCGTTTCGGCCTCGACCTGCGACTGGCCCTCGAGGACGATCCCTCAAACCACGCCATGTTCGTCTCCGAGGGGATTCCCTGCGTCTACATCCACTCCGGCTACTACGAGTGAGTTCCCCCGCACCGGGGACAGGTCGCGGTTAGCGTGACCGATCGCGACAGGCCCGGACAGGAGGTGCGCCATGGGAGCCGATGATGCCGAGGCGGTGGTGCTGGCGTTGTGCGACGCGTTCGGGCGGCACGACGCTCAGGTGCTGCGCCAGTACCTGAGCGACGACGTCGTGTATCACAACATCCCCATGGACCCGGCGGTCGGCATCGAGGCCACCATCTCGGCGATCGAGGGGTTCTTCGGCATGTTCGATTCGATGGAGATCGAGACGACGCACATCGCCTCGCGGGGCAACGTTGTCCTGACCGAGAGGATCGACACCTTCACCTTGGGGGATCTGGTAGCGCCCCTCCCGGTGATGGGCACCTTCGAGCTGCGCGACGGGCTCGTCTTCGCCTGGCGCGACTACTTCGACCTGGCGCAGGTGACGGCGATGCTCTCAGGAGCCGGCTGACCGGTCCTCGTCGTAGGCGCCTACCGGCGTTACCTGACCGCTGGCGATGTCGCACTCGGCCCCCACCACCAGCAGCTGACCGGCGGCGATCGCCGGGGCCAGCACCGGCGCGGACCCCTCCAGGTGGGCCACCTGCCGGCGGACGTTCTCCCGCACGGCGCGCTCGAGTCGGTGGTCAGGCGTGCCGCCGCTGACCGCGCGTGCTGCCGGCAGGACCGGGTCGATGACCGACTGGATGTCGCCCGGGACGGCCCCGCCGCGGTCGATCTGGTCGAGGGCGGCCAAGACCGCGCCGCAGCGACTATGGCCCAGCACCATGAGCAGGACGGCGCCCAGCACGCCCACCCCGTACTCGATGGAGCCGAGCACGACGGGGTGGGAGACGGTATTGCCGGCCACCCGCACCAAGAAGACGTCACCCAACCCCTGGTCGAAGACGATCTCGGCCGGAACCCGGGAGTCCGAGCAGGAGACGATGACGGCAAACGGCGCCTGCCCTTCGGCCAGTTCTAATCTCCGGTCCGAATCCAGGCCCTCGTGACGCGGGGCGCCGCGGCAGAATCGGTCGTTGCCCTCGAGCAGCCGTTCCAGCGCCTTCGCGCCGGTAGTGGGTGGGCCGGTCATGCGCCCGCGGACCCTATCCGACCTCATGCTCGCGGGCAGGACGACGCCGACGGGCCGGCACCCAGGCCGCCACCAGCGCCACGACGGCCACCACGAGCAGGGGTAGGTCGCCGAACCGCTCAAAGAGGGTCCGGCCGGTCCGCAGGTCGACGGTCGACTCGATGTCCTGGGCGCTCCCGAGCGTCGACCGTGCGACGACGGTGCCGTCATTGTCGACCACCGCCGTAAGGCCCGTCGGGGCCGCCTGCACGAGGTCGCGGCCCTCGGCCACGGCCTGGATCCGTGCGGCCGCCAGCTCTTCGGTGGGTATCTGCGTGGCGCTGTACGACGAGGCGTTGGTCGGGACGACCAGCAACTCGGCCCCGTCGCGCACAGATGAGCGGGCTCGCCCGTCGTAGAAGACCTCGAAGGAAACGAGGACCCCCAGCGGTGCGGCCGGGGTGCGCAACAGCCCAGAGCCGTTCCCTGGCACCGCTGTCTTGGGGACCGCGGCCAGGCTGGCGAAGTGGGCAAAGAACCCGCGCAGCGGCACGTACTCGCCGAACGGGACGCGGTGCACTTTCTCGTACGTGCCCACGACGCGGCCCGAGGGGCCCCATGCCACCACCCGGTTGAAGAACGTCGTCGGCGACGCCGGCTCGATGACCCCGGCCACCACCGTGGCCCCCTGCTGCCGGGCCAGCTTGGACAAGACGCGGGCCTGGGGGCTTCCGGCGAGCGGTCGTGTGAGGGCCACGACGTCCTCGGGCCACAGGACCAGTCGCGGTCCGAGTTGTCCGGCCTCGAACTGCTTGGTGGCGGCCAGCTGGGCGGCGAAGGCCCCGGGCTGACCCTCTTCTTGGACGGTGGTGCCGCGGTGCCCCCCTCCCTGGACGGCTGACACCTGCAGGCCACCGACAGGCGCCCCCCCGCTGGGGGCGATCAGGGCGCCCAAGCCCAAGGCCACGACCACCGAGCAGAGGACGGCCCCGGTGAGCGTCCTCCGCCTACCCTCACGCCGGGTGGCGGCCAGGGCCAGCTCACCGAGGCCTGCGCCGCCAAGCCATACCGCGGCCTCGAGTACCAGCGACCCACCCAGGCGGGCTGCGACCAGCAGGGGGCCGCCGGCCTGGCCGAGGAAAGCGCCGCCGATGGGCAGGCCCCCGAACGGCCAGGCCATGCGAACTGCGGCGGCCATCGTGAACGCCGCGGGGAAGGCGGCCCACCGGGCGCGATGTGGCGGAACGAGCAGGGCGGCCACACCCATGAACAAGGCCTCGAGTGCTATGAGGACCACCGCCCCGTACCAGTTGAATTCGCGAGCCCAGACCAGGCCGGGCACGAAACAGCCGAGTCCTGCCACCCATCCGGCCCACAGCCGCGCGCGCGCCCCGAGGCCCTCCAGCCGCCAATAGAGGAGCGCGGCCCCGCCGAAAGCAAGTGGCCACCACCCCCAGGGCGGGAGCGAGAGGGCGATGGCCACGCCGGCGGCGAGAGAGGGAAGGGCTAGCCGCCCTGGGCGACCACCCACCTGGGCCACGCGCTCCTCTGGCGCGCTGGCGCGCTCGGCTGTGGTCACCCTCAGTGGCCGGGCGCGCCGGACTCCGGCCCGTCCAAGACCTCGCGCGCCGCCGCCCGGCCACTGGCCACGCAGGCGGGGATCCCCACGCCGCGGTAGGCGGCGCCGGCCACGGCCAGGCCGCCGAGCCGGCGCACCGCCGCCTCGATGCCGGTCACCCGCAACAGGTGGTGCACCCGGTACTGCGGGAGGGCTTGGACGTCGCGGGCGACGAGCGTGGTGATGGCCGCACCCTCCAGGCCGAGCAGGAGGCCCAGCTCGGCCTGGACGCGGTCGACCAACTCGTCGTCGCTCATCCCGACGGCCCGCTCGTCACCGAATCGCCCGGCCGATGCCCGTAGGAGGACCTCGCCGGACCGGGCGAGGTGGGGCCACTTCACCGAGAGGTAGGTGCACGCGGTGACCAGAAACGGACCGCCGCCGAGCTCTCGCGGGACCCGTGCCGTTCTCGGAACCAGCAAGCCCGTCCCGACCAATCCGGAGGGGACGGCCGACTCGGGGTAGGCGAGGGTGATGGTGGTGACCGGCGCGTACTCGATGCCCTGCAAGAGCACGGCCGTCTCGGCGTCGTGGGGCGCCAGGAGGTCGGCGGCCGGACCGGCCGGCACAGCCAGGATGACCTTGTCGGCCTGGAGCAACCCGTGCGACGTGTCCAGGATCCATCCGGTTCCATCGGGGTGGCGGCTCAGCCGTTCGGCCCGGGACCCGACCTGCACGGTGACGCCGCGCGCGGAGAGCGCCGCTCCGAGACGGTCGCCGAGCGAGCCGAGCCCGCCGGCGAGCGACCAGAAGGCCGGTTGTTCGGTGTCGGCGACGCCGGCCACCCCCTCGGGGGTGCCGGCCGTCGTGCCGGTCGCCTTGGCCACGGCCGTGGCCCGGCGCAGGGACCGCATGAACCCTCCTCGGTGCTGGGCGACGGCCAGGAGGAGCGGGTACACGGCGGCGGCGCTCATGTCGTCGACGCCGCCCGCGTAGATGCCGCCGATGAGCGGGTCCACCAAGCGCTCGACGACTCGTGCCCCGAGCTTGTGGCCGACCAGGGGGCCGACGGCCCGGTCGCCCAGCGGTCCGCGCATGTCGCGTCGGGGCAGCAGAAGGTCGAGGGCGAGCCGCAGCGACCCTCGCGTGCCGAGCACCCGCGAGCGCGCCGTGGGTAGGAAGCGGGTCGGCACGCCGATGGCCAACGACGCCGGCAGCGTGCGCCGGTGCCCGCCGACCCACACGGCGGCCCCCGACGCCCCGACGGGGACCAGGTCGTCGCCGAGACCCGCCTCCCGGCACAACGCCGCGGCCTCCGGCCTCCGGCCGAGAAACCCGTCGGGACCGACGTCGACCGGCTCGGGTCCGAACGGCTCGGCCCGGAGCTTGCCGCCCAGCCGATCGCCGGCCTCGACCACCACGACGCCGGGCGTGCTGCGGTCGGGTCCCGGTGCGCCGCCGGAGAGCTCCCAGGCGGCGGCCAGTCCGGCGATGCCGCCCCCCACCACCACCACGGCGGGCCTCGAGGTGCCGTTGCCCTCAGACACCGTCGGCCTCCTCCACCGTCGAGGCCAGGATGGCCAGGAAGCGGGGGTCGTCGTTAAGCGACGCCGTGCGGGCGAAGGCGAGCCCCGCCTCA
>Ga0265327_10003701_pt1 | contig 14255 bp, 19 predicted proteins | sample 41621metaG_FD_202089 | JGI IMG/M metagenome (GOLD analysis project Ga0265327, IMG submission 202089) | Rhizosphere microbial communities from Carex aquatilis grown in University of Washington, Seatle, WA, United States - 4-16-21 metaG | ecosystem: Host-associated > Plants > Roots > Rhizosphere... | reverse complement strand
TAACCTAGACGACGTGTTGTTCCAAACTCGTATGTGGGATTGCTTGACATTCAAGCAATTCGTGGAAGACAAGATGGTCTTCCCGCAAAAGAAACGCTCTGATAGAGAACCATTCGAAGGCGCATACGTCAAGAACCCTCTACCTGGTTGGTGGAACAATGTCGCTGGTCTAGACTTGACCTCGCTATATCCACATTTGATTATGCAGTATAATATCTCACCTGAGATGATGCTGGAAAATCCTCCTGCGGTGTTGATAACTCTCCGTGGTAGTGCATCTGTGGAAGCACTCTTAAACAAAGAAATTGATCTATCTGCTTTGAAGACTCATAACGTTTGTATGACACCAAACGGTATGTTTTTCAGAACAGACATAGGCAAGGGCTTCATGCCTAAGCTTATGGAGACTATGTTCAACCAGCGTAAAAAAGCTAAAGATGAAATGTTGGAATGGGAAAAGAAACTCCAGACCTGCAAATCATCGGAAAAAGAAGCAATCGAAATAATGGTTGCCAGGTTGAACAACCTCCAGCTTGCTATCAAGGTGAGCTTGAATTCAGCTTATGGTTCATTCTCTAATCCTGGATTTAGGTTCTATGATCATCGTTTGGGTCTTGCTATCACAAGTGCTGGTAAGCTATCCATTCTATGGGTTGGTAAACACATTAACCACTTCTTGAATGATGCAATGAAGAATGATGCAGAAAAGGATTATATCCTAGCATCTGACACAGACTCAATGTATCTATGGATGCATGAAATCCTTGAGAAGTATTGTGGTATCCATGACACTGCTACAAATATCAATAACATGGATATGATCTGCGAAAAGGTCTTGAAGCCAACGATTGAACGTATCTTTATGGAGCTTAAAGACTACACGAATGCTCTTGAACAGAAAATGGAGATGAAGCGTGAAGCCCTATGCGATATTGGCATCTGGACTTCAAAGAAACACTATATCTTGAACATATGGAATAATGAAGGTGTGGCATTTGCTGAACCAAAGCTCAAGATCGTTGGTCTTGAAGCGGTGAAAGCATCTGCATATCCGAAGATTCCTCGTGAAGTCATGAAGAAGATTTATAAGGAAATGGTCACTTCTCGTTCCGAGGAAAAGGTGCAAGATATGATCGCCAAATTTGAAAAGGAGTTTATGAAACTCCCAATCAAAGACATTGCACTCCCAACGGGTGTAAATGGTATTTCCGAATATGAACATGCTACCAAGTCTGTCCCAATCCACGTCAAAGCTTCTCTTGTGCATAACCGATATATCAAAGAGAAGAATATTGATAAAGACGTTAAGTCAATCAAAGATGGTGAAAAGATCAAATATGTCTTGCTGAAATCGTCTAATCCGATGCAGTCTCATGTAATCGCATTCCAGGAAATTCCACCCAAGGAATTTGAACTTGAACGCTGGATCGACTATAACAGACAGTTTAGCAGGACATTTCTTGAACCAGTCAAGACTGTGTTGGATGCTATTGGTTGGTCTCATGAACCGAGAAATGAGCTATTCTAATGACCGAGAAACATACCGCTAATGGATTATTTAATTTTACCGAGGAAGAATGGGAAGCGGCCAAAAATAATGCCGATTTCATAAGAGACGAAATTAATAGAGATATATTAGAGAAACTTAGGAAACATGACAGATTATCTATTGAAACAGGGCGATTGCCTCAAAGTAATGGAAGCAATGATCAAGGAAGGGATTAAAGTCCATTCTGTGGTCACTGATCCTCCTTATCATCTTGTGTCTATCGTTTCTAGATTTGGTAAAGAGGGATCGGCCCCTACCAAAGATGAGGGTGTATTTAGACGATCATCGACTGGATTTATGGGAAAGCAATGGGATGGTGGCGATATCGCGTTTAAAAGAGAAGTTTGGGAACGTTGTAGAGATTTGTTACTTCCTGGCGGATATATTTTGGCCTTTGCTGCTACAAGAAATTACCACCGTATGGCTTGTGCAATCGAAGACGCTGGCTTTGAAATTCGTGATCAAATTGGTTGGCTATATGGGACTGGGTTCCCAAAGTCACATAAGGTTGGAGAAGGATTGGGAACTGCTCTTAAACCAGCATGGGAACCCATTTGTGTAGCTCGCAAACCAATTGAATCAAAGACTGTTGCTCAGAACGTCATAGACTATGGTACTGGTGGATTGGCAATTGATGATTGTCGAGTAGAGGGTGGCCGCTGGCCCGCTAACATAATTCATGATGGTTCACAAGAAGTTTTGGATGCATTCCCTTCAAATAAAAGTGGTGTCGCAGTAGAACGAAATAAAATTGGTGAAAAAGATCGCAATCAAATCTATGGTAAATATAAAGCCATAGATACAGGTGATATTGGATATAATGATTCAGGATCATGTGCCAGATTTTTCTACTCCGCCAAAACATCAAAGTCAGAAAAAGGTGACACGACTCACCCGACTGTAAAACCAGTTGCGCTCATGCGTTATCTGGTAAAATTGGTAACTCCAATTGATGGTATTGTTCTTGATCCATTCTGTGGTACCGGGTCTACCCTTGAGGGTGCTTTCCTAGAAGGAAGAAATTCCATAGGAATCGAGAGAGAAGACGAGTATGTGAAAGATATCCAAGAAAGGATGGCTAAATATACTGAAAGGTTATTCTAATGGAAAATCCACGCGAAACAAATCATCAGGGCTTCTGGAATAGGTTTTGGCAAAAGTTTGTTGCTGGGACCTTGATTTTATGCTGGGCATCTGCTATGATGCTTGCTGGTTATGCAACAGTACGTGCCCACGAAAATGGCATGCCGTTTTGGATGTCTGAACCAAAATATACTCAAATTGGTAAAGACAGTGTTCATTGTTGCGGACCAGATGATTGTGAACCAACCGAATTGAGCGGCGCGGTTATTAGAGAAACCGAGGATGGTTTCTGGGTTTCTGATAAAAGAGCATTTATGGAACCTGGTAAACCAAAATTCTTCTCAAAGTCCAAAGACTTCAATCATGGTTTGTATTTTACAGAAGACGCGGATAATCGCGCTTTTGTTTGTGTTTCAGGAGGAAAGATCGTATGCTTGGCAGTACCGAGACAACCGAAGATGTAGTAATTGAAACCGAAAGTGTTAAACTCGTGATTAAAAATAACACGTTTAATCGAGAATTGGTCCGAGATTTGAAATGTATTATGGAAATTGATCCTGAATTGGAATTTATTGATATCATAACAGAAGAAATAAAACTAGAATTGCTCAAATACAACATAGACAAATTTACCAAAAATATAAAGGAAAATACAGATGGACTTTCTAAAGACAATACTAAAAGTAACGGATAACGAATACGCATCAATCGCAGAAGACGGAATTGTCGGTGGTGATATCGCCGGATGGATCGACACAGGTTCCTATTCTCTAAACGCCCTTCTATCAGGAACAATCTATGGTGGAATGGCATCAAACAAGATCACCGCTCTAGCAGGTGAACCATCAACAGGTAAAACATTCATTGCGCTTGACGCAATCAAGCATTTCTTGGACAAGGATCCAGAAGCAAGAGTAGCTTGTTTCTTCACAGAAGCCGATGTTTCCAAAGAGCTTCTAGAGAAGCGTGGCATTGACTCTTCCAGAGTTGCAGTATTCCCGGTTGAAACCGTTGAAGACTTCCGAACCCAGTGTATGCGTATTCTTGTCGCCTATGCCGAAATCAAGGAAGAAGATCGTCCTCCATTTTTCCTTCTATTGGATTCCTTGGGAATGCTCTCAACAATCAAGGAAATGACAGATATTGAATCTGGTTCCGAAAAACGAGACATGACCCGTGCCGCTCTAACCAAGGGCGCTTTCAGAGCTTTGACTTTGAAGATGGGAAAGATCAACATTCCACTTCTAATGACTAACCACATTTATGATGTTGTTGGCTCATATATTCCAATGAAGAAAATGGGTGGTGGTTCCGGTCCAGTCTATTCAGCATCTCAGATTGTTTTCTTGTCAAAGAAGCGTGCTAAAGATGGTGAAGGAAAAGATGCAGAACATATTGGTTCTATCATCACTTGTATCTTGGACAAGAGCCGTTTCACTCGTGAAAAGAAGAAAGTGGAAATTCTCCTACGCTTCGATAGCGGTCTAAATCGCTATTATGGCTTGCTAGACCTGGCTGAAAAGTTTGGTGTAGTCAAATATGAAGTGATCGAAGGTATGCGAGGGAAGAAAGGTTACACCTTTCCAAATGGAAAGGTAGTAACAGATGAACAAGAGTTATATGGTCCTAATGCCGGCCTATATTGGGACAAGGCATGTCTTGACTTGATCGACAAAGCATGTCAAGATGAATTCTTGTACGGCAATACTTCCTTGACAGACGTTCCGCCTGAGGAACTTTCTGAACCAACAGAAAAGGAAGTGCCCAAAAAGAAGAAATAAGGTAGGTTGGAATGGCACGAATCGAAGCAACGATTCTGAGGAATCTCATTGAAGACGAAGATTATGCGCGCAAGGTGGTTCCTCACCTCCAGCCAGAATATTTCCTACTTGAAGGAGAAAAGATGGTCTTTCAAAAGATCATCGATTTCTATCGCAAGTATAACAAGAAACCTACTGTAGAGGCACTACAAATTGAGCTTGGACAAGAGAAGAAAATGTCCGAGCCTGCTGCCAAGGTTTCTACTGCTCTCCTAGACGATTTCAAGACAAATACTGTTACTGCACCAGATAAAAATTGGTTGGTTGATAAGACAGAGGAATTTTGTCGGGACAAGGCACTCTATAACGCAATGATGGAATCCATCCAAGCGATGGATGGTAAATCAAAGCGACCAAAGACTGCAATCCCTGATCTTCTCAAAGACGCTTTGTCTGTGTCATTTGATCCGAGCGTTGGTCATGACTATTTGGAAGATGCAGACGCTCGTTATACCTATTATACAAACGTTGAAGAAAAGCTGGAATTTGACGTTGATATCTTGAACAAAGCCACTAATGGTGGAATTGGTAACAAGACACTCAACATGATCCTGGCTGGTGTTCACGTTGGTAAGACTGCAATGATGTGTTCATTGGCAGCATCTTATCTCCTAAAGGGTAAGAACGTCCTTTACATTACGCTTGAAATGTCAGAGGAAGAAATCTCAAAGCGTATTGACTCAAATCTATTGGATATTCCAATGGATGAATTGAGCAAAATTCCAGAATCATTCTTCTTGAACAAGATTACAGCGGTCAAAGCAAAGACAACTGGACGCTTGAAGTTGAAGGAGTTTCCGACTGCGGGTGCGACTGTAGCGACGTTCCGTGGCTTGATTAATGATTTGGCTTTGAAGCAAAATTTCAAGCCAGACGTGATCTTTATCGATTACCTAAACTTGTGTTTGTCACTTCGTTTCAAGGCAGGCAACTCTAACTCTTATGAGATTGTCAAGGCGATTGCAGAAGAAGTCAGAGGTTTGGCTATCGAGCTTGAACTACCGATTTGGTCAGCCACTCAGCTAAATCGTGGTGGTATGAAAAGCTCTGACCCAGAAATGACCGACGTATCAGAGTCAATTGGTCTACCTGCGGTTTGTGACTTGCTTTGGGCAGCATACAGAAACGAGGAAATGGATAAACAAGGTCATTTGATGGTCAAACAATTGAAAAACAGGTACCGAGATTATACTTTGATGCCAAGGTTCTTGATTGGTCTTGATCGTGTAAAGATGAGGATTAATGATGTTCAGGAATCTGCTCAGAAGCAAATCCAACAGGATCCTGATGTTAAACCATCTGTCTCATTCTCAAAACCTGCCATAAATACATCTGGTACACCTAAAAAGAGTTGGAACCTAGAGTGAAATATACAGTTGAACCGATCCTAAAAGGTAAATTGGGTTTTGGTGTATTTGAAGCCGAAACCAAGAAACATATTGCAAGGTCAGATTTCATTGACATTTGCAGGAGATATCTTCCCAAGTTAAATAAGGGGTGTGCTTTCAATGGACGGGTTCCAGATTTCTTCTGTAACCCACTCCTTGAATTGGATAAGTAATTTGTGGTATTAGATCAGTCAGTAGTAAATAGTAAGTTATATAAAGCGTTCAAAAAGTTGGATTTCGATATATCAAATCCGAGGAAAACTGTCAATACTTTAAACAAATACTTCAAGAAATCTGGCGTCATATTCGACACGATATCTTCCGATCTAATGAAGTCTAACGATCTTATCATATATGGTTACTATTGCCCTGATAAATTGGACGACAAGATCACAATTATCCTTCAGTATAATTCCAATACTAATCTTCAATACGACGAAACCATAATCTTTGATATCTCTGTTATAATTCAGCATGAATTGGTACACGAAGGGCAAGAGCAAAAAAGAAATTCTTGGCATTTTCGCATCGCACCTCCATTACCTAGCCCAATAGATGAAACGGGCGCTCTAGAGATGAAAGCATATCTTTCGCATCCAGATGAAATTGACGCATATGCATTCCAAGCATTATTAGAAATCTCATACAAGTGCCTCGGAAACCACATATCTTTGAATTTTGTCAAGTTTATGCTAGACTCCTCAGAATCATGGGGTCTATACCAAGCTGCTAATGTTGACGATCACGTCAAACGAAGATTCCTAAGGAAACTTTGTAAGTGGTATTATCAAGGAATACACTGGCAGGAAAGCTAAATACCCCGTAACCATCGGGGTATTTTTATGGCTATTTACAACGTCTATCACGGGACCAACCAAGAATTCTCGCAATTTAGCCAGGATAAGGCCAAAATTACGAATGATTATTATGGCGGCGGCGCAGCATATTTCACCCCTGATCTGTCAGTGGCACGTATCTATGCCAAAACTGCTGTAAAGAAGTCAGGTGGAAAAGAAATCATCTATCGAGCCCAATTGAGCCTAAACAAGGTTTTTGACGTGGATCAACACTACACTGGTAAAGAACTCATATCAATTTTACCTACCAACCTTGAACAATTTGCAAGAGGTGCTGGTTTGTTGAATTTTGGTGCTGATCGTTTCGAAGTATTGGCATCTCTTAAGGATGGAACGGCTAGTTTAACAGGTGGTCAGATTTTCAAGGGTTTGTCAAGTGGTATGATCAATACCGCTAAAGCACGCGAAACATTGAAAAAGCGTAAGTTTGATGGTTTGAGATACAATCCGGTTCTACATGCCAACAGAACTCCTCATGAAGTCTATATTGCTTATGAGGCACGTAACATCCGTATTACTGGAAAATATGGTCAGGAAGCAGAAAAACAAGATGCATGAGCCAGAAGTAGTTTTCTTAATCAGTGAAATCAAGAATACCAAATCTTCAGAAAAACCAAAAAAGAAAACCGGTGAAGAACAGGCTAAAGAAAAGGGGTTGACCCATTTTGGTATGGGTAGATTTGGAGACGGTAAAAACCTAACTCATATTATCCACAAGGGATCATTGATCCCTGTAGTCAATCCACGTAAAGTAACAGATACCGTTGATTACCAAAACAAACGCCGTGTAACGGTTGAACCACAAAAAGAACATCCATTAGAAAAGCTCCGTTCTGAAAAAGCAACAAAGTCACTTGAAAAGACTTTGAAAGACCACAATAAAGAGCTTGCAAAGAATCTGGACAAAGAAGAAGAAGATGCTGTTGGTAGCTATATCTCAGGTAAACTGGATACAGCATTAGCATCTGTCAAGCGTGGTCATAATCCACGAGACCCAGAAACTCAAAAAAAGATCCAAAAGTTCGATGACTTGTTGAAAAAGAACAAGACACCAGAATCAATGTCGATCTATCGTCCAACCAATTTGGACAATCTTGAAAAAGGCAAATCCTATAGTTTCCAAAGCTATCTTTCTGGGTCACTTGATCCAAAAGAAGTGGAAGCACACGGCAAGCACTTGATCCATATTGAAATTCCGAAGGGTCATCCTGGTCTTTACAATGACAGAAAGAAGGGGAAAGAATACGTTCTTCCACGTCAATCTATCATCCATGTTGTTTCTGATCCAGAAGCCATTTCAGTACCAGACTTTGATAAGAAAGGTGGAATTACAAAACCACAGTTGTTGTTCAAGGCGATAGTCAAAAGTCACTAAATAGTTGTAATTAAAGGAACATTAGAGACATGAGCAAAGAACGTTATTCTCCAACATTATTATCCGAAGCAAAGAAGCTTGGTTATGATGCCAGTGATCTAGACAAATACTATAACAAAGGTCTATTTGCTTGGACACAACACAAGATTCCTGGTGTAACACCTGAGCAATTGGCTGTAGCTGTCGTGGAAGAATTTGTTTCTGCTGAGAAGACAAAGAAATACACCATTCGTGAAGAATTGAAGCCTGATCCGGTGATTGAACCGGGTTTGAAGAAACCATCTCTAGTTGTTGAACGTAAAGTTCATTATGTGGAAGTAAAAGCGAACGATGATGTTGTCCAGGAATGGATCAATGAATCTCGTGAAAAGTATATTAAACGCTATGGTGAAGCCCTAGCCGAACAAAAGTTGGCAGAAGCCGCAAAAGTTTTTGTTGAAGCGAAGTCTTCGGTTGGCAAAATATACAACGAAGGTAAGTGGGCTCCACCAGAGGAACCAAGTCATCCTAACAAGGCTGGCACAAAGCGCCATTCTTGGGATATGGCTAATTGGCATGAAAGAAAGCGTCAAGAAGCTGAAACTTCTGGTAATGCAGAAGCAGCCAAACATCATGCATCCAAAATCAAAGAATATAAGAACAAGGTTATGACACCATCATGGGATCAAAAAAGCTAGAACCAAAGTGGTTCATTAGAGCCACAACAATTGATAAAGCGAATGGTCCAGTCCATAACATGGTGACGACTCATGCGACGTATGCTCATGCGGCGCAGCATTTGACTACTGGTATTGGTGCTGAAAGAGGTCTTGGGGTAAATTCTGGATATACCAAAGGAAAGACGACATTTCAGATTTTACCGATCCAAAAACAATTAAAACAAGGTAATACTGTGAAAAAGAATGAACAACGAGTCGAAAGTCTCAATGAATTTGTGGAACGTGTGACAACTCGATCCAGGAAGCAAATTGTTGAAGATGCCGAGCAAAGAGCTTTTCAGAAGAGTCAAGACCCAGGTCAACAACAGCCTGATCCAATGGCTCAGATGAAAAGCCTAAAGAAACCTTCGAAAGTCACCCCGGAACCACCTGAAACTGGAACAAATAAGAAAACCATCACAGGTGAGAAACCTAACAAAATCGAGAAGAAACCTTCTCTGGATTCCGTAAAAGCTGGTGATTCCCAGTCCATTTTGCCGTCAAATCCTGGTTCCCACGGCTCTTACTAAACCAAAAATTTACTAAATACTTAACCAATTTAAGAATCCTCCGAGGAGAAGGCGTAGAAATGAGCAACTGGTCCAATACCGACGTAAATTTGAGCAAGCCAAAATATTTGAATGTGAATGATTCCAACAACAGTAATGCAAACACTTATGGCGTAAGCTTGCTTGAAAAGCAGCAAATGGCTAATAATAAGTCATTTTCCAATTCTGCTGCTCACATGGGGTGGGTCAAGATCATCCCTCAATACACAGATTCATCTGGAAATATCCGTCGTAAGGCTGAAACTCTAGTTGTTATGAGCACACCTATTTCTGGTAACGCTAACGTCCAGATTTCAGGTAACTCTGCTGTATCCAATGGTAACGTTACGATTGGTGCTAACATTACAGCGTCTATCGCGAACGGTAACACTTTCGCTATTTTCTCTGCCAATGCCCAACCATACATCACCAACTCAAGCCTATTGATCATCGGTACACAGGGTCCATTCTCTGTCAACGTTTGGTCTACAACCAACGTAGCATTGAACACTGCTGCAACTGCTGCTGTAACTACTCAACCAGTTTGGTTGGCTGGTGCTAACCTAGTGGTTTCTGGAACCAACACTCGTTATGACAAAGAATTGAAGGTTGGAGATATCATGGTTGTTGGTAACGTAGGTGACGCATTCCAGGCTACAACAAAGCGTGTTGTCTCTATTACCAATGCAACTTCTTTGATTGTGAACACAGCATTTGCTAACGTCAACTCCTCTCTACCAGTTTACGTCGGTGATAGTGCTTGGTTCCCACTAACCTAAAGGATGTATAATGAAGTCTTTGAAAAGATTTTTGGCGGAACAGGATGATATTCCAATCATCCATCGCTCTGAGGACGGCAGACACGAAACTTATGTAACGAAATCTCTTGATAACAAAGAGACTCGTGACATGATCAACGTGTTCCTACTTCAAGCAACTTACGGTGAATGGTCTAATCCATATGCTGTAATTACTCGTGTTGCCAAGGTTCTAGCAACCTATGGTATTCAAATGCCGAAGGCTTATCTACCAGACGTTACAGGTGGTGAGCTTGTATTTGGTATTACTCCACACGGTCAGTTGCATGACTATAACCAAAACATCCCAACTGACGACAACGTAACGAAGTATTTCCTTTATTTCGAATATGGTGTGTCTCCATCGGGTGCTTTCCTATGTTTTGCTCAAGTCACAGACCTAGAAGGTCTTGATGAATTGATGGAAGATGTGGAAGAAGATGGTGGAGTCCTGGAGGAAGAATCGAAGGAAAAAACCCCTGAAGAATATTCAAAACTTTTATCTGATCATGGTTATAAACATCTCGGAAGTCAAAAAGGTCATTTAGCTGGCGGTAGTATTCATAGCTGGGAAAAAGGTCATCATGGGGTTGATGTACATACAATGTATCATAAAGGTGCGCCTTTAGCCTCAATTCATGGCAATCATAGTTGGAACCATTATCATGACGGTAAATATGTAAAAGATGGATTAGGTCACAAAACATTATCCAAACATTTGGGTTCCCTTTCTGAAGATGTATTGGAAGAAGCTCGTCTAATTCAAACTCACACAAACGAAGCTGGCGATTCAGCTAAAGTTTATGGTAAAAATGAATATGGCGAACATACTGTAAAATTTCATAAAGGTAAGACCCATATAAAGAACGCTGATTACCACACAAATGATTTGGAAGATGCTCATGCAACTGCGAAGTATCAACTAAAGCGTGGTGTTCAAAATACCAATGAAGATGTGAGCGAAGATGCAGACAGATATCACACCGGATATATGGCTGACCAACATCGTTCTATTGCCAACGAACATAATATCCAGGGTGATAAACATTATGCAACTGCTGGTAAGGCATTGCAGATTAACAAATTGGATGTAAACAAAGCTCATAATATGGCAGCGTTGCACCACTATCAAGCTAGAGACGCACACGAAGCAGTCTCCAAGCAATTTGCTGCTGGTGTAAAGGCGCATGATGACTCTCAAGCTGCCAACAACTTGAGTAGGAAAGCCTATACTTCATCTTCCACGGCTCATAACTCAGTCAATGAAGACCTTGAAATTGATGAAGAAGTAGAATTGTTGGATGAAGGTTATAAAGTTGGCGACAAAGTAAACGTAACCAATCACAAAGCCTCCGCACAATATAAGATTACGGGTAAGACAAAGACTCACTATCAGTTGCAACATGACACTGACAAAGAGCCTCGTGGATGGTTTCCAAAAGAACGTATTGCTCGTGTGAACAAAGCTGCTCATGCTCACCGTCAAGGAAAAGAATACATTCATCCAAGAAATCAACCTCGTAACGTCAAGAAGGATAGAACCGACCAACATGGTAATATCCTAAAGCGTCCAGCAATTAAACATAATTCCAATAGATTGGATTAATGTTCTCTAATGTTTGATGATTTGGATGAAAGTAACTTCCTTCTTTATGCAGCCAAAGCTTATGATACACCAAATTGTATCAAAAGCGAGTTTGCGGAAGACCTGAATAGAGTCCGTTATATAAGACGCATATTCAGGACTTACCGCAAAACTGGTGAGCTTAAAGAACGCAATTTAGTGAACCATTTGGTAGTCACGTATAACGTCTTTGGACCAGCGGCTACCAGAATCCTATTCTATGTTATTGACAAAGAAAACCATGTGCTTTTGAAGACTTTTCTACTGTTTCTTGGACGTATGCCTGAGAGAGTAGCCAAAGTCAAAGGAGAAGAAATCATATCAACGAATTTAGGAATTGATCTTAACATCGTTGACCTATTAAGGAAACTGTAATGCTAGTCCAGAGTTATATTTCAGGTGGGAATAACGCTCGTTCCGAAGTCCACAAGAAAGCTAGTGGAGATTGGGAAGTCCGTCATTTCAAGAACGATCAGCATCTATCTACCAAAACATTTAGCGCATCTGCTGACGCGCATGATCATGCAAAGAAAATCCAAGAAGAAGCTGCAATTAATGCTACAGGACCAGGAGTAGCTGGAACCAATGGTGATCCACCAGGACCAGCGGCGAAGTTGATGAAAATCCTTCGTAGGAGAAGACCAAATCTATAGGAGAATAACCAATGTCACACGTAATTAGCCCAATGGGGCGTAAGCTTATCGCAGAATTTGAACAAGGACCAAATGGTGGACCAGCATTGGTTGCATACCTATGTCCTGCCGGTGTTCCGACAATTGGTTATGGTCATACTGCTGGTGTAAAGATGGGTGATCGTCTTCCAGACGCTGCTGCGGCGGATGCTCTACTTGCAACAGATTTGCTCCTAACTGCAAAACAAGTTGATGATTGTCTTGGAGATTCTCCAACAACTCAACCACAGTTTGATGCTATGGCTTCTCTGTTGTTCAACATTGGTGCGGGTGGATTTGCTGGTTCTACTGTTCTTAGAAAACATAAAGCTGGCGATTACAACGGTGCTGCTCAAGCATTCGCAATGTGGCGTAAAGCTACTGTAAATGGTCAGTTGGTAGACATGCCAGGTCTTATTCGCCGTCGTGGTGAAGAATCTTCATTGTATCTAACACCAACAGCTAATCAAGTTCCAATTGCTATGCCTCAGAAGGTTGAAACTGCCGAAGTTACACCTCCAACGGGCTATGTTGAAACTCCACAAGGTAACATCGTTATCGCTGATATCAAGCAAAGCAACATCGTCAAAGACTCCGATCTAGGAAAGATTGTCGGTGGTGTCGCTGCTACTGCCAGCGTTGCTGCACCTGCTGTTGCAGGTATCGCGGGGATGAGTTATATGGCAATCTTTGCGATTGCCGCAGTCATTCTAGCAGCCGGTCTAGCTTATGCGATTTACAAGCTGGTCCAAATCAAAACTGCTCGTATCGAAATGAATAACAAGGGTATCGCTTAATGCCAGCATTACTTCTCAAGTTTCTACCATATATTCTTGTGGTAGCAATTGTACTTGGTGGTCTTGGTTATATGTATCATAAAGGGCAAGTGGATCAGAAAAATGCAACCAACACAGAAGCTTTACACAAAAATGAAGAAGCACGCAAAGACCGTGAAAAGATTGATACTGGCGTCCGCGATCTTTCCGACGATGCTGCTCTTAAGTGCTTGCGCAACCCCGGGTCCTGTTGACACTGGATGTTACTGGACCAAAACTATCGATGCCGTCCAAACAAATGACGATATCTTCATTTTGTTTTCTGCCAATATTCATACTGTAAGACCTCTTGCGGATCAAATCAACGCCGAAAACAAGGCACGTAAAGAGCATTGTAGTAAATAATGGGACCAGAATTTTGGGTTGTCTTACTTTCAGGGAATAATTTAATGGTGGCTGCTATCTTAGCGCAAGCAGCCGTTATCATTATTATGGGAAGATATATTTCCAAATTGGTGGATAAAATCATTGATCTGTCAACCAAGTCATCAGAAATCTTAGAAAAACTTTCAAATGACTATAGGATGAAAAAGGACTAATAACCCCCATGCATTCTTTTACTTGGATTCTCAAACTATTCATTCCCGAGAAAGCTATTAAAGCCACAAAATGTCTTAAACGATTTGATAATGCCTATGATGATGTCATCAAATTGTTACCGGAACAAACTGTTGGCAACATGATTAAACAAATTCCGGATAAAAGGACAACAAGTGTTTGACGTAACCATTATCAACGACTTGCTTTGGATTTTCATGTCCTTGGCAACCGTTTTCGTGATGGGATGGAGTCTATTTAGAAAAAGGGAAAAACCGTTAGATAGGCGCGTAGCCTTTATGATGTTTGGCACTATGCTTGCTTGGTTTGGGATTTTATCTGTACCGTTTGAATTGTTTTTTGCAATATCCGATCTTTGGCTTGCTACTATTCTGATCATGATTGGTGGATTAATGAATATCCAAATCATGCTCGAATGGAAGTACGGTAAAAGAGTTTGGTTAAAAGTCCT
>Ga0265327_10003700_pt1 | contig 14260 bp, 7 predicted proteins | sample 41621metaG_FD_202089 | JGI IMG/M metagenome (GOLD analysis project Ga0265327, IMG submission 202089) | Rhizosphere microbial communities from Carex aquatilis grown in University of Washington, Seatle, WA, United States - 4-16-21 metaG | ecosystem: Host-associated > Plants > Roots > Rhizosphere >... | reverse complement strand
AAATCCTGGCGGCGCGGCTGGGACAAGGATCAAAGCCAGTCGCTCAATCAGGACGAAATCACAGCAGGACTCAATGAGGCGCTGGCGCCGCCAAATCCAGCACCAGGCGGATTCAAACCCCCGGCAGGATTCGGGCCGGGAAATTTCTTGGGCCCCACGCTGCTCAAGTTGGCAGAAACGGACAATCAGGACGGAATCTCCAAAGACGAATGGGCTCTTCTGTTTGAAACATGGTTTGAGCAATGGGACTCGAACAAGGATGCGCGGCTGGATACGACGGAACTGACTGCGGGACTCAATAAGGTGTTCTCTCCGCCAGCCGGATTCGGCCCGAATCGACCACCCGCGGCGCCACCGACAGTCACGCCACCGAAATCAGCTCCCGAATGAATGGGTCTGAACGCGCGTTACACCCACGATTCAGAGTGGCGAATTCTTAACCGACAGAGCTATGATCGATTTGGCCATTTGCTTCTGTTTTCACTTCCAAGCGGTTGATTCACGAAAGGACTCTCCGGTGCAATCCATTCGACAATTCGAACTCCTCGAGGACCTGCAACCCGAAGGGACAGCCAGCGCAGTTCTGATGAGATGGGATGGTCGAGGCTACGTTCAGTCCAAGGAGAAGATCGTGCTTCACGAATTCGTACGAACCCATGGTGACTGCGGTGACCGCGGGTATTGCTTCTTCAACACCGAATCCCAACAGTGGGAATCGCTGAGTGGCCTTTACCAGCAAATGCCCAATCGCGAGTTCTAACAGGGGCTGTCCCCTCAATCGAATTCGACCAGCCGATTCTGGAGTGACGCCGTGCATTGGAATTCATGGATCCTGACTGCCCTGCTGGCGACGACCTCGCTCCATGCCGCGGAGCCTGATCTCAAATCGATCTCTTTCAATTCGGTGAAAGACTATGTGCTCGAAGAGCAGGGAGCTGATCGCCACAAGTTTGAGAGGGTAGAGCAGCCGATCATCCGATTCACGACAAATGGGATCGACGAAGGGAGCATCTTTCTCTGGACGCACCAGGGCCGCCCGGCGGCGGTTGGTCAGGTGTTTCGGCTGAAGAATGTGGAGGGAGGCCTGTGGTTGCATGAGTTTCAATCCTTGAGCAACGGACCCTTCACACTTCGCAACGACAGCAAGGAACTGTGGAGCCCGCAAATTGAAGGGGTGGAATGGCGAGTCCTGGATTCGGACTTGGTCCCGTCCGAGTCGGAGCGGCTTCGGATGGTGCAGTTCAAGCAATTGGCCCGTGAGTTTTCCGGGGTCGAACAGACCCCCGGCATCAGCGGGGGCGACCTGAAGAACTTCGAGCTCACTTTGAAACCCCGGGAGGCATTCCGTTATCAGTCGAAAGACCAGGACGTGCTGGATGGCGTCGTTTTCTGGTTCGCTCAGGAAGAGAACACCGATCCTGAATTGCTGCTGATAATCGAAGCCGTCGCAAATCAGAAAGCCAAGCCCTGGCGCTACACCGTGGCGCGACTCAGTTGCTGGCCCATGCAGGTGGACCACAAGGGAACCCGCGTCGCAAATCTGCCGAATTTGCTGAACAAGTCGAGCAAGTCGGACCCATTCCACATCTGGCGCCCCGCGATTCCGTAATTCATCAGGCTTCCAGGCCCGTCAGCGTTCCGGTGCTCGACCAGAATTTCTCCGCGGGAATTTCCATCCGCTGCAGCAGGCTGACGAACAGATTGCATAGTGGCGGATGCTGATTCTCGTCGAATGCCAGGTGCTGGCCGTGCTTGAATCCCCCTCCGGCCACCAGGACGGGCATGTTCTTTACACCATGTGTCGCGGCGTTCCCCAGATTGCTGCTGAAGAAGACAATGGTCCGATCCAGAAGCGATTCTCCTTCCTCGCGGCTCTGTTTCAGTTGTGCCAGGAAGTCCCGGAGCGTCTTCATTTTCTCGAGTTCCAGCAGTTTGAGCTGTGCGATTTTTGCCGGATCTTTGCCGTGGTGCGACAAGTCGTGGTGCCCCTGGTTCACACCCGCAATCGGCGGAACGCCGCTGGTTCCCAACAACTGCAGAGTGACCAGCCGACTGGAATCGGTCTGCAGAGCCAGATGAATCATGTCGAACCAGAGCCGTGTTCGGCCGATCAAGTCGGTACTGTTCTGAATATTTTGTGGCGGTTTCGCTTCCACCTTCGGTTTCGGCTTCCGACCCCAGGCTTCTGCCTGGGCCAACCGCTGCTCGAGTTCTCGAACGCTGGTAAAGTATTCCTCCAGCTTTTCACGGTCCGCCACGCCAAGCGCGGGTTGCAGTTTTCGCGCCTGGTCGCGTACGGCATCAAGCACACTTTGTCCGTCTTCCAGACGCCGGGCCTGGGCTCGAACCTGATCAGGACGTCCCTCCAGGAAGAGCTTGGCGAACAGGCTGGACGGGAAGCTTTCCGTCGGCACAGCGGCCCCGCTGCGCGTCCAGGAGAGCCCGAACCCTTCGCATGACAGCGGCAGACTGGCATACCGAGTCTGACCATAAAGATGTTCAGCCGCGAACTGGTCCAGGGAGATGCTGTTCCGGAACCCGGCCCGTCGCTCGGGATGAGGCGCCCCCGTCAAGAAGCTGTAATTGGAATCATGGCTCGCCCCGACATCAGGATGTGTCAAACCCGAGATGACCGTGAAGTCGTCACGGAAATCACGAATCACTTCCAGGTAGGGTGACAATTCGTAATCGCGTCCGGTTTGCGCCGGGAAGAAATTGGCGGGATGCATCCCCAAGGGAGTGTTGATGCAGACCAGTCGCCTGCGAACGGAAGCGCCCGCTGCCCGGGCTGGCGTTCCGGCCGCATCCAGAAGCGGTAAAGCGATCGCGACTCCCGCGGCGCGCAGAAATGTTCGACGATCCAGTTTCACGGCAGTCTCCTCGCCACGAATTGGCACGGATTCACTTGTTCTGAAACAATGGGCTTTGCACAACTTCATGGACCAGCGATCGCAGTCCGTAATTTCTGTCACGAATCCGGCTCACAATCAATTCCACTTCAGGCCGGTCAGGTCGAGTCGGAGCGGCGCCGGTCGCGTAGGTCATCAACTTCATGGTCAGAGCCCGAGTCAGCTGGTCCTTGTCGCGCAGCATCAGTCGCTTGAAGTCATCGATATTGCGAAACGGCTCACCGTCTTCCGTCACATCGGACGGATCCACCACTTTCCCCGTGTGGTACGGCATCCGACGACCCTCCACAAACACGGCGTTCCCGTTTCCGGTCACACGGTAATTGTCGCGCCAGCCACCGATACAGTCGAACGATTCCAGCGCAAAGCCTGGCGGATCAATGCTCGCGTGACAACTTGCACAGGCCGCGTCTGACCGATGCTTCGACAATTGTTCGCGGATTGTGGTGGCGCCCCGAATGTCCGGATCAATTGCGGCGACCCCTTCGGGGGGAGGTTCGGGAGGCGTCCCCAGGATTCGATCCAGAACCCAGGCGCCGCGCAGAACGGGTGACGTCGTCGTGCCGTTGGCAGTCACTTTCAGGACGCTGGCCATCGTCATCACGCCACCTCGATGGCTTTCGGCCGGCAGCGATCGCTTCTGGAATTCCCAGCCTTCGATCCCCCCCATTCCATAGTGCCGCGCCAACCGACCATTGAGCATCGTGAAATCGCTGGAGACGAAGTTGGTCAGGCTCAAATCATGTTTCAACAATTCTTCAAAGAACAATTCCGTCTCACGGATCATCGACACCTTCAACAGGTGGTCGAATTCCGGATAAAGGATGTGACTGGGTTCAGTGGAATCGATCTCGCGCAAGCCCAGCCACTGCCCGAGGAAGTTCTCGGTGAACGCGGCGCTGCGGGGGTGCGACAATAGTCGCTCAACCTGTGCGCGCAGAACTTCCGGCCGGTTCAGTTGCTGCTGTTCCGCCAGCCGAAAAAGTTCGTCATCCGGCATGGAACTCCAGAGGAAGTACGACAGTCGACAGGCCAGCGCGTGATCATCCAGCTTTCCAGGAACCTCCCGCAGAAACAGGAATTCGGGCGAAATCAGGATCCCTTTCAGCGCGGCGCGCAACCCCTGTTCAAAGGTCGCCCCCTTATCCATCCGAGCCTGGACGATTGCCAGGAACGGAGCGACGTCTTCACTCATGGTCACCCGTCGAAACGCGCGGCGCGTGAATGCAGTCAGGAGGCGTTCGGCATCGTCGCGGGGCGTGTCCGAGACGACTTCGACTCGTTCGCGATCGTTTTCCACCGGAAAGTTCTTTTGCTTCAGTTCGCCCATCAGGCGACGATGGCTTTCCGGGGGCCAGACGGGATTCAGCGGCCCTTCCACATCAATGTACTGGACCGCCAGTCCCGGTCCATTCCAGTATTCGCCTCCCACCATGTTCACGGTATTGGCGCCGGCCAGACCATACGGAAGCATCGTGATCGTCGTTCGCGGTTCCATCCAGCGAACGATTTCAAACACCTTCGGCTGATCGACGGGAGCATCGAAGTAACCGACCAAACCGCTCTTTCCCGTCAGGCGAGTACCACTGACAGTCACTCGAAACGTGACTGGTTTGCCTTCGCCCTGGATCGTCGAGGCCGAGATCCGAAACCGATAGTTTCCCGGTTCCGAAGGATAGAACTGCGTCGCGCCGACATTGTGCCATTCCGAGGAACAAAAGCAGACAACTTCGCCGTCCTCCAGGAATCGATAGACATTTTCGGTCGTTCCCCGGATGGGATGCCCATCTTTCAGACTATGACGTTTCATGGTGGACGCTGGTGGCTTCAACCGGTTGACGATCGCCATGTTCAGTGCGATGTCCGCGGCATCCAGATATTTTTCCATCAGAAACGCGGATGTGTGATGAGCGGCTGCCGCATTGTCAAAACCATCAGCCGATCCATCCTGAGGCAATTGGTCTTTGAGGCTGACCGAAATCCCCAGCAGGTCGTTAATCGTGTTTTCATACTCCACCCGATTCAACCGCCTCGCGACAACGCGTCCAGAGGGATGGGCTGAATTGACCGAAGGAGTTTCCGCGCCGACTGCGTGGCCCGCGGCAATCGCCACGCAGCAGCATAAGATTCGCAGCAGACACCGGGAGTTCACGTTGACGCCCCTTCCATCGACGATCACGAATGCGAAGATCCTCTGCGATTAATGCGCGGCGTGCAAGGGAATTCTTCGCTGCTTGTAAGGTTAAAATCAGTCTCCAACAGTTGGCACCGACGTAGGGTGTGTGAAGTCCTCGGAACACACCACAACGAGGATTCAGGCAACACTCGTGGTGTGTTCCGAGGACTTCACACACCCTACGTGACTTGGCGAGTTGAACTCAGTTCATCTCAGGTTCCGCAGGCGTTCTCCGTTCGCGTAGTAGTCTTGGGAACGCACCATCGGGGCGCCGGCAACATCTGTGGTGCGTTCCGAGGACTCCACGCACCCTACGCGCTCCCTACTTGAATCAGGTCTCGCGGGCGGCCTCCAGCAGTTTTTCCAGATCCGCGAGGTTGACCGGCTTGACGAGATGCCCATCGCAGCCGGCCTGCTGAGACTGTTCGCGATCGACATCCTGCCCCCAACCCGTCAAGGCGATCACTGTCATCGCCCGTCCCCAGACCTGCTCGCGAATCCGCCGGGTGGCATCGAGACCGTTGAGCAGGGGGAGCCCGATATCCATGAGGATGACATCGGGACGAAACGATTCCGCCGCCGCGACCGCTTCCAGACCGTCATGCACGGCATTCACTTCATTCCCGAGCAGTCGCAGCATCATCGCCATCGAATTCGCGCCGTCCCGATTGTCATCCACAACCAGCACACGCCTGCGACCATGCAGAGTGGGATCAACGTGTTCCATCGATTCCCCTGACAGCGACGCCGGTTTGTCGATCGGAAGTCGAACCGTGAAGGTGCTTCCCTGTCCTTCGACGCTGTCCGCGCAGACAGAGCCACCGTGCATTTCCACAAGCCCCTTGACCAGCGCCAGGCCGATTCCCAACCCACCAGAATTTCGTTCGACCGAGCGATCGACCTGGCTGAACATGTCAAAAATCGTCGAAAGCGCATTGGCAGGAATGCCGATTCCCGTATCCGTGACCGTAACAATCACCTGGTCGTTGGATTGTCTGGCCGACAGCCAGACCTGGCCCCCCGGGGGTGTGTACTTGGCGCTGTTTGTCAGCAGGTTCGAAAAGACCTGAGCCAGTCGAGTCAGGTCGGCATTCAGGACGATGGAATCCGGCGGAAGCAGCACGGTCAGTTCGTGGTGATTCTCCTGGACCATCGGATTTGCAGTTTCGACGGCGCTGCTGACAATTTCGGCCAGTGTGACTCGACTGCGACGAAGTTCCATCTTGTTCCGGGTGATGCGAGATACATCCAGCAGATCATCAATCAGCCGAACCATGTGGGAAAGCTGGCGGTCCATGATGTCGCGGGCATGAGCCACCAGTTCCGCATTGTCAGCCGCAAGTCGCATCACTTGCAGCCCATTGCGGATGGGGGCCAGGGGGTTCCGCAGTTCGTGAGCCAGAAGGGCCAGGAAGTCGTCCTTCTTGCGGTCAGCCTCTCGCAACGCCTCTTCCGATTTCTTCCGCTCGGTCACATCGCGCGTTGTACCAGCCACCGCTTCGACACCTCCATTCTCGCCGAAGATGGGGATGAAAATATAGTCGTAAATCCGCGGACCGAAGGTGCCGTTGAAGGGAACCTCGCCCCGGATCGGATTTCCTGTCGCCTTCACTTCATCAATTTCGCGAATGTGCATGGCGGCGTGCCAGGGCTCATACCCGATTTCGACAAAGGTCTTTCCGATCGCCTGATCCCACGTGAGGCCCCACATTCTCAGCAGGACTTCATTGGCATAGGTGAACCGATGATTCAGGTCGAACACGTAGGCAAAATCCGGCGTGTTCGAAAGAATCGCTTCGTACACCCGCTTGCGTCGTTCGGATTCACCGGTCACTCGGACCAGATCTTCCTCGGCCTGCTTGCGGCGCGTCACGTCGCGGGCGGTCCCGAACCACTCGATGATTTCACCACATTCATCCAGGATGGGAACAGCGCGCGAAAACGTCCATCCCAACGATCCATCGACTCGGATGACCTGGTGCTCCAGTTCGAACATCCCCTTTTCCCGGATGGCCTTGTGGATCGCCTCCCATGTGCGCGGCTGTTCGAATTGAGGGACATTCTGATCCATCCAGCCGTGAATCGGTTCGAGAGTACTGGTCAGAAAGTCGCGCCCGTCGAGAGGCTGCATTTCCAGCCAATCGGCGCTCATCCGATACACTACATCGGACGTGGCGGTGACCAGGGCGCGATGACGACCTTCACTCGCTCGCAGCGCCTCTTCCATGGACTTGCGATCCGTAATGTCGCGTGTGGATCCGGCCACCCCTTCGATTTTGCCACCGGCCCCAAACACAGGCGTAAAAATGTATTCGTAGGCCGAAGTCCCGAAGGAACTCGTATACAGCGTCTCATCCCGCAGAGGTTCGCCGCTCTGGATCACCGTCTGAATCTGTTGTTGCAGTTTCGTGGCGAGATCCCCGGGATAATCCAGATCGAAGAAGTTCTTCCCGACTGCCTGCGACAGATCTTTTCCCCACAGATCCAGCAGCGCCTTGTTGACGTAGGTAAAACGGCCCTCCAGATCGAACAGGTAGAGAAAGTCCACTGTGTTGGACAGGACTGTTTCGTACATCCGCCGCTGGCGCTCGGATTCAGCGGAGATTCGCGCAAACTCGGATTCCGCTCGCCGTCGCTCTGTCAGGTCGATCCCTTGAACAAGCACACCCGACACAGTCCCGTCTGCATCAATCATTGGCTGATAGACAAATTGTAGAATGCGCTCGGTTGCGGCAGACGGGTTGTGCAACAGGACACGGGCATCGGCGGCAAGGTGGGGGATTCCGGTTCGATAGACCTGGTCGAGCAGTTCAAAATACCCCTGAGCTTCGACTTCAGGGAGCGCCTCTCGAACAGGGCGTCCCACGACATCGCGACCGCCAATCAATTCCACGTAGCGGTCATTCACTCGTTCAAAAACATGCTGCGGGCCGCGAAGCACCGCCATGAATGACGGCGCATGCTGAAAGACATCGGCCAGACGTCGCCGCTCCGCTTCGGCTTCACCGAGCAGGCGTTCACGTTCGAGCCTGGCATCACGCTGAGCCGTGACATCATCCAACGTGCCGATCCATTCGCGCACGGTGCCGTCGCAACTGCGAACGGGAACACCCCGGGCTCGCACGACCCGCCAGCCGTCTCGCCCCTGAACTCGGTAGCAGACGTCATAGGTGGTTCCTGACGCTCTGGCAGCCATCCAGGCCTCGGACGCCGCCGAACGATCGTCAGGATGAACCACCGCCAGCCACGAGTCGCTGTCGGATTGCTGTTCTTTGACCGACTGCCCGGTCAGTTCCTGCCACCAGAGTTGGGCGCGTTCGAAATCACTGGCCTCGCCGTCCAGCGTCCATGACCAGACCGCCTGACTGGTCGCTTCAATCAGTGCCCGATACCTCTGTTCGCTACGACGCAGGGCATCGACATCTCCACAAGCAGCGACCGAACCTTCGGCGGCCGCATTGTGGCAAGGATCACTCATATCGATCTCTCAAGACTCAAATTCGGATTGTGACGCTACCAGGTTGTTCTCATGCCAAAGTGACCGAATTCTGCGCAACTCGAATTGCGGAGGACAAACTGGGGATCGAATGGCTCTGCCCCACCGAACGATTCTGGCCGCATTTCAATCGATTACGCGTGGAAAACTCAGGTCCCTGATTTCGGTTCCGGAGTGATAATTCGCAGGACGCAGCGGAAACCGACGTCTGCAAACCCCTTGCCAATGTCGCGGCCCTGGCGGTGCCAGGCGGACCAGTCGGAGCCATTCCCCTTCACCACTCGCAAGTTTCCATTGGAAACTTTCTTCGGCCCCGACCAGTTATGAGGGACCTGGCCGCTTGTTCCGAGCGCCTCGCGATGGGCACGCTCGGAATACAGGTCTCCGCACCACTCGCGCGCATTCCCGGCAAGGTCATAGATTCCGAAGGGACTGCGATCACTGGTGTAGCTGCCGACTGGCGTCAGCGTCTCGGGTGTTCGATTACCTGGCCAGATTGCCCGGCCGTCCCCCCAGGGAGTTCTCAAGCTGGATGGCCCCCGCGTCCCCTTCTCGAATTCGGCTTCAGTGGGTAGGTCCATTCCTGCCCAGCGCGCATAGGCCTGGGCGTTCCCCCAGGCAACACCCAGCACCGGTGTCCGCGGTGGTGCCGTCGCGTTCATCGTGGTGGGAACCGGCTTTTTCTTGTCCTTCATCTCCTGCCGGTAAGCCTCGAACTGTTCGACAGTCACTTCGAACAGTTCCATGTAGTACGTGTCAATGTGCAATGTCAGTTCCGGCTGACTTTCCGCAGGTCCGGAATTCGTGCCAATCCGGACAACCCCCGCAGGGACCAGAGCGAGCACCGAACCGGTTTTCTCACAGCGGATTCGAAGCGGCATTCCTTCGTCTGAGTAGCCTTCGTCGGGGAGTGGCACAAACCCCGTCGGCAGTGAGAACCCGCTCTTCGGTCGCCCTTTGGAGACAGGTTCCACGGAGGCGACCACCAGGCGTGTCGAATCGATACCCGGTTGCGCCGATTCAATCGTCACAACGTCCGTCGCGACCGTGGAATTCGGATCAATCACCACCGTATCACCGACGGTTTCCACATCGAACAACGAATTGGGATCCGTACCGGGCGGAACGGTCACAACCTTGGGTTCGGCCTTGGCTGGCTTGCCTGCGCCATCCCCTTTCGGCTTGGGCGCACTCGGCGGCGGTTGAGGCGCGGCGACTGTGACGGGTGGGATAATCTTCGTTTGAGGCGCAGTGGGTGGCTTGGAACCGCCGCATCCCGACAGCCATCCCAGGACGACCAGCAGGGCCAGACTTCGTGCGATGGCTCCGAGTTGACCAGAACCCAGGTTGTGGCTGCGATTCCAATCGTTGGCAAACCCAGGCAGGATCGCGACCCGCCATTGCTGCGCTGCAATGCTGTCGAGAATCGGCATCCAGTCACCACCCTTTCAATTCCGCGGCGGTTCGAGCTTCACTTTCAGCGAGGTTTCCTTTTTGTCACGCACAACCACCACTTCGACTTCGTCACCCGGCTTGAACTTTCTCAAGACAGAATCGAAATCGTCCAGACTCGTGATCGCGTTCCCACCCAGCTTGACAATCCGATCCCCTCCCTTGAGTCCCCCCTTGTCAGCGGGGCTACCCGGGCTGGCGCCGCTGATGGGACAACCCGGTTCGTCACTGCCAAATTCAGGAATCGCGCCAAAGTAGGGGCGACTTCCGCTGCGCCCCGGCTGAGCACTTCCCTTGACTTCGACATACTGAGGGCGTTCGGGATTCTGAACCGTTGCCACCGCCATCCGTTCGACGAAATCAACAACCCGTGCCAGCCCGTCAATATTCAGCTTGTCCCAATCATCGCTCGGCCGGTGATAATCGGAATGAACGTCTGTAAAGAAATGCAGCACCGGAATCTTTTTCGCATAGAACGACGAGTGATCGCTGGGCCCGAACCCCTGCGGCTCAAACGCCAGCTTGAACCCGTCCTCGCCATTGAACTGCTTGAGCTCGGGTTCCCACCGGGGACTGGTCTTGGTCCCGTAGACAATCAGTTTCCCGTCGTTTTTCAGGCGTCCGACCATGTCCATGTTCAGCATGGCGATGGTCTTTTCCAATGGAAAGACCGGCTCCCGGCAATAACGAGCTGACCCGAGCAGACCAAGTTCTTCCCCTGTGAAGGCAATGAACACGATGCGACGCGCGGGTTTCTTCGTCTGGGCTGCCTTGCCAAACCGGCGTGCCAGTTCCAGCAATGCGACCGTCCCCGAGGCATTGTCGTCCGCCCCGTTGTGGATTTCGGTCGATCCCGGTGCGAGGGAATTTGCGCCGCCGCGTCCCACGTGATCGTAATGAGCGCCAATCACCACGGTTTCATCGGCCAGGGGACCTTCGCCCGGAATAACACCAATCACGTTAAAGACGTCCGACCGGACTTTTTCCATGGACAAGGTCCCGCGAACATTCCAGCCCGGAATCGCGGCCGAACGCGGCTTCAAATCCTTGTCGATCGCCGTTTCCAGGTCTTCCAGCCTGGTCTTCAATCCCGCCATCAGCATGTTGGCGGCTTTCTGGCTGATGTGAAACGCGGGTGGGGCCGATTTGGCATCGGTATGTCCGTTGTAGCCAAACTTCATCAAGGCATCGTCGTTGGCGTTTTCCTGCCCTTTGCGCACCGACTTGAGCTGGTTGACCGCCGCGGTCAATTTGTTGCGCAATTCGGCGGTGGCGGGGGCCGCCGGATCCGCCCCAATGTATTCTTCCGCCGCAACGGCGACCGCTTCATTCGCTTTCGCAAGTTCTTCGCGACGCTTGTCCTTCGCCTGTCGACCGGAATGGAAGTCGTTGACGAAGAAAACGGCGGCAGCCTGCTGAGCCATCGCCTGATTCATCTTGGAACGAAGATCCCCGTACCGCATCAACCCGTGTGCCGTTGCAGGATCCGACTGCCGGGGCGTTCGTCGCATGAAGATGACGATCTTACCTGCCAGCGCCCGGTTCGCGGGTTGCAGTGCATCGGCCGGCGCGTTGGGATCGACCGGTGTGGCGGGAGCAATATTGACGAAATCGCTGTACCCGTCTTCCTTCGAATCGACGCCGTATCCGCAGAAAACAACTTCGCCCGAAATCGGACCCGTGCCGCCAAACGAACAGACTTCGTAGTCTTCGCCCAGCTTCAGGTCGACCTTTTCGCCGTTGGGACCGTTGAACTGCAGCGAATTCGGCTCGGTCAGCTTTGTGCCAGTGACCAGGTCGAACTTCTGAAAGGCTCCGCCACCCACCTGGTCAACGAGCAAACCCGATTTGGCAAACTGGTCGCGGATAAACTCAGCGGCGGTATTCAATCCCTTGGTGCCGACTCCGCGACCTTCCAACTCATCCGACGCCAGGAACTTGACGTCTTCCAGCAGCCGAACTTTCGCATCAGGGATCGCTTCACCACGCAAGGGAAGTGACCATGCGGCCACGAACAGCAGCAAACTACAGACAACCGCACCGACACGCAGCATGATGGTTCTCTCTGGGAGGAGTTTTCCGGTCATGCCTATTGTAGACGGGTCGGGAGTCGAGATGAAGGATGCCGGGCGGCCCGGAAGGGGAGTGCGGCGGAGGAATTTCGAAAATCGCTGCCACGGGGGTTGTGGAATGTCGTAGTTGACGGCACCCATCAGCCGCTGGGCCTTAGCCCACGGTTTCTTGTTCCAATTCCAGCACAATCGTGGACCGGAAATGACGGTTGATGATGCCCGACTGTCGTGGCACGGATGATGTCGATGGGGCGACGATGGCATCAGGGCGTCGAAAGACTTGACCCCGATTCAGTCGCCAGATGGCTCGAGCCGCTTCCAATTCGTGACGCTCCGTCGAAATCCCGAAGTCCACTCCCGTCCAGTGTCGACTCCCATTCGGAATTATCGGAAAATCTTGCGAATTCGTTGCCAGTTGTGTTCAAAATGAATCCAAACTCCAGCATCCGCGATGGGTGATGTGGCAAACTGGATGGTGTCGAATTTCCAGGTCACGGTGAGTCGCCGGTGAGACACTGTCACGTTCCAGGCGTCAGCGTGGGACTCGGAAACGGGATGGATCCCAGGACAATCAGCCACGACCCCGAATCTGGAATGTCCCGTCATCGCCTGCTTGATTTGAAGGTTCTTCGACCATGAATCCAATGAATCTCTTCCGCAGGAAGCCGCGCGTCAGCGCCCATCCCGAGGGGGTTCATATTACCTGGGCTCATTCGAGCGTCGTACGCTCGGTGACGCGGACGGGTGTGTTGTTACGACGACAGACCTGGATTTTTCCGATCCTGGCAATTCTGGCACTCTCAGCGCTCGCGTTCGGGGTCCGACGGGCGATCGAAGCGACGATGAAGGCGAACCTGCAGTCGCAGTTGCAGACGCTGCTCAAAGTCGAAACCGAAATGCTGCAAACGTGGTTTTCCGTCCAATCCTCGAACGCCGTCTCGGAGGCGAATGATTTCCAGGTTCGGGAAACAATCTATGAACTCCTGGCTGAAGTGGAAAAGGACGATTCATCGACTTCGGTCCCCGTCAGCCCCAGGATCAGGCAGGCGTCAGAAACGCATCGGAAACTCCGGAATGAGCTTGGACCGGGCATGTCCTCGCACCACTACGTCGGGTTCTTCGTGGCCGACAAGGAAAAGCGAATCATTTCGTCGTCGCAGGACGATTTAATCGGCCGTCCCATTCCCTTTGAATACGAAGGATTCATCGCGAAGGCGCTCGAAGGAAAACCGACGGTCAGTCCCCCATTTCCCAGCACCGTGATCATGAAGGATGAGTTTGGCCAGTTGCGGACGGGTGTGCCCACCATGTTTGTCCTGGCTCCGGTCCGGGACGAGCGTTTTCAGGTTGTGGCAACGCTTGGCTTTCGCATGCGGCCTGATGCAGAATTCACACGAATCCTGCAATTGGGCCAGATTGGCCAGTCTGGTGAGACCTACGCGTTCGACAAGTCGGGGCGGATGGTATCCAACAGTCGGTTTGATGACTCGCTGATTCTACTGGGACTGCTTCCCGACACGAGTAATTCCCGGTCGATACTGAATCTTTCGGTGAAGGATCCCGGCGGCAATCTGCTGCAGGGGTATCGTCCCAATCTTCGCCGTGGGGAACTTCCGTTGACGAAGATGGCGGCCTCAGCCACATCCGGAGGCTCGGGAGTGGATGTGGACGGGTATCGCGACTATCGCGGCGTGCCGGTCATCGGAGCCTGGACATGGCTGAGCGACCAGGAAATGGGGGTCGCCACCGAGATCGACTCGGCAGAAGCCTTTCGCCCCCTCTCCATTCTGCAGTGGACGTTCTGGGGTCTGTATTTGCTGCTGGCGGTCAGTTCCGCGGCGATCTTCATCTTTTCCGTCATGGTGGCGCGACTGCGCCGACAAGCGCAGAAGGCCGCGATCGAATCGCAGAAGCTCGGCCAGTACACCCTGGAAAAGAAACTGGGAACCGGCGGGATGGGTGTCGTTTATAAGGGGATTCACGCCGTCCTGCGACGCCCCACCGCAATCAAGCTGCTGAATGTGGATCGAGTCAACGACGATTCAATCAAGCGATTCGAACGAGAAGTTCAAATCACCAGCCAATTGAACCACCCGAATACGGTGGCGATCTATGACTACGGCCGAACCCCGGAAGGGGTGTTTTACTACGCCAT
>Ga0265327_10003699_pt1 | contig 14266 bp, 12 predicted proteins | sample 41621metaG_FD_202089 | JGI IMG/M metagenome (GOLD analysis project Ga0265327, IMG submission 202089) | Rhizosphere microbial communities from Carex aquatilis grown in University of Washington, Seatle, WA, United States - 4-16-21 metaG | ecosystem: Host-associated > Plants > Roots > Rhizosphere... | reverse complement strand
GGCCGCTGAATTCGCGGCGTCGGGCACTCCCGGCATTCGGCAAACTATAACGAGTTCGGCACTGGATCGTCCCTGTCCTACATGCCTGGATAGCGGACGCTCTTATGCAACCAGCAGGATCTTGCCCGCTCGCCCCGGACGGCCGTCGTGGCGGAGCGCGTCGCGGATCGCTTCCAGCGGATAGCGCGCCTCGATCGGGCTCGTCGCGACGCCGTCTCGGATCAGCCGCGACACCGTCGCGAACGCCTGCTCGATCCGGGCGCGGTCCGCGGCGTGGATCCAGTTCCGCAGCCAGAACAGTTCGATCCCGATTTCGGGGCGGCGCGCCGGCAGGCCGTGCGGCAACGGCACGCCCGACAGCAGGCCGTAATGGATCAGCCGGCCGCCCGGCTTGAGTGTTAGCGCTAACAACTCTCCCTCGGCACCGCCCACCGCGTCGAGAGCGAGATCCAGCCCCTCCCCGTCCGTCGCCTTCCGCAGTTCCTCGGCAACGCCGGTTCCTCCGCCGGCTCCGGTCTCGATGATCGCGGAGAGCCTCAAGCCGTCGAGCAGAGGACGCGACCGGGCCGCGCTCCTGACCAGCGCCACCGGCGCCGCGCCGGCCCTGTTCGCCATGCGGATGATGATGCGGCCGATGGCCGACGCCGCGGCGTTGACAGCGATCCGCGACCCCGGGCCGATCGCTGCGCGGTCATGCAGCATCAGCCATGCCGTCATCGGGTTGATATAGCTCGTCGCCGCCGCCTCGTCGGAGAGGTCCGGCGCGACGCGGAAGCACCAGCGTGCCTCGGCGAGCTTGACGTGCTGCCACGTCCCGGCGCTGCCGATCGGCATGACGCGATCGCCCGCCGCGATGTCGGCGACGCACTCCCCGACCTCCTCGACGATCCCGACGCCCTCGAAGCCGGGCACGAAGGGCAGCGGCGTGCGCGATGCGTAGGCGCCGGAGATCGTCACGAGGTCGGACGGGTTGATGCTGCGCGCCGTCATGCGGACGCGCACCTGACCCGGCATCGGATGGCCCGGTTCGTACGCCTCGACCGAGACGGCCTTCTCGGCCGATCCGAACGCCCGCACGATAGCGCGGAGCGGAAGCGGGCTTGACGCTTTGGACATAGGCTTGCCTACCGCCTCAGATATAAGCGGGCGAAGGAGAGCAACTGTGACTTCCCATGCCTGACCCGACCGCCGCCCGCGCCGCCGCCGTTGCCGCCGAGGCACCCAGCCGGTTTCGCGTCCCGTTCCGGGATGTCGACATGCACGGCCACGTCCACAACGGCGTGTATCTCTCCTATTTCGAGAGCGCGATCAATGAACTGCTGCGGCGCTTCGACCTTCTGAAGTATTTCGAGCCCGGCTCGGCCTCCCACCGCTACCACGTCAGGAAGGCCGAACTGGTCTACAGCAAGCCGGTCGGCTTCGATGCGCTCGTCGAGGTTCAGGCGGCCCTGGCCCGCATCGGCACGACCAGCCTCACCTTCTCCGCCCGGCTCGATCGCGAGGGCGATGCCGACGATGCCGAACCGAGCGTCGCCGCCACCATCGTCTGGGTCTGCGTCGATGCCGGCAGCAGCCGCCCGGTCCCGGTTCCCGAGGCGACGCGGGCAGCTCTCGCCGTGCTCTGCGGCGACAGCGGCAGCGTGGCTTGACCGCACGGTGCTGATCCGGCTGGAGGAGGTCAGCGTCGCGCTCGGCGGGAAGAGCGTGCTGGAGCAGCTGAATGCGGAGCTTTCGGAGAAGCGCATCGCGATCGTCGGCCCGAACGGCTCGGGCAAGAGCACGCTCGCGCGGCTGCTCAACGGGCTGGTCCTGCCGGACCGCGGCCGGGTGCTGGTCGATGAGTTGGATACGCGCAAGAGCGCGCGCGACGTGCGCCGCCGGGTCGGCTTCGTCTTCCAGAACCCGGACAACCAGATCGTCTTCCCGATCGTCGCCGAGGACATGGCGTTCGGGCTGAAGAATGTCGGCATCCCCAAGGCCGAGATCCCCGGCCGCGTCGCCGAGGCGCTGCATCAGTTCGGCATCTCCGACCTCGCCGACCGGCCCAGCCACGCCTTGAGCGGCGGCGAGAAGCAACTCGTGGCGCTGGCGTCCGTCATGGTGATGCAACCGGAGATCGTCGTCTTCGACGAGCCGACGACGCTGCTCGACCTGCGCAACCGCAACCGGATCCGCGACGCGATCGCCGCGATGCCGCAATCGGCGATCGTCGTCACGCACGATCTCGACCTCGTCGGCGACTTCGCTCGCGTCCTCGTGATCGACGGCGGCCGGATCGCAGCGGACGACGCGCCGGATGCGGCGCTCCGCTGGTATCGGGAGCACTTCGCCTGATGCTGTCGCTCTACCTGCCCGGCGACACGCTCCTGCACCGCCAGCCGGCCGGGCGCAAGCTCGCGCTGCTAATCGCGGCGGGGATCGGCCTCTTTCTCGTCAAGTCGCCGATAATCCTCGCCGCGGCAGCAGTTGCAGCGGCGGCGCTGCTCCTGTCGGTACGTCCGCCGCCGGCGCAGATTCGGCGGCAACTGTTCGGCCCTTTCCTCGTCCTGGCCGCGATCTTCATCGCCGCGGCGCTCCTCGACGGGCTACGCCCGGCCTGCATCGTCCTGCTCCGGCTCGCGGCGCTCATCCTCCTCGCGTCGGCGGTGACGCTCTCGACGCGCACGTCCGAGATGCTGGAGGCGTGCGAGAAGGCGCTGCATCCTCTGGAGCGGATCGGCCTGCTCAACGCTGCGCGCGTCAGCCTCGCGGTCTCGCTGGTGCTGCGCTTCGTGCCGGAGATCTTCCGGCACTATCATGAGATCCGCGAGGCACAGGCGGCGCGGGGCCTGCACGGCAACCCGGTGGCGCTCGTCGTGCCGCTGCTCGTCCGCACGCTCAGGGCGGCCGACGACATCGCGGCGGCGATCGACGCGCGCTGCTATCCGCCAACGCCTCCGGCCTCCGGACGGCCACAGCACATTGGAAAGACGCCCTCGGCATGAGCAGCACCAGAGACATCGTCCTCGTCGCTCTGTTTGCGGCAATCATCGTCGCGCTGGGCCTCGTGCCGCCGCTCGCGCTCGGCTTCGTCCCCGTCCCGATCACGTTGCAGACGCTGGGCGTGATGCTGGCCGGCGCGATCCTCGGGCCGGTGCGCGGCGCGCTCGCCTGTCTCCTCGTCGTGCTCCTGGTCGTGATCGGCCTGCCGGTGCTGGCCGGCGGGCGCGGCGGCCTCGGCGTCGTCGCGGGACCGACCGGCGGATTCCTGCTCGGCTGGGTGCCCGGCGCCTTCGTCACCGGCTGGCTCGTCACGCGCCTCACGAGAGCGAAAGCGGGAACGGCGCGGCACGTCGCGGCCCTTTTTGCCGCTTGCGTCATCGGCGGCATCCTCGTCGTCTATGCCGTCGGAATCCCATGGCTCGCAGCGGCGGCGGGGTTCGGGCTGCAACGCGCCGCATTGGGCACGCTCACCTTCGTTCCGGGCGACCTGATCAAGGCGGTCATCGCCGCGATCGTCGCGCGCAGCGTGCAGCGCGCCTACCCGATGGACCTGAGATAGAGCGGCATGCCGATTTCGCGACGCGTCGCCGAGCACGCCCGGAACCGCCCCGACGCGCTCGCGGTCGCGATCGGGAGCGAGCGGATCGCCTTCGGCCGGCTCGCCCGGCGGGCGGCGCAGGTCGCCGCCGGGCTGAGCGCGCTGCCGCTTCCGGCGACGCCCTGCTGTCCCGGCGTCCCGGCGGACGGACGGCTTCTCGCGGTCGCGGTCGGCAACGATCCGCGCTTTCCCGAACTCTTCGTCGGCGGGACGGCGGGCGCACATGCCTGCGCCGTCCTCGACCCGAAATGGGCGCCGGCACAGGCCGCCTCGATCCTGCCGCGCCTCCGGCCGGACCTGCTGATCGTCGGCGACGCCGTCGCTCCAGCGCAGCCCGCCCTGCTCTCCGCCGCGCGCGAGCACGGCATCCCGATCCTGACTGCGGAATCGTACGAGGCATGGCTTGCGCAGTACGAGGGCACCGACCCGGACCGCCATCTCGCGCCGCCGCGCGAAGGCGAGACCTTCCTCGTCGGCTTCACCTCGGGCACGACGTCGCTGCCCAAGGCGTTCCACCGCACGCGGGCCTCGTGGCGGGCGAGCCTTGTGGCCGGACGCGGGGTGTTCGCGCTCGATCCGTCGACGCGGATGCTGGCACCTGGCCCGCTCGCCCACGGCCTGACGCTTTATGCGCTGGCGGAGGCGCTCGACATCGGCGCGGCGTTCCACGGGCTGCCGGCATTCGACGGAGAAGCCGCAGCGGCAACGATCCGCAACGAAGACATCCGCCGTCTCGTCGTGGTCCCGACCATGCTCGCCGCTCTCTGCGACGCGGCACGCTCAACCGGCGAGGTCTTTCCGGCAGTCCGATCCATCGTGACGGCGGGCGCCAAGCTTGACGCTTCGCTCGCCGAGCAGACTCAAGCCGTTCTGCCGAATGCGGGGATCATCGAATATTACGGCGCCTCCGAACTCAGCTTCGTCACTGTCGCCGAACGAGAGCCCGGCGGCGCTGTGGGCGACGATGTCGGCCGTCCTTTCCCCGGCGTCGAGATCGCGATCCGCGACGCCGCCGGACGCCCCACGGAGGACGGCATGCCCGGCACCGTCTTCGTGCGCGGCCCGCTGCTCAGCAATGGCTATCTCTGGGGTGCGGAGGATGGGAGCGGCTTCCGCACCGATGGCGCCGGCTGGGCGACGGTCGGCGACATTGGCTGGCTCGATGAGGCCGGCGCGCTGCACCTCGCCGGGCGCGAGGGCGAGATGGTCATCACCGGTGGGCTCAACGTCTATCCGGCCGAAGTCGAGCAGGCGCTGCTGCGCAGCCTTCCCGGCGTCGAGCGCGCCGTCGTGCTCGGCATGCCCGACGACTATCTCGGCCGCCGCCTCGTCGCGATCCTGTCCGGCCCCGGCGTCGCCGGGTTGACGCAGCGGCGAGCGGCGGAACTCTGTCTTCCCCATCTGCCGCGCTATAAGATTCCGCGGCAGCTTTTCGCCGTTGCCGCTGCCGGATGGCCGATGACGGGCAGCGGCAAGATCGCACGGAAGGAGATCGCGAAGTGGATCGCCGATGGGCATGACCGCCTCGTTGCTCTCCCGCCCTGACGGCAACGGCCGCGACGATCGCCGCCGGCCGGTGATCGTCGCGGCACGGCGCACGCCGATCGGCCGGGCCGGCGGCATCTTCGCCGAGACCGATGCGGCCGCACTGCTCTCCCCGGTGATCCGCGCGATCCTCGCCGAGACCGCGATCGATCCGGCATCGGTCGACGAAGTCATCGTCGGCAACGCGGCCGGCGGCGGCGGCAACGTCGCGCGCCTCGCAGCGCTGAGCGCCGGCCTGCCGGTCGAGGTGCCGGGCGTGACCGTCGACCGGCAATGCGGCGCCGGCCTCGAAGCGATCGTGCTCGCCGCCCGGCTGGTCGCCTCCGGCGCGGGCGAGATCTACCTCGCCGGCGGCGTCGAGAGCGTCAGCACTGCGCCGTGGCGCGTCGAGAAGCCGAAGCGGCCCGGCGCGATGCCCCGCTTCTACTACCGCGCCCGCTTCTCGCCGGACGAGATCGGCGACCCGGAGATGGGCGTCGCGGCGGAGAACGTCGCACGCGCCTTCGGCATCACGCGGGAACGGCAGGACACCTTCGCCCTGGAGAGCCACCGGCGCGCTATCGCGGCGATCGACGGCGGGCGCTTCGCGGCTGAGATCGTCCCGGTCGCGACGGCGGCGCGCGGGACGGTGTCGACCGACGAATGCCCGCGGCGCGACACCTCGACGGCGGCGCTCGCGGCGCTCCGCCCGGCCTTCGCGGCGGACGGCACCGTCACGCCCGGGAATTCATGCCCGCTGAACGACGGCGCGGCGATGGTGCTGGTGACGAGCCTCGCCAAGGCGCGGGAACTTGGCTTCACCCGGACGCTCGGCTTCGTCGATGCCGCATCGGCCGGCGTCGACCCGAACCTCCTCGGCATCGGCCCGGTCGCCTCCACCCGAAAGCTCCTCAAGCGCCAGCCGGCGCTCCGCCTTGCCGATATCGATGCGATCGAGTTCAACGAAGCCTTCGCCGCCCAGGTCCTCGCCTCGCTGGATCAGCTCGATATCGACCCGGCGCGCGTCAACCGCGACGGCGGCGCGATCGCGCTGGGCCACCCGTTCGGCGCCTCCGGCGCTGTACTGGTGACGCGCCTTTTCAGCCGACTGGTCCGCTCGCCCGACGCACCGCCGGACGGAGCGCTCGGCCTCGCGATGCTCGGGATCGCGGGCGGTCTCGGCTTGTCGGCGCTGTTCGACGTCGTCGGTCCCGGGTAACGGCAGCCGCTCCGGACTGCCCGCACCAACAAGCCATCCGCCGCGGGATGCTCACGAATCGGTGAGCGGTAACGGCCGGCATGCCGCGGCGTTGTGCTTGTAAACGTCTTGACGACCATCAATCCGGGCAAGCCGCTTCACGTCGATTCCGACGGTTTCCGCTCTGCCCGCGTGGCATGCGAAAGGGTCGGACATGTCTGGTTCGGGTTGGAGCCGACGCGAGTTTCTCCAAAGCACCGCTCTCGCCAGCGGCGGCGTCGCGGCGGCCGGCCGCTTCGGTCTCCCGCAAGCGATCGCCGCCGAAGATGCCCCGCGCGCCGCACCGGCGCCGATCGATCTCACGCTCAACGTCAACGGCCAGCCGCATCAGGTGACGGTCGATCCCCGCACGACGTTGCTCGACGCGCTGCGCGAGCATATCGGCCTCACCGGCACCAAGAAGGGCTGCGACATGGGCGCGTGCGGCGCCTGTACGGTGCATGTCGACGGAAGGCGGGTCGTGTCGTGCCTGACGCTGGCGGCGTCGGCCGAAGGCAAGCCGGTGACCACGATCGAGGGCTTGGCCAAGGGGGATCAGCTCCATCCGGTCCAGGCCGCCTTCGTCGAGCATGACGGGTTCCAGTGCGGCTACTGCACGCCCGGCCAGATCATGTCGGCCGTCGCGCTCATCGACGAGGGGCGAGCCACGTCGGACGCCAGCATCCGCGAGTTCATGAGCGGCAACCTCTGCCGCTGCGGCGCTTACCCGAACATCGTGGCGGCGATCAAGACCGCCGCCGGCAACGGAAGGGCCTGAGCCATGTATCCCTTCACCTATGTCCGCGCCGCCGATCTGCGCGGCGCGATCGGCCAGGCCGCCCAGGATCCCGGCGTCGAATTCGTCGCGGGCGGCACCGACATGCTCCAGCTGCTGAAGGACGACGTGCGCCGCCCGACCCGCCTCGTCGACTTGACCGCCTTGTCCGGGCTCTCGGACGTGTCGTCCGCCGCGTCGGGCGGCCTGCGCATCGGCGCGCTCGCCAGGATGGCGGACGTCGCCGAGCACCCCGAGATCCGCGGCAGCTACCCGGTGATCTCGCAGGCGCTGCTCGCCAGCGCCTCGCCGCAGGTGCGCAACATGGCGACGATCGGCGGCAACCTGCTGCAACGCACGCGCTGCCCCTATTTCCGCGACGTCGGAACGCCCTGCAACAAGCGCGAGCCCGGAAGCGGCTGCTCCGCGATCGGCGGCGAGAACCGGATGCACGCGATCCTCGGCGGCAGCGACCGGTGCGTCGCGACGCACGCCTCCGACCTCGCCGTCGCCCTCGTCGCCCTCGACGCGGTCGTCGTGACGCAGGGAACCGGCGGCGAGCGGCGCATCCCGATCGAGACGTTCCACCTCCTGCCGGGCGAAACACCGGACCGGGAAAACGTCTTGCAGCCGGGCGAGCTGATCGTGGCCGTCGAAGTCCCGGCGTCGCCCTTCGCCCGGCGCTCGCTGTACCGCAAGGTGCGGGACCGGGCGTCGTTCGAGTTCGCCCTCGTCTCGGCGGCAGTCGCGCTCGACGTCGATGACGACGCCCGCGTGATCCGTCACGCCCGCGTCGCTCTCGGCGGCGTCGGCACGAAGCCGTGGCGCTCGCACGAGGCCGAGCAGGCGCTTGCCGGCGCACCGCTGAAGCAGGCGTCGTTCGAGCAGGCTGCGGCCCGCGCGCTCGACGGCGCCCGCCCGCTCGAGCAGAACCGCTTCAAGATCAGCCTCGCGCAGCGGACCCTCTCCCGCGCGCTCGCCACGGTGGGGGCCTGAGCCATGAGCAGCACGATCATCGGGCAACCGTTGAACCGCGTCGACGGGCGGCTCAAGGTGACGGGCGGCGCCCGCTACGCCGCCGAGGTGCCGGTCAAGAACCTCGCCTACGCCGTCCTGGTCCAGAGCACGATCGGCAAGGGCCGGATCGCCGAGATCGACACATCCGCCGCTGACAAGGCGGCGGGCGTCCTGCAGGTGCTGACGCATCGCAACGCACCGAAGCCGGCCAGCGACAAGTCGAGTCCGAACCAGCCGGGCGAGGCCTACCCGCTGCTGCAGGACGACAAAATCCATTACAACGGCCAGCATATCGCTGTGGTCGTCGCCGAGAGCTTCGAGCAGGCGACGTACGCCGCATCGCTCCTGCGCGTCCGCTACGAGGCGGAGCAGCCGGTCGCGCGCCTCGAACAGGCGCTGGACCAGACCTTCGTTCCGCAGCGCTTCCGCGCCGGGTCTCGGCCGCCGGATTCGAAGCGCGGCAACCCGGAAGACGCGTTCGCCGCGGCCCCGGTCCGCCTCGACGCGACCTACACGACGCCGATCGAGCACCACAACCCGATGGAGCCGCACGCCGTGATCGCCGTCTGGAGCGGCGACGGCGGGCTGACGCTGTTCCATTCGACACAGGCGGTCTTCAACTCGCGCCAGACCGTCGCCGATCTTCTCGGCATTCCGCCCGAAAAGATCCGGGTCGTCTCGCACTTCGTCGGCGGCGGCTTCGGCACCAAGGGCTCGACATGGCCGCACGTGACGCTCGCCGCGCTCGCCGCGAAGGCGGTGGACCGTCCGGTCAAGCTCGTCCTGAACCGGCGGCAGATGTTCACGTCGAACGGTTTCCGGTCGAAGACCATCCAGCGGCTGCGCCTCGCCGCCGAGCGGGACGGACGGATCGTCGCGATGATGCATGACGGCATCGTCCAGACGGCCACGTTCGGCGAGTTCGTCGAACCGGTCGGTCTGGCGACCGAGATGATGTACTCCTGCCCGAACGTCGGCGTGACGCACCGGGTCGCACACGTCAACAACGGCATCCCGACCTTCATGCGCGCCCCCGGCGAGGCGTCGGGCATGTACGCGCTCGAATCGGCGATGGACGAGCTTGCCTATGCGCTCGACATGGACCCGGTCGAGCTGCGGATGGTCAACCACGCCGACCGCGACGAGCACCAGGACCGGCCGTGGTCGAGCAAGTCGCTGAAGGAATGCTACCAGCGGGGCGCCGAGACGTTCGGCTGGTCGCGGCGCAACAAGCAGCCGGGCGCGATGCGCACCGCGGACGGATTGCTGGTCGGCTGGGGCATGGCCAGCGCGACCTATCCGATGAACCGCTCGGGCGCCGGCGCGACCGTCCGCGTCCTCGCCGACGGCACGGCGACCGTATCGAGCGGCACGCAGGACATCGGCACCGGTACCTACACCATCATGGCGCAGGTCGCGGCCGACGCGCTCGGCCTGCCCGTCGCGCAGGTGCAGGCGCAACTCGGCGATTCGACGATGCCGCAGGCCCCGGTCTCCGGCGGCTCGCAGAGCGCCGCGAGCGTGATGCCGGCCGTCCAGGAGGCGGCCCGCGCGGCGCGCGACCAACTGGTCCAACTGGCGGTCGGCACGTCGGGCGGTCCGCTCTCCGGCGCGCGGGCGGAGGACATCGAGATCTCCGACGGCGCACTTACAGCCAAGGGCGATCCGTCCCGCCGCGACGGCGTCCGCGAGATCCTTGCGCGCGCCGGCCGCGACCGGATCGAGGCGACCAGCAGCGCCAAGCCCGGCGACGAGAAGCAGAAATACGGCATGCACTCCTTCGGCGCCCATTTCGTCGAAGTGCATGTCGACCCCGATCTCGGCGAGGTCCGCGTCGCCCGCTATGTCGGGGCGTTCGCGGCCGGACGCATCCTCAACGCGAAGACCGCGCGCAGCCAGATGATCGGCGGCATCGTCTACGGGTTGGGCATGGCGTTGACCGAGGAGACGCACGTCGACGCCCGCTCGGGCCGCGTCGTCAACGCCAACATCGCGGAATACCTCGTCCCGGTGAACGCCGACGTGCCGGACATCGAGGTGCTGTTCGTCGAGGAGCAGGACCCGTACGTGAACCCGCTCGGCATCAAGGGCATCGGCGAGCTGCCGATGGTCGGCGTCGCCGCGGCGGTCGCCAACGCGGTGTATCACGCGACCGGGAAACGCGTGCGCGACCTGCCGATCCGGCCGGACAAATTTATGACGTGAGAGGACGCTTAGCAGGTCCGTGACGTGCGGGCCGGTGCGAGCGCTCCAGCCCCTCGCCCCATCGGGGAGAGGGAGGGGCCCGACGCGGAGCGTCGGGAGGGTGAGGGGGCCCGCGACCAACGGGAGCGCCGACGCGCAGCGTCGGAAAGGGCGCCGCGGCTGGTGCCGCGTCGCGCTCGCCTTGACAGGCTCGCGGCCCCCTCACCCTGCCCTCTCCCCGAGGGGAGAGGATCAATCTGCGCTAACGCTGCTCCCGCGTCTCGCTGAACCGGATGCCCGGCCAATCCTCCATCGTGCGCCGTAGCTCCCACGAGTTGCGGGCGAGGAAGACCGGGGCGCCGTCATGGTCTTCGGCGGTCGCCGAGCGGTTGCCGTCGAGGAACTTCTTCATCTGGAGCGGGTCTTCCGCGTCGAGCCAGCGTGCCGTCTCGTAGGGCGCCTGCTCCATCTTGATGCCGAGGTCGTACTCGGCGCGGACGCGCGCCGCGAGCACGTCGAGCTGTAGCGCGCCGACGACGCCGACGATCCAGTCGCCGCCGGTGTTCGGCTTGAAGATGCGCGTCACGCCCTCGTCGGCGAGCTGCTCCAGCGCGCGGCGCAGGTGCTTCGTCTTCATCGGGTCTTCGACGCGGACGCGGCGCAGGATCTCCGGCGCGAAGTTCGGGATGCCGGTGACGCGGATCTCCTCGTTGCCCTCGGTCAGCGTGTCGCCGATCCGCAGCGCGCCGTGGTTCGGGATGCCGATGATGTCGCCCGGCCACGCCTCCTCGGCGAGGTTGCGGTCGCGTGCCAGGAAGAAGACCGGGTTCTGCACCGACATGATCCGGCCCGAGCGGCCGTGCTTCAGCTTCATGCCCCGGCGGAACTTGCCGGAGCAGACGCGCAGGAACGCGATGCGGTCGCGGTGCTGCGGGTCGATGTTCGCCTGGACCTTGAAGACGAAGCCGTTGACCTTGCCTTCGTCCGGCTCGATCGGGCGCGGCTCGGCCGGCTGCGGCCGCGGCGGCGGCGCGAGATCGGCGACGCCGCGCAGCAGCTCGCGCACGCCGAAATTGTTGAGCGCGCTGCCGAAGAAGACCGGCGTCATGTGCCCGCCGCGATAGGAGTCGAGGTCGAACTCCGGGCACAGCCCGCGCGCCATCTCGACTTCCTCGACGAGCTTGTCGACCGCCTCGGCCGGCAGGTATTCCCGCAGCTTGGGGTCGTCGAGTCCGCTGCACCGGATGGGTTCGGTCACGCGCTCGCCCTCGCCGCGGCCGAACAGCAGCAGCGCGTCATGGAACAGATCGTAGGTGCCGCGGAAGTCGCGCCCCATCCCGATCGGCCAGGAGGCCGGGGTCACGTCGAGGGCCAGCGTCCGTTCGATCTCGTCGAGCAGCTCGAACGGGTCGCGCGCCTCGCGGTCGAGCTTATTGATGAAGGTGATGATCGGCACGTCGCGCAGCCGGCAGACCTCGAAGAGCTTCCGCGTCTGCTCCTCGATGCCCTTCGCCGCGTCGATCACCATCACGGCGCTGTCGACCGCGGTGAGCGTCCGGTAGGTGTCCTCGCTGAAATCCTGGTGGCCCGGCGTGTCGAGCAGGTTGTAGGTGAGCCCGTCATGCTCGAACGTCATCACCGCCGAGCTGACGGAGATGCCGCGCTGCCGCTCGACCTCCATCCAGTCCGAGCGCACGCGCCGCCGCTCGCCGCGCGCCTTCACCTCGCCCGCGAGCTGAATGGCGCCTCCGAACAGCAGCAGCTTCTCGGTCAGCGTGGTCTTGCCGGCGTCGGGATGCGAGATGATCGCGAAGGTGCGCCGCTTGGCGACCTCGGTGGAAAGCGCGGACATGGCGTGGGTGTCTAGCCGAGAGGAGAGTTCGTGGGCAATCGGGGATCGGCGTGCTTGCGCCGACACGGTAGCCAAGATGGTGACGGCAGCCGCGGATCGCGAGGGCTCTGCCCGCTACGATGCCGATGTGCCGCCATCACAGCAAGGCCATGATCGCTGTCGTGCTGCATCAGCGCGGCAAGCCGTCCTCGCCGTACAACAAATCTGCTTGATCGGAGGTATCGAGTACCCGGAGGGCATCGAAGCGTGCCAGCGCAGCGGCGGCACGCCGACGCTTCGCCTCGCGTGCATCAAGAAGGCGAGTTCGCCGCTCGATCAGCGCACATCTGATCGCATCGGTAACGCTCATTCCCTCAATCTCGGCCAATTCCCGCGCCAGTCTCTCGACCTCGGGGTCTTTGAGCAAAATGGTCACCGCTGCAATCCGCCATATAGGTATCGGTCGACGTACATACGGTGGCCTGTGGTGAGGCGGCAAGCTCGCCCCGATATGTACCTTATCCGCCGGCCAAAAACGCCTTGAACCGCCGCGCGACCTCGTGCGGCGCGACGGTCGGGCGGCCGAGTTTCTCCATCGAGCCCGGCGCGATCCGCGCATGGATCAGCGTCGGTCCCGGCGAGGCAAGCGCTGCGCGGAGCGCCGCGTCGACGCCGCTCGCGCTGTCGCACGACGCCGCGCGGCGATAGCCGCAGGCGAGCGCGACGGCGGCGAAATCGACGACCGGCGACGCCGTCGCCTGCCCGCCGGTGCTGTCGTGGACGCCGTTGTCGAGCACGACATGCACGAGGTTCTCCGGCGCGTAGGCGCCGATCGTGGCAAGCGCGCCGAGCTTCATCAGCGCCGCGCCGTCGCCGTCGAGCACCACGACCGGACGGCGCCCGGCGTTGAGGGCGACGCCGAGCCCCATGCCGGAGGCGCCGCCCATCGAGCCGACCTTGTAGAGATGCTGCGGCCGGTCGGCGAGCGTGAACAGCTCGCGGCCGGTCTTGCCGGTCGTCGCGATCACGGCGGCGCTGTCCGGCAGCACGGCGAGCACCCGCTCCAGCACAGCAACGCGCGACGGCCGGCGCACGCCGCCCTCCGAGAGGTCCTGCCGCTCGCCCGGCGGACGCGGCGCGAAGGGGCTCTGCTCCAGCCCGTCGTCCCGCATCGTCCCGTGCGCCATCACGAACGCATACGGCACCTCGTGCTCGCGCATGTACGCCTGCGCAGTGTCGAGCGCAGGCTCGATCGCCTCGACCGCCGCCGGAAGCCGCGCGTGCCCCACCTCGATCGTATCGAGCAACCGCTCGGTGATCCGGCCCATCAGCACGTGCTGCGGCTCGTCCTTCGGACCGTCCGGCTGGCCGCGCCACGTCGTCACGAGCAGGGTCGGGATGCGGAACGGGTAATTGAGCGAAGTCAGCGGGTTGACGGCGTTGCCGAGACCGGAGTTCTGGCACATCACCACGGTCTCGCGGCCGGCGAGCCATGCCCCCGCCGCGATCGCCACCGCCTCGCCCTCGCTCGCCGCGCCGACATAGGCGAGACCGGGGTCGCCGATCACGCGATTGATCAGCGGCGTGAGGTAGCTGCACGGCACGCCGGTGTAGAAATCGAAACCGCGGGCGCGTGCCGGCACGAGGAAATCGTCGGCGGCGATCATGGTGCACCGTCGCCGGCGGTGGACTTACTCCCTCTCCCGCGTGCGGGAGAGGGTCGGGGTGAGGGCCGATGGCTCACACACTCAGCGATAACTATCGAAAGCAAAAAGAAACTCCCCCTCACCCCGACCCTCTCCCGCAAGCGGGAGAGGGAGTTACTGGCGGCTGTACCGCACGCTTACGGGAAGTTCCGCGCGTCGGCGAGGTCGACGAGGTCGTTGACGTCGAGCCAGTGGCCGGTGACGTAGTGGACGCGGACCTCGTGCTTTGCGGCGAGGCGGGTGAGCAGCGCCGGAACGTCGGCCGAATCGAGCTTCCCCTCGGCGCGGATCGCCTCGATCTCCGCACGCGCCAGATCGGCGCCCGCGGGGCTGAAGCGCACCATGCCGATCCACTCGCCGCCGGTCTCCGCCTCCGGCAGATCGCTGGCGACCGACCGCAGGCACACCGGGC
>Ga0265327_10003698_pt1 | contig 14279 bp, 17 predicted proteins | sample 41621metaG_FD_202089 | JGI IMG/M metagenome (GOLD analysis project Ga0265327, IMG submission 202089) | Rhizosphere microbial communities from Carex aquatilis grown in University of Washington, Seatle, WA, United States - 4-16-21 metaG | ecosystem: Host-associated > Plants > Roots > Rhizosphere... | reverse complement strand
AAGAACCCGGCGCGCTTAGCTTGCCAGCCGGACTTTAACGCGGGCGGAGACCTGCGCCATGTCGGCCCGGCCTTGCATTTGCGGTTTCAGCACCGCCATGACTTTGCCTATGCCGGCCGCGCCGGCGGCACCGGTCTCGGCGACGGCCTGCTCGACCAGCGCGTCGATTTCCTCGTCGGCCAAGGCTTGCGGCAGGTATTCCTGGATGATGACAACCTCGGCGCTTTCCACGTCGGCCAAGTCAGTGCGGCCTGCCGCCGTGTATTGGCTGATGGAGTCGCGGCGCTGCTTCAGCATCTTGTCCAGCACCGCGAGGGTTTGCGCGTCGTCTAGGACGATGCGCTGGTCCACTTCGATTTGCTTGATCGCGGCCAGGATCAGCCGGATTACGCCCAGCCGTTCCTTCGCGCCCGCCTTCATGGCGGTTTTCATGTCATCTTGCAGGCGTTGTTTCAAGGTTGCCATAGGGCTAGACTCGCCGGTATCAGACTTGGGGACGGCCTTTGCGGAGGTTCTGCAGGGCGAAACGCTCGCGGGAAAGCTTCTTCAGATGGCGTTTGATGGCGGCGGCGGCCTTACGCTTACGCTCTTCGGTCGGCTTTTCGTAGAATTCGCGGCGGCGCACTTCGGACAGGACTCCGGCTTTTTCGCATGCGCGTTTGAAGCGGCGGATGGCGATTTCGAAAGGTTCGTTCTCTCTAAGTCTGATGGACGGCATGTAGCTTCCTGATTTGCAACAAAATAAGATGTTAAGGCCCGCAACGGGGCTACCCTGGTAAATAGATCGCGGATTATACTCGCCAACTTGCTTAAACCAAAGTATTTCAAGCCATGAATGTGCTAGGCATCGAAACCTCCTGCGACGAAACCGGTGTGGCCGTCTACCATGCAAGCCGCGGCCTGCTGGCCCACGCCCTGTTCAGCCAAGTGAAGATCCACGAAGAATACGGCGGCGTGGTGCCCGAGCTGGCTTCCCGCGACCATGTGCGCAAGCTGATTCCGCTAGTCCGGCGGGTGTTGCGCGAGGCGGGGGTCGGCCCCGCCGACATCGGCGGCGTCGCCTACACGGCCGGCCCCGGCTTGATCGGCGCCTTATTGGTCGGCGCCTCCGTCGCCCGCAGCCTGGCCTGGGCCTGGGGCGTGCCGGCCGTCGCCGTGCATCACATGGAGGGGCATCTGCTCGCCCCGCTGCTGGAGCCCGACCCGCCGGCCTTTCCGTTTGTCGCGCTGCTGGTGTCCGGCGGCCACACCCAACTGGTGCGGGTGGAGGGCATAGGCCAGTATCAGACCTTGGGCGAGTCGCTGGACGACGCCGCCGGCGAGGCTTTCGACAAGACGGCGAAGATGCTGGACTTGGGCTATCCCGGCGGGCCGGCCTTGGCCAAGCTGGCCGAGACCGGCACGCCGGGCCGTTTCCGCTTCCCCCGCCCGATGACCGACCGGCCAGGCTTGGATTTCAGCTTCAGCGGCTTGAAAACCCACACCCTGACGACGCTGGCGGGCACGGCAGGCAGCCTGCAAGACAAGGCCGACGTGGCCTGGGCGTTTCAAGAAGCGGTGGTGGAGACGGTCGTGGTGAAATGCCGGCGCGCCTTGAAAGCCTGCGGCTTCAAACGCCTGGTGGTGGCCGGCGGCGTCAGCGCCAACCGGCTGATGCGGGAAAGGCTAGGCGACATGGCCGAAAAGGAAGGCTGCCGGGTTTATTTCCCCCGGCTGGAATTTTGCACCGACAACGGCGCGATGATCGCCTATGCCGGCTGCCAAAGGCTGCTCCTAGGCGCGACGGAAGCGCCCGAGATCCAGGCCAGGCCGCGCTGGCCGCTGGACGGGCTGGGGCCGGCCTAGCCGGCCGCCATACTGCCGAATACGTTTAGGGCACCCCTGTCGCTTGCTTGCCCGGATGGTCCGGATGATTGCGGATCTGATGGGAAAGCTTGTGCAAGTCTCTGAACATCCGTTGCCGTTTGTGTTGTGGCACAAATGTTCCGTCCGGATATTTCCAATGGGCCACGCACTCGTGCAGCCTGTCTTTCTCTTCGAGCAGGCGCTCGTAGGACGACTTGGCCGGCTTCGTCGCGCTCGTCCAGTACACCCAAGCGGCGGCGATCACCGCGCCGGAGAGTGGAAGCCCCCAAAAAACCAGCAGAACATGCCATTCGTAAACCATTGCCCGCCTCTTTCCTGTTGATTGATCCTTAGGCAACCCCGCCCTGGCAAGGCCGCACGCGCTTTGGGGGATTATAAACGCGCGGCGTGACGCCGCCTAGGTGGTTTCCTTAGGTATTATTACCTAACTTGAAGCGACACTCCGCCGCTACAAGCTCTCCGCGACGCTGCAAAAAAAGGCTTTCAGGTAATCCGTTTCCGGGATGGCCGGGTGGACGGGGTGGTCCGGGCCTTGGCCGCCTTGGCCGATGAACACCAGATGGCGGTCGCCGTGGCGGGCGGCGGCGCGGAGGATGTCATGCAGCACTTCCCGGTGCAGGTGGTGGGAGCAGGAGGCCGACACCAGCACGCCGCCCGGCGCGAGCAATTGCAAAGCGCCTTGGTTGAGGCGGCGGTAGGCTTCGATGCCGGCTTTCACGTCCTTCTTGCGCTTGATGAGGGCGGGCGGGTCGAGGATGACGAGGCCGTATTTGCGCCGCTCCTCGCGGGCCAGTTTCAGGAAATCGAAGACGTCGCCGTGCTCGTAGTTGACTTGGCCGTCCACGCCGTTGAGTTTCGCGTTTTTGCGGGCCAGCGCGATGGCCGCCTCCGAGCCGTCCACGCAATCCACCTCCTCGGCCCCGGCCGCCGCCGCCTGGATGCCCCAGCCGCCGGCATAGGAAAACAAATCCAATACTTTCTGGCCTTTGGCCAAGCCCGCCGCGAAGGCGCGGTTGCTGCGATGGTCGAAAAACCAGCCGGTCTTTTGCCCGCCCAGCGCATCGACGAGGAATTTGACGCCGTTTTCCTCGATTTCCACCAAGCCCTCCAATGCGCCGCTGGCGACTTTGGTGTATTCCTGAAGTCCCTCCAATTGCCGCAAGCTGGAGGTGTTCTTCAGCACGATGGCCCGGGGCGAGAGGAATTTCTCCAAGGCGGCAAAAATGACCGGTTGCAGCCTTTCCATGCCGAACGTGTTGGTCTGCACCGACAGCACGTCGCCGAAGCGATCCACCACCAGCCCCGGCAAGCCGTCGCTTTCGCCATGCGCAAGCCGGTAAAACGGCTGGCCGAACAAGCGCTGGCGCAAAGCCAAGGCGGTTTCCAAGCGGCGGATGAAAAATTTTTCATTAATCGTCGCGCGCGGGTCCCGGCTCAACACGCGGGCTGAAATCAAGGTATCCGGGTTGACGTAAGCCACGCCCAAAGGCTGGCCCTTGGCGTCTTCCAGCAAGGCCAAGTCGCCGGGCTGGAATGCCTTCAGCGGCGTCGCCGTGGTGTCCACTTCGTTGCTGAAAACCCAAAGATGCCCGGCACGCAGGCGTTTCTCCTCGTTTTTGGCGAGGCGTAGGGGGGGGAGGCTCATAATGGAATTCCTAGGTGGGGTGGTGTTGGCGCGAATCAATAATGCGGCGGAATCTCCTGCGCGGACGGCTTGTCGCCGCCTTCCGCCTCCGCCGACCATTGCCGGTAGCGGTCGATCAGCCGCTGCACAATCGCCTGCAATTGCTCAATGTCCTTTTGTTGCTGGCAAACAACGGCATTCAGCGCCTGGATCGTGTCTTCCTGGAAAGCCAACTTGGTTTCGATTTCGATTAAGCGATCCATTTCCCGTTGTTCCGCGCCCTGTGTCATAAATTGCCTTAGAATCGGCTGGTGTCCGGTCTCGTATGCAGCTACGGCTTTAAACTAAGAGCGTGTTTTAAAAGCGACTGCGCGACCCGATTGCTGCGTTGCGCGGTGCTCGCAATCCTCATGTACCACTCGTACACTCCGGTTGCTGTGCTCCGGGCGCCTTGCACTCGGGCCGCTCGTAACGCTTTTAAAACACGCTATAAACAAATCCTTAAAGCCCATCACCGGCTCGGCGCCACATCCTCCATGCGCATGATAAATTCGCCATTTTCGCGGTCGGCAAAGAAATAGCGCAGCGAGCGGCGCACGGTCTCGAAGGCCAGTTCGTCCCAAGGGATCTCCTCTTGACTAAACAGCCGGGTTTCCAGGCTTTCATAGCCGGGGGAAAAGCGATCTTCGACCATCCGGGCGCGGAAGAACACATAAACCTGGGAAATGTGCGGCAGGCTGAATAGGTTATACAACTGGTCGATCTCCACTTCGACATTGGCCTCTTCGCGGGCTTCACGCTGCGCCGCCTGCGGCAGGTTTTCGCCGAGTTCCATGAAGCCGGCCGGCAAAGTCCAAAACCCCAGGCGCGGCTCGATGGCGCGCCGACACAGCAAAACCTGCTCGCCCCAGACCGGAATGCAGCCGGCGATGACTTTAGGGTTGTGGTAGTGGATCACGCCGCAGGCGTCGCAGATATGGCGCGGGCGGTCGTCATGCTGGGGCACCCCGATGCGCACTTGCGAGCCGCATTGACTGCAAAATTTCATGTTCCGCAAGCTCCCGGTCAGCTCGTCATGCCTGCGATCAGGCGATCTTCCAGTTCGACCCGCAAAGCCAGCCCGTCACCGAGCACGGCCAATTCGCCCGGCAATTCCCGGCGCAGCTCTTCCGGTGAAAAAGCCTCGCACTTGTCATTGAAGTCCAGGGCGCCGCCGGTGGTTTCGGCCAGGCGCGGGTAAATCTCCTCGGCTAGGCCGACCATCCGACCGCCCCTGTCGCCGCCGTTGAGGAGGTGGTGGAAGATGCCGAAATGCTCCAAGGAGATGTAGTCTATCAACTCCTGGCAAAATCGCCGCACTAAAGGTTCCAAGGCTTGTCCGTGGGTGTAGGGCTGGAGCTTGACAAGTTGTTCGCGCAGAGTCCAAAGTTGCGACCTTTTTTCCAATAGTTCATGGGCCAGCTTGTGCGTCTGGAGCCTGTGTTCGCCACTCGTTTGCGTGTTCATAAGTTCAGTCGTTTTTCTTAAGGCTAGATTTTCGGCATACTTTAGGGCATACGGGGCGGCGGGACAATCGCCCCCGCGCGGACAACGGCCAGCCCCTTTTTTTCACCGATCAACATAAGGTTTTTCACAGGAATGAATGTACTCATCGTCGGCGGCGGCGGCCGCGAACATGCCCTCGCCTGGAAAGTGGCGCGCTCGCCTCTGGTTCATAAAGTCTTCGTCGCGCCCGGCAACGCGGGCACGGCCCGCGAGCCGGGCGTGGAGAATGTGGCTATCGAGGCCGATGACGTGGTGGCCTTGCGCTATTTCGCCCAAGAGCACGGCGTGGGGCTGACCATTGTCGGGCCGGAAGTGCCGCTGGTAGCCGGCATCGTCGATGAATTCCGCGCCGCCGGGCTGAAATGCTTTGGCCCGACCCGGGCCGCCGCGCAATTGGAGGGTTCCAAAGCCTTCTGCAAAGATTTTCTCGCCCGCCACCAGATCCCCACCGCCGCCTACGCGGTGTTTAGCGAAACCGCGCCCGCCGTGGCCTATATCCGCAGGCTGGGCGCGCCGGTCGTGGTCAAGGCCGACGGCCTGGCGGCGGGGAAGGGCGTGGTGGTCGCCCGCACCGAGGAGGAGGCCGTCGCCGCCGTCGAGGACATGCTGTCCGGCAACGCCTTCGGCGAGGCGGGCAGCCAGGTGGTGGTCGAGGAATTTTTGGAAGGGGAGGAGGCCAGTTTCATCGTCATGGCCGACGGCGTCCACGCGCTGGCCATGGCCACCTCGCAAGACCACAAGGCCCGCGACGACGGCGACCTTGGCCCCAATACCGGCGGCATGGGCGCCTATTCGCCAGCACCGGTGGTGACGGCTGAGATCCATGCGCAGGTGATGCGCGAGGTCATCGCGCCGACGCTGGCCGGCATGGCGCAGGAGGGTTTGCCTTACACGGGGTTTTTATACGCCGGCTTGATGATTAGCCCGCAAGGCGCGGTCAAAGTGTTAGAGTTCAATTGCCGTTTCGGCGATCCAGAGACCCAGCCGATCATGTTGCGCTTAAACAGCGATCTAGTAGCGCTGTGCTTGGCGGCGTTGGACGGCAAGCTGGATCAGATCGAAGCCGCCTGGGACCCGCGTCCGGCCTTGGGCGTGGTGCTGGCGGCGGGCGGCTATCCCGGCGATTATCGTAAGGGCGACGCCATCCGCGGGCTGCCTGAGCACGAAGAGGCCGACGCCAAGGTCTTCGTGGCCGGCGCCCGCCAGCATGACGGCGAAGTGCTCACTTCGGGCGGGCGGGTGTTGTGCGTCTGCGCCTTGGGCGGCGACGTGGCGGAAGCCCAGCGCAAGGCGTACGCGCTGGCTAGGAACATTCATTGGCAAGGCGTGTATTATCGTCAAGATATCGGTTATCGCGCCATACAGAGGAGTTAAACCATGCTGGAACAGTTTCTGGCCGGCCTGGCCGCGAAAAAGTCGGCGGAACTGCCTAGCCGGGCGCAAGCCTTGCCAGGCCGGGCGGAAACCATGCCGATCCCGGCCCGGCATTATGTCAATGGCCACCCCATGGCGCCGCCTTACCCGCCCGGGCTGGAAACCGTCCTGTTCGCGCTGGGCTGTTTCTGGGGTGCGGAGCGGCTGTTCTGGTGGCAGGCCGGGGTTTATTTGACCAGTGTGGGTTATGCCGGCGGCATGACCCCTAACCCGACTTACGAAGAGGTTTGCACCGGCTTGACCGGCCACACCGAAGCCGTGCGGGTGGTGTTCGATCCGCAGGTGGTGACGTTTGGCCAATTGCTTAAGCTGTTTTGGGAATCCCACAACCCGACCCAGGGAATGCGCCAGGGCAACGACCGGGGCACGCAATACCGTTCGGCGATTGGCGTGTATTCGGCGGCGCAGGCCGCCCAAGCTCGGGCGTCTTTGCAAGACTACCAGCAACGGCTGGCCGCTTCGGGTTTTGCGGCGATCACCACGGAAATTATCATTCCGCCGATCACGTTTTATTTCGCGGAAGGCTATCACCAGCAATACTTGGCGAAAAACCCCGACGGCTATTGCGGTCTGCAAGGGACTGGCGTGGCTTGCCCAAGCGGCGACAGCGTTGATTGATGCGGAGGCTGCGCCGAATCCGGCTGCCCCGGCGTGCGCGGCAAAACTCAAGGCCGTCTGAATCGGGCGGGCAGATGGGCTTGGGGGCAAAAAGAAAATGCGGAACTGGCTACAGTCCCGCATATCAAAGAGGAGGATTTTGGAGCATTTCAGTCAGCAGATTTAGGGATTCCTAAATCATGATGGGATAATGGTATCCTGTAGGCGTATTTTATGAAATGTGGCAAATTGCCGCAGGCTTACAAACTGGCAGGGCTGGTAGAATCACCCGATGAATGATGAAACCTTAATCAGTATCCCCGAGCCGGTCACTTCCGACAATTCCGCGTGGACGAACCTCAAGTGGCTGTTTGTCATGCGCAACCTGATCATCTGCCTGGAGGCGGTGACGGTGCTGATCAGCGTCTACGGGCTGGACATTCCTTTGCACCAGGCCGCGTTGACCGGCATCATCACCTTGCAAGTGTTCCTCAACTGGTACACCTGGCTGCGCCTGGGCAGCGGAACGTCGGTCACGGAGGGCGAGCTGGTGGTGCAACTGAGTTGCGACATCCTCGCCATCACCGGCATTTTGTATTTCACCGGCGGGGCGACCAACCCGCTGACCTGGATTTACCTGCTGCCGTTGATCATCGCGGCCACTGTGCTGTCGCAGACCTTCACCTGGTACTTGGTGGTTTTCGCGTCCTCCTCCTACACGGTGCTGATGCGCTATTACGAGCCTTTGCCACGGATTGTGCCGATGACCCTGGGCGAAATCAGCGTCCCCGCAGACCACCAGCAACATCTGTTGGTGAGCCAGCAGCAGCATTTGATGATGGATCACCACGACATCCAACTTCATGTGTTCGGCATGTGGTTCGGCTTTGTGTTCAGCGCGGTGCTGGTCGCCTATTTCGTGGTCGGCATGGCGGACTCCCTGCGCAAGCTCGACCGCAAACTGGCCTACGAGCGCGAGCAGGCGCTGCGCAATGAGCGCGTGGTCGCCCTCGGCACGCTGGCCGCCGGCGCCGCCCATGAGATGGGGACGCCCCTGGGCACCATGGCCATCCTCGTCCACGACTTGGAAAAGGAATACCAGGCGCATTCGCACTCGCAGGATCTTTGCCTGAAGATGAAGATCCTGCGCGAACAGGTGAACCGCTGCAAGTCGGCTTTGTCGGTGATGTCGGCCTCGGCCGGCGCGCTGCGCGCCGAATCGGGCCGGATCATGGCGGTATCGCGCTATTTGGACGAAGTCGCCGCGGCCTGGCGCGAGCAGGACAGGCCGACCACGCTGCACTATCTGAAAACCGGCTACGAACCCTCGCCCGGCATCCTCGCCGAGCGCACCCTCACCCATGCGCTGGTGAACATCCTCAACAACGCCGCCGACGTGTCGCCGCAGCGCATCGACCTGCGGGCGCGCTGGACGCCCGAATACGCGATATTGGACATCCTCGACGAGGGGCCGGGCATCGCGCCGGCGGTTTTCGCCTCCTTGGGCAAAGACCCGGTGTCCAGCAAAAAGGAGCACGGCCTGGGCGTAGGCTTGTTCCTCGCCTTCTCCGCCATCGAGCGGCTGGGCGGGAAGATTGACATGCAGGCGCGCCAAGACCGCCGAGGCACCTGGACGCGCATCACCCTGGCCATGACTAGCCAAGCCGGAGAGCTATAATGCAGACCCCAGTGCCGGAACATTCTGAACAACCTCGTTTGCTGCTAGTGGATGACGACGCCACGTTCTGCATGGTGCTGAAAATGGCCATGGAAAAACGCGGCTTCGAGGTATTTGTCGCCCACGACCTCGACAGCGGCATCGAACTGGCCGACCAGGTCGAGCCCGAATACGCCGTCATCGACTTGCGCATCGGCCACGAGTCAGGCTTGTCGATGGTCAAGCGCCTGGTTGAGCTGGACGACAACACCCGCATCGTCATGCTCACCGGCTTCGCCAGCATCGCCACAGCGGTGGAGGCCATCAAGCTTGGCGCGACCCACTATCTCACCAAACCCGCCGACGCCGACGAGATCGTCTCCGCGCTGCACAAAGACGAAGGCGACGAGAGCGTCGAAATCAAAGACAAGCCCTTGTCGGTCAAGCGCCTGGAATGGGAGCATCTGCAAAAAGTCCTGGTCGAGCACGACAACAACATCTCCGCCGCCGCCCGCGCATTGGGGATGCACCGGCGCACCTTGCAGCGCAAGCTGGAAAAGAGGCCGGTGAAGGATTAGTTGTCGCCGGGAGTTCACGCGATGGGTGACAAAGACCTCATCTCAAAAAGCCCGTTCAAACGGCGGCTGCGCGATTTTGCCATGGTTTCTATCCATGCCCTACGAAAAATGGATAGAGCGTTTCGGCGAAGCGGCCAAATCTAAAATCAGACGCCTCCACGCACCGGATTTTCCGCACGCGCACTCCGCCCCCGTCGTTATAAACCCGTCCTTTCAGCATGACAGGGGGGCTAAGGTCAAACCAGGCATCGCGGGCCTGCCTGCCACGACGATGCAAGCCCGGCCATTTTCTGCCAAAATGCCCTCACCACCCACACCATGAGACCAGCGCCATGTCAGACCATGTTTACCAAGTCATCGAACTCGTCGGTTCCTCGTCCGTCAGCAGCGACGAGGCCATCCGCAACGCCATCGCCGAGGCGGCCAAGACGCATACGCATATCAATTGGTTCCAGGTGATTGAGACGCGCGGCCATGTCGCCGAGGGCAAGGTGGCGCATTTCCAGGTGGTGTTGAAAGTGGGCTTCCGCTTGGCGGGTTGACACTTACGCTTGGCGCATTGCCGCGACGGCTCTCGCGCCGCCTTAACGGGGCCGCATCGCGGCGATGTGGCCCTGCGTGAATCCTGATAGACGCCGGATTTTGCTTTTATGAGCCTTCCCTCACCCCGCTTCTGTTTCCTGCTCGCTTTCCTGTTTTGCGCCGGCCTGCTGGCGACGGCGGTTTATTTCCAGTTCGTCGGCGGGCTGGAGCCCTGCCCCTTGTGCATTTCACAGCGCATCATGGTGCTGGCGGTGGCTTTGGTGTTGCTGGCGGCGGTGTTGCACAATCCCAGCGGTCGGCGCGGCGTGCGCGGCTATGCCGTGGCCGGGTTTTTGACTGCCCTGCTGGGTGCGTCGGTGTCGGGCCGGCATGTTTGGTTGCAACATCTGCCCGCTGACGAGGTGCCGGCTTGCGGCCCTGGCATCGAGTACATGTTTAATTATTTTCCGCTGTCCGACACGCTGCGCGCCATGCTCACCGGCACCGGCGAGTGTGCCAAAGTCGATTGGACTTTGCTGGGGCTGAGTATGCCAGCTTGGGTGTTGTTGTGCTTTTTAGGGCTGGCGGCGTTCAGCCTGGCGCAATGGTGGAATGTGCCGGCGGCGGCAAAGGACTGAGCCATGGAAGATTTGGACGGCGCCATCCATGTCTATCGCCTGCACCTGGCGCTTGGCTCGGACGAGGCGTTCCGGCGGGCTTGGGCGGTGCTCGACGGCGCCGAGCGCGAACGCGCCGGCCGCTTCCGCCACGAGCCGACCCGGCATGCTTTTGTGCAGGTGCGCTGCGCTTTGCGCGTGTTGCTCGGGGGATATTTGCGCCAAGCGCCGACGGCCATCCGATTCGTGCTGGGTGACAAGGGCAAGCCGCGCTTGGCCGGCACGGCGCCCGACCAGGGCCTGGTGTTCAATGTATCCCATTCCGGCGCTTACGGGCTCATCGCCATCGCTTGCGACACCAGCCTGGGCGTGGACGTGGAGCGCAGCCGGGCGATGGTGCACATGGACGGCATGGCGGAGCGTTGCTTCGCGCCCGGCGAGCTGCATTGGTGGCTGGACTTGCCGGAGGCGCTGCGTGGGCCTGCGTTTTTTGCGTTTTGGTGTTGTAAAGAGGCGTTCGTGAAGGCCACGGGCGAGGGCATCAGCCTGGGGCTGGAGGCTTGCGCCGTGGATCTGTCTGTCAAGCCGCCCCGCCTGTTGTCGATTCCGCCGCGCTGCGGGCCGGTCGATGCTTGGCGGCTGGCCGAAATCGACGTGGGTGAGGGCCATAGCGCGGCACTCTGCTATCGCGGAGCGGAGCGCCAGTTGCGCGTCGCCGACGCGGCGGGATTTGTGACCGCTGCGTTAAATCTTCCCGGCAAGGTTTGAAAGTCATTGAAAAGCTTGACCTGTTTCTGTATGCTAGGAACACTGCGTATGAAGATCGCTGCAGTTGCGTCAAAGCTTGATGTTCCTGCCAAAACGCCCTCAATACACAGTATGGAAAGCCGTCGTTGCGACGAAATGACGGACTGTTACCGGCTCGAATGAGCGTTTTTTTCAGTTAGTGAGATTTTGTAGTATGTCACAAGAGCAAAAAGGAACCGTCAAGTGGTTCAATGAAACGAAAGGATACGGCTTCATTCAACGCAAAGAAGGCAGCGATCTGTTTGTCCATTTTCGGTCCATCGTCGGCAGCGGCTTCAAAACCCTCAAGGAAGGCCAGGCGGTAACCTTTATCGAAGTTCAAGGCCAGAAAGGTCCGCAGGCGGACAACGTCACCGTCCTCCAGTAAGGCCCTTCCCAGTGCTTACGGAAAGCAGGCCCCCCAACGGCCTGCTTTTTTATTTTCTCCGCAAAGACAGACGTCCTAAGCGGAATCCGGGCCCACCCTGTACCGACACCTCTATCTTCGAGTCGGCAATCGGGCCCTCCGATTTTTTTCCCGATTCGAGTCCCCCATCCTGATGCAAGCAACCGAAACCACTTTTTCCTTCTCCGACCTGGCGCTTTCCGCCCCCCTGCTCCAAGCCATCCGCGAAATCGGCTACGAAACTCCTTCGCCGATTCAAGCCGCCAGCATCCCCCACCTCCTCGCCGGCCACGACCTGCTCGGCCAGGCGCAAACCGGAACCGGCAAGACGGCAGCCTTCGCCCTGCCGATCTTGAACAACATCGACACCTCCCGACGCGAGCCGCAAGCCCTGGTGCTGACGCCGACCCGCGAGCTGGCCCTGCAAGTGGCCGAGGCGTTCCAGGGCTATGCCCGCCATCTGCCCGACTTCCACATCCTGCCGATTTACGGCGGCCAGGGCATGGACACGCAGTTGCGCCAACTGCGCCGCGGCGTCCATGTCATCGTCGGCACCCCGGGCCGGGTCATGGATCATATGCGCCGGGGCACTTTGAACCTGGACGGCTTGAAAACCCTGGTGCTGGACGAGGCCGACGAAATGCTGAAGATGGGCTTCATCGACGATGTCGAATGGATCCTGGAGCAGTCGCCGCCGGAGCGCCAGATCGCGCTGTTCTCCGCGACCATGCCGGATGTCATCCGCAAAGTCGCCAAGCGCCATCTGCGCGAGCCCAAGGAAGCCAAGATCGAGGCGAAGACCGCCACTGTCGAGGCGATTGCGCAGCGCTACTGGCCGGTCACCGGCACCAACAAGCTGGACGCGCTGACCCGCATTCTCGAAGTCGAAGACTTCGACGCGATGTTGATTTTCGTGCGCACGAAGATCGCCACCGAGGAGCTGGCCGAAAAACTAGAGGCGCGCGGCTATTCGGCGGCGGCGCTGAACGGTGACATGAGCCAGATTCTGCGCGAAAAGACCGTGGATCGCTTAAAGAAAAAATCTTTGGACATCGTCGTCGCCACCGACGTGGCGGCGCGCGGGCTGGATGTGGAACGCATCAGCCATGTGGTCAACTACGACATTCCCTACGACACCGAAGCCTACATCCACCGCATCGGCCGCACCGGCCGCGCCGGGCGCACCGGCCACGCGATCTTGTTCGTGGCACCGCGTGAGCGGCGCATGTTGGCCGCGATTGAGAAGGCCACCCGCCACCGCATCCGCGAAATGCGCCTGCCGACCCGCGAGGACATCGCCGAGCGCCGCGTGGAGCAATTCAAAGAGATGCTGATCGGCGTGCTGGAAGCGCAGGAATTGAGCTTCTACCGCGAATTTGTGGACAAGCTTGCCAAAGACCAGGAACTGGACTTGCTGGACATCGCCTCGGCGCTGACCTTCCTGGCGCAGAAAGAGCGGCCGTTGATCCCGGCGGAACGCAGCGAGCGCGAGCATTTCGACGACGGCCGCGACGCCCGCAAGCGCGTCGAGCGCAGCGACCGGCCGGCTTTTGGCGGCGAAAAGCGCGAACGCCCGTTCCGTGAGCGCGAGCCGCGTGAGTTTCGTGAACCGCGTGAGTTTCGCGAGCCTAGGGAACCCCGCGAGCAGCGTGAATATGACGACTCGGGCACGCTGTACCGCATCGAAGTGGGCCGCGCCGACGGCGTCGCGCCTAAGGACATCGTCGGCGCCATCGCCAACGAGGCCGGCATCCCCGGCAAGTCCATCGGCCACATCAAGCTGTACGACGACTTCAGCACCGTGAGCCTGCCCGCCGACCTGCCACCGCACACCATCAAGCGGATGGAGCGCATTTTCATCATGGGCAAGCCGATCAACATCGCACTGTGGACTGGCGAAGCCCCGGCCGGCAGCTTCCCGAGGAAGCGGACTTATCCGCCGAAGAAGGGCGAATAAAACCCGTTTTAAACCGACAATCCATCGTTCCCACGCTCCGCGTGGGAATGCCGCCTTGGCCGCTCCGCGGCCCGGGACGCGGGTATGCGACGCGGAGCGTCGCGGGAGGCGTTCCCACGCAGAGCGCTCATCGTTATACACAAGTCGATGCGGGACTTGTTGAAATGGAACCCCGAAGGGGTTCAAGCGATTAGCCGGGGGTCGAGCGCGGCGACACCTCCGGATAATGCGGAAAAAATGCCACGACCCCGAAAGGGGTCGTAGAAATCCATGCTTATTAGTAGCCCGCATTGCTGCGACCCTTCCAGGGTCGAAAGCTTGTTTTCGCCGCTATCCGGGGGTATCGCTGCGCTCAACCTCCGGCTAATCGCTGACAACCCTCCGGGTTGCAAAACACCGGCATCTGCGCACTTGTGTATAACGATGAGCGCAGAGCGTGGGAACGATATAAAAGTGCTGGATCGGCACCCCGATTTGCTGAACGAAGTCAGGATGCCGTAATGAGAAATGGCGCAAATAAAAAACTGCGTCGGTATACGGGTGGGTAGGCGTCTTTTTGCCTGCCCCATACGCATCAACTTAGCGGCCGTCAATCAGTAAAATCAATTGGATGCCGCTAAACTAAGGGTTCTTGTTTAACCGGTCCTTGACGAGGTGAACGTGGACACCCTTTCCAATGTTGCGGAGGCG
>Ga0265327_10003697_pt1 | contig 14282 bp, 9 predicted proteins | sample 41621metaG_FD_202089 | JGI IMG/M metagenome (GOLD analysis project Ga0265327, IMG submission 202089) | Rhizosphere microbial communities from Carex aquatilis grown in University of Washington, Seatle, WA, United States - 4-16-21 metaG | ecosystem: Host-associated > Plants > Roots > Rhizosphere >... | reverse complement strand
ATTTTGACTTTGAATCGGATGTGGAAGTGCATCTGCATGCGGTCGTCCGAATGGCGATCCGGACCGAGTACAAATCAGGAAGCCTGCTGCCCGATCTGATGCTCGACCCCGTTATCCGCAGCATTCGTCTGACCCTGGTCGATGTCAACACGCATCGGATCGGTCGTGTCGGCGGCGATATTGCCGAGGAACTGGGCGATACGTCCCGCAAACTGTTCGAAGACCTGATCCATTCCCAGGAAGGCCGCGTCCTGAAGAAGGCGAATGAAGCGATTCAGAAGAAGCGGGATTCCTTGAGAATCCCTTCGTCAAAGCTCTGGTAACGAAACGCGAGGGCTGAGTCCCCACATCCCGCAAAGCAGTACCGCCAGCGCGAGTGCAACTCATCCCGCCTTCCGTTGTCAGCTTTTGAAGAAGTCGCGCATTGCCTCTCCCTGAAAATGGACGCCCCCGGTTTATCACCGAGGCTGTTCGGCTTCAATCCCAATCGTCCGATTGGAGGCATGAGCCCTGGTCTCCACCCGTCGTCCTGAGCACAGGGCGTTCACCTGCGCACCAAGATCGGCGCGGGTCTCCCGACACCGCCGTAACGCCCGACCGTAGGTCTCCTCTTCATTCTTTCGAAAATGCCACGATGGACGTCACGCATGTTGACGCCAACAACATTGACCGCTAATGTTGACAATCGCAACATTTCCCTTTCCGTCGAAAGACGACCTCTTCAAGGAGTCTCTCATGCGCTGGATTCTCATGGCGTTGGTGACGTTGGGCGGCAGCATTCCGCTGGTGGCTGCCGAACCGCCCCTGGTCGAGAAGTACCTTCATTCCGGTCAACTGGCCCGCGGCGAACAGGTCCTGGAATCCGCTCTCGCGGCATCACCAGGAGACGATCAGGTTCGATTTGGACTCGCCGTCCTGCAACTGGTGCGAGGAATCGAACGGCTGGGTCAGGGCCTGTATGAGTATGGCGTAATGGAAAACAACAACATTCCGCTGTTGCGGATCCCGGTACCCAAGAATCCGGATCCGACGGTGATTACCCATGCCGGTTTCCGCCGGATGGTGGACGGATTTCGATCGGACCTGGCAACGGTCGAAGCCACGCTGGCGGAGATCAAAGATCGCGAAGTCAGCCTTCCTCTCAGGCTGGCCGATGTCCGGCTCGACTTCATTGGTGAGGGAACATCGAATCAGCGACTGTTCGATATCCTCAAGTCGCTGATGGGTCCCGATTTTCGACTCTCCCCGGACAATTCCGATTTCCTGGTTCGATTCGATCGGGGTGACGTTGCCTGGCTGCGTGCCTATTGCCATCTCCTGATGGCATTCGCCGACCTCCAGATGGCTGGGGATTCCGATGACAATTTCTACCGGTGGACTGGCCAGGTCTTTGCCCGCCCGAAGCGAGTCGTCGAGAATCGCTGGTCGAGTCCGGGATTCAAGATCAAGGAGCCTGCCCGTCTGGGACATTTTCGCCGGCACATCCTGATGGTCTGTGAATTGAATCGAGAAACCTGGGCATTTATTCGTGCCGAAACGGATAACGATCATGAATGGCTTCCCAACCCCAGGCAGACTGGTGTTCTGCGAATGCCGGTGACGGACGAAATGATCGATGCGTGGCTGGCGATGGTGACCGAAGTCGAATCGCTGTTCATGGGCAAGAAGTGCTTCCCCGTGTTTGTCTGCCAATTCATCAGCCCCTCGACAAAAAAACCATTGAATTTGCAGAAGTTTCTCGACAACCCTCCCGAGGATCTCGATTGGGACCGCATACAGCGCGAGGGAGTTCGCGAGCAGTATCTCGACACAGCTCATCCAGATGTCGATGTCATGGCCTTCCTGCGTTTCTCCCGAGCCTTCCAAAACTCGCTCGCCGTTGGATATGCCGTCTGGTTCAACTGACGCGGAACTCCAATTCCCGGTTTCCGTCGCGAAAATTCGATGAGCGGCAGTGGGGACTCAGATCCACTGCCGCATTCTTTCACTTGCGAAAATCGCGCACGTGCGGAAACGTCGGCCTGGATCACGGGACGACGCCGCAACCGTCCCTTCTGGCACCCGACTCCAGCTCGTTCAATCGCCGGAACGACTGCAACTGATTACGATATTCGGGTGGCCACATTTCCAGAGATGCGTTGGGTCTCAACCCTGCTCGCGGAAATGGACGGCATCTGAACAGATTCCGAGACGTTTCCCCAGGGAAAGGTTCGATGATGACTTTGCAGCACGTGTTGATTGACGGGCAATGGACTGTCTCCGCGGGGACGTCGACATTTCAGGCGGTCAATCCGCGAACAACCGAACCGTTGCCGGGCCGCTATCCGATCAGCCCCTGGGCCGAAGTGGTCCGAGCCATCGAAGCGGCGTCGCGAGCGGCTGCAATTGTCCGTGACTGGAGCGGCGACCGGTTTGCCGCATTCCTCGAGAAATTCGCGGACCGGATCGATGCCCGCGCGGCGGAACTGATCGAGATCGCCCACCTGGAAACCGCTCTTCCCGTTCAGCCTCGACTGAAGGATGCGGAACTGCCAAGAACTTCGAACCAGTTGCGTCAGGCCGCACAAGCCGCCCGCGATGCCTCTTGGACAACTCCCACGATCGATACCGCCCCGAATATCCGCTCGATGTTGCGACCGATCGGTCCCGTCGTTGTATTTGGCCCAAACAACTTTCCGTTTGCCTTCAACAGCGCTGCGGGGGGCGATTTCGCCGCCGCCGTCGCGGCCGGCAATCCCGTCATCGCCAAGGGACATTCCTCGCATCCCGGCACCACCAGGCTGCTCGCCGAGGAAGCTCAATTGGCGGCAGTCGAAACGGGAATGCCCGCCGGCTTCATTCAGTTGATCTATCGCACCAGCCATGAAGACGGTAAGAGACTGGTGGCGCATCCGGCGATTGGCGCGTCGGGATACACGGGTTCGCGCTCCGCAGGAACTCAGTTGAAGGAAGCGGCGGATCGCGTTGGTAAGCCGATTTACCTGGAGCTTTCCAGCATCAATCCGATCTATCTGCTTCCCGGCGCCATGCGTGAACGGACGGCGGCCCTGGCGGAACAGTTCGCCAGCAGTTGCCTGATGGGGGTGGGACAATTCTGCACGAATCCCGGATTGATCGTGATCCGCTCCGGCCCCGAAGCCGAAGAGTGGATTCGCCAGGTTGCCGAACGGTTTCAGGCAGCCCCCGTGGGAACACTCCTGGGAGCGGGCGTGCAGTCGCATCTGGAATCGGGCGTGCGCACTTTGACGACCAACGGAGCGACAATCGTGACCGGAGGAAGCAGCGGCGGCGGTGCAGGGTACTGCTGCCAGAATACGCTGCTACGGGTGAAGGGCTCGCAGTTCATCGCCGCCCCCGCTGCATTGCAGACGGAAATGTTTGGAAATGCCTCGTTGATCGTGGTCGTCGATTCAGACAGCGAATTCCTCTCTGTCACCAACGCTTTGGAAGGGAATCTGACAGGTTGCCTGTACACGGCGAACGACGGGTCTGACGATCCCCTTTACGATCAGATCGCCCCTGTTCTTCGACAGAAAGTGGGACGCCTTCTAAACGACAAGATGCCCACTGGTGTTGCCGTTGTCCCGGCCATGAACCATGGCGGTCCGTTTCCAGCGACCGGACATCCGGGATTTACCGCGGTGGGGATTCCCGCATCGCTCAAGCGATTTGCCATGCTGCAGTGTTACGATGGCGTTCGAGCTCATCGCCTGCCGGCAGCGCTGGCAGACAAGTCTCCCAGCCCCAGCCTGTGGCGGCTGATCGACGGCAAGTGGTTGCAGGGCGACGTTGCAAAGTAACCCGTTGCCAAATCCGAAACCGTGGATGGCCGGGAATAAAGGGGTTTGCCGAAGCGCCGTGGCTGACGTCGCTTCATTTGCCCCACCCCGATCCACGCTTTTTGTCCGGACAATGCCGTAGTCATTCAGAAACCGGGAATCGACGATGCAGGATTACGAAAAGCTCGGGGTGTTTTATCTCGGCAAGCGTTACGACCTGGACACGAAACGCCCCGTGGCCGACGATCTGGTGCTGTATGACGCCAAGGATCTGACGACGCACGCCATCTGCGTCGGCATGACGGGCAGCGGAAAAACCGGGTTGTGTCTGACACTGCTTGAAGAAGCCGCGATCGATGGAATCCCGGCGATCTGCATCGACCCCAAGGGGGACCTGGGAAATCTGCTGCTGGCCTTTCCGGAACTGAAGCCGAGCGATTTTGAACCGTGGATCGAACGGTCCGATGCCGCGCGAGCCGGGATGACGCCAACCGAGTATTCGGAAAAGATGGCCCGGGTCTGGAAAGAGGGACTGGCTGCCTGGGAACAGCGTCCCGAGCGAATTGCCAAGTATCGGGACTCTGTCGACATCTCCATCTACACGCCCGCCAGCAATGCTGGTCTGCCGCTGACGGTGCTTCGCTCGTTCGCACCCCCGGGCGAGGCAACTCTGAACAATTCCGAAGCGATGCGAGAACGGGTCACGGCCGCCGCATCTGGATTGCTCGCCCTGCTGGGACAGGAGACCGATTCTCTGCAAAGCCGCGAACACATCCTGCTCGCCACGATCCTGGACCAGTGCTGGCGCGAAGGCAAACAGGTCGACCTGGGAATGTTGATTCGCCTGATTCAGAAGCCCGGATTCGACAAGGTCGGATTCCTGGACCTGGAGAGCTTCTTTCCCTCCAAGGAGCGGTTTGCGCTGGCGATGACGCTGAACAACCTGATTGCCTCACCCGGCTTCCAGGGATGGATGGAAGGGGAGTCGCTCGATATCCAGCGACTTCTTTACACCTCCGAAGGGAAGCCGCGACTGACAATCATTTCCATTGCCCATCTGTCTGACAGCGAACGAATGTTCTTTGTCACCATCCTGCTGAACGAAATGATTGCCTGGATGCGAAACCAGTCCGGGACATCCAGTCTGCGAGCGCTCCTGTACATGGATGAAGTCTTCGGGTACTTCCCGCCGACCGCCAATCCTCCCTCCAAGACTCCGATGCTGACCTTGTTAAAGCAGGCGCGGGCCTTCGGACTGGGTGTGGTTCTGGCAACTCAGAACCCGGTCGATATCGACTACAAGGGTCTCTCGAACGCGGGGACCTGGTTCCTGGGCCGCCTGCAGACCGAGCGGGACAAGATGCGAGTGCTGGATGGACTGGAAGGAGCCTCTGCCGCCGCAGGATCCACATTCGATCGACCTCGCATGGAAAAGATCCTGGCGGGTCTTGGCAATCGTGTCTTCCTGATGAACAACGTTCACGAAGATGCCCCGGTCGTCTTTCAAAGTCGCTGGGCGCTGTCATTTTTACGTGGTCCGATCAGCCGCGATCAGATCTCGGTGCTGATGCGCGAAAAGAAGGGAGCACAACCCGCCGCCGCATCTCCACTGACGGCGACCATGGCCGGCGCCGGTGATAATGCGCATCCCGTCCTGCCGCCGGGGATTCGCGAAACATTCCTTGTCCGCCGAAACCCGTTGGGAAAATCCCGGCTCATCTATCGCCCCGGCCTGCTGGCAACCGCGCGGATCCGATTTGCCCAGGCCAGTTCCGGAACGGATCAAGTCCAGGACCTGGCCGTGTTTCTTTCTTCCGTCAGTGAAACTCAGGCGACGGTCTGGGATCAGGCCGAGATCCACACCAGCGACAACTTCGATGTGCAGACTGAAGCCGATGACGGCGCTGGCTTCGACGCGCTCTCAACGGACTTGAGTCGAGCGAAGACCTACACGGACCTGCAGTCGTCACTGCGAGATCACCTGTACCGAACTCAAAAGCTGCAACTCTGGAAGTCGGCCGAGTTGAAGCAGGTCTCCAATCCGGGAGAATCCGAGGGTGACTTCCGGGCGAGGATTACTCACGGACTGCGCGAGGGACGCGATCTGCAGGTCGAAAAACTTCGAGCCAAGTACGCGCCCAAATTGGCAGGCCTGCAGGAGCAGTTGCGAAAAGCCTATCAGCGCGTGGAAAAGCAGAAGTCGCAGGCCAGCCAGCAAACCTTCTCGGCCGTTATCGATTTCGGAACGTCGGTGCTGGGGGCCGTGTTCGGACGCAAGCTTGGTTCAGTCACCAACATCAGTAAGGCGGCCTCGACAGTCCGCAGCATCAACCGCGTTGCGGGAGAACGACAGGATGTCTCCCAGGCGGAAGAAACGGTCGAGGCCATTCAGCAGCGGATCGACGAACTGAACGCACAGTTTCAAAGCGAAGCGAATGCGATGATCGACGGAGCCACCCCGGAGAATATCAAGCTCGACGAGATCAGCATTTCACCGAAAAAGACGGACATTACGATCGTCCAGTTGTCGCTGTGCTGGTCACCTTGGATTGTTGACGCGAAAGGGAATGCCGAACAGGGGTGGTGAGGTCACGTGACATCACGCCGGATCAACCTGTCACTTCACGACAAATCGAACCGCATCTGACTGCCCTGATGCCGCGACAGCGCGAAGTTCGTGACTCCCCCGCGGCAGGACCAGGCGTGAGGCCTCTGTCGCGTCCAGGACCCGACCATTATGAAACCACGTGATCTGTTCGCGGCTTGCCGCACTGGGATGAATGACGGTTGAGCCGTTCCAGGCGAGAAATGCCGAGTTGTTTCGGGGGGAAAGAATAGTCAGGTTGCGGGCGGCTTCCACAGGCTGCGGCAGTGGATTGCGGACTGGCCACAACTCAAACGCCGGAGCGGCCGCCTGCCCCCGCAGTGACGGGGTCCCAAACAAACTCGCCAGGATCGGTTCCGCCGCATCACGTCCCACGAACTCAAGATGGGACGCGCCGTGAAAGAATCCCACCCAAACTCCGATTGCATAACGACCATTGTGCCCGACAGCCAGCGCATCCCGGCGTCCGGAACTGGTCCCTGTCTTCCAGGAAAACCACGGGCGATTCCCTTCCGGTCGAGATTCCCATCCCCTGGGGCAGCGATGCTCCGATGACAGGATCGCGGTGATCGCACGACAGGCATTCCCATCCAGAACACGCAGGGCCTCTGGAGTCGCCGATGGGGTCCCCTGCCCAGGGTCTCTCATCAATCGGGTCTCTTGATAGATTCCATCCCGAGCCAGCGTCGCGTACGCGTTGGTCAGATCCAACAGGCTGACCTCCAAGCCTCCAGTGGCAACGGCCAATCCGCCGCGGGATTCCGCATCGATTGGCAAACGGAGTCCGACAGAGGCGAGAACCCCGAGTGAACGCGGAAGGCCCAACCCCTCGGTCAAAGTGATGGCAGGAACATTTAACGACTGACGGAGCGCCTCCGACGCGGCAATCTGACCACGATGGGTGCGGTCGAAATTCTCAGGGACCCATCCCGCCCGCTCGATGGGAATGTCATCGAGCATTGAGTCGGGCGACAGTCGCTGCGCATCGAACGCGGCGGCATACAGGAATGGCTTCAAAGCGGAACCCGGGCTGCGGCGCGCGGTCGCTCCATTGACTTGTCCATCCCGATGGTCGTGTTCATCCGCGGAACCGACCAGCGCCAGAATCTCACCTCGCTCGACATCCAGGACGACCACCGCGGCGTCTGCAGCCTCTGGCAGCGTCGCCACATGGTCATGAACGATCGCTTCCACCTGGCGTTGCAGATCGAGATCGATCGTTGTCTGACCTCCGCGCGGTTGCATGGAAAGGGCCATCCACGCCGCATGCGTCGCCGCGGGGGGCTGAACCGCCCGCGATCGCACGGACAGAGGTTCGCGAAGTGCCTCTTCGTATTCGACGGGAGTGATCTGGTTCAGTTCACGCATCCGGCGCAGGACCGAATCGCGCCGACGCAGCGCGGCCTCAGGATGTCGATCCGGAGCATACCGATTGGGAGATTGCGGCAATCCGGCGATCAAGGCGGATTCGGCCAGCGAAAGCTCGGCCGCACTCTTGCCGAAATAGGCCTGGGCCGCAGCCTCCACCCCCCGCAGATTGCCACCGCAGGGAATCAGGTTCAAATACTCAAGCAGAATCTCGGACTTGCTTCTACGCTGCTCCAGTTGGACCGCCCGGAACGCCTCGACAAACTTGGATCGCCAGTGACGAGGCCTCTCGTCAAGCATCTTGCAGAGTTGCATCGTAATCGTGCTGGCGCCCGACACCGTTCGACGTGCCCAGACATTCTGGCCCACCGCGCGGAATACAGCACACAGATCCACTCCGCCGTGCGATTCAAATCGCTCGTCTTCGATGGCCACCACCGCCTGGGTCAACCAGGGGGAAATTTCCTGCAACGAGACCGGTCGACGTCGCTGACCATCGCGACCGATCTGCTCCATCATCAACTGGCCGGAACGGTCGGTGACGCGGATGCTGGATTCCAGCTGTGCGAACTTTTCCCAAGGGAAGGGGAAGAGAGAGTCGCAGATGGCGTAGATGAAAAGTGGGGCCAGCGCAACGACGAACAGGATCGCCGCGAGGATTCGGCGATGTCGGCGGCAACTCGCGAAAAGAGAAACGACGCCGCGATATACGCGGCTCGAAGCGAGCCAGCAGATCCGTCGACAACGATCCATCATTCGTCGATCAGAATTCAGAAGTACGACTGCCCCACCGTGAAATCAGAGGGGCATTCGAGCGACCGCTCTATCGTCAGCGGGCAGGCTGATCCGTTCAAGCTGCCCCGCTGTCAGATTCATTTCTTCGGGAAACCGTCACGCGAACAGACCTTTGCCCGTTACGGTTTCCCAGTCGATTATTGTGCGGCGGCCTTCTCGTGATCCAACCGCTTCTGCATGACCTCAGCCTGAGCGCGGAAATGTCGAGCGTGCCAGAGGAAGGTGTTCTGCTTCGGCTTGCTGCCGGCCAGACCAGCCAATCGCTCGTACTTCTTCGACAATTCCAGCTTAACCTGAATCTTCTTTTCAACAGACTTCGACATAATTCCAGCTCAAATTCGAACAGGCGGACCGCTTCCAGACCGCGGTAATCACCAGTTCCAGGACTTGGATTTCCCGAACCCACCATGGGCGGAAGTCCCGATTGTAACGAAACTCGGTGAGAGCAACATCCCAGTCGCTCGAATTCCAGCCTCCGAATTCTTCACAGCAGTGGAAATTGATGGGTGTGCCGAACTGGCCATTTGTCATGAAGTTATGGTGTCACTCCTTGGCCAATCTGTTTCACCCTGGGTGGAACGGAGTCTTTTCTCAGACTGGAATTCTTGTCAGATACTAAAAACCACAGATTCCGACAAGTCTGCCAAATTCTTCCCAAACGCATATGCTACTTGAGTTTCGCGATCGTCCTGAACGTCGCGGATGGATTTGTTCTGGAAACTCTGTCGGATGCGGAGACTTCTGCCGAGATCTGACGAGAGCGGGTATACTCCATCCGCCAGCACCGGAGAGTCGGCCGGTCGCAGTGTCACCAGTCGGACCGGAGGTTCGACGGATCGGGTCAGGTGGCGGTGTGAACACGATAGACACACCCCCCCTCGAACGAGGCAATTCCATGCGTCAGTCATCCACTCTACTGCTTTGCGGCGGAACTCTCGTCGCCGGACTGGTTCTGGGAGCAAGTTTCGGACTTCCCTCCCTTCATCAAGCGGTGCAAGCCCAACCCCTGGATGGCGCGACTGCCGAGAGGCTGTATCGCGAACTGGCCCAGGACGGAGTTGGACTGCAGGATGGAAGCCAGCATCTGGCAAAGATCGCTCTCGTCAGCACCCCCGCCGTCGTCCACATCCAGAGCGAGCGACGAGTTCCCGGACGCGGCAAAGAAGAAGAGACAGGGTCTGGTGTCATCATGACCAGTTCCAAGTCTCCGGGATTCTTCGTCGTCACGAATGCGCATGTTGTCGACAAGACTCCGCTCGAATCGATCTCCATTCAGCTTCATGATGGCCGACTGCTGCAGCCAGAACGCGTCTGGGCCGACCCTCAAACCGACGTCGCGGTCCTGCGGATTAATGCGTCCAATCTCTCCGCCGCCAAATGGGGCGACAGCCAGAAACTCGACATCGGTCACATGGTGCTCGCCATGGGCAGCCCGTTCGGACTGAGTCGATCCGTGACGTTTGGAATCATCAGTGCCAAGGGACGACGTCAGTTGAAACTGGGCCAGTCCGAAGTCCTCAACCAGGACTTCCTCCAGACCGACGCCGCGATCAATCCCGGCAACAGTGGCGGGCCACTGATCGACATGCAGGGCCGCGTCGTCGGCATCAACACGGCCATCGCATCCTCCAGCGGCGGCAACGAGGGAATCGGTTTCAGCATCCCCAGCCACCTCGTCCAGCGAGTCATGGAACAACTGCTCGAACACGGCGTCGTGACTCGGGCCTGGATTGGCGTGAAACTGGACGACAAGTTTGACGCGAAAGTCGCCGCCAAACTGCGTCTGGATCGCGTGCAGGGGACGCGTGTGAGCGAAGTCTTTCCGAATTCTCCCGCATCCCGCGCCGGGTTGCAGTACGACGACGTCGTGCTGACGTTTGACGGCGTTGATGTCCAGGATCACGATCATCTGATCAATCTTGTCAGTCTGTCGCCGATCGGACGCCGCATTCAGATGGTCGTCTGGCGCGGCGCCAAGAAAATGAATCTGTTCATTGTCCTGGCCGACCGCAGCGAACTTCCCGCCAACAGCGAAGCCCCGAAACTCGATTTCGGAATCCCCGTCCGCACCATGGGATTGACCGTCCATCCTCTCGATGAAGACCTGGCCGATCACCTGGGGCACAACCATGCCACACGCGGACTACTGATCCTGAGCGTCGATCGCAACGGTCCGCTCGGTCGGCGATTACAACCGTACGATGTCATCGAAGCCGTTGGCCGGACTCCCGTCTCGAGTATGGAAGAACTGAATCAGGCCCTCGAGAATCAATCTCATCGCGACTCGGTTGTCCTTCGCGTGCGACGAAGCGACGATTCCGAAACCGGGATGGAGGAACAGCTGATTGTCTGGAAGCGTTCCACGCAGGATGAATCGGCACGTTAAATTCTTTAGTCACGGGCACTGCCCTCATTGTTTCCGGGTCATCGCCATCGCCTGAAGCACGTTTTTTGATGGGACGGATTCCTATCCGTCGCCAGACAAGACGTGCCACAGTTCAATTTCCTCGCGGCTACAACTCATGCAACTTGATCGACTGCAGTTTCTGCTGAACCAGTTTCCCACTCGCAAAATCGCTGTCCTGGGCGATTTCTTTCTCGACAAATACCTGGAAATTGATCCCGCGCTGGCCGAGCCGAGTCTGGAAACCGGGCGAGTGGCCCATCAGGTGATCGGCGTCCGTCGCAGTCCAGGAGCAGCCGGGACCGTCGTCAATAATCTCGCGGCGCTCGGCGCCGGCCAGTTGCATGCCGTCGGGGCGGTCGGAGACGATGGCGAGGCCTATGACCTGTGCCAGGGTTTGGCGAAACTCGGCTGCTCGACCAATGGACTGCTCCGCTGCCCGGAATTGCTCACCCCCACCTATTTGAAGCCCTGTGATTACAACGTGGCTGGACTGGCCGGCGAGCACTCCCGCTACGACACCAAGAATCACGCGCCGACGCCCGATGCGATTGTGAAGCGGATCGTTGCGGAACTGGAACGAATCCTGCCCGAAGTCGACGCGCTGATCGTCATGGATCAGGTGGACCTTCCCGACTGCGGTGTCGTGACCGCGGCCGTTCGATCGGAGTTGTCTCGACTGGCGCAGCAGTTCTCCAAGGTCCTGTTCTGGGCCGACAGTCGCCGGTACATTCGCCTCTATCGAAATGTCACGATCAAGGCCAACCAGTTTGAAGCCGTGCACCGGCTCAACCCCGCTGTGGGCGAAGAAATCTCGCTGGACGAATTGCGTCAGGTGATTCCCACGCTGCGGGCCGAAATGGGAGCCCCGGTTTTTGTCACGTGTGCCGAACGCGGGATCCTGGTCAGTGACCCTGAGATCCAACTGGTTCCCACAGTCAAAGTGACCGGCCCGATTGATCCAACGGGTGCAGGCGACAGTGCCACCGCCGGAGCGGTGCTGGCTCTTTCCAGCGGCGCCACCCCAGCGGAAGCGGCGCTCGTGGCGAACCTGGTCGCCTCAATCACCGTTCAACAACTGGGGACGACCGGAACGGCCACTCCCGCTCAAGTCTGCGAGGCCCTGGCCGCGTGGACGCGACAGCAGACCGGTTGATCACCATGCCACTCATTCGCTCCGTCGGCGACCCGGTGACGCTCCGGTTGAATCGCGACTTGTCACGAACCATCAAACGAGGTCACCCGTGGGTTTACGCTGACGCCCTGCGCGACTTGCCGCGCGCCTCGGCCGGTTCCGCGGCGGTGTTGCTGGACAATCGCAAGGGCCAACCTGTGGCCCTGGGGTTTTACGACCCGGAATCCCCGCTGGCCTTCCGTGTCTGTGAGACCGACGGACAGAGAAAGCTCGATCAGCGCTGGGCCGAATCGCGGCTCAATGAAGCCAGGCGCCTGCGTCAATCGCTGTTCGACCAGACGACGACCGGCTATCGACTGCTCAATGGAGAAGGAGATTCGGTTCCCGGATTGGTGGTGGATGTCTATGGCGAGACGGCCGTCATCAAGCTGGATGGCGCTGGACCCACCGGGTTCTGGAATGCCCCCGAAGTGGCCGGATGGATTTCCGACACGCTCCAGATCGGCTGTGTCTACGAACGGCGAAAAGAACGAGGACGGGAAGGACGCAGCCTGATCGGAAATGAACCACAGGAACCGGTGCAATTTCTCGAACATGGGATGCACTTCACCGCCGATGTGGTCCGAGGTCAAAAGACCGGCTTCTTTCTGGATCAGCGTGACAACCGGAACCTGATTCGAAGCCTGTCGAAAGACCGAACCGTTCTGAATGTCTTCGGCTACACCGGCGGTTTCTCAGTGGCGGCCGGCCACGGCCAGGCGACGCACGTCACCACAGTCGATCTGGCCCAACCGGCGATTGAAGCGGCACGGCGCCATTGGCAACTCAACGAATTCGCCGACGATCGTCACGACGGAGTCGCGGCGGACGCCTTCGAGTATTTCGCGGAAGCAGCCAGCCAGCGCCGAAAGTGGGACATCGTGGTGGTCGATCCTCCTTCGTTTGCCCCCAATCAGGAATCCGTCCCCAAAGCCGTGGCGGCCTATCAATCGCTGATTGCGGCAGGAGCCCGAGTCACTGCGCGTGCCGGCCTGCTCGCCGCGGCCTCCTGTTCCAGCCACATTGATCTGTCGCAATTTCGCGATCTTTGTGAAGAAGGCATTTCCGAAGCCCGTCGACGTGGAACCATTCTCGCGGTCCATGGCCAGCCCCCTGACCACCCCAGCCCGCTGGCTCTGCCCGAGTTCCGGTACCTGAAGTTCATCCTGCTCCGAATCGATTGATCCGCAGATCCGATTCGGCCCGAATGCCCAATATTGGTAGTTTTTGTGTCTTTTGTAGGGTGCGTGGAGTCTTCGCAACGCACCACGGATGTTGCCCGAATCCCGGTCCCGGTGCGTTGTTCGGCGCGGGTCTCCTGACCCCGCCGGACCCGCAGACCGCAGGTCTCCTCCTGGTATTGATTCCTTATGATCCCAATTCCGATCATGCCCAACGATCAACTTTGTCATCGTAGGTCATCGTAGCGCCATGACAATCCGCTCTAAGACGCTCTGATGGAATTCATAATGCGTGGGCTGACTGAGAACCCCAGAACTCGACGAGGAGACCTGCGGTCTGGCGTTTCAGCGGGGTCAGGAGACCCGCGCCGAACAGAGCACCTTTGTCGCTTTTTGTCGTCTTTTGTAGGGTGCGTGGAGTCTTCGCAACGCACCACGGATGTTGCCCGAATCCCGGTCCCGGTGCGCTGTTCGGCGCGTGTCTCATGACCCCGCCGCAACCGCTGACCGCAGGTCTCCTCCTGGTATTGATTCCTTATGATCCCAATTCCGATCATGATCAAACGTCAAGCGGACGATACCGAACGCGAACGCGTTTCAGCGATGGAGCGGTTGGCTTTTCAGGGAGCTTGTAATATCAACGATGTCATCGCCGACGCTTCGGGATGGCGACGAAACGGCGCTGTTTGGCATCCCCCTGAAGTCGTGTCGTCGACTCTTTCAGTCCGACATGCAACTGGCCCACGATATCATCCTCGGGGTCCGCGTTGACGATGACGGGCAGGACCGCATTCTTAACGGGGAGAGTCGGAGATTGACTGACGGTCAGAATCCCGGATTTGAAGACAGCCACTTCGACGTGGTCCGACATCAACGCGATCGGAAATTTAGCCCCCTCACCGTTGCTGAACACCGTCGTCGTGGCCAACATTGCCGGTGACTTCAGATTCATGATCACACCCTCTGCCACTCTGGG
>Ga0265327_10003696_pt1 | contig 14286 bp, 10 predicted proteins | sample 41621metaG_FD_202089 | JGI IMG/M metagenome (GOLD analysis project Ga0265327, IMG submission 202089) | Rhizosphere microbial communities from Carex aquatilis grown in University of Washington, Seatle, WA, United States - 4-16-21 metaG | ecosystem: Host-associated > Plants > Roots > Rhizosphere... | reverse complement strand
AATGGCTGACGATATGAGCCTCAACCCCACCCGCGACGACTTCTCCGCCCTGCTCGACGAGTCCATGGGCGGCCGTGACTTCATGGAAGGTCAGGTCGTCAAGGGCATCGTGGTCGGCATCGAGAAGGACTTCGCGATCATCGACGTCGGTCTGAAGACCGAAGGCCGCGTCTCGGTGAAGGAATTCAACACCGGCGAAGACGGCAAGCCGCCGATCAAGGTGGGCGACACCGTCGAGGTGTTCCTCGAGCGCGTCGAGAACGCCATGGGCGAAGCGGTCATCAGCCGCGACAAGGCCCGCCGCGAGGAGGCCTGGACCCGCCTCGAGGGCGTCTATGAGAAGAACGAGCCGGTGATGGGCTCCATCGTCGGCCGCGTGAAGGGCGGCTTCACCGTCGACCTCGGCGGCGCCTCGGCCTTCCTGCCGGGCTCGCAAGTCGACATCCGCCCGGTGCGCGACGTCGGCCCGCTGATGGGCAAGGAACAGCCCTTCGCGATCCTCAAGATGGACCGCCCGCGCGGCAATATCGTCGTCTCGCGTCGCGCCATCCTGGAAGAAGCCCGCGCCGAACAGCGCACCGAGCTGGTCTCCCAGCTGCAGGAAGGCGAAATCCGCGAAGGCGTGGTCAAGAACATCACCGATTACGGGGCGTTCGTGGACCTGGGCGGCATCGACGGCCTGCTGCACGTCACCGACATGAGCTGGAAGCGCGTCAACCATCCGAGCCAGGTGCTGGCGGTGGGCGACACGGTGAAGGTCCAGATCGTCAAGATCAACCCGGACACCCAGCGTATCTCGCTCGGCATGAAGCAGCTGCAGTCCGACCCGTGGGACGGCGTGGAAGCCAAGTATCCGGTGGGCGCCAAGTTCACCGGCCGGATCACCAACATCACCGACTACGGCGCCTTCGTGGAGCTGGAAGCCGGGGTCGAGGGCCTGGTCCACGTCTCCGAAATGTCCTGGACCAAGAAGAACGTCCATCCCGGCAAGATCGTCTCCACCTCGCAGGAAGTGGACGTGGTGGTGCTGGACGTCGATCCGTCCAAGCGTCGTGTCTCCCTCGGCCTCAAGCAGGCCATGGACAATCCGTGGGACGCCTTCGTGGCCGCTCACCCGGTCGGTTCGACCGTGGAAGGCGAAGTCAAGAACGCCACGGAATTCGGCCTGTTCATCGGGCTGGAGAACGACATCGACGGCATGGTGCACCTGTCCGACCTGGACTGGGCCCTGTCCGGCGAAGAGGCGATCGCCAAGTATCACAAGGGCGAGATGGTCAAGGCCCGCGTGCTGGACGTGGACGTCGAGAAGGAGCGTATCTCCCTCGGCATCAAGCAACTGGCCGGCGATCCCATGGCCGGCGACGGCTTCCGCAAGGGCCAGACCGTCACCGTCACCGTGACCGAGATCACCACCGGTGGCATCGAGGTCCGGTTCGGCGAAGACGACGCGCCGATGAGCGCCTTCATCCGCAAGTCCGACCTCAGCCGCGACCGCGCCGACCAGCGCCCCGAGCGTTACGCCGTGGGTGACCGCGTCGACGCCCAGGTCACCAATGTCGATAAGGCCGCCCGTCGGGTGTCCGTCTCGATCAAGGCCCTGGAGATGCACGAGGAAAAGGAAGCCATCGAGCAGTTCGGCTCGTCGGACTCCGGCGCCTCGCTCGGCGACATCCTGGGCGCGGCTCTGCGCGAGAAGGCCCAGACCAAGGACTAAGCACCAGGCCCCCGCGCCGCTCCGGCGGCGCGGGAACCCGGAGACATATCGCGGCGGGCCGGGCGACCGGTCCGCCGTTTTCTTTTCCACCGGCGGCCCTATCGTGAGATGCAGGGGCGGGGCGTCGGAGAGATTGCGTGCGGAATTGGCGGATGTTCGCGGCGCTCGGCGCCGTTCAGCTGACCCTGGCCGCCCCGTCCTGGGCCGCCGACAAGCCGGTGTTCGGACCGCCGCCCGCCTGGGTCGAGGTCGCCCCGATCCCGGAGACGCCCACCGCCGACGGCGCCGCGGCGGTGCAGGTGGTGCTGGACGACAACCAGGCCCGCCTGGAGCCTGACGGGGACGCCTATTACACCCGCCGCGTGCTGAAGGTGCTCAAGCCAGAGGGGCTGGCCAGCTTCAAGTCCCAGACCTTCACCTGGAGTCCGGACAAGGATGACCTGGTCATCCACACCCTGCGCATCCTGCGGAACGGCCAGCCCATCGACCTTCTGAAGGACGGCAAGGACATGCCGGTCCTGCGCCGCGAGACCAATCTGGAGAAGGCCTCCCTGGACGGCCGCCTCACCGTCTCGCGCCAGATCGAGGGCCTTCAGACCGGCGACCTGATCGACGTCGCCTTCACCCGGATCCACCGGGACGCGGTGGTGGGCCGCTCCTATGACGCCGAGCGGTTTGCGGTCCCCGGGCTGGTGGGCCGCTACCGCGCCCGGGTGTCCTGGCCCAAGGCTACCCCCATGCGCTGGCGCGCCTCTCCGGGGCTCGATCCGCCGAAGGTCTCGGAGGTCGCGGGGCGCACGGAGCTCGACCTGGACATCGCCGGGATCAAGGCGCCCCAGCCGCCCTTGGGTGCGCCCCTGCGCTTCCATCATCTGGCGGAACTGGAGGTGTCCGGCTTCCAGACCTGGAATGAGGTCTCCAGCCGTATGGCGCCCCTCTACGCCAAGGCCGAAAGCCTTGCGCCGGATTCGGAACTGCGTTTCGAAGCCAGGGCGATCGCGACGAAGTTCAAGGACCCGGGGGAGCGCGCCTTCGCGGCCCTGGAGCTGGTGGAGAGCCGGACCCGCTATTTCTTCCTCGGCATGAACGACGGCGGCTATGTGCCGGCCCAGGCGGACGAGACCTGGGCCCGCAAGTTCGGCGACTGCAAGGGCAAGACCGTGTTGCTCCTGGCCCTGCTGAAGGAGCTGGGGATACCGGCCGAGCCGGCCCTGGTCTCCACCGGCGCGGGAGACGGCCTGGATGTGCGGGCGCCCAGCGCTGCGGCCTTCAACCATGTGCTGGTCCGCGCGACCATCGCCGGCAAGACCTACTGGCTGGACGGCACCCGCACCGGCGACGTCACCGGCCTGGCCGCCCTGCAGCCGCCGCCCTGGGTCTGGGCCCTGCCGGTCCGTCCCGGCGGCGCGGCCCTCGAGCCCATCGTCCAGACGCCCCTCGCCCGTCCGATGATCGAGACCCTGCTGCGCCTCGACGCCTCCACCGGGCTGGACAAGCCGGCCGCGGCGCAGATCGAGATAAAGTTCACCAGCGATGCGGCCAACAGCTTCCGGCAGAGCTTCGCGCGGCTGCCGCGGGAAGATGCCCAGCGGTCCCTGCGCCAGAGCTTCCAGAAGAACTACAACTGGATCGAGATCCAGGCGGCGGACTGGATCGACGATCCGGCTTCGGGCTCGATCCGCGTGGTGATCACCGGCACGGCGGACATGCCGTGGCGCAAGAATCCTGATCTGGGGGTGCGCGAGTATAAGCTGCCCACGCCGGGGCAGGGGGAGACCTATCCCCGCCGCGAGCCGGGTCCCGACCGCGACGCGCCCTATGCCGTGGCGTTTCCCAACTTCGTCCGCACAGTGACCGAGGTGGTGCTGCCGGAGGCGGGCAAGGGCTTCACCCTGCGCGGGCCCAATGACAGCGACACCATCGGCGGGCTGGAGCTGAAGCGCACCGCGGTCCTGGAAGGCGGCGTGGCCCGGTTCGCCAGCGAGGTTCGATCCGTGGTCCGCGAGATTCCGGCGGCCGACGCCGAGGCCGCCAACAAGGCCCTGCGCCTGCGGGCCGAGGACGAGAGCCTGGTCCGGGCGCCCGCATGACGCCGCGACAGGTCAATTTTGCGGTCTTGCAGGGCGCGCTTCTAGGCGAAGTTGCAGGGCGCCGTTGCGTAAACCCTTTTCCCGCCTTGATCATCCAAGGGGACTCGACCATGTTCCGCCAGCCGAAAGACCGGAACCGGGCATGATCAAGTCGGAACTCATCGCGAAACTGGCCGAAGAGAATCCGCACCTCACCCAGCGCGACATAGAGCGCGTGGTGGGGGTGATCCTCGAACGCATGATCCAGGCCCTGGAAGACGGGGGCCGCGTGGAGCTGCGCGGATTTGGCGCCCTGTCGGTCCGCTCCCGCGACGCCCGGGCCGGCCGGAACCCCCGCACGGGGGAATCCGTGGAGGTGCGCGCCAAGCACGTGCCCTTCTTCAAGAGCGGCAAGGAGCTGCGCGAGCGGCTCAACGCCGACGAATAGATCCGCGATCGACGCCCGCCGATCCTGAAATGGCCCGGGAAGCTGGGCGGCGCTTGCCTCAACCGGATGATCGCTTGAATGTCTCTCCCTGAAGCAGTGAGGCGCCCAATGAGCATCTTCAGTGAATTCCGTGAGTTTATCGCCCGCGGCAATGTCATCGACCTGGCCGTCGGCGTGATCGTCGGCGCGGCGTTCAACGACATCGTCAAGAACCTGGTGGACCAGGTGGTGATGCCGCCCATCGGCCTGCTGCTGAGCGGGGTCGACTTCTCGCAGATGAAGCTGGTGCTGAAGGCGGCGGATCCGGCGAAGAAGGTTGCGGAAGTGGCGATCCAGTACGGCGTGTTCTTCAATTCGATGATCAAGTTCCTGATCGTCGCCTGGGTGGTGTTCCTGCTGGTGAAGGGGGTCAACGCCATCCGCCGCAAGGAAGCCGAGCATCCAGAGGCCACCCCCGGCCCGCCGCCGCCCCAGGAAGCCCTGCTCACCGAGATCCGCGACCTCCTGAAGGGGCAGGCGGGCAAGGCCTAAGCGCCTTTGATTCACCGCCGGCCTTGCGGGGAGGGGGGCGGACCCCCTAATCCGGGGCCATGACTGTGACGGCCAAGATCTGTGGGCTCACGACGCCCGAAACGGTGAAGGCCGCCGTGGACGGTCGCGCCAGCCATCTGGGCTTCATGTTCTTCGCCAAGAGCCCGCGGAATATAGATCCCGAGGCTGCCGCTCGCCTCGCCGCTCCGGCCCGCGCCCGCAATGTGAAGATCTGCGCCGTGACCGTCGATCCGGACGACACCCTGCTGGACCGGCTCATGTCGATCCTGAACCCTGACTTCATCCAGCTCCATGGGGGCGAGACCCCCGCCCGCGCCCTCGCGGTGGCCCAGCGCACCGGGGCCGGAGTGATCAAGGCCCTGCCCATCTCGGACTCGTCGGACCTTGCCGCCGCCGCGGCCTTCGAAACCGTGGTCGACCACCTGATGTTCGAAGGCCGGCCGCCCAAGGACGCCGACCGGCCCGGGGGAACGGGGTCGCGGTTCGACTGGACCCTCATGGCCGGACGCCGGTTCGCGCGGCCCTGGTTCCTGGCCGGCGGCCTCGATCCCTGGAACGTCGCCGAGGCGCTGCGGCTGTCGGCGGCGCCCATGGCGGACGTTTCCTCTGGCGTGGAGCGCGGACCGGGACTAAAGGACCCGGCCTTGATCACAGCGTTCCTTGACGCCGTCCGCCGCGCCTGAGCCCAAGTCCCTAGAGTCGCACCGCCAGAGCCCGCCCTCGAAGAGCCCGTCTCGTGAACGTCGTAGCCCCGCCCAACGATTATTCCGCCTATCCCGACCGCGCGGGCCGCTTCGGCGACTATGGCGGCCGCTATGTGCCCGAAACCCTGATGCCCCTGGTGCACGAGCTGGACGCCGCCTATGCGGCCGCCAAGGCCGATCCGGCGTTCCAGGCGGAGCTGGGCGGCTTCCTGAAGCACTATGTGGGCCGCCCGAGCCCGCTCTATTTCGCAGAGCGCCTGACGAAGCACTATGGCGGGGCGAAGATCTATCTGAAGCGCGAGGAGCTGAACCACACCGGCTCCCACAAGATCAACAACTGCATGGGCCAGATCCTGCTGGCCCGCCGCATGGGCAAGACCCGGATCATCGCCGAGACCGGCGCCGGCCAGCACGGCGTGGCCTCGGCCACGGTGTGCGCCCGCTTCGGCCTGCCCTGCGTGGTCTATATGGGCGCGGTGGACGTGGAGCGGCAGAAGCCCAACGTTTTCCGCATGAACCTGCTAGGCGCCCAGGTGGAGTCGGTAACCTCCGGCTCGGCGACCCTCAAGGACGCTATGAACGAGGCCCTGCGGGACTGGGTCACCAATGTTCACGACACCTATTACATGATCGGCACGGCCGCTGGCATGCACCCCTATCCGGAGATGGTGCGCGACTTCCAGTCGGTGATCGGCCAGGAGACCCGGGCCCAGGTGCTGGAGGCCGAGGGCCGCCTGCCGGACGCCGTGGTGGCCTGTGTGGGCGGCGGCTCCAACGCCATCGGCATCTTCCACCCCTTCCTCAATGACGAGTCGGTGCGGCTGTTCGGGGTCGAGGCCGCCGGCGAGGGCATGGAGACCGGTCGCCACGCCGCGGCGATCAATGGCGGCCGCCCGGGCGTCCTGCACGGCAACATGACCTATCTGCTGCAGGACGACGAAGGCCAGATCACCGAGGCCCATTCGATCTCCGCGGGCCTCGACTATCCCGGCATAGGGCCCGAGCATTCCTGGCTGCACGATGTGGGCCGGGCCAGCTATCTCACCGCCACCGACGCCGAGTCCCTGGAGGCCTTCACCCTCTGCGCCCAGCTGGAGGGCATCCTGCCCGCCATCGAATCCGCCCACGCCCTCGCCCGCCTGGGCGACGTGGTGAAGGAGGTGGGCAAGGACGGGGTCGTGGTGCTCAACCTCTCCGGCCGTGGCGACAAGGATGTCGCCACCGTCGCGGCGCATCTGGGGCGCACCATTTGACCAAATCCCGTATCGACGCCCGCTTCGCCGCGTTGAAGGCCGAGGGCCGCGCGGCCTTTGTCGCCTATGTGATGGCCGGCGATCCCGACTACGCCACGGCGCTGGAGATCCTCAAGGGCCTGCCCGCCGCCGGCGCCGACCTCATCGAGGTGGGCTTCCCGTTCTCCGATCCCATGGCTGAGGGCCCGCCCATCCAGCGCGCCGCTCAGCGGGCGCTGGCCAAGGGCATGACCCTCACCCGCACCCTCGAACTGATCGCCGAGTTCCGGAAGACCGACACGGTCACCCCGGTGATTCTGATGGGCTACGCCAACCCGCTGATCAGCTGGGGCTTCGCCGCCTTCGCGAGGGACGCCGCCCGGGCCGGCGCCGACGGCCTGATCGTAGTGGACATCCCGCCCGAGGAAGCCGATCCCCTGGCCGACGCCCTGGACGCCGAGCAGCTGTCCCTGATCCGGCTCGCCACCCCCACCACGGATGACAAGCGCCTGCCGGTGGTGATCCGGCGCACCTCGGGATTCGTCTATTATGTCTCCGTCGCCGGGGTCACCGGGGTGAAGGCCGCCGACGCGGCGGAAGTGGCGCCCCACGTCGCCCGGGTCCGCGCCGCGTCCGGCCTGCCGGTCTGTGTCGGCTTCGGAATCCGCACCCCGGAAAACGCCGCCGCGGTGGCGAAAGTGGCCGATGGGGTGGTGGTGGGCTCCGCGCTTGTGGATGAAGTGGCCCAAGCGGTGGAAATGAACGAAAGCGTGACCCAACGGGTGCTTTCCAAAGTCGATTCCTTGGCTAAGGCTGTGCGCTCCGCGCGAGTCGAAAGCCTCACGGTGTAAGTGCCCATGGCGATGGCTGAACAGCGAAACGACAAACCCGGCAAGCCGGCTGGCGCCGGCGGCCCGCGCGAACGGGGCGGATGGCTGGCGAAGATCGCGCCGGGCGTGCGCAACCTCGTCGCCAAGCGCGAGACCCCTGAAAATCTCTGGGTCAAATGCCCCGACACCGGGGAGATGATCTATCGCCCGGACCTGGAGGCGGCCCTGTGGGTCACCCCGTCCGGCAGCCATATGCGGATCGGCGCGGCCCAGCGCCTGCGCTACACCTTTGACGACGGGCAGTATGAGCGCCTGGCCTCGCCGGTGGTGGTGGACGACCCGCTGAAGTTCCCCGACGACAAGCCCTATATCGAGCGCCTGAAGGCGGCCCGCAAGGCCACTGGCGAGCAGGACGCCATGGTCATTGGGGTCGGCAAGATCCAGGGCCAGGACGTGGTGGCCGTGGCCCAGGACTTCTTCTTCATGGGCGGGTCGCTGGGCATGGGGGCCGGGGAGGCCTTCATCAAGGCGGCCCAGGAAGCCGTGAAGCGCCAGATCCCCTTCGTGATCTTCACCGCCTCTGGCGGCGCGCGGATGCAGGAGGGGACGCTGTCCCTGATGCAGATGGCCCGCACCACCCTGGCGGTGAATGAGGTCAAGGCCGCGGGCCTGCCCTATGTGGTGGTGCTCACCGACCCCACCACCGGCGGCATCACCGCCTCCTACGCCATGCTGGGGGACGTCCAGCTGGCCGAGCCCAACGCGATGATCGCCTTCTCTGGCCGTCGGGTGATCGAGCAGACCATCCGCGAGGTGCTGCCCGCCGGCTTCCAGCGCGCCGAGTTCCTGGTGGAGCGCGGCATGGTGGACCGGGTCGTGAGCCGCGCCGACCTGCCCGCCGTCCTGGGCTCGATCCTCAAGACCCTGATGATGGGGCGCGCGCGTTCAAAAGCGGCATGAGTACGATAGGTGCTCCCCTTCTGGGGGAGCTGTCGGCGCAGCCGACTGAGGGGGCTCGCAGGGTTGTGGGCCTCAGCCTCCTCCGGCGCTTCGCGCCACCTCCCCCAGGGGGGGAGGACCTAAACCATGTATGATCCCATCCGCGCCTCGGACGCGGTCATCCAGCGGCTGCGCGCCCTGCATCCGACCCTGATCGACCTCACCACCGGGCGGGTCGAGCGGCTGCTGGCGGCCCTGGGCCATCCCGAACGACGCCTGCCGCCGGTGATCCATGTGGCCGGCACCAATGGCAAGGGCTCCACTGTCGCCTATCTGCGGGCCATCGGCGAGGCGGCGGGCCTGCGGGTGCACGCCATCACCTCGCCGCACCTGGTGCGGTTCGCCGAGCGCATCCGCCTGGCCGGGACCCTGATCACCGATCCGCAGCTCGAAGACCTGATCGGCCGGGTGGAGACCGCCAATGGCGGCGAGCCCATCAGCTTCTTCGAGATCACCACGGTGCTGGCCCTGCAGGCCTTCGCCGAGACCCCCGCCGATCTGTGCATCGTCGAGGTGGGCCTGGGGGGCCGGTTCGACGCCACCAACATCTTCGCCGCCCCGGCGGTGAGCGTGATCACCCCGGTGGACTACGACCACCTGGAGATGCTGGGCCCGGAGCTTTCCAAGATCGCCTGGGAGAAGGCCGGGATCATCAAGCAAGGCCGCCCGGTGGTGGTGGCCCGCCAGATGGAGGAGGCCTTCGAAGTCATCGAACGGGAGGCCGAAGAGCTCAAGGCCCCGATGCTGGTGATGGGCCGGGACATGGACGCCTGGGAGGAGGCCGGCCGCCTCGTGGTGCAGATGCCCGACCGTCTGCTGGACCTGCCGGCGCCCGGCCTGTTCGGTCCCCACCAGTTCGAGAATGCGGCGCTGGCCGTGGCCGCCATGCTGAGCTGGGGCGATCCGCGCATCGACGAGGCGGCCCTGGCCAAGGGCGTCGCCTCGGCCGTGTGGCCCGCGCGGTTCCAGCGGCTCACCACCGGCCCCATGGGGGAGATGGCGCAGGCCCGGGGCGCTGACCTGTGGCTGGACGGGGCGCACAACCCGCATGGCGGCCGGGCGCTGGCCACCGCCTGCGAACGGCTGACCGCCAACGGGCCGCGGCCCCTGACCCTGATCGTCGGCCAGTTCGCCCGCAAGGATTCGGTGGGCTTCTTCGAACCGCTCAAGCGCCTGGGCGCCCGGGTGATCGCCACCACCTTCGACTCGCCCCTGGCGCTGGGCGCGGACGACCTGGCCGCCGCCGCCGCCCAGGCGGGGCTCACAGCCGAGATCGCGCCCAATGTGGAGGAAGCCCTGCGCCTGGCCCTGTTCGTCGAGGGCCATGCGCCGCATGTGGTGATCTGCGGTGGCCTGCACTTCGCCGGCGAGGTCCTGGCCATGAGCCCGGAAACCTGGCCGACCTAGGTCCCGTCCCTCGCCAGGCCAACAGAGGGAGCCACGAAAAACACGAACACCCTGCGGCGAAGCCGCGGTGTCTTCGAGACACGGCCGACCGACAATCCGCGGGCCCTTGGTGTCCTTCGTGTCCTTGGTGGTTCAATCTCGCGACGCGCAGCCAGCGCGAATCCTCGACGGCCTTGCTCGGCCCAGCGGCTTAATATGACCACCAAGGACACGAAGGACACCAAGGGGCTGTGGAGGTCGCGACCGCCGCGCCCGGGCCATGATTGCGGCTTCGCCGCAGGGCGTTCGTGCTTTTCGTGTCTTTCGTGGTTCGAATCTAAGGGGCGACGCCGTGGCGCCGCCCCTCGGGGATCAGATCCCGGATTCGTTCAGCCATTCGACGATCTTGGCCTTGGGCATGGCGCCGACCTTCATCGAGGCCATCTGGCCGTCCTTGAACAGCATCATGGTGGGAATGCCGCGCACGCCATAGCGGGAGGGCGTTGTGGGGCTCTCCTCGATGTTCAGCTTGGCCACCGTGACCTGGGCGCCCAGTTCGTTGGCGATCTGCTCCAGGGCCGGGGCGATCTGCTTGCAGGGTCCGCACCACTCCGCCCAGAAGTCCACCAGGACCGGCTTGCCGGACTGCAGGACGTCCTTGTCGAAGGACTCGTCGGTGACCGCGACGGTGCTCATGAAAAGCTCCTTTATGCGCCTGGCTCGCAACGCGCGGCCGGCCATGTTCGATCCGCCATATGGGCGGGGTTGGGAAAGGTATCAACCGTTACCGCGCAGGTCGGCAAGGGTCTGGTCGATGAGTAATTCTGGGATCGGCATCAGCTTGGGCCCGTCGGTCCAGACAATGGCGGCCTCGATGGCGTGGTCCGGGAAGATCTCCGACAGCACCGCGGCATAGAGCGCCATCTGCCGCAGATAGGCCGGATCGGCGTCCTCCACCCGGTCGGGGGAGGGACGATTGGTCTTGAAGTCCGCCACCAGCACCCGGCCCGGCAGCACCACCAGCCGGTCGAGCCGGCCGGAGATCGCCAGGCCCGGGGGCAGCCTGGCCGCCGTCCCCGCCACCGCCACCTCGGCCCGGCTGCCGGCGCCGAACACCTCGGCGAACCTCGCGTCCTCCAGGACGCCGCGGGCGGCGCTGGTCATCTCGGCGCGCTGGTCCTCTGTGAGGTCCGGTTCGCGGCCCAGCAGTCGCGCCGCCGCCGCCGCGCGATCGTCGGTCGGCAGGTCCGGCAGGATCTGCAGCAGCCGGTGGATCAGGTCGCCGCGCCGGAACCGCCCGAGGCCGGCGGCGGCGGCCAGCGGCGACGCCGCCGCTGAGATCGCCCCCTCCCCCAGGTCGGAGGGGGAGGCGTAGCGGGCATAGGCCTCGGCCGGCGCCGGGGCGGTGGTCCAGCCGGGGGCGGCCAGGGGCGCCGCGGCGGGCGCCGCGTCCCGTGCGCAGGTCTGCGGGTCGGGGCCGTAGCGCTGGAAGGTCAGGTCGCCGATCTGGGCCTGTCGCACCGTGGGGGCGATTCCCTCATGGGCGAAGGCCGCCTTCAGCGCCCCCCACCAGCCGGCCAGATTGTCCTCATTGGTTCGCGCGGCCACCCGGCCGCACAGCACCAGCCGGTCCCGGGCCCGGGTCAGGGCCACATAGAGCAGGCGGAAAGCCTCCTCCTCGTCCTTCACCGCCCGCCGCTCCCGCGCCTCGGCCGAGGCCGGACAGTCGGAGGCCTTGGAGCTGGACCACAGGAAGCCGCCCTGCGCCGTCGCCAGCAGGGGGGAGCCCCGGGCGGTGCGGCTCAGCGTGGTCTCCGGCAGGAAGACGATGGGCGCCTCCAGCCCCTTGGAGCCGTGGGCGGTCATCACCCGCACCTCGTCGCGCCCGGCCTCCAGCTCGCGCTTCACGGTGATGTCCAGGCTTACCAGGGCCGCGGCCAGGCTCTCCAGGTCATGTACGCCGCGCCCCTCGGCGGCCAGCACCTGGGTCAGGAACTCGTCCAGGGCGTCCTCGGCCTCGGCGCCCAGACGGCGGAACAGCCGGGCGCGCAGGGTGCGCCCCTCGGCGTCGCGCACCGCCAGCAGGCGGGCATAGAACTCGAAAGGCCGCTGCCGGCCGGCCTCGGCCCGGGCCAGGGTCAGCAGATCGAAGGCGGCGCGCCAGTCGGCCTGTTCGCCCGCCCGGGCGCCCAGCCGGTCCCACAGGGTCTGCGCGCCCCGCCCGTGGGCCAGGGCGTAGAGACTGTCGTCGGTGAGGTCGCAGAACGGACTGCGCAGCAGGGCGGCCAGGGTCAGGTCATCCCCGGGGAACTGGGCGAAGCGGGCGAGCGCCAGCAGGTCGTCGAACAGGATGTGTTCGGACAGGGCCAGCCGGTCGGCGCCGGCCACCGGCACCCCGCGGCGCTTCAGGGCCCGCAGGATCTCCTCGAACAGCGCCTTGCGCCGGCGCACCAGGATCAGCACGTCCCCGGGGGTGGCGGCCCGCCAGGCGCGGCTGTCCTTGTCGAACACCGCGTCGCCCCGGGCGATCAGGGCCTGGATCTCGCCGGCGATCCGCTCCGCCAGGCGGCGGTTGGCGGACTGCTCGGTCACCTGGTCCAGGGGCGCGTCCCAGGCGTCGCGCTGTTCGCCGGGCTCCTCCCGGTCCAGGGGCCAGAGGTCGACGCAGCCCGCATGATCCTTGCGCATGGCCTCGTGACGGATCGCCTCCGGGGCCGCGTCGCCCGCGGCGCGGGGCAGGATGGCGGCCGAGAGCTCGGCCGGCGCGAAGGCGGCGTCCACGAAGCTGAGCACCTGCGGGGTCGAGCGCCAGGAGGCCAGCAGGTCCACCCGTTCGAATCGGAATCCCGCCCCCTGCGCCCGATCGCGGTGATGCTGGAATTCCTGGATCAGGATCTCCGGGGCGGCGCCCTGGAAGGAATAGATCGACTGCTTCTCGTCCCCCACCACGAACATGTTGCGGTCCAGGCTGTCGGGCCCGGCCGGCAGGCCCTCGCCGGCATAGAACTCTCCGGCCAGGGCGCGGATGATGGCCCACTGGTCCGGGGCGGTGTCCTGGGCTTCGTCCACCAGCATGTGGGCGATGCCGCCGTCCAGCTTGTAGAGCACCCAGGCCGCCTGGGGCCGTCTGGCGGTCAGGGCCCGGGTCTTCTCGATCAGATCGGCGAAGTCGAGGCCGCCGGCCGCCTGTTTCTCGAACCGGTAGGCGGTGAGATAGGCGTCGGCCAGGGTGAGCCCATAGGCGGTGTCCCAGGCCACATTGGCCGCCCGCACCCCGTCCCGCTCCTCGCCCAGCCGCGCCTGTTCGGAGATCAGGGCCAGGCGCAGGCCTTCCGCGGCGGCGAAGGCCTTGGTCTTGCCGACCCAGGTGCGCGCCGTGCCCTGGCCGTCATCGGTGAACAGCGCCCGCAGCGCCCCGTCGAGGCTTGGGGCGTCGGCCACGGCCCGCAGCTTCCCGGCATTGTCCTGGTCGGTCTTGGTCCCGAGGGCCAGCACATCGGCCGCCTCCCGCCAGAGCCGCCGGTTCAGCCCGGCCACGGCCTCGGCCTCCAGGGCCTCCACATCCACGGCCTCGGGGAAGCCGCACACCGCCCAGACGTCGGCGATGGCGCCCCCCAGGCCGCCGCAGCGGTCGAGATAGGCCGCCAGCCCGCCCCGGGCGCTCTCGAAACCGGCGAACATCGACTGGAAGCTCTGGAAGTCCAGCTGCACCGAGAAGCGGGCATAGGCCTCCGCCACCGGGCCATCGCCCGCAAGCGCGTAGCGCGCCACCCCCTTGCGGGCCGCGTCGGCCACGGCGGCGCTGGCGGCGTCGTCCATCACCGTGAAGCCGGGCGAGACCCCGGCCTCCAGGGGGAACCGGCGCAGCAGCTTCTCGCAGAAGGCGTGGATGGTCTGGATCTTCAGCCCGCCCGGGGTCTCCAGGGCGCGGGCGAACAGGGAGCGGGCTTCCGACAGCCGCCGGGGGTCATAGGTCTCCGCCTCGCCCCCCTCCAGCTTGGCGAGCTCCCCCTTCAGGGTGGCGTCGTCGCACACCGACCACTGGCCCAGGAGGCCGAACAGTCTGCGCTGCATCTCCGCCGCCGCCGCCTTGGTGTAGGTGACGCACAGGATGGTGTCGGGCTCGGCGCCCGCCAGCAGCAGGCGCGCCACCCGGTCGATCAGGGTCTTGGTCTTTCCCGAGCCGGCATTGGCGGTGACGAAGGCCGACAGGCGCGGGTCGGCGGCGATCCGCTGCGGATCGGTCTCGATCGGAGCGTCAATCATGGAGTGACCCCGGTCGCATCGTCCACCAACCGGTCATCCCGGCGAATGCCGGGACCCAGATCAGATGGCTGGGCGGCGGCGGAAAT
>Ga0265327_10003695_pt1 | contig 14296 bp, 13 predicted proteins | sample 41621metaG_FD_202089 | JGI IMG/M metagenome (GOLD analysis project Ga0265327, IMG submission 202089) | Rhizosphere microbial communities from Carex aquatilis grown in University of Washington, Seatle, WA, United States - 4-16-21 metaG | ecosystem: Host-associated > Plants > Roots > Rhizosphere... | reverse complement strand
ATCCGCGGCTTCGTCTCGGGCGTGGTGGCCGAACTGCAGGATGCCCCAGCCCCCCACGTTCATGGCAGCCCCTGCCCCACCTGCGGCAAGCCCATGCGGATCATCCCCAGCACGCGGCGCGGCGAGTTCTTCCACCGCTGCTCACCCTGCAACGTAATGGCACCGATCCCGAAATCCAGCTGAAGGCATTCAGAAGCCCGATTTCTCAGAGCGGTATACCTCGACCTCCGCACGCAGTTGGGCCGTGTAGGACGGGTAGCAATCCGGGCAAACCCCATGGCTGAAGTCCGTACCGGAACGCTCGTGGATGTACTGGTCAAGGTTCTCCCAGGCCCCCGTGTCCTTCTTGATTTTCTTGCAGAACATGCAGAGGGGCAGCAACCCCTGAAGGGTTTGGATCTCCCGGGCCTGGGCCTCGGCCAGAGCCGCCTGCGCTTCCACGCGGGCGGTCACATCCGTGCAACTGCCGATGTAGCCTGCGAAGGCGCCATCGGACCCGAACATGGGCACGCCCCGATCAAAGATCCACCGCCACGCCCCATCGTGACGCCGAAGGCGGTACTCCATCTCGAACGTCTGTCTCAGACCGAAATGGTGCAGATACGTGTCCAGGCAGGCTTGGAAGTCATCTGAATGGACGCCCTCGGCCCAGCCGTTGCCGTATTCCTGGGCCATGGTGCGACCTGTAAACTCCAGCCATCGCTGGTTGAAGTAATCACAGAGGCCATCCGTCCCCGCCCGCCAGATCATGATCGGCGCCTGTTCCACCAGGGCGGCATATTCATCGGGCGTGAGACGGGGCTGACCTTCAATCATGGGCGCTCCCTTGGGAATAACCGGTGGACTAGGAACTCCTCGGTTGAAGATCTCAGGCCCTGAAGTCTGGATCGATTTCCAGAAACGGAGCGGATTCCATGGCGCCAACGATCCGCACCATGCCTTACCCGCGCTGGCGTTCACGCGTGGCGCAGCGCCTTCATGTGTTTCACGTAATCCAGATCCGAGTCGGTGATGTGGTGATCAAACCACCCGGCCAGAAAGGCCACGAACTCTGGCGTGACGCATTCACCCTTCGCTCGCTTGTACTGCAGGGTCCGCACCTTCAAGATGAGTTCGTTGTGTTGCTCCGAGCGCAGGCTCCGAGCCGGGTATCCGATCTCTTTCATCAGGGTTTCCTCAGCCTGGAAATGCTTGATGGTGCGCTGGGCCATGCAGGCCAGCCCCTCATCCAGGGCCGTTCCACTGGGCTCGGCGTGAATGACTTCGCCTAGGCGGTTCAGGCAGTCGAACAGCACCCGATGCTGGGCATCGATCACCTCGATTCCAGTCTCAAAGCGCTCGCTCCAGCGCGTGAGGGGCATGAGGACTCCGAATCAGTAGGCCGCAAGAAGGTTAAGATTTTACAGATTACCATGCGGTCCAATAACCATGAATCACCAACGGAACGCATCGGTGGGTTCGCGCATCTTAAAGGCAGAACCACCTCAGCCATCCAACCCACGCCGGAGGCCCCATGCCACCCGGAAATACGCGCTCAAAACCGCCCGTTAAGGTCATCGAGAAGGTGACCGCCGAAGCCTGCGTGGCCATTGCGATGAAGGTCCAGCAGTCCCGCCAACGCTCGGGAGATGAAACGGGATCCGAAGCCGCCCGTCTCGTTGCCCGCCTCATCGAAGCAGAACTCCTCCAGACATCACACGCCAGCTGAACCTGGGGATTCGGGAGACCGTCAGCGCGTCCCATCGCTGGGAATGGCCGAAGCCAGGTAGGGCTTGGGCCGCTGGCCCCCTTCCAGGAAGATTCCCGGAACCTTCTTCGCTGCCCGCTCAGCCTCGGCCCGGGACGCGTAATCCCCGAGGAACAGCTGATAGGACGTCTTGCCGCCCCGCAGCTTGATGGGCGCAATAAAGAGATCCGCGTCTCCGGACGGGAAGGCGCCCACCGCGTTCTTCAGGGTGGATGGGAGGTCGGCAATCTCCAGACGAAGGGTCCAGTGGCCGGCGGGAATGGCGCGGATCCGCTGGCGTCCGAGTTCAAGGGCGCGAGCCAAGTCCCCATTCTGAATCGCCTGGAGCCGATCCCCGACGGGCGCCACGGAAGAGGCAGTCTTGGGTTCTTTGGCGACGACCACGACGGGTGGTTTGGGCGCCAGCACCGGGGGTGGGGGCGGCGGAGGTGGCAGAGCAATCGCGGGTTCTGGCGCAGGGGGCGGCGTCGCCAACTTCACCTCAGGGGTCGGCTCTGGAGAAGGCGGAGGCACGGCCACCACGGGTGGTGGGGGAGGCGGAGGAACCTCCGTGGCGGGCTTCACCTGGGGAGCCACCTCGGGGGCCGAAGGGAGCGTCACTGGCACGGGCGCCTTCTCCACCGGCATCGGCCGCTCGACCTGGGGGGATGCGGCCACCCGCCCGCCACCCCAGGTGAAGCCGACCACGGCCGAGGTCAGGAGGTCCTTCCGATCCTTGCTGGTGAAGGTGACGAGGTAGCGGCCTTCAACGCCCCACAGGAGGCCCACGCCGGGGCGGTGGAAGAAACCCAGGGAAGCATGGAGGGCATTGGCCATAGCTGTTTCCGGTCCCAGGGGCGCGTAGGCGTCCTTGACCACGGTAACCCGCCCCAGGCCCAGGCCCAGATAGGGCCAGAACCGGCCCAGGCTGTCGCCCGTCAGCCCGGACAGAAACGTCGCTGAGACCTCCTTGTGGTCGACTTTCAGGGTTGGGGAAAGGTCACTTTTGGGGTGGGCACTCAGGCCCTCGAAGCTCCACCCGTACTGCTGGTGATCAAATACCATGCCCAGCTGCGCCCCGACAAAGCTGGCAGTGCTGGCATGGTCCTGTGGGTCGAAGGCAAGCGATCCCGCCCGCGCGCCCACCCAGCCGAATCCCGGGCCCCCCTCCTGTGCAGCAAGGCTCATGGCAAGGGCCGTCCCATAAACCAGGGGTCCAATGCGCATGCCATCCTCCAAAGTGTGAAAAGGAATTCAGTCTGGATCCGCCAGCGGTCCACGGGGTCGAACAGGAGTTGATCAGTCTTATTTACCATCGGTCTGGTCAAACCGGGCTTCAAATCCTGGGCCAGGCAGCTTTGGCTCCTGGTTCCGGTTCCGCCAGCAACAGCCGATTTTTCGGGGTGATGTCGCCCGGAATCAGCTGCGTGAAGACTCGGTACCCCTGGACCCGCAGGCGCGCCACTCGGGTGGCATCCATGGCCAGCGGGCCATCCAGCCAGCCTTCGAGGCCCCCCAGATCGCCCTGCTTCAGATCATGGCAACAGGGCAGCACCGCCACCCGTGCCCTTGCTGCCACGGCTTGATCGAGGATGTGGTCCGTCAGTCCGCCACAGGCGTGGGCGGATACCACCAGATCCCCTTCGCCCAGGGGCAGGTCGCGCAGGTCGGCCTCAAGGAATCGAACCCGGCCCTGGAGGCGCGGCCAGGCTGCACCGAGCGAAGCTGCCAGGGCCTCCGCACTTTTCGGCAGGCGCCGGTCCACCGCCACGGCTTCCAGCGAGGTGTCGTCCAGCACCAGGAGAATTTGTGCGAGCAGGCCATGGCCACAGGCCAGATCCACGATCCGTCCTCCCCGGAAGCGGCGCCGCACCCGGCGGGCCACCTCCCATGCTTCATAGAGCTCCTTGCGCGGGAGGCAACCCGCACGACAGACCGCCCGGGCGATGGCATCGAACAGGCCCTCCCCTGCGAATTGATGGAGGAGGCTTTCCGTCAGCCGATTGCGGGAAGCGCGGTCCATGCGACGAAGGTTCCTTTCAGAGGCAATGAGCTCACGAGGATGATCCCAGGTGATGCGAGCCACCGCACCCATGGATCATCCTCAAGGCCGGGTGGCAGTCCTCCCCTCGTGGCCATCCTGGCCTGCTCACGCCGAGGCACTTGAAGACACTCGCCACTTTTTGTCCAATCCCTGGCCCTACCCTTCCCTCATGCACCCATCCATAGACAATCCACACCACCAAAGCTCAGGTCCCGCTGTCCAGCAGACCGCAGCCTCACCCCAGTTCATCCACGGCGAGTCTCCAGCCCAGAACCCACCCCCTGTCCAACCTGCCACCCTGGCCGGTGCCGTCCCCCTGCCAGGTCTCGAGCCGTGGAACGGGTTTGGTCGTCCGGCCTGAACCAACAAGCAGGCCACCGAATGAAGGTGGCCTGAGTGATCGATGTTTGGAGCCAACTACAGGATTCGAACCTGCGACCTGCTGATTACGAATCAGCTGCTCTACCAGCTGAGCTAAGTTGGCGCTGGCCTCCCAGTTTGCCCTGGGAGGCCGCTGGAATCAACTACTGGCCGAAGCCGGAAGGCAACTTCATGCCCAGGTTCTTGAGGAGGAAGGCCCACTGGTCGGCCCTCTCCGCGATCTGCTTGGTGGTGGGCTTGCCGGCGCCGTGGCCTGCGTTGGTCTCGATGCGGGTAAGCACGGGCGCCGAGCCGGCCTGGGCGGCCTGGAGGGTGGCGATGAACTTGTGGCTGTGGGCGGGTACCACCCGGTCATCGTGGTCGCCGGTGGTGACTAGGGTCGGGGGGTATTTCACGCCGGACTTCAGGTTGTGGAGGGGGCTGTAGGTCATCAGGTATTTGAAGCCGGCCGCATCGTCCGAGCAGTCATAGTCGCTCTTCCACATCCAACCGATGGTGAACTTGTGGTACCGCAGCATGTCCATGACGCCCACCGCCGGCAGTGCGGCACCAAAGAGTTCCGGGCGCTGTGTCATGCAGGCGCCCACGAGCAGGCCGCCGTTGGATCCGCCATGAATGGCCAGCTTCGGGGTGCTGGTGTATTTCTCTCGTATGAGCCATTCCCCGGCAGCGATGAAGTCATCGAATACATTTTGTTTGTTGCGCAGCTTGCCAGCGTCGTACCACTCGCGGCCGTACTCGCTGCCGCCCCGGATGCAGGCCTCGGCGTAGACGCCGCCCATCTCCAACCACGCCACGGTGGCCGGGCTGAAGCGGGGTGAGGCCGCGATGTTGAAGCCGCCATAGGCGTACAGCAGGGTCGGGTTCTGGCCGTCGAGCTTCAGGCCCTTTCGATAGGCCAGGAACATGGGGACCTTGGTGCCATCCTTGCTGGTGTAGAAGACTTCCTTCACCTCGAAGGCGGCAGGATCGAAGCTCACCTTGGGCTGGCGGAATACCTCGCTCTTGGCCGTCGTGAAGTCGTAGCGGTAGAGGGTGGTGGGCAGGTTGTAGCTCGTGAAGCCGAAGAAGGCCTCGGTGTCTTCGCGCCGGCCGGCGAATCCGGCCAAGGAGCCCACGCCGGGCAGCGTGATCTCACGCTCAAGCTGACCCTTCAGGTCGTAGAGACGCACCTTGTTCAGCGCATCGATGCGCCAGGTGGCGGCGAAGCGGTTGGCCACCAGACTCACCCCCGCCAGCACATCACGACCTGGAGCCTCGGGAATGAGGACCTTCCAATCCTTGGGCTCGGGCTGGCTCCGCACAATGGAGACCAGCCGACTCCGGGCCGCACCCTGGTCGGTGAAGACGTAGAACGTGTCGCCATCGTTACCCACCACGCGGTAGGCGGCGTCGAACTTGTCGAGCCAGGGTTCGACCTTCGCATCAGACTTGGCGAGGTCCTTGAGGAAGATGCGGCTGCGACGGTCCGTGCCCTGATTCTGATAGATCACGAGCCACTTGCCGTCATCGGTGACGTGGGCGTTGAAACCCCAGTCTGGCTGATCGGGACGCTCATAGATGACGGCGTCCTTCTCGACTGGGGTGCCCAGGCGGTGGAAGAACAGCTGCTGGTTCTTGAAGACGCCGGTGAGAGCGCTGCGGTCCTTGGGCAGCGGGTAGCGGACATAGTAAAAGCCGCTGCCGTCCTTGGCCCAGCCCGTCACAGCGTTGCGGCCCATGGGCAACTCGTCGGGCAGATCCTCGCTGGTGGCCACGTTCCGGACCTTCCAAACGTTCAGGTCCGCTCCGCCCTTGGATAGTGAATAGGCCATGTAGCGGCCATCCTCCGTAAACACCGTGCCGCCCAGCGAGACCGTGCCCTCCTTGCTGAGGCCGTTGGGGTCCAACAGCACCCTGCCCTTGTCTTTCAGGTCCGTGGTCACGAAGAGCACGGCCTGATTCTGGAGACCGGAGTTGTAGCTGTAGATGTAGTTCTTCCCGTGCTTGTTCGGGGCACCGAACTTCTCGTAGTCCCACAACCGGGTGAGGCGCGCCTCGATGGCCTTCCGCTCGGGGATGCCCGTGAGGTAGGTCTGCGTCACCTGGTTCTGGGCCTCCACCCAGGCGGCGGTCTCCGCGGAGCGATCGTCCTCCAGCCAGCGGTAGGGGTCGGCCACCTTGATGCCGTGGTAGTCCTCCACCACATCCGCCTTGCGCGTGGCGGGATAGGTCAGCGGGGCCTGTGCGACCAGCGCGGTGGCCGCAAGGACCAGCAGGCCGGTTCGGGCAAGGGAAAGCAACATGGAGGAGCCTCCTGGGATACGGGAATGGTCGATCATACCTCGCAAGACAAGGCTGGACCATGCCGCCCTGCGACTTAGCCTGACACCCCGTGCCAAGCCCCCACGGGCGCGCATCTTCGCATTTTCGGATGGCCAAGCCTAGCCGTGCAAGGGAGGGCGCTTGGTGGTAGGGTGCCTGCAACCCTGGAGGTTTGATTTGGTCCCACCATCCAGCAAGAAGGTCTTCGTCCTTGATACGAACGTCCTCCTGCATGACCCGAATTCCATCCTCCATTTCCAGGAACACGATGTGGTGCTGCCCATCGTGGTGATCGAAGAGGTGGATCACTTCAAGAAGGATCAGACCGAAGTGGGACGGAACGCCCGGACGGTATCCCGCCTGCTGGACAAGCTGCGGGCCACCGGCAGCCTCAGCCGGGGCGTGCCCCTGGGCGGCGGCGGCACCCTCAAGGTGGATGTGGCGGCCCACAACCTGGACATCGGCATCCTCTCCGCGGACAAGCACAAGGCCGACAACCAGATCTTGGCGTGTGCGCGGGAGCTGCTGCATACCTGCAAGGATCGGGTTGTCCTGGTCACGAAGGACACGAACCTCCGCATCAAGGCGGATGCCATCGGTGTCCAGGCCGAGGACTACACCACGGACCGCGTGGAGATGGATGAGCTTTACACGGGCCACAAATCCTGGGAGGTGGAGCCCGCCAAGGTGGACCAACTCTACGACGGCGGCCTGCAGCCGGACCCGGAGCTGGGCCTCTGCCCCAACCAGTACCTCACCCTTGTGGATCAGACCAATCCCAGCCACACGGCCCTGGCGCGCTTCATGGCGGCCGAAGGCCTGCTGCGGCCCCTGCGGCGCATGGAGTCCTATCCCTGGGGCATCAAGCCCCGCAACCGCGAGCAGCAGTTCGCCCTGGAGCTGCTGCTGGATCCCAGCGTCCAGGTGGTGACGCTGCTGGGCAAGGCAGGCACCGGCAAGACCCTGCTGGCCATCGCCGCCGGCCTGCAGCAGGTGGTCGACGATGAGTCCTACGACAAGATCCTGGTGAGCCGCCCCGTGATGCCCATGGGCCGGGACCTGGGCTACCTGCCCGGCGACATCAGCGAGAAGCTGCGGCCCTACATGCAGCCCATCTACGACAACCTCGAGTTCATCGTGGGCGCCAACACTGAGGCCCGGAAGCGCACCACCATGACCGCGGGCCAGCTGGAAGAGGCGGGCTATCTCAGCGTCGAGCCCCTCACCTACATCCGCGGCCGCAGCATCCCCAAGCAGTACCTGGTGGTGGACGAGGCCCAGAACCTGACGCCCCATGAGGTCAAGACCATCCTCACCCGAGCGGGTGAGGGCACCAAGGTGATCTTCACGGGCGATCCGCATCAGATCGACAATCCCTACGTGGATGCCAGCACCAACGGCCTCAGCTTCTTGGCGGAGCACTTCAAGCACCTGGAGATCTCCGGCCATGTGACCCTTCAGAAGGGCGAGCGGAGCAAACTGGCCGAACTCGCGAGCAACCTGCTCTAGGAGCCTTCCATGTCCGACGCATCTTGGGATAACGGCGGCCACGGCGTGCCGGCCAAGCCGGGCATGCCCCTCTGGGGCAAGGTCCTGCTGGGTTGCGGCGTGGCTTTCCTGGTGGTGATGGTGACCTGCGTGGGTGGCGTGGCCTTCGTGGCCAACCGCTTCAAGAAAGACCCCAATGGGTTCACCAAGTCCTTCATGGGCTACGGCCTGGAGAAGATCCGGCCCGACTGGGAGGATTTCCGCGCCGTGGTTGAGCAGTTGCGGACCAGGGAGGGGTGCCAGGCCCTGTATGCCGCCAACCCCGAACTCGCCAAGACCTGGGCGACGGAAGCAGATTTCCTGGAAGCCGCCGCACCCTGGCACAAAGGCATCCTGCCCGCACCTGAGTTGTCCCCGGACCTGATGACGGACCAGGGGCTGCGGGTCAACTACGAGCTGGGCAAACGGGTCAGCATCGGCTGGAGCCCCAAGTCAGGGCGCGCGGTCTATGTCACCTTCGAGGGGGTACGCAAGCCCGGAGACACCCGTCCACGCCGCGTGCTGGAGCTGGAGGTCCGCTAGCCATCGCTGGAAGGAGCGCGCGGATCCGCATTGAGCCTGCGCGGTTTTTCCGCCAAGATGCAGTCATGACTGCAGCTTCTGGATCCGTATCTGATGCCCTGGCCCTGCTCACGAAGGGTACGGTGACGTGCCACAAGGTCGAACAGCTGGAGGCCAAACTCAAAGAAGGTCGTCCCTTGCGCATCAAGGCCGGTTTCGATCCCACGGCGCCGGACCTGCACCTCGGGCACGGCGTGCTCATCCGCAAGATGGCGCAGTTCCAGAAGCTGGGGCACGAAGTCACCTTTCTCATCGGCGACTTCACCGGTCTGATCGGCGATCCGACCGGCAAGAAGGCCACGCGCCCGCCCCTCACCCGCGAGGAGGTCCTGGCCAACGCCGATACCTACAAGGCCCAGGTCTTCAAGATCCTCGACCCCGAAAAGACCAAGGTCCGCTTCAACAGTGAGTGGCTGGGCAGCATGGTGGGTGAAGGCTGGATCCGCCTGGCCTCGCGCTTCACCGTGGCCCAGATGCTCGAGCGCAATGACTTCGCCAAGCGCATGGAGGCCCGCGAGCCCATCGCCCTCCACGAACTGCTCTATCCCCTGACCCAGGCCTACGATTCCGTGGCCCTGGAGGCTGACGTCGAGCTCGGCGGCAATGACCAGCTCTTCAACCTCATGCAGGGCCGCATCCTGCAGGAAGCCTCCGGTCAGAAGCCCCAGGTGGTGCTCACCGTGCCCCTGCTCCTGGGCCTCGATGGCATCGAGAAGATGTCCAAGAGCCTGGGCAACTACATCGGCTTCATGGAGGACCCGGATACCCAGTTCGGGAAGGCCATGAGCGTCAGCGACAGCCTCATGTGGGACTGGTATCTCCTCCTCACGGACAAGCTGCCCACCGAGATCGAAGCCCTGAAGCAGGGCCATCCCATGGTGGCCAAGAAGGCCCTGGCCCGGCAGATCGTGGCCGATTTCCACGGCGCTCAGGCGGGGCAGGATGCCGAGGAGCGCTGGGTGCGTCGGTTCTCCGAGCGCAGCCAGGACGAGGCTCCAGAGGTCCAGGTACCCGCCACAGAAGGTGAAATCATGCTCTCCCGCCTGCTGGTGGATCGGGGCCTGGCTGCCAGCCGCAAGGAGGCTGAGCGGTTGATCGGCCAGGGGGCCGTCAGCCTGGATGGCCTGAAGGCCTCAGATCCCGCCCTGAAGGTGTCGTTGCAGACCGGTCAGTCGGTGCTCGTGAAAGTCGGCAAATTGAAGCTCGAACGATGGGTGGTGACCTCATGAGCCTTCCGGCCCTCAAGGAACTGTTCGCCCGGCACCGGGCGCGTGCGACCGGCCTGTTCCGCCTCGGGCAGGAGCCCAGCCGCACCGTGTTCATGGAGGCCGGCGACATCGTCTTCGCCGCCAGCACCCATCCCCAGGACCGCCTGACCCACCTCCTGGTGGAGCGCGGCAAGATCACCCAGGCGCAGCTGGACTACGCCATGACCAGCCTCAACCCAGCCATGTCCATCGGCAAGAACCTCATCGAGATGGGCTTCATCACCCAGCGGGACCTGCTGGACGTGGCCCGGGCCCAGGTGGAGCGGGTGGTCTGGGCCTGCCTGGCCGCCACGGACCTCGCGCCTGTCTTCGACGAGAAGGAGCTGGACGCCACGACGGTCCGACTGCCCTTCGACACCGCCGCCATGCTGCTGTCCGGTGTCCTGAACCTGGCCGACCGCGAGCGCGTCCTTGAAGAACTGGGGCCCCTCAACCAGGTGGTGGTTCTGGAGGGTCGTCGGCACCAGGAACTGAACCTTCCCCCCGACCTCGCCAAGCTGCCTGGCCTGCTGGATGGCAGCCGGACCCTCATGGAGCTGAGCCGTGAATCCGGCATCGAGCCCTTCCGGCTCGGCGCCTTTGTCCTCTTCCTGCGGGAAATGGGCTGGGCTCGCCTCCATGAGCTGCCACCCCTGGACCGGCGGGCCCTGGAGTTGGCCCTCGAGCCCTCCGAGCCCACCATCACGCCGGCTCTGCCGGAGCCGGCCCCGGCTCCCCAGCCTTCCCTGTTCGCAGAGATCCACGCCAGCCAGCACCCCACCACCAACTTGGAGCACCTCTCCGAGGCGCTCGATCAGTTGGGCCCCGAGGATGAACTGGAAGATCCCTTCACAACCGCCCCAGTGGCGGCCGCACCAGTGGAACCCTCCCTGCCCATTCACCACGAGGCCGAAGGCAGCACTGAGGCCCCAGCGACACCTCCTCCGGCCAAGGTACCCAAGGCATCCTCCAAGCGCCCCCTGTTCCTGCTGGGAGTTCTGGCCCTACTCGCGGCGGTCTGGTTTGGCGTCAACCGCTGGCGGCATCGGAAGCTGGCACCCCTGCCACCCAAGGTTGGACTCCCGGTGGTCACCAAGCCTGCCACCCCTGCTCCGACTCCGGTGATCGCGCCTACCCCAGCCCCTCCAGCCGAGGAGGCGAAGCCGGAACCCAAGCCGGTCGCAGCCGAGGCTCCCAAGCCGCCCACTCCACCCGCTCCCAAGCCAGAGCCCAGGCCTGAACCCAAACAGGAGGCTCCTTCGGTGGCTTCCAAGGCGGAGCGCCTGCAGACCATCGTCCAGGGCGACTGGAAGCGGGCAGTGTCCCAAGGGACGGCCCAGCGGGCTGCCATCCAGGGTCGCTGGAGCCTCCGGCTGGAGATTGCCTGCCAGGGCGGAACCGTCCAGCACGCGGCCGAATTGTTGAAGGGTCAGGATCCCGACCTCTTCATCCTGCCGATGACCATGCGGGACGGACGCACCTGCTATCAGATCTTCTTCGGCTCCTACGGGTCCGAGGCCGCCGCCAAAGCCGCCGCGAAGAAGCTTCCCCCGCCCTTCCTCGCCGAGGGGAACCGACCCAAGCCTTTCCGGGCCGCTCAAATCCCGGATCGGCAATAAATCTAAACGCAACCATTCCTCAATATATCCGTATTAAATTAAGCTTCCCTTTACAAACGATCTAGGCTCGCCCATACTTTATATGTATACGAGCTGGTTCATTAAATAGAACCAACTGATCTTTGTGGAGTCCGATGCTGTCCCCCTTCCATCCAACCAATTGGAGTCAGGCTTGCGTGTCGTGGATCCATGAGATCCATGTCGCATTCGACCCTCCAACCCCGGTGGAACCTGGCAGGGGCGGCCTTCTCAGGCTCATGCGCTGGAGCACGCCCCGCGTGGCGACCCTGGTCATCCTGAGCTTCACCCTTCACTGCACACGTCCTCCCGCCTCTGTCTCAAGCGTGCGCAGCGGGTCCCGGAATGGGTCCGCCGGCATGGAGGCTCAGGCCTACGTCGAAGAGGGCGTGGCCAGCTGGTATGGCGGCAATGACGATGGTTTCGCCGGCCGGCCTACCGCCAGTGGGGAAATTTTCGATCCCGAGCAGTACACCTGCGCCCACCGAACGTTGCCCCTGGGCAGTTTTGTCGAAGTCGAGAACCTGGAAAACCACAAGCGAGCCGTCCTGCGCGTGAACGATCGTGGTCCCTTCGCCAAGGGAAGGATCCTCGATCTCTCCAAGCGAGGCGCTCAAGACCTGGGCCTCATCGGGCGTGGAACCTCACTGGTGCGTCTGCGTTCAGTGGACGCCATGGGCCTGCCCGTGGCCCTGGATCCGGCCGGAACCCATACGGATCCCTATGTGGTGCAGGTGGCATCGCTTTCCGATCCCAAGAACGTTGAAGCGCTTACGCACGAACTTGAAAACACCTTTGGCGTCGTAACCCTCCAGAACGCCATCGCCAGGAATGGCCAGACCGTCAAGCGTGTCCGGGTGGGCAGCTATTCGACCCGTCAGGACGCCGAGCAGGCTGCTGAGCAGATCGCCAAGCTCCTCAAGGACCGTGGCGTCGAGCCCTTCATCACCCGCCAGCGCTGATCGTATGAACCCCTTCCTCGTCATTCCAGCTGGGGGCCGGGGGTTGCGCATGGGGGGTGGACTTCCCAAGCAGTTCCGCGACTGGGACGGCCGACCCCTGTTGCAGGTGACCGTGGAGGCCTTCCTGGCCCCTGGCATGCCGCATTTGGCCGGCATCGCCCTGGCCGTGCCGGATTCGCACCTCGAGGAAGCACGCAGCTGGGCCTTCCCCGTGCCCTATACGGTGGTGTCGGGGGGCGACACCCGCCAGGAATCTGTGTGGTTGGCCCTCCAGACCCTGCCGCACCAACCCCTCGCGCCCATCATGATCCATGACGCCGTGCGCCCCTTCCCCCCTGCGGCTCCGCTCTGGGAGGCCCTGGAAGCCCTCAACCGCTATGACGGCGTGCTGCTGGGAGAGCCCTCCACCGATACCCTTAAACGGGTGGACGCCCAGGGCCGGGTGCTGCGCACCGAGCCCCGGGAGGAGTTCTTCCGAGCCCAAACCCCCCAGATCGCCCGGCTCGGCACTTGGCTTCGCGCCTTCCAATCGGCGGAGGAGACTGGGTTCACGGGAACCGATGACGTCGCCCTCCTGGAGCGATTGGGGTTGGCCGTGAAGCTCATCCCGAGCCCCAGCTCCAATCTGAAGCTGACGACCCCCGAGGACTGGGAGCGGTCGAGGCCTCATTGAGCACCCGAGTGACTGGTCCTCCACCACAGGGTGTGGTGGCCTGACCCACAAAGGCGCACTTCGAAAAATCCATCATGTATTGAATTAATACATCTTATTGTTTGGCACCAAAATGGCTTTAAGCGTTGCGAGGACGCTTCATGCCCCGCAACACCACGCCCCAGACCCTGAGCCGCGAGATCACCATCTCGGGTCATGGCCTGCACGGCAATCGCCCTTGTTCGGTGCGACTGGTGCCAGTGTCCAGCCCTTCCGGACTCGTCTTCATCCACACGCCCACCGGCACCGAGATCCCCGCCAAGGCGGATCTGGCTGGCGATCTGGTCCTGGCCACCACCCTGGTGAAGGATGGCGTGCGGCTCCAGACCATCGAGCACCTGCTGTCCGCCTTGTCTGGCCTGGAAGTGGAACACCTGCGCATCGAGGTGGACGCGGAAGAGCTCCCCATTCTGGATGGCAGCGCCGCCCCCTGGGTTGACGCCATCCTGCAAGCCGGCGTGAAGGGCCTTGAAGGCCGCCGTCGCTTCATGAAGATCACCCACCCGGTGGAAATCCGGAATGGCGACCGCTGGATCCGCGCCCTCCCCTTCGACGGCCTCCGCATCCGCTATGCCATCGACTTTCCCATCCCCGCCCTGGGCCGTCAGAGCCGCGAACTAAGCCTGACCCCCGAGAAGTACCGCCGGGAGCTGGGCGCTGCCCGCACCTTCTGCCTTGCACAGGAAATCGACTTGATGCGTGCCCGGGGACTCGCCCTTGGTGGCAGCCTCGACAACGCGGTGGTTTTTGGTGCCGACGGCCCCCTGAATGAATCCCTGCGTTACGAGGACGAAGCCGTCCGCCACAAGATGCTCGATCTGGTGGGCGACCTCGCCCTTCTGGGTGCGCCCCTGCTGGGTCTTGTGGAGGCTCACGCTGCCGGCCACGCCCTGCATGTAGGCTTGGCCCAGGCGATCCTTGCCAACCCCAGCTGCTGGGAATGGACGGAAGAAGCCGAGCCTGCGAACGTGCAGTTCTTCTTCCAGGCGCTGATGACGCAGCCGGCGTGACCCAAGGCCCGCGGGTATTTCATATTGCGGGGCGGCCTCTGAAGCTGCCAGTCTGTTGCCTTAACCCGAGAGGTGCATAGGTGTTACTTCATCTCCATCAGTGACCTGACGAACCGGGCGGAGGTGCCCGGGTGGGTGGCCGCCTTGGCCAGGACTGGTGAGCG
>Ga0265327_10003694_pt1 | contig 14300 bp, 18 predicted proteins | sample 41621metaG_FD_202089 | JGI IMG/M metagenome (GOLD analysis project Ga0265327, IMG submission 202089) | Rhizosphere microbial communities from Carex aquatilis grown in University of Washington, Seatle, WA, United States - 4-16-21 metaG | ecosystem: Host-associated > Plants > Roots > Rhizosphere... | reverse complement strand
CCGCCGCGCGAGGCCAGGTAGTCACCCGCCCGCGAACACCGGCCGGAAACCCGCCTCCGTCAGGATCCGCGCGACCTGCTCGCGCTTGTCGCCCTGCAGCTCGATCTGACCGTCCTTGACCGTGCCGCCGCAGCCGCACGCCGCGCGCATTTTCTTGGCCAGCTGCTCCTTCTCCGGAAGCCCGATGCCGACAAACCCGCGCACGACCGTCACGGTCTTCCCGCCGCGATTCCCCGTCTCGCGCACGATATCCACGCGGCCCCGATTCCGGCCACTCGGTTCCGCCGACGCCGTTTTCTGCAAGGTTTCCGACCGCTGGTTGCCGGGATTCACCGGCAGCCCCGCCCCGCTCAAGTTGCCAAACGGGTTCTGCCCGAGACCCTGGCCTCCATCCGTGGCTATCTTGTCGCCGGCCATATCAGGCCTTTGCCTTGCGGCCGCCGCAGGTTCCGGCGGGGATATTGGCCTCCCCGCCCAGGAACATCAGGGCCTTGGGATAGCTGCGATTCTGGAGGAAATGCTCGAGCTGCGGATGCAGCGTGCCGTCCGCGCGGCCCCGGGCCAGGTAGCCGTCCAGCCGCTCCATCTCGCCGGCGATCACCTTCCCATCCGAGCGCTTGATGCCCTCCAGCAGTGTTACGAGCGACGCCTTGATCTGGGGTTCCATGGTGGGTTTGAGACTGCGTTCGGAGTTACCCACCTTGGGGGCGATTGCAACCCCCGCGAGGGCGCGGCGCGCGCCAGCAAACGCTTGCGCCGCGCGCGCCGCCGTCCCACCGTTCCGGGCCATGACCACCTCCGTCGTCCTCCGCCAACGCTCGCTCTGGCGCGTCCTTCGCGCGCCCGGCCGGCTTGCGTGAGACCTCGGAACCGACTCCAACCGCTTCCCGCTCCCGCAACCGCGCCCCATCCGGCGCGGTTTTTTGTTGTCCGCGCCACCCGCCTCATGACCCGCTCCCCCGCCCAAGCCGCCGCGCACGCCCGCGGCCTTCGCCTGATGCTGCTGTCCACCGCCGGCTTCACCGCCAACGCGCTCCTCATCCGCGCGCTGGGCACGGTGCAGTCCGTGGACGCGTGGCTGCTGGTCTGCGTGCGCTTCGTGGTCGGGTTCGGGCTGATCCTCACGCTCTTCCGGGTCGGCCCCGAGGCGTTCCAGCCGCGGCACCTGTATCTTCACCGCCGCCTGATCGTGCGCGGGCTCGTCGGCGGGATCAGCACGTATGCCTACTACCTCTCGGTCGTGCGCATCGGCGCCGGCCGGGCCACGTTCATCAACAACACCTACGTCGCCATGGGCGCCGTGCTGGCCGTCGTGCTGCTGCACGAGCGGTTCCGCGCGCCGCTGGCGATCGGCGGCACGCTCGCGCTCGGCGGACTGGTGCTGCTCACCAACGTGCTGGGCACGGGCGCCGGCATCGGCCTCTACGACGTCGCGGCGATCGCCTCCGCCTGCGGCTCCGCGTTTGTGGTCGTGACCATCCGCCAGCTGCACGCCGAGGGGGAGCACACCGCGACCATCTTTGCCGCCCAGTGCACCTACGGCCTGCTGCTCTGCGCCGGTCCGGCCGTGGCGCACTGGTCCGCCCCGTCGCCGCTGGCGTGGGGGCTCATGGTCGTCGCCGCGCTCTCCGCCGGGGCGGGACAGATCCTGATGACCCGCGCGTTCCGCGACCTGCCGGTGGGCGAGGGCTCGCTGCTGCAGATGCTCGTGCCGCTCGGCATCGCGGTGGGCGGCGCCGTGTTCTTTCACGAGCACTTCCTGCCCCACGAGCTGCTCGGCGCCGGCCTGATCCTCGTCGGCAGCGCCCTGCCCGCCTGGAAAAGTTAGGTCGGGCCAGCCGCCGGAGTGAAAAATTTGCCGCCCGCCTCCGCGGGCCGGGCTCCCACCCTGGATCCCAGCCGGCCTACTTGGCCGCGCGCGCCGCGGCCTGGCGCTCCTGCCACTCGAAGCGGCGGGGCGTGGCCCGGGGGCGCTCGTACTTTGTGCCGACGATGATGTAGGCGCGACGGTAGTCGTCCGACTGGTTGCTCGTCGTGTAATGCAACGTCCGCTCGAGGTGGAACGTCGCGCCGCCGGCCGGCAGCTCGCAGGCCACGGCCGGGCCAAAATCGAACGTGCCCGGGACGACCTCCAGGCCCGGCGTCTTCGGGTTGTTGCCGATGGGCTGGTGTGGGACGACCTCGAGCCGGTGCGACCCCGGGACAAAATGCATGCAGCCGTTCAGCTTGGTCGCGGGCTGCAACGGCACCCACACGCTCAGGCCGGAGTACTCCTTCGCCGGGTTCCAGTACGCCTCGTCCTGGTGCCATGGCGTCGGGGCGGTGTTATGCGGCGGCTTGTTGATCGCGTGGTCGCCCACCATCCGGCAGTCGGCTCCAAGCAGCTGGTGCATCATGGCCTTCACGTTGGCCACCATCTGCGTGGCGAGCAGTTCCGGGGCGTACTTGCCCGGCTGGAGAATCTGCGCGATCTCCTCGCGGCGGCCCTTTTCCTTGGTGCCGCTGAGGTTGTAGAGGTCGCCCTCGGTCCGGGACCGGTCCTCGTTGAACAGCCGGTCGTAGATGGCGCGCACCCGCGGGATCTCCTCGCCGGGCATGACGCGGTCGATGGCGAGATAGCCGTTGGCGTGGAAGAACTCGATCTGCGCAGGGGTCAGGAGCTGCGTGGCGGGGATCGGCGCGGGCGCGCCATAATCCGGGACGGGCGGAGGGGTCGTCGCATTCATCGCTGGACACCATACGGCGGACGGCCGAGGGTGGCGTCCGACAATGTGGCGCAGTACAAAATCGAACATCCGCACCCTCGCCCGGGGCCCGCGCGTGGTCGAGCCCGTCATGCTGCCGGAGCAGCTCGCGCGGCGCCGGGAGTGCCCGGAGCCCGAGATCGGCGTGCCGGGCGTCGTCGAGCTGGGCCGGTACCGCTACGCGAGCGCCTACCAGGGGCTGCAGCCGCGGGCGCACCCGGACGGGTTGGAAATCTGCTTTCTCGCCCGCGGCCACCAGACCTACCGCGTGGACGGGCAGGTGTACCGGCTGCGCGGTGGCGACCAGTACCTGGTCTTTCCCGGCGAGCTCCATGACTCGGCGGACATGCCCGAGGAGAAGGGGGTGCTCTATTGGCTGTTCCTGCGCCTCAAGCCGGCCGGCGGCCCGCTGCTGTTTCTCGAGCCGGCGGCCGCCCGGGAGCTCCGGGCCGCGCTGCTCGCCCTGCCCTCGCGGCACTTCGCCGCCGCGCCGGGCACGCATCTCCTGCTCGACCAGATCATCGGCGCGGTCGAGCGGGCCCGGACGCCGCTCGACCGCCTCGGGCTCGCGGCCCTCGTGCTGCGCTTCCTGCTTGGGACGATCCAAGCGTCCCACCATAACCGCCGCGCGACTCCCTCGCCCCGCATCCAGCGCAGCCTGGCGCACATCGCGGCCCAGGCCGCCGAGCTGCCGAGTGTGCCGCAGCTCGCGCGGCTCGTGCGCCTGTCGCCCTCGCGCTTCAAGGCCCGCTTCCGCCAGGAAGTCGGGCTGCCGCCCCGGGAGCATGTGCTGCGGCACAAGCTCGGCGTGGCCCAGGCCCGGCTGCGCGAGCCCGGGACCTCCGTGACGGCCGTGGCCCACGAGCTGGGATTCTCCAGCTCGCAGTACTTCGCGACCGTCTTCCGGCGGTTCACCGGGCTGACCCCGACGCAGTACCGGGCGCGGGTCCGCGGCGACCCGGCGGCGCCGGTCCTGTCCTAGGATTTGTCCTGCTCGATCGCGATCACGCGGCCCTCGTGGAACACCACGCGGAAATGCTCGTGCTCGCGCCGCGCGGGATAGGCCAGGTAATAGGGGTAGAACGGCCCGCCGCCGCCGTAATAATAGCGATGATAGTAGCCGCGGTAGAGGAGCATGCCGTCGTCCCCCTCGTAGGTCACGTAGCTCCAGACCTCGCGCTCGCCGTTGCGGTCGGTGCGGATCTTCACGTGGTCCGGGTCGCCGATCGCGAGCTTCACCATCGACATGTCGAAGCCGATGGCGACCTTGCCCTCCTTGATCAGCTGCTGCTGCTCCGGGGTCAGGCGGGCGAAGGCCTCGGGGTTCTGGTTGATGCGGGTCTGGGGAGTCGAGCAGCCGGCGAGCAGGGCGAGTCCGCCCGCGAGTGCCAGGAGTCTAAGGAGGGTTTTCATGATGTAAGGAGGGACGTCCTACCAATGAGACGGGTTACCACGGGAGAGGGTTCCCGGCCATGCGGAAGAATCTTGCCCCGGCCGCCCGGCGGGGGATTCATCGGCACCCCGCATGACGACGCTGCTGCTCTGGGACATTGACGGCACCCTGACCCTGTCCGGGGGCGCCGGGATGCGCGCGCTGCAGCAGGCCCTGGCCCGGGAGTTCGGGATCGACCGCTCGCTGGCGGACATCGACTACGCCGGCCGCACGGACCGCTACATCGTCAGCCAGATCCTGCTCCGGATCGGCCTGCCGGACACCGGGGCCAACCACACCCGGCTGATCGAGGCCTACCTGCTCGAGCTGCCGCAGGCCTTGCACAACCCCGGCACGCGCGTCCTGCCCGGGGTGGCGGCGGCGCTGGCGATCCTCGCCGCACGCCCGGACTGCGCGATGGCCCTGCTGACGGGCAACATCGAGCGCGGCGCCCGCATCAAGCTCGGCCACCACGGCCTCTCGCACTACTTCAAGTTCGGCGCCTTCGCCGACGACAGCCCGTCGCGCAACGACCTCGGCCCGGTCGCGCTGCGCCGCGCCCAGGCCCACTGCGGCGTCGCGTTTGCGCCCGAGCGGGTGTTCGTGATCGGCGACACACCGCATGACATCGCCTGCGGCCGGGTCATCGGCGCCCGGACCATCGCCGTGGCCACGGGCCAGTACCCGATCGAACAGCTCCAGCCCCACGCGCCGACCGCGTTGCTGCCGGACCTCGCCGACACGGCCGGGTTCCTGCGCGTGCTGGGACTCGACGCCTGAGGCGCCGGCGCGCTACTTCCGCGCCTCGAGCGCCGACACCTTTCCGCCGTCAAAGATGACCCGCAGCGAACCGTCCCCCGCCCCCGGTGCGCCGGCCACCGTCACGCCGCCGCCAAACGCGGTCGAGCCATGCACCGCGCCGCCGCCCAGCCCGAGCGAGATGTACGGGCCGTGGGGCAGGTAGATCCACACCTCGGTCGTGCCCGCCGCCGTGGTGCGCGCGGTCACGCGGTCCGGCTCGCCCAGGGCGACCTGCACCATCTCCGGCGTGAAGCCCAGCGCCACCTGGCCGGCCTGGATCTGCGTGCGCACGGCGGCCGGCCAGGAGTCGAATGCCGCCTGATGTCCGGAAATCCGGGACGAAATCGTCGTGCAACCAGTCACTAACGCCACCCCGGCCAAGCCGAGGGCAAGAAGGAGAGTCTTCATAATTAATATCGGGATTTTGTTTGCTGGGGTCACGCTACACCCCGCAAATGGACAGCGCAATTTCCCCGCTGTTTCCCACGCCTAAATGAAGAAGATCTTTTCCATCGCCATCGGCTCGGACCACGCCGGCTTCGCCTACAAGGAAGCCATCAAGGGCATGCTCCTGAGCGAGGGCCACACCGTGCGCGACTTCGGCACGCATTCACCCGAGCGCTGCGATTACCCGGACTTCTGCTTCCCGGTCGCCCGCGCCGTCGCCGGCCGGCAGGCCGAGCGGGGGATCGTGCTCGGCGGCTCGGGCAACGGCGAAGCCATGGCCGCCAACCGCGTCCGCGGCGTGCGCTGCGGCGTGTGCTGGAATGAGCAGGTCGCCATCTGGAGCCGCTCGCACAACGACGCCAACTGCCTCGCCATCGGGGAGCGCACCATCACGCTCGACGAGGCGCTCCACATCGTCCGGGTCTGGCTCGCCACCGATTTCGAGGGCGGCCGCCACATCCCACGCATCCAGAAGCTGGACAGCATGGCCTGAGGACCGACCCCGGTCGCCTAGGCTCGCCGACCCACGGTGGTCGCCCTGCAGGATAATAGTTTTGACATTAAATAGTATTATTATTTAGCGTCAAATTATCGTGGGAACGCATTATGCCGGTACTAAGGCTGAGGTGGATGCGCTCAACGCCTACATCAAGCTGGTGCGGGCAGCCGAGTCGGTTTCCGCGCGCGCCCATGCGATCCTGCCCAAGACGCTCACCCTGTCCCAATTCAGCGTCCTCGAGACCCTGCTGCACCGCGGGCCGCTCCACCAGGGCGAGCTCGCGGGGAAGCTCCTGCGCAGCGGCGGGAACCTCACGCTGATCGTCAGCAACCTCGAGAAAATGGGCTTCGTGACACGCGTCCGCAACCCCGACGACCGCCGTTACATCACCGTCTCGCTGACGGAAAAAGGCCGGACGTTCATCTCCGAGCTTTTTCCCAGGGTCGCCGCCAGCATCACGCGCGAGCTCGGCGCGCTGTCCACCGCGGAACAGTTCACGCTCGGCTGGCTCTGCAAAAAGGCCGGCATCCGAGGCGTTCCAGGCGCCGCCCATACGCCTGCCGTCGCGTCTGACGCCTAACCAAGCCGGTTCCTATATTTCGATGTCAAATTATAGGCACTCATTCGTCCAAACCCAAAAAAAGACGCTGGAGGCAGAACAGGTTCATGACGCTTGGGTCAGGCATTTCGCTTTTTCCTCCACGCTGGTCGTTGCTGATCTGACCGTGCGGCGATTTTTCTGCGCAGACCAATAGACAAGGCGCCACCGCCGCGCATGATCTCCGGCATGAACATGCTTTACCGTCGCGTGGGTTCATCCGGCCTCAAGGTCAGCGCGCTCTCATTCGGCGCGTGGGTCACCTTCGGCAAGCAGGTGGGTGATCCGGTTGCCAAGCAGCTCATGCACACCGCGTACGACGCGGGCATCAACTTTTTCGACAACGCGGAGACCTACGCCGACGGCCAGGCCGAGATCGTGATGGGGCACATCCTGCGGGAGTCGGGGTGGCCGCGCGACTCCTACCTGGTCTCGAGCAAGGTCTTCTTCGGCGCCGAGCGCGAGGGACCCAACCAGGTCGGGCTTTCCCGCAAGCACGTGGTCGAGGCGTGTCACGCCGCGCTCCAGCGCCTGCAGGTGGACTACCTCGACCTCTACTACTGCCACCGTCCCGATCCCGAGGTCCCGATCGAGGAAACCGCGCGGGCGATGCATGACCTGATCACGCAGGGCAAGGCGCTCTACTGGGGCACGAGCGAGTGGAGCGCCGCGGAGATCCGCACCGCGCACGAGGTCTGCTCCCGCCACCACCTCCACCATCCCATAGTCGAGCAGCCGCAGTACAATTTGTTTCACCGCACCCGCGTCGAGCAGGAGTACGCCCCGCTCTACCAGGCGCCGGGGCTCGGCACCACCATCTGGTCACCCCTCGCCACCGGGCTGCTCACGGGCAAGTACAACGACGGCGTGCCCTCCGACTCCCGGCTCAACGCCGCCGGCATGGAATGGCTGCGCGACCGGCTGACCGGCGACCCGGCCTTCGCGCGGCGCATTGCCGCCGTGAAGGAGCTCGCCGCCATTGCCGCCGAGCTCGGCACGTCGCTCCCCCGCCTCGGCGTCGCCTGGTGCCTCAAGAACCCGCACGTCAGCAGCGTCATCCTCGGCGCCTCCCGCCCCGCCCAGCTCCAGGAAAACCTCGGCGCCCTCGCGCTGGTGGACCAGCTGACCCCCGCGGTCATGAAGCGAATCGACGCCATCTCCCGGCCCGTGGCCGACTGAGCCGTCCCGGCCGCGCGCGCCGACCCGCCCGCCCATGAAACTGACCTACTACGGACACTCCTGCTTCCTGCTCGAGGTCGCCGGCGCGCGACTCGTGATCGACCCCTACCTCAGCGAGAACCCCCACGGCATCGTCGATCCCTCGACCGTGCCCTGCGACTACGTCCTCTGCTCCCACGCCCACGAGGACCACATCTGCGACGCCGTCGCGCTCTCCCGCCAGCACGGCGCCACCATCGTCGCGGCCTACGAGCTCGCCGAGCACTTCGCCGCCCAGGGCGCCGCCACCCTCGACCTCATGCCGGGCGGCGGCCTCACGCTCCCCTGGGGCCGGCTCGACCTCACCCCCGCCGTGCACAGCTCCGCGCTCGAGCTGCCCGGCGGCGAGAACCGCGCGATGGGCGTTCCCTCCGGCTTCGTCGTGCGCGCCGAGGGCCGCGCCGTCTACCACGCCGGCGACACAGCCCTCTTTGGCGACATGCGCCTGATCGGCCGGCACGGGCTCGACCTCGCGCTGCTGCCGATCGGCGACCGCTACACCATGGGGCCCGAGGACGCGATCGAGGCGCTGCACCTGCTGCGGCCGCGGCTGGCCGTGCCGATGCACTACAACACCACGGACAAGATCCGCGCCGACCCGCAGGCGTTCGCCGCCGCCGCCGCGCGCGTGGGGCATGCCGTCAAGGTGATGGCCCCGCGCGAATCCATCGCTTTGTAGCCAGTCCAAAGGCCACGACGACGGCTGCTTCTAGCCCGCGACGCAGGCTTGCCCGCGGCGCGGGCCGCAACCAACGTCGGGGCTTGGACATGGCCCTACCCACTCCTCCCGCCAGCCTGGCGTCGCGCGACCTGCGTGCCGCGGAGTTAGAGCAGAACCCGACCGAGGCCTGGCTGCGCATCTATGCCTGGATGCAGCTCGCGCGGTCGGCGGACAACCGCATCCTCGACCTTTTCCGCCAGGGCCTGATCAAGGGCACCGTCACCGGCGGCCAGGGCAATGAGGGTCTGGTCGTTCCGCTGGCGCTGCTGGCGGACAAGTCCGTGGACGTGGTCTCTTTCTCGCACCGCGGCCTGGGCGGCCACCTGGTGTGGAGCGGGCACCTCTGCGACCACCTCAACCAGTATTTCGCCAACGCCGGCAGCCCGACCCGGGCCCGCGAGGGCAACATCCACCACGGCGACCCGGCGGCGCGCTCGCTGCCGATGATCTCCCACCTGGGGGCCATGCTCTCGAGCGTCGAGGGCGCCACCGACTCCCAGCGGCGGCTCGGCCGGCCGGCGGTCGGCTTCGGCTTCTTCGGCGACGGCTCGTCCAGCACCGGCGACATCCACGAGTCGCTCAACCTCGCCTCGCTGCTCTCGCTGCCGATGGTGTTCGTGATCGAGAACAACCAGTACGCCTACTCCACGCCCATGAGCGAGCAGTTCGCCGCCGGCACCGAGCTCTGGCGCCGCGCCGCGGGCTACGGCATGGAGGGCTGCGCGGTGGACGCCACCGACGTCGAGGCCTGCACCCGCGTCTTCGCCGCCGCCATCGCGCGGGTCCGCTCAACCTCGCGCCCCGTGCTCATCGAGGCCCACACGCTGCGGCTCCGGGGCCACGCGGCGTACGACACCTGCGACTACATGAAGCCGGGCGAGAGCGACCGCTTCCATGCCCGCGACCCGCTGCCGCGCTTCCGCGCGCAGCTCGCCGCCGCCGGCCACGCCGCGCGGCTCGACGCGATCGACGCCGATCTCAGCTCCTTCCTCGAGTCGGCGGTCGGCATTTCCCTCGCCCTGCCCCGGCCCGATGCCGCCGGCATGGCGGCGGACCTCTTCGCCCCGGTCGCCGCCCCGCTGCCGTGGCAGCCCACGCCCGCCGCGCCGCTCTCCCTCAACCTCGCCCAGGCCGTCAACGCCGCCCTGCGCAAGATTCTCGCCGAGCGCCCGGAGTCGGTCCTGCTCGGCCAGGACATCGGCGTCTACGGCGGCGCCTTCAAGGTCACCGAGCACCTCCTGGCCGAGTTCGGCCGCCCCCGGGTGTTCAACACCCCGCTGGCCGAGAGCGCCTGCACCGGCTACGCCCTCGGGCTCGCGCTGAACGGCCACCGGCCGATCGAGGAGTTCCAGTTCGCCGACTTCGCCACCGAGGCCTTCACGCAGATCACGCAGAACGCCGCCACGCTCCACTTCCGCTCCGGCGCCGGCTGCCCCATCGTCTTCCGCTTCCCCTGCGGCACGGTCCAGCTCGGCTCGTTCCACTCGCAGGAGCTCGAGGCGACGTTCCTCGGCATGCCGGGCATCAAGGGGCTGTATCCCAGCACGCCCCAGGACGCCTTCGACGCGCTGCTGGCGGCCTACGAGGACGGCAATCCCGTGATCCTGTTCGAGAACAAGGCGCTCTACCGCTGCCGCAAGCAGCCGGTGGCCTGGAACCCGCGCTACCGCGAGGTCTGGCAGCCCCGGCAGCTCCGCACGGGCGACTACGCCACGTTCGTCACCTACGGCGAGGTGGTGCACACGGCGGTGGAGGTCTGCGACTACCTCGCGGGCGAGTATGAGCACAGCTTCGACCTCTTCGACCTGCGCGGCCTCGCCCCGCTCCAGCTCGACGCCATCCAGGCCTCGCTCGCCCGCACCGGCCGGCTCGTCGTCGTCCACGAGGGCCGCCGCACCCACGGCTTCGGCGCCGAGCTCGTGGCCCGGCTCACCGAGGAGAACTTCGCCGCGCTCAAGGCCGCCCCGCTGCGCATCGGCGCCCTGGACCTGCCGGTGCCGTTCGCGCCGGAGCTGGAGGACGCCTACCGGCCCACCAAGGACAAACTCATCGAGCTGCTCACCGCCTGGATGGGATAACTGAGTCCCAGACGAACGCCGAACCTCGAACGCCGAAGCATCGTCCCGCGGCTGAACCGCGCTAGAAGCGACCTCGAGGTTCGGCGTTCGCCTTAAGTCTGCTCAGGACATGATTGCCTTCGCCCGCCCCAAAGATTTGTTCGAACTCCCCGCCCGCTTCCGGTTGTAATCCGTCTGCCCCCCTCCATGCCGAACTCCCACCACTTTCGTCTCCGGTTGCCGCGCGCCAAATGGGCCCGCATCCGGCTCTTCGCCATGGATGTCGACGGCGTGCTCACCGACGGCACCGTCCAGATCAGCTCCGACGGCTCCGAGTCCAAATCCTTCTCGATCCTCGACGGCATGGGCCTCAAGCGCCTGGCCGACGCCGGCATCACCGTGGCCTGGATCAGCGGCCGCCCCTCCCGGGCCACCGCGGTCCGCGCCGCCGAGCTGCGGATCCCGCACGTGGTGCAGGGCCGCACCGACAAGCTCGCCGCGCTGCAGGACCTCGCCCGCCGCCTCCGCCTTGAGCCCGCCGCCGTCGCTTACATGGGCGACGACGACATCGACGCCCCCGCCCTCGTCTGGGCCGGCATCGGGGTCAGCGTCCCCGGCGCCATGCCCACCGCCGTCGCCGCCGCCCGCTACGTCACCACCCGGCACCCCGGCCACGGCGCCGTGCGCGAGGTGTGCGAACATCTCCTCGCCGCGCGGGTCCGGAAGTGACTGACCGCGTGAATCACCGTTCCCTCCTGCCCGGATTGCTCTGCCTCTGCGCCCTCGCCGGCGCGGCCGACCCCGTCGCCCTCGCCCCCGCCTCCAACTGGGTGCTGCCCGTGTTCACGCGCGAGAACCACCGCTCCCTCATCGTCCGCGGCGCCCGCGCCACCTTTCCCTCGGCCCGCCAGGCCGACGTCGTCGACCTCAACCTCACGGTGTTCGCCGGCGACGCCACCAACCGCATCGAGACCATCCTGCTCAGCCCCGCCGCCACCTTCCACCCGCAGGACAGCCGCGCCGAGGGCACGGCGGGGGTCCGGCTGATCCGCGACGACCTCGAGGCCACCGGCCACGACTGGACCTACCTCCACGCCCAGAAAAAGGTTTCGCTGCACGGCTCGGTCCGGGTCATCTTCAACGCCGAGCTCAAGCACCTGCTGAAATGAAAACCCTCCCCGCCCTCCTGGGCTGCCTCCTCGGCCTCGCGGCCGCCCTGCGCGCCGAGCTCCCCCCGCAGAAGACCATCCTCGACTGCAACGACCTCAACATGTGGAGCGTCGGCAACGAGACCCACGGCATCTGCACCGGCTCCGTCGTCGTCACGGGCACCAACCTCCACCTCACCTGCGACCGGCTCGAGTTCTCCGCGCTCGGCGCGGGCGACAAGACCTCCACCATGCCCACCCTCGACCGGTTCCGCTCCATGCTCGCCACCGGCCACGTGGTCATCGTGCAGGGCGAGCGCGAGGCGACCTGCGGCCGCGCCGAGGTCCTGCCCCAGCAGGACAAGCTCATCCTCACCGAGAGCCCCGTGCTGGTGGACCATGGCACCGGCTGGACCAGCTCGGGCGAGAAGATCACCCTCCTCCGCGGCGAGCGCCGCGTGATCGTGGAGAAGTCCCGCGTCACCGGCCCCGCCCTGCGCGACCTCGGCTTCGACGCCACGAAGTCGACGTCGCCCGCCGACGGCGCCGGCCCCGCCAAATGACCGCGCCTGTCGCCGAGATCCGCACCGAGGGGCTGGTCAAGACGTACGGCACCCGCGCCGTCGTCGACGGCGTGAACGTGAATTTCCGCGGCGGCGAGATCGTCGGCCTGCTCGGCCCCAACGGCGCCGGCAAGACCACCACGTTCTACATGATCGTCGGCCTCGTGCCCGCCACGGCGGGCCGCGTCACGCTCGACGGCACCGACCTCACGCGCCTGCGCATGCACGAGCGCGCCCGGCACGGCATCGGCTACCTGCCGCAGGAGCCCTCCGTCTTCCGCAAGCTCACCGTCGCCGAGAACATCCTCGCCATCGCCGAGGCCATCGGCGTCCCGCGCCGCGAGCGCGCCGCGCGGGTGCAGCAGCACCTCGACGAGCTCAGCCTCGGCCACGTCGCGCGCCAGAAGGCCTACACGCTCTCCGGCGGCGAGCGGCGCCGGCTGGAGATCGCCCGCGCCCTCGTCACCCGGCCCAAGTTCCTGCTGATGGACGAGCCCTTCGCCGCCATCGACCCCATCTCCGTCGCCGAGGTCCAGAAGATCATCCTCCAGCTCAAGGCCCGCGGCATCGGCGTCGTGGTCACCGACCACAACGTGCGCGAGACGCTCCGCATCGTCGACCGCGCCTACCTCATCCACAAGGGCAAGGTCCTCACCGAGGGCACCGGCAGCTTCCTCATCAAGGACGACCAGGCCCGCAAATTCTACCTCGGCGAGGACTTCAACCTCTGATGGTGGGAGCATGTAGCCGGCGGCGAGCAGCGAGCCTGCGACCGCTCCCAGCCGCCGGTTTTCTACTCGCTACCCACAGCTCGCTTCTCACTACTATTCGCGTTCGCCCATGCAAAAAGCCATCCACGGCATCACGGTCGCACATTTTCTCGAGTCCTACCGCGAGAAACTGAAGCTCGAGGTCGTCACCGGCGAGGCCGGCCTGCACCGGCTCATCCGCGAGGGCACCATCAACCGGCCCTCGCTCGCCCTGACCGGGTTCTTCAAGTATTTCGCGAACAAGCGCATTCAGGTCCTCGGCGCCGCCGAGATGACCTACCTCAAGACGCTCTCGCAGCGGAAGCAGATCGAGATCCTCCAGGCGATGGTGAAGCGCCACATCCCCTGCCTGGTGCTGACGCGCAACTTCAACGCCACGCACCCGATGCTCGCCGTGGCCGCGGAGATGAACCTGCCCATCCTGCGCACGCCGATGATCACGATGAACTTCGTGAACCTCGCCACGCTGTGCATCGACAACGAGTTCGCGCCGAGCACCACCGAGCACGCCACCACCCTCGACATCAAGGGCGTCGGCGTGATGCTCCGCGGCACCAGCGGCGTCGGCAAGAGCGAGTGCGCCCTCGCCCTCATCGAGCGCGGCCACTCCCTCGTCGCGGACGACCTCACCGTCATCAAGCTTCTCGACGAGCGCGAGCTCATGGCCACCTCCCGCCCGCTCAACCGCGGCTGGATGGAGTGCCGGGGCATCGGCATCATCAACGTCGCGGAGATGTTCGGCGTGAAGTCCATCCGGCTCGAGAAGCGCATCGACATGGTGGTCTCCCTGCAGGAGTGGACCCCCGACGCCGTCGAGGAGCGCACCGGCCTCGAGGAGCAGTTCTACGAGGTCCTCGGCCTCAAGGTGCCCCACATCGAGCTCTTCGTCCGCCCCGGCCGCGACATGGCCCGCCTGGTCGAGGTCGCCGCCCTCACGCAGGCGCTCAAGCGCATGGGCCACGATCCCGCCAAGGACTTCAACGACCGGCTCATCTCTTTTATGTCCCAGCAGGCGAGCGCCCAGCTTCCCCCCGTCAAGCCGATCGACCGGGAGGAACGGCCGCTTACCCCGTAAGCGGCCGGAGATGGTGGATGGGAGACCGGAGATAGTATTTCCATCGTCCTTTCCCTTGCCCACCGGCAGGCTGCCCTCTCCCATCTTCAATCTCCCATCTACAATCATCATATGCCTTCCCGCTCCGACGGACGTCAACCGACCCAACTGCGCCGCATCACCTTTGAGGCGGGGATCGCGCCGCATGCCACGGGCTCCGTCCTGGTCTCCTTCGGGGCCACGCGCGT
>Ga0265327_10003693_pt1 | contig 14306 bp, 9 predicted proteins | sample 41621metaG_FD_202089 | JGI IMG/M metagenome (GOLD analysis project Ga0265327, IMG submission 202089) | Rhizosphere microbial communities from Carex aquatilis grown in University of Washington, Seatle, WA, United States - 4-16-21 metaG | ecosystem: Host-associated > Plants > Roots > Rhizosphere >... | reverse complement strand
AGGACGATATCGATCTCGCCGTGGGCGGCGAGATGCTCGGCGTGGGGGGTGTCGCCCAGCAGGACCAGGCGGTCTGCGGGGATGCCCTGGGCGCGGCAGCGCCTGATCTGGTGGTCCCGGATGGCGCCGTCCGAGAAGGCCGTGCCCTTGAGCACCAGTCGGGAGCCGGGGCAGCCGGCGAGAATGCGCCCCCAGGCGGCGAGCGCCTGGTCGCCCAGTTTCGAGACGCGGTTGAAACAGCCGAAGCTCACGGGCCCGCCGGTCGCCGCCGGTCCCGGCGCGACCGGCGGCGCGACGGCTGGCGGATCGTAGCAGATCACGCAGGGCAGATCCACCAGGGTCTCGGCGAACAGCGGCCGATCGGCGGCCGGAATGTGGGCGGGGTCGGTGAAGAAGGCGTCGATGGCGGCGAGACCGGTCCCGGTGACGTACCCCCAGGCGGTGACTTGCACCGGCGCCGGCTTGAGGGCGAACACCAGCAGCCGGTTCCCGGCGGAATGGCCGGAGAGATCGACCAGAACGTCGATGCCGTCGGCGCGGATAAGCTCGGCCATCGCCTGATCCGACAAGCCTCCCACCGGCCGCCAGAGAGTGGCGGCGGCCTGGAAGCGGGCGGTGGTCTCATCCTGTTGCCGGGCATTGAAATAGCACACCGTCTCGATCCGGCGGGGATCGTGGTTGAACAGCACCGCGCCGAAAATGGCGCTGGCGGAATGGCGCCGGAAATCGGCTGAGACATAGCCCACGCGCAGGCGCCGGTCCGGATCCGGCTCGTTGTCGTGGTGGCGGAACGCCCGCTCGGTGAAGGGGGCGGCATGAGCCCGCCACCACCGCCGCCGCTCGGCTTGCAGAATCGTGGGATCGATAACGGGTTCGACCAGATCCTGGGTGAAGATGAGATTGCTGTGGGCCAACGCGAAGTCCGGCTTCAGGGCCAGCGCCCGTTCATAACAGGCCACGGCCTCCTGGAGCCGGCCTTGAACCTGGAAGAGATTGCCGAGATTGCTGTGGGCCTCGGCGTGATCCGGCTTCAGGGCCAGCGTCCGTTCGAAGCAGGCGGCGGCTTCGTCGAGCCGCCATTGGTAGAGCAAAGCGCCGCCGAGATTGTTGAGAGCCGCGGTGTGATCCGGTTTCAGGGCGACGACCCGCTCGAAGCAAAGCGCGGCCGCGCCGTATCGCTCCTGGCCGAGCCGGAGACTGCCCAGGCCGTACAGGGCTTCGGCGTGATCCGGATTCAGAGCGATCGCCTGTTCGAAGCAGGGCGCGGCCTCGTCGGTCAGCCCCTGGCCGAGCAGAAGATTGCCCAGGTTGTAATGGGCCTCGGCATCATCCGGATTCAGAGCGATCGCCTGCTCAAAATAGGGCAACGCCTCGTCGGGCTGGCCCTGGGTGAGGAGGATGCCGCCCAGATTGCCGAGAACCTCGATGAAATCCGGCCGGAGAGCGAGCGCCCGCCGGTAACTGTCCGCCGCTTCGTCGAGCTGTTCCAGGGCCAGAAGCGCACTGCCGAGATTGTAGTGGGCCTCGACGTAATCCGGCCTCAGGACCAGGGCTTGACGGTAGCAGGCCACGGCCTCGCCGATCCGGCCGAGGTCCTTGAGGGCGTTGCCGAGATTGTTGTGATAGGACGCCTCGGAGGCCCTGATGAGGATCGCCCGACCGATGAGGGCGACGGCCTCCTCGGGCCTTCCGCTCTGGTGGACGAGCACACCCAGGAAATGCAGACTGTCGGGATGATCGGGGTAGGCGGCCAGGACGCGCCGGTACAAGGGTTCGGCCTCGGTCAGCCGTCCGGCCTGATGGTGTTCGATCGCGAGGCGGAAGGCAGTCTCGAGCGAGCGGACCGGGTCGTCGCCGGGAGAGCTGGGACCGGGATGCGGATTCGATGCCACCATTGATCACTTCTCCGGGGGCTGCTATCGGTGCCCCGTCAATCCGTCATCCGGGAAGATCGCCATGCCAGAACTGGAAGTCATCAGCCCGCAGCCGTTCCAGATCGTGCAGAGGCGTGGTGTACAGCCTTTGCGTCATCCCGTCGAGCGGGCGGATCGGAGCAACGGCTGGGCGCCGGTGGAAATCCGGGCGCGCACCAGCTTGTCCGGGGAACTGGCGCTGCGCGTGACCATCACGCCCATCGGCGCCGACCCGACCGGATATCCCCTCGCTCCCGTCCGTTCAGGGGGAGCCGGCGAATTCAAGGGCGAGGTGGAGGCCGGGATCATCCGGCAGACGGTGAGCGTTCCGGCCGGGGGCTGGTACGGCCTCACCCTCACCGTGACCGGGAACGGCGGCGCGACCGCCACCGTTCAGGCCGGTCCCTTCGGCGTCGGCGAGGTCTACCTCATCGGCGGACAGTCCCACTCCAACAACTGGAACGACGCCCTCAAGACCATCGCCGACCCGGCCGGCCGGGTCACCACCCTGGACCTGAACCACGGGGGATGGCGAATCGCCCACGATCCGCAGCCGTTCAACTGCTCTCCCGTTCCGAGCGATCCCGCCGACTATTGGCGCTATCACGCCTTGCGCATGACTCAGTTCCAGTGGGCATTCTCCGGCGGCTCCATCTGGCCGCCGGCGATGAATCTGCTCCAGCCGGCGATCGGCGTTCCCATCGGCATGATCAATGTCGGCGGCGAAGGCGCGCCGATGGAAACTTGGCTGTCCGGCATGCCGTCCTTCGAGCGTCTGGTGCGGGCCGCCGCCGCCGCCGGGCATTTCCGGGCCGTGCTCTGGCAACAGGGCGAGTCCGATGTCGGCAATCCGGCCGGGACCGCCGGTTATCTCGCCGTGTTCCGCTCGGTCCGCCAGGCTCTGGCCGAGGCCATGGGCGGCCGCCGCTACGACTGGATCCTCGCCAAGTCCACTCACCATCCGACCTTTTCCGACGATCCGGCCGGCGAGGCGATCGTTCGGGACGCCATCGACATCATGGCGCGGGAGGATGAGGATGTCGTCGCCGGTCCCGACACCGATCTGCTGCGCGGCCCTTACCGGGCGGGGCCGGGCACCTCCCAGCACCTGACCAGCCACGGCCAGGACGCCGCCGGCGCCCTGTGGTTCGGGACGCTGCTGACCCACCTCAACTCGCCCCGCCGGACCGTTTCGTTCCTTTGAGCCGGTCCGCTCCGCCGGCCATGGCCGTTGACGATGGCTTGACAAGAAGAGTATGGAAAGGCGGCGAATACGATAGCGCGGCACCATGAATCATAAAATCCCAAACGAGGATAAAGCCCTTTATGTCCGCGGCGCCGGCGATTTCTTGCGCCGGTTTTTGATGATCATTTCCTGTGCCGGAACGGTCGTCTGCGCCCAGACGGCCGCCGCCGAAACGCTGACCGAAGCGCTGGGACGGGCCTATATCGGCAACCCCGGCCTGCAGGCGGAACGGGCCAAGCTGCGCTCGATCGACGAACAGGTGCCTCAGGCATTGGCCGGCATGCGCCCCAGCGTCAACATTTCGGCCTCCGCCCTGAAAGAGAAGATTACCGATCACACGGCTCAGAGTTCCTATAATCTCAATACCCGGACCTCGAGCGTGGAAGTCACCCAGCCGCTCTACAAGGGGGGGCGCATCCAGGCCGGCATCAGCGCCGCGCAGAACCGGGTTCTGGCCGAGCGCGCGACACTGCTGTCGACGGAACAATCGACGCTGCTGTCGGCGGCGACGGCGTACATGGACGTGGTTCGGGACCAGCTGTATCTGGACCTGATCATCAACTATCAAAAAAGCCTTCAGAACCGCTACGAGATCGAAAAACGCCGCCTGATCATCGGCGAAAACACCAAAACCGACGTCAGCCAAGCGGAATCGCGTCTGGCCCAGGCGATGTCCGACCGCCTCCAGGCGGAAGCCTCCCTGCGCGCCAGTTCCTCGGATTATGCCCGGATCATCGGCACCGAAGCCGGCAAGCTGGCCAATCCGGAAATAGCCCTGGACCTGCCCACCTCTCTCGACGACGTGATGGAGACCGCCCGTCTCAACAATCCCGACGTCGTCTCGGCCCGCTATTCCGAACTGTCGGCCCGCAACGACGTCGAAAGCGTCGACGGCGAGTTGCTGCCGGCCGTCGACGCCGTGGGCAGCCTGTCACGCAGCTGGGACACCAGCACGACCCAGAACATGCTCGACACCGCCTCGGTGCAGCTGAGGGTGACGCTGCCGATCGACAACGGTTCGACCTCCGCCCGCTCCCGGGGGGCGCGCCAAACCGCCAGCCAGATGATGCTGCAGGTTGAGAATGCCCAGCGGACCGCCGTCGACAAGGCGGTGAAAAGCTGGAACTACCTGATGGCGACACGGGCGCAGATACGGTCGCGCGAGGCGATGATCCGATCGATCAACGAGACCCTGAAAAGCCTGCGCACCGAGGTCAACATCGGCTCCCGGACGGTGACCGATCTGCTGAACTCGGAACAGGAAGCCCTGTCAGGTCGTCTCGGGTTGCTGGCGGCCAAACACGACGAGGTGGTGTGGGCGCTGACCCTGCTCGCGGCCACCGGCCAACTGACCGCTCAGAGCCTGAGGTTGCCGATCAACTACTACGACTACGAAAAGCACTATCGGCAGGTGCGCGGTAAGGTCTGGGGCGTTTCCCTGGTCGGCGATCCGAAGTAGCCGCAGAAATTCGGCGCGGCCCCTTTTTTCACGCCAGATCGCGAACCAACGCCTCGGCGATCCGGAAGGCGCCCTGGCCGTCGATCAGTGCCCGCGCGGTTGCCGATAGTCGCGCCCGGCGCAGGGGATCGGTGGCGAGCGCGCCGATCGCCTGCGCGAGAGCGGCGTCGTCCAGTTCGGCGGCCACACCCAGGAACTGCGCCACTCCCGCCCGATCCAGCGCGGCGGCCGAGCCGGCGTGGTCGGCGTCGAGTCCGAGCAGGATCGCCGGCACCCCGACCGCCGCCAGCTCGTAGGCGGTGCCGCCGAACACCGAGACCGCCAGGGCCGAACCGGCCATCAGCGCCGCCATTTCGGCGACGTCGCGGAAAAGGGTCAGCCGTTCGCCGAGCTCGGCCGCGAGGACATCGAAGCCGGGAGCGGCGGCGACGGCGCGGCCAAGAACCAGGGCGATCCGCCAGTCCGCCGGCAGCGCCGCGGCGGCGGCGCGCAGCAGCCGGATGCGCAGGCCGTGGGGATCGCTGCCGCCGACCAGGAGCAGAGCGACGGGCGGCGTGGTGGGCCGCCAGGGGGGAGGGGGGGAGAATTGCGGGCGCAGCGCCAGCCACTCCCAGCCGGCGAAATGCGCGCCTTTCGCCCCCCGCCAGTCCAGCCCGCGGCCGGCCGGCGGATAGAAGCCGAGGTCGGCGGCCAGCCGTCGTTCGCCGCCGTCGTCGAGCACGGCGAAGCGGCAGCCGGCGGCGCGGATCGCCGTGATTTCGGCCTCGTCGTACGGTGCGCGGACATCCATCAGCAAGGCGTCCGCCCCGGTGCCGGCCAGTACCGCCGCCAGCTCTCCGGCCCGGTCCAGGCCGGGCATGACCGTCACCGGAAACGCCTCGTCGCGCGCCATCGCCGCCAAAGCGGGGTCGCCGCCGAGGGCAAAGGTCACCGCCGCCGAGCAGCGGTCGCGCAGCGCCGCCGCCACGGCGAGGCAGCGCACCAGATGGCCCAGACCGAGCGTATGGCCGGCGTCGCAGCGGATCACCACCGCGGGCGGCTTTTCGTCGCCCCGCCGCTGCCGGACGTGTGCGTTGATTTTGAGCAAATCGGGGTGAGCCCTGAGGAAGGCGACCGCCCCCAGGAAATCGATCTCGCCCGCCGCCGCGCCCATGCGGCGATGGAGGATGCGCATGAACTCCAGATCGGCCGGAGTGTCGATGCTGAAACGGGCGCCGGGCAGATGGCGCCGCTGATCGGGCAGCGCCAGTTCCGCCGCCGCGCCGAAGCCGGGATCGGTGCCGAGATAGCCGGTGACGTGCTCGATCGCCACCGGGTGGTCGGCTTTCTCGGCGATGATCCGCTCCAGCACCCGGCGGGACACGGCGTCGATGCCGCAGTCGCTGCACGGGGTGGTCAACCGGGGATAGTCGCCGCCCGAGGTCTCAAGCAGTCTCACCAACCGGTCGATCAGCCCAGGATCGATCAGCGCCGAATCCCCGCAGATGCGCAGGATCACCGAGGCGCGAGTCCGCTCGAGGGCCAGGGCGAAGCGCCGGAGAACGTTCTGCTCCGGCCCCCGAACCACCGTGATGCCGAGTGCCCCGGCGAAGGCGGTGAGCGGATCGTCGTCGCCGCCGTCCGAAGTCGCGAGGATGATCTCGCCAACGGTGGCGCATTGGCGCAGACGGTGAATCACATGCCACAGCACCGGCCGTCCGGCGAGGTCGGCCAGCATCTTGCCGGGAAAACGGCTGGAGCCCATGCGGGCCTGGATGATGGCGGCGGTGGTCATCGTATTTTGCTCCGCTCGGACGTTCGAAACATACGATGATCGCCAATATCTTTCCATGGCCCATCTGGGCCGGGCGCGCCGAAGCGCTCGACGGTCTTCGCCTGCGGAATGTGATGTTTCGCCTTCGAGTGGAGCGACATTGCCTTTCCTGGGCGTCGTCGGCGAGAGTCTTCTCCGTGACGCGCATATCCTTGTGATATCAATATATTATCACGATGTTTTTCCATAAGACATCTTATCCGACATCCCGTTTGTCGGCGCGAAACGAGACCGTCAGGCCGCTTCAACTCCGCGATCCGAACCGCCTGTCGTTCAAGCCGGTCGCTTCGCAGACGGGCCGCGCATTATAACCAGCGGCGGCGCCAAGCTTCGGCCATCAGGATATCCCATAGCAGATAGCCCCGGTCGATGCCGGAGAGGTGCTCTTGCCAGATGCGCCGGATCGGGGGCGGTGCGAACAGGCCGCCTTCGGCCAAGGCGCGTGGATCCAGCAGGTTTTCGGCCCAGTCGCGCAGCGGACCGCGCAGCCAGCCGTCGATCGGTACGCCGAATCCGGCCTTGGGGCGGTCGATCAAGGGCGCCGGGACGTGGCGGTAGAGCACCTGACGCAGCAGCCATTTGCTCTGGCCGCCGCGCCGTTTGAACCGCATGGGCAGGCGCCAGGCCAGTTCGACGATCCGATGATCGAGTAGTGGCACCCGCGTTTCGAGAGCCATCGCCATGCTGGTGCGGTCGACCTTGGTCAGGATGTCGTCGGGCAGATAGGTCAGGGTGTCGAGATACTGCATCCGCTCAACGGGATCCGCGACGTGGGGGGCCGACAGCGGCGACCAGTCGAGTCCGGACTCGCGCCCGCCCGGCACCACCGTTTCGGGGTCGCCCCAGTGGCTCATGACGCGGCGATAGGCTGTCGCCGTTGGATCCGCTCCGGCGAGGAGGTCGGCCAGCAGCGGCAGGCGCTCGGTGAGACGCAAGCGCCGGGGAGCGATTCGCGACCAGGGCACTCGCGACGCGGCGGCGGCGGCCAAAGCTCCCACCCGGCGCAGCGGTGGCGGGACGCGGCTGACCGCGCGGCCGACCCGCTCGGCGAAATCGTAGCGGGCATAACCGGCGAACAGCTCGTCGCCGCCATCGCCGGAAAGGGCGACGGTGACGTGGCGGCGAGTCAGCACCGACAACAGATAGGTGGGAATCTGCGAGGAATCTGCGAAAGGCTCGTCGAATATTTCCGGCAGCCTGGGGATGACCTCCAGAGCCTGGGCCGGTTCGACGTAGAACTCTTCGTGTTCGGTGCCGAGATGGGCCGCCACGGCGCGGGCGTAGTGGGCCTCGTTGAAGGCGTCCTCGCGAAAGCCGATCGAGAAGGTCCGGATGGGCCGGTCGCTCTGAGCCTGCATCAGAGCGGCCACGGTTGAGGAATCGATGCCGCCCGAAAGGAAGCAGCCCAAAGGCACGTCGGCGATCATCCGCCGTCGCACGGCGTCGCGCAGGCGGTCCTCCAGCAGATCGGTCGCCTCGTGATCCGAAAGCTCCAGTCGGTTGGCCAGACCATCGCGGACGACGTCGTGCATCGACCAGAACGCCTGGAGCCGGGGGGAGCGCTCCGGCGACAGGGTCAGCACCGTTCCCGGCGGCAGCGCCCGGACGTCCCGATAGATGGTGCGCGGACCGGGGACGTAGTTGTGGCGCAGATAGGCTGCGAGCGCGTCCCGGTCAACCTCGGGCCGCCAGTCGGGATGGATGCGCAGCGCCTTGAGTTCCGAGCCGAACAGAGTCAGTCCGTTTTCGTGGCGCCAATAGAGCGGCTTGATGCCCAGCCGGTCGCGCACCAGGGTGAGGGTGAGGGTCGAACGCTCCCAGAGGGCGAAGGCGAACATGCCGATCAGCTTGCGGGCCGCCGCTTCGGCGCCCCAGGCGACGCAGGCCTCCAGCAGGACCTCGGTATCGGAATGGCCGCGCCAGGACCGGCCCGGCAGTTCGGCGCGGATCTCCTCGGCATTGAATATCTCGCCGTTGAACACCAGGACGTGCTCGCCGCCGGCCGAAATCATCGGTTGGTGTCCGGCCGGAGACAGGTCGACGATCGCGAGCCGCCGATGGCCGAGGGCGATGCCCGATTCCGCCTCGACCCAGGCACCGTCATCGTCGGGGCCGCGGTGGCGCAGGCTGTCGGCCATGGCGGTGACCAGCGTCCGCGCCTGATCGGCCGAGCGGGTGGCGCGCCTGTCCAGAAAACCGGCCAAACCGCACATGCGTCATTCTCCCTGTCCGGAGCCGGCTCCGCGCCGCCGGCGGTTTTGCACGGTGTCGAACAGCAGCCGCTCGCTGCGCTCGAGCAAGGTCGCGACGTCGAAGCGGCTCAGGATGCGTTCCCTCGCTGCCGTTCGCAGCGCCTCGCCTTCGCGCTTCACACGCTCGAGCTGAGCCGCTAGAGCCGCAGCGAGGGCCGCGGGGTCGCGGGGCGGCACCAGCGGGCCGGTCTCGCCGAGAATCCAGGCGGCGTCGCCGACATCGGTGGCGACGCAGGGTACGCCGCAGGCCATGGCCTCGCCCAGGACGTTGGGAAAGCCTTCGCCGAAGGCCGAACTGAGGCAATAGAGATCGAGCGCGGCCATGATGCGGGGAATGTCGTCGCGTGGGCCGAGCAGATGGATGCGGCCGGTCAGCGCGCCGGCTCCAGCGGCGCTCAGGACGGGGTTGCCGGGCTCGATCCCGTGTCCGGCCAGCACGAAGCGCACCGAAGGGAGGCGCTCGGCCAGCATGGCGGCGGCGGCGAAGAAGGTGGCGTGGTCCTTCATGGGGTCGAGGCGGGCGACGAGGCCGATCAGCGGCGCGTCGTCCGGCACCCCCAGTTCGGCGCGCAGCTCGGCGCGGGCGACGGCGTCGGGCCGGTTGCGGCCGGTATCGATGCCGTTGGGAACGACGCTCAGCCGTTCGGCGGGAAAGCCCCGGGCGATGGCGTCGGCCTCGCCCCGGCGCGAATTGACGATGATGCGGTCCGCGAATCCCGCCAACCGGCTTTCCAGCCGGTAGGATAGCCGGCTCAGCCGGTCGTAGGCCGACAGGTCGACGCCGGCGGCGCGGATGCCCCAGACCAGCGCGGCGCCGGAAGCGGCCGGACGCAGCGCCGTGGCCAGCACATTGGGCACCGGCAGATAGGAGTGGATCAGGTCGGGGCGCAGGCTGGCCAGCAACCGGGCGGTGCGCGACAGAACCGCTATGATATCCCAGCGTCCGCGCTTGTCGAGATCGACGACGGTGCAGCCGGCGGCGTTCAGCTCCGTGGCGAGCGCGCCGCCATAGAACGAGGCCACGGTGATGCGATGGCCCCGCCGGGCCAGCCCACCGGCCAGCATCGCCAATTGCCGTTCGGCGCCGCCACGCTCGAGATTCTGGCTGAGGAACAGCAGATGCATGGGGGCGGCATCCATCGGCGGAAGCGGCTCCTTGCCGGACGTGTCGTATGCCACAGGCCCCCCGGTTGTCACGATGCCGATACAATCGGGAATCCCGACGACCCCGTCAACAGCCGCCCCTCATCGCGGCATCTCCGCCAGAGTCCGGGCCAAACCGTCGCCGAACGGCAATGGTTCGACACCGGGCACCACCCGGCGGGTTTTGCTCATATCGGCGACCAGGCGCATGGGTTCGCCCGCCACCAAAGGACGGGCGCCGAAGTGCAGCGACCCTCGCGCTCCGAAGGGCTCGGCAAGCGCCTCGATCACCGTCCGCACCGGAATCCCTTGGCCGCTGCCGATGTTGTATGCGCCGGACTCGGAAGAGCCCAGCAACCCCGCCAGCAGCGCAGCCGCATCTGGAGCGAAGACGAAGTCCCGCACCTGACGACCGTGACTGGTGTCGACGGACTGACCTTGACGCAGGGCGGCAAGAACCGAGGGAATCAGCCGCTGTGGCGCGTCGCCGGGACCGTAGGGCAGAAAGACGCGCCCCCAGGCCGCGCTAAAGTCGTAATGGCGGGCGGCGGCCAGGATCGCGTGCCAGCAGGCGAGCTTGCACTGGCCATAGAGCGACGCCGGCCGAACCGGGGTGTCGTCCTCTCGGCAGGGCGCATCGCCGGGGGCGTATTCGGCGCTGCTGCCAACGCCGACGAAACGCGTTCCCCCGTTTTCGCCAAAGGCGCGGGCCAAAGCCAATCCAGCGGCCAGCCAGTCCAGATTTTCCGGCGCCTGAAGATAGATGCCGGGAGTGGCGATCCATGCCGCGTGCAGGAGATGGCTCGGCCGCACTTCGGCGACCAGGGCCGCCGCCGCCGCCGCATCCCGCAGATCCGCGGCGTGCCAACGCACCCTACCCTGTTCCGCCGCAGGCGGATTGCGGCAGGCGGCATGGATTTCGTCATGCCCCCCGTTCAGTAGCCGCTCCAGGATATGGCGGCCGAGGAAGCCGGTGGCGCCGGTGAGCAGAATCCGGCTCATGGTGTTGTGCCAGACCGGGCTGCGGTTCGCACGAAATCCGGATAGGCGGCGTCGCGCTCGGACAGCACCTCGGGCTCGGCCGGCCAGGCGATGGCGAAGGCTGGATCGTTCCAGCGCACCCCCCGGGCCAGCTCGGGAACGTAGCTCTCGCCCATCTGGTAGAAGACCTCCGAGCCGTCCTCGAGGGTGAGGAAGCCGTGGGCGAAGCCGGCGGGAATGAAGAGGGCGTTGCGGGCCTCGGCGCTGAGCTCGACCCCGGCCCAGCGGCGGAAACCCGGCGAGGAGGGGCGCAGGTCGACCGCGACGTCGAACACCCGCCCTTGGGTGCAGCGGACCAGCTTGGGCTCCGGGCGGGGCGCGGCCTGATAGTGCAGGCCGCGCAGGGTGCCGCGCCGCCGGTTCCACGAGGTGTTGCACTGGGGCCAGCGGGTGGGCAGGCCGAGCTTGGCGAACAGGGCCTCGTCGTAGGTGCGGGCGAAGAGGCCGCGTTCGTCGCCGTGGGGCGCGACCCGAATCTCCAGCACACCCTCTAGCTCTGTCGGATGGATGTGCATGGCGCGACTCAGGGCAAAATGGTCAGGGCGGGCACGGCGATGGCGAAGCGGCCGCCCCAGCCGCGCACCTCGGCCATCTGGACGGTGATCTCGTCCTTGAGGTTCCAGGGCAGGATCAGCACATAGTCGGGGCGCAGTTCGGCCAGCCGCGCGGGGTCGTGGATGGGAATGCGGCTGCCGGGCATGAAGCAGCCCTGCTTGTGGGGATTGCGGTCGACCACGCAGGCGACGAGATCGGCGCCGACGCCGCAATAGTTCAAGAGCGTGTTGCCCTTGGCCGCCGCGCCGTAGGCCGCCACCGTCTTCCCCTGGTCGCGGGCCTGATGGAGGAAGGCGAGCAGGCCGGCGCGCACCGCCTCGACCCGGGGCGCGAAGCCCAGATAGCCGGCATCGCGGTCGAGCCCGGCCGCGATCTCGTCGCGCCGGACCTTGGCCAGACCCGGCCCCTCGGTATGAATTGCGGAGGCGGCGTGGCCGGCCATCACCCGCAGGCTGCCGCCATGGGTCGGCAGTTCGGCGACGTCGAACACCCGCAGGCCGTGGGCGGCGAGGATGCGTTCGGTGGTCAGCAGCGAGAGATAGGAAAAGTGCTCGTGATAGATGGTGTCGAACTGGACCTCGGCGATCAGCTTGAGCAGATGGGGGAATTCCAGGCTGATCACCCCGTCGGCCTTGAGCAGGCAGGCCAGCCCGGCGACGAAATCGTTGAGGTCGGGAACGTGGGCGAAGACGTTGTTGCCGACCAGCAGGTCGGCGGCGTGGCCGGCGGCCTTGAGGCGGCGGGCGGTCTCGAGGCCGAAGAAGGAAACGTCGGTATCGACGCCGAGGGCGCGGGCGCTCTCGGCGACGTTGGCCGCCGGCTCGACCCCCAGCACCGGCACCCCGGCGGCGAGGAAGTGGCGGAGCAGATAGCCGTCGTTGCTGGCCACCTCCACCACCTTGCTGGCACTGCCCAGCCCCCAGCGCTCACGGGCCATCTCGGTGAAGCGGCGGGCGTGCTCGACCCACGAGGCGGCGTAGGAGGAGAAATAGGCGTAATGGCCGAAGATGTCGGCCGGCGTCGCCGCCGCCTCGACCTGGACCAGCCGGCAGTCTCCGCAGACCCGGGCGTGGAGGGGAAACTGCGGCTCGGGCCGGGCGAGATGCTCGGGGGCAAGATAGCTGTTGGCCAGCGGCGTCACCCCGAGGTCGACCAGCGAGAGGGCGAGGTGCGCGCCGCAGAACCGGCAGCGGGGAAACGGGCTCACGGCGGACAAGGGCTGGTCTCCTGGTTTCACAGGGTTTCGTAGCGGCGTATCTGCTCGAGGCTCAACTCGCGGGGATCGGCGCCGGCCCGCCAGGCCCGGTACCACTCGGCGGTCCAGCCGATGGTCTCCGCCATGGAGAGGCGCGGATACCAGCCGAGACTGCGGCCGGCCAGAGCGGAATCGAGGGTGAGGGTGGCGGCTTCGGGCGGATGCTCGCCCGGCGCCTGCTCCCAGCCGGCGGCGCCCGCGAAGACGGCGCCGAGGATGCCGACCATTTCGGCCACGGTGAGGGTCGAGCGGTGGTCGGGGCCGAAATTGAGCGCGGGCGGCGCCGTCTCCGGCCGGGTCAGCAGGCGCTCGCCGAGCATGAGGTAACCCCGCAGCGGTTCCAGCACATGCTGCCAGGGCCGCACCGAGGCGGGATAGCGCAGGGCCACCGGCCGGCCGGCCGAAAGCGCCCGCACCACGTCGGGCACCAGCCGGTCCTCCGACCAGTCGCCGCCGCCGACGACGTTGCCGGCCCGCGCGGTGGCCACCGCCGCGCCGCCGTTACCCAGCAGGGTGTCGCGATAGGCGGCGACCGCCAGTTCGGCGCAAGCCTTGGAGTTGCTGTAGGGGTCCTTGCCGCCGAGACGGTCGCTCTCGACGAAGGCGCGGCCGCGGCCGTCGTTCTCATAGACCTTGTCGGTGGTGACGATCACCGCCGCCCGCACCGACGGCGCCGCGCGCACCGCCTCCAGCACATGCACCGTACCCATCAGGTTGGTGGCGTAGGTGGCGGCCGGCTCCCGGTAGGAGGCGCGCACCAAGGCTTGCGCCGCGAGGTGAAAGACGATCTCGGGCCGGTGGCGGGCAACGATCCCCTGCACCGCGACGGCGTCGCGAAGATCGATGGTCTCGTGGGCTTGGTCCGACCAGGGCGCGGCCAGGGCGTAGAGGTTGGGTTCGGTCAGCGGCGGCAAGGCGAAAGCCGAAACCTCGGCGCCGAGATGCCGCAGCCACAGACACAGCCAGGACCCCTTAAACCCCGTCTGGCCGGTGACCAGAACCCGCCGGCCGCGCCAGAAATTCGTCACCCGATATTCCTACTTTAGGTCTTCCCGGTTACTGTTAGGGAGGCGGCCGGCCCGTGTCAAGGCAAGGGGCTTGGCAGTCCGCCGGGCTTGCGCTAGAGATGTTTTCGGGCTGAAGAATTCACGATAAAAAGCCACGGGAAGCCTCATGAAGTGTGTGATCTTAGCCGGCGGTCTTGGTACGCGGATCGCCGAGGAATCCAGCACCCGCCCCAAGCCGATGGTGCAAATCGGCAGTCAGCCGATTCTCTGGCACATCATGAAGCTCTACACCCATTTTGGGGTAACGGACTTCATCTTGTGTTTGGGATATAAAGGGTACATCATTAAAGAATATTTCGCCAATTACTTTCTTCACAGTTCAGACGTCACGTTCCATATGCAGGAAAAACGGGTAGAGTACCATGCGTGCCGCACCGAGCCTTGGCGGATAACTCTGGTCGATACCGGCGAGAACACTATGACCGGCGGCCGACTGCGCCGGGTGCGCGAGTATCTCGATCCCGACGAAACGTTCTGCATGACCTATGGCGATGGCCTCTCCGACATCGACATCCGCGCCGAAATCGAGTTTCACAAGACCCACGGCCGCAAAGCCACGGTG
>Ga0265327_10003692_pt1 | contig 14307 bp, 15 predicted proteins | sample 41621metaG_FD_202089 | JGI IMG/M metagenome (GOLD analysis project Ga0265327, IMG submission 202089) | Rhizosphere microbial communities from Carex aquatilis grown in University of Washington, Seatle, WA, United States - 4-16-21 metaG | ecosystem: Host-associated > Plants > Roots > Rhizosphere... | reverse complement strand
CGGCCCGGACGCTGAGGAACGGACGCACGTCCTCGTCGGCGAGCAACTCGACGAGGAAGTCGACGTCCTCCGGCACCGCGCGGCGGATCCGGACGCCGCTCACGTCTCCGGCGCGAGCGCCCTTCGCGAGCGGCTCGGCCGCAGCGCGCCGGTGCCGAGCCCGACGCCGAGGAGCACGAGCACGAGGCCGCCGATCGCGATGCCGGCGATCGGCTCGCCGAGGAAGATTGCGCCGTAGCCGATGGCGATCGGCGGGATCAGGTAGGTCACGAGCGATGCGTACATCGCACCCGCGCCCGCGATCAGCCCGAAGAAGAGGAGGTACGCAAGCGCCGTCCCGGGCACGCCGAGAGCGACGACCGACGCGATCGTCTTCCAGCCCGGCGCATGGTGTGGCGCCTGCGCAACGCCGGCCGGGACCCAGACGACCGCTGCGACGGCAGTCGAGGCGAGCGCCACGAGCAGAGGCCGCACCTCCTTCAGGTTCCGCCCTGTGAGCAACCCGCCGATCGCGTAGCAGAGCGCCATTCCGACGACGGCGAGCGCGCCGAGCATCTTCCCCTCCGGCTGCGCGCCGACGAGCAGCGCGACCCCGACGAAGCCGATCCCGATCCCCACCAGCCTGGTTCCGGTCACGCGAACCTCGCGGAAGAACGCGAACGCGAGCAGCGCGTTGAAGATCGGGACCGACGCCTGGATGATCGAGGCGAGGCCCGAGTCGATGCGGGTCTCACCCCAGGAGAGGAGCCAGAACGGGATCGCGGTGTTGACCAGGGCGACGACCACAAGCCAGCGCCAGTTGGCCCGGATCTGGACGGCCGCCTCGTGGGTGCCGACGGTGAACGGGACGATGAGCGCCAGGGTCAGCGCCGCCAGCCCGAGCCGTCCGAGGATCAGCGTCGACGGAGCCAGCTGGCGGTCGGCCACCTTGATGAACATGAACGAGGCGCCCCAGATCAGTGCGAGCGCGACGAGCATGGCGAGGTTCCGGTGTTTCACGTCTCCCGTTCTAACGCACGGGAGGGCTCGTCTGTTTCGCCGTCTACACTGACTCATCTGACGCAGGTCGCGGAACAGCCGCTCCATCGAGCCCTCGGTCTCACCGACTGGGAGGCGAGCCGAATCCGAGAGCTTCTCGGCCGCGACCCGAACCATTTCGAGCTGGCCGTCTTCTCGCTGCTCTGGTCGGAGCACTGCGGGTACAAGCACTCGGCGAAGCTGCTGAAGCGGCTTCCGTCCGCGGGAGAGCGGGTGCTGCAGGGGCCCGGCGAGAACGCCGGCGTGCTCGACCTCGGGGAGGGCGTCGCCGTCGCCTTCAAGGTCGAGTCGCACAACCATCCGTCCGCCGTCGAGCCGTTCCAGGGCGCCGCGACCGGCGTCGGCGGGATCCTGCGGGACATCGTCGCCATGGGCGCGCGGCCGATCGCGCTGCTGGACGGGCTCTGGTTCGGCGCGCCGGACTTCCACTTCTCGCGCGCGGTCGGCGGGATCGGCCACTACGGGAACTGCGTCGGCGTCCCCACCGTCGGCGGCGCGGCCGTCTTCGACGAGGCCTACCGCGGCAACTGCCTCGTCAACGCGATGTGCGTCGGCATCCTCGACGCGGCTCGGCTGCAGTCGGCGAAGGCGGCCGGCGCGGGCAACCTCGTCGTGCTCTACGGAGCGACGACCGGCCGCGACGGGATCGGCGGCGCGTCCGTGCTCGCGAGCCAGGAGCTCGGCGAGGACGACGCGGACAAGCGACCGACCGTGCAGGTCGGCGATCCGTTCACGGGCAAGAAGCTGATCGAGGTCTCCGTCGAGCTCGTCGAGTCGGGGCTCGTCGAATCACTCCAGGACTGCGGCGCCGCCGGGCTCGCGTCCGCGCTCTCCGAGATGGCGTCCGACGGCGCGGGACTCGACGTCCACCTCGACCGCGTGCCGCTGCGCGAGGAGGGGATGGAGCCGTGGGAGATCATGATCTCCGAGTCGCAGGAGCGGATGGTCGCCGTCGTCCGTCCGCAGATGCTCGACGCGGTGCGCGCCGTGTGCGCGCGCTGGGAGCTGCACTGCACGCCGATCGGCGAGGTCACCGGCGACGGCGAGCTGCGCGTGCTGCACGGCGGCGAGACGGTCGGCTCGATTCCGGCGCGGCTGCTGACGGACGAGTGCCCGCGCTACGAGGTCGAGCAGCGCGAGCGCGACGCGTGGCCGGCGGCGCCCCCGCGGCTGTCGCCGGAGAACCGCCGCGACAAGACGTGGATCTTCGAGCGGTACGACCAGCTCGTCGGCTCGCGCACGGTGCGCCGCCCCGGCTTCGACGCTGCGGTGCTGCGGCTGCGCCCGTCGATGCGCGGGCTGGCGGTCGCGCTGCAGGGGCCGCGTCCCGGCGAGGCAGACCCGTTCGCGGCGGGGGTGCAGGCGGTGCTCGGCGCCGCGCGCAACGTCGCGTGCGCGGGCGGCGAGCCGATCGGCCTCACGGACTGCCTCAACTTCGGCAACCCCGAGAAGCCGGAGATCGCGTACGAGCTGGCCCGCGCGATCGAGGGCATCTCGCAGGCGGCGGAGGCGCTCGGGATTCCCGTCGTCTCCGGCAACGTCTCGCTCTACAACGAGACGGACGGCCGCCCGATCCCGCCGACGCCGGTGGCCGGATGCGTCGGGCTCGTGCAGGACGTGCGGCTCGTTCCGAACCGCTGGCAGCCGGGCGACGCCGTGCTGCTCGCGACCGCGCCGGAGAAGAGCCTCGCCGCCGAGGCGGCGCTGATCCGGTTCCTCTGGAAGGCGTCGCCGCTGCTCTCGCTCTGCCACGACGTCGGCTACGCCGGACTCGAGCACGCGCTCGAAGAGGCGGCGGTGTGGAGCGGCGTGGCGGCGGACGTGTCGCTTCCGGACGAGCCCGTCGGAGGCGCCGCGATCCTCGCGCTGGCGCCGGACCAGGTGTCGAGGCTCGGCTCGAAGGGCTACGTCCAGATCGGCGAGGTGCGGTAGGCATGTGCGGCGTCTTCGGCGTGTACGCACCTGACCGCGACGTCTCGCGGCTGACGTACTTCGGGCTGTTCGCGCTCCAGCACCGCGGGCAGGAATCCGCCGGCATCGCCGTCTCCGAGCAGGGACGGCTGACGGCGCTGCGCGACCTCGGTCTCGTCAGCCAGGTCTTCGACGAGCAGAAGCTGCACGGCCTCCGCGGCTCGGTCGCGATCGGGCACACGCGCTACTCCACCACCGGCTCGTCGCAGTGGTCGAACGCGCAGCCGCTCGTCCAGCACGGCAGCGTCCGTACGGTCGCGCTCGGCCACAACGGCAACCTCGTGAACGCGACCGCGCTGCGCGACGAGCTGCGTGCCGGAGGCGTCACGCTCCGCGCCACCTCGGACAGCGAGGTGATCGCGGCGCTGATCGCGAACGACGAGGCCCCGCTCGAGGAGGCGGTGGCGAATGCGATGCGGCGGCTCGACGGCGCGTACTCGATCGTGGCGCTGTCCGAGGGACGGCTCATCGCGTTCCGCGACCCGCACGGCTTTCGCCCGCTCGTCCTCGGCCGCATTCACGACGATTGGGTGGTCGCGTCCGAGACGTGCGCCCTCGACCTGGTCGGCGCCGAGTTCGTGCGCGAGGTCGAACGCGGCGAAGCGGTGTTCGCCGACGGGGATGGGCTCCGGTCGGTGCAGGCGGTCGAGCCGTCGGGCGGCGGCGCGCTCTGCGTCTTCGAGTTCTTCTACCTCGCCCGGCCGGACACGCAGCTGTCCGGCGTCGAGGTGCACGGCGCGCGCGTGCGGATGGGCGAGCGGCTTGCGGCGGAGGCGCCGGCGGAGGCCGACCTCGTGCTGCCGATCCCGGACTCCGGCACGCCGGCGGCGATCGGCTTCTCGCGCGCGCTCGGCATCCCGTTCAGCGAAGGCCTGATCAAGAACCGCTACGTCGGCCGCACCTTCATCCAGCCCGACCAGGAGCTCCGCCGCCAGGGCATCCGGCTGAAGTTCAACCCGCTCGCCGAGGTCGCCGGGAAGCGGCTCGTCGTCGTCGACGACTCGATCGTGCGCGGGACGACGACCCGCGAGATCGTGAAGATGCTCTTCGACGCCGGTGCAGCCGAGGTGCACGTGCGCGTCTCCGCTCCACCGGTGATCGGCCAGTGCTTCTACGGGATCGACCTCGCCGACCCGGACGAGATGATCGCGTCGACGAAGACGGTCGAGGAGATCCGCGAATACATCGGCGCGACCTCGCTCGCGTACCTGTCGCACGACGGTCTGGTCGAAGCGACGAGTCGCCCCGCGTCGGAGCTCTGCCGCGCCTGCCTGACGCGCGACTACCCGACGGTGGTCCCGGTGGAGCAGGCGAAGCTCCGGTACGAGCCCGTTCGCGCATAGGGGAACCCTGCGGGTCGCCTAGTCGAACAATTCGTAGTGGTGCACGTGCACCTCTTCGAGGATGTCCTCCTCGCCGGGATACAGGACCGGCGTCGCCCAGTCCTTGCCCGCGTACGCGCGAACCGCGCCGAGGTCGCGCCAGACGCTCACCATCGAGAACTCCTCCGTATCGCCGAGCGGTGCGCCCGGATAGCAGGCGAGCAGCCCCTCCGACTCCGACAGCTTCGGAATCGCGGTTTCGCGGACGAGCCGCTCCCAGTCGGCGTGTCGCCCAGGCTTGACGCGGGCTCGAAAGATGCGGACGACGGGCGGCATGTCAGTGCGGGATCGTAGAGAAAGCGCTACGCCGCGAGCGCGGCGACGTTGACGATCTCGAGCTTCAATCCGTCCGGGTCGTAGAAGAAGACGGCGTAGTAGCCGGGGACGTACGAGTACTCCTCCGGCCCGCTCTCGATCTCGGCGCCGTTCTCGACCAGCCAGGCGGCCCGCTCGTCGACCACCGCGCGCGACGCGGCCTCGAGAGCGAGATGGTGCAGCCCGACGGAATAGCGGTCGACCGGCTCGGCCTCGCTCTGCGCCTCGCGCAGGCCGATCGAGCAGCCGTGGCCGCTCAGGTACCAGATCGTCTCGCCGCGCTCTCCCTCCACCTCGCTGATCCCGTGCCAGCCGAGCGGACCGAGCAGCTCGCGGTAGAACGGCAGGCTGCGGTCGATCGACGAGACGACGAGATCGACGTGGTGAATGCCGCCCGAGGACATCCGACGTCGCTTCGACACGTCCTGCGCGTCTCCTGCGCGCATACGATGGCGCGCCGTGCAGCTGTTCCACTACCACCTCGTCACGAGCAAGGCGCGCGAGGTCGAGGCGCGCTACATCGGGAAGCTCGGATTCGACCTCGTCGCGCGGCACGGCCGCATCGGCGAGGACCTGACCTCGTACGAGCCGGGAACCTCGTGGGACGAGCTCGACGCCGCCGGCTTCAAGTTGCGCCTGTCGGAGCTCGAGCTCGGCGCGATCAACGTCGTCATCCAGCCGGGCCAGTGGCCGCTGCCGCGGGTCGACCACATCGGCATCGCGCTCGACGACGAGGAGTACGAGCTCGCGGTGGCCGTGGCCGTCGAGAGCGGGCTCCGCATCCAGGAGCAGGCCGGCCAGCGCACGTTTGTCTCCACCGACGCCGGCTACCGGCTGGAGCTCCACCCTCCCCGGGACTGGATCGAGGATCTGCTCGGCCGCAGCGACCGGCTGCGGCTGGCCGAGCTGCACCTGAAGGCCGACGATCCGGAGACGAAGGCCGTCGCGCTCGCGGACATCCTCGGCCTCGAACGCGAGGGCGGCGACGTGGAGATCGGCGACACGCTCGTCCGCTTCGTCGACGGCGGCCCGCAGGGGCGGCCGGAGCTGTACGGCGAGCTCTTCGTCTGACCCGGCAGAGCTCCGCCGAGCCCCGCTTTAGACTGCCTCCGTTGGGCACGTACGAGTCCGCCGGGGTGTCGCTGGCGACCGCCGACGCGGTCGTGGGCCGATTGCGCGCGGCGGTCGAATCGACCGGCGCCACCGGATTCGGGCGGTTCGCCGGGCTGTTCCCGCTCGACGAGCGGCGACTCCTGGCCGCGTCGACGGACGGCGTCGGCTCGAAGCTGATGCTCTCGCGCCGTGCGGGGAAGCTCCGCTGGGCCGGGATGGACCTGGCCGCGCACTGCATCGACGACGTCCTCTGCAGCGGCGCCGAGCCGCTGTTCCTTCTTGATTACGCCGCTGCGGCGACCATCGAGCTCGAACAGGTCGCGGAGCTCGTCGAGGGCGCGGCCGAGGTCTGCCGCGCCGCCGGCTGCATGCTCATCGGCGGCGAGACGGCCGAGCTGCCGGGCGTCTACCGCGAGGACGAGATCGACTTCGCCGGCACGTGCGTCGGGATCGTCGACCGCGAGAACGTGATCGACGGCTCGCGCTGCACTTCCGGCGACGTCGTCGTCGGCTTCCCGTCGAACGGGATCCACACGAACGGCTTCTCGCTCGTCCGCGCGATCGTCGGCGACGGCGACTTCGACGCCGACCTGCTGCTTGCACCGCACCGACTGTACGTCGACGAGGTGCGCGCGCTCCGCGCGCAGGCGGACGTGAAGGCGCTCGCGCACGTCACCGGCGGCGGCCTCCTCGGCAACCTCACGCGCGTCCTTCCCGACGGCGTCGAGGCGCGCATCGACTGGGGCTCGTGGGAGCGGCCGCCCGTGTTCGCGTGGCTCGCGGAGCACGGCGTCGGCGAGGACGAGCTGCGCCGCGTCTTCAACTGCGGCGTCGGCATGTGCGCGGTCGTGCCGGAGGCGCCGGACGGCGCCGTCGTGATCGGGGCGCTCGCGTGATCGGCGTCCTCGTCAGCGGCGGCGGCACGAACCTCCAGGCGCTGCTCGACGCGGGGCTCCCTGTCGTCGCGGTCGCGAGCAACCGCCCCGGCGTCCCCGCACTTGCCCGGGCGGGCGCGATCCCGGCCGCCGCGTTCGAGCTGGCCGACTATCCCGACCGCGCCGCACGCGACTCCGCGATGGCGGACTGGCTCGAGGAGCAGGGCGTCAATCTTGTCGTCCTCGCGGGGTACATGCACCTGCTCACGCCGGCGTTCCTCGACCGCTTCCCCGACGCGGTCGTCAACGTCCACCCGTCGCTGCTGCCCGCGTTTCCCGGTGCACATGCGGTGGAGGAGCAGCTCGCCGCCGGCGTCGCCGAATCCGGCGCGACCGTGCACCTCGTGGACGAGGGCGTGGACAGCGGCCCAATTCTCGCGCAGGAGCGCATCTCCGTCCTTCCCGGCGACACGCCGGACTCGTTGCACGAGCGGATCAAGATCGTCGAGCACCGGCTGTTGCCGGAGGTGGTGAGGGAACTGTGCGCGCGCTGATCTCGACATACGACAAGACCGGGCTGGACACGCTGGGCCGCGGGCTGGCCGAGCTCGGCTGGGAACTCGTCGCAAGCGGCGGCACCGCCGCGTATCTCGAGGAGTTCGGGCTGCACATCGAGCACGTCGAGACGCTGACGGACTCGCCGGAGATGCTCGGCGGCCGGGTGAAGACGCTGCACCCGCGGATCCACGCGGCGATCCTCGCGCGGCGCGACGTCGACGAGGATGTCGCCACGCTCGAGCAGTACGACATCGAGCCGTTCGACCTCGTCTGCGTCAACCTCTACCCGTTCACCGAGGTCGCCACGAAGCGCGGCGTGACCGAGGCGGAGGCGGTCGAGATGATCGACGTCGGCGGCCCGTCGATGCTGCGCGGCGCGGCAAAGAACTTCGCGCACGTCGCCGCTCTCTGCCGGCCGGACCAGTACGGCTTCGTGCTCGACGAACTCCGCGAGCAGGGAACCGTCTCGCTCGAGACGCGGCGGCAGCTCGCGACGGAGGCGTTCGCGACCACCGCAACGTACGAGGCGGCGATCGCCGCGTGGTTCGCGGAGCCCGAGCCCTTCCCGCCGACGCTGGTGCTCTCGCTCGACAAGGTGATCGACCTCTCGTACGGCGAGAACCCGCACCAGCGCGCCGCCTACTACGCCGACCGCGGCGCGCGCCGCCACCTTCTCTCGCGCGTCGAGCAGGTGCACGGCAAGGAGCTGTCGTTCAACAACCTCAACGACCTGTCGGCCGCGCGTCTGCTCGCGCGCGAATTCGCGCTGCCGTGCTGCGTCATCGTCAAGCACGCGAACCCGTGCGGCATCGCCATCGGCGCGACGGTGGAGGAGGCGTACGACAAGGCGCTCGCGTGCGATCCCACCTCTGCGTACGGAGGCGTCGTCGTCCTGAACCGGGAGGTGGACGGCCCGCTCGGGGAGAAGCTCGCCGAGCAGTTCGTCGAGGTGCTGCTCGCGCCCGGCTTCGTCGGCACGGCGCTCGCGGCGCTGCGCAAGAAACAGAACACGCGGATCCTCATCGACAACGAGCGGCGCGTCGACGAGCCGGGCGAACGCCACTTCAAGCGGGTGATCGGCGGCATGCTCGTCCAGGACGCCGACTCGGAGGTCGACGACCGCGAAACGTGGACGGTCGCGTGCGGGAAGCCCGACGAGCTGCAGTGGGGCGACCTCGTCTTCGCGTGGCGCGTCTGCAAGCACGTCTCGTCGAACGCGATCGTCCTCGCGAAGGACCTGGCGACGATCGGGGTCGGCGCCGGGCAGATGAGCCGCGTCGACGCAGTGCGGATCGCCGTGGAGCGGGCGGCCGCGTACGGGCACGAGCTCGCGGGCGCGGCGCTCGCGTCCGACGCGTTCTTCCCGTTCCCGGACGGGCCGCGGATCGCGCTCGACGCGGGCGCCACGTCGATCGTCCAGCCGGGGGGCTCGAAACGCGACCAGGACGTGATCGACGCGGTCGACAAGGCGGGCGGTGTGATGGTCTTCACGGGCCGGCGGCATTTCCGGCACTAGCCGGAATACCGGCGGGAAGCCGTCCGTTGGCGCTGGAAACGCAGCTCGGAGGAGAGATGACGGAGTCGCAACACACGGTGGATCCGCGGCGCTGGCAGGCGCTCGCGCTCGTCTGCGTCGCGTTCTTCATGACGGTGCTCGACGTCTCGATCGTCAACGTCGCGCTGCCCTCGATCAAGACGTCGTTCGGAGTCTCGGATCAGAGCCTGCAGTGGGTGCTGATCGCCTACACGATCACGTTCGGCGGCTTCCTGCTGCTGGGCGGCCGCGCCGCCGACCTGCTCGGGCGACGGCGCGTGTTCATGGCCGGCGTCGCGCTGTTCTCGGTGGCGTCGCTCGCCTGCGGTCTCGCCGGCTCGATCGGCGTGCTGATCGCGGCGCGCGCGGTCCAGGGCCTCGGCGCAGCGATCATCTCGCCGGCGACGCTGGCGATCATCACGACCACGTTCGACGAAGGCGCTGAGCGGAACAAGGCGCTCGGGATCTGGGGCGCGATGGGCGGCAGCGGCGCCGCCGCGGGCGTGCTGTTCGGCGGGATCATCGTCAACTACCTCGGCTGGGAGTGGATCTTCTTCGTCAACGTCCCGGTCGGCGTGCTCGTGCTCGCACTGACGCGGCCGCTCGTGCGTGAGAGCCGCATCAAGGGGCTCCAGGGCTTCGACGCCGGCGGCGCGGTCACCATCACGGCCAGCCTCGCGCTGCTCGTGTACGCGGTCTCGAAGGCGCCGGACGCAGGCTGGAGCAGCGCCCGCACCATCGGATTGCTGATCGCGTCGGCGGTCCTGCTGCTCGTGTTCATCGCGATCGAGCGGAGGGCCACGTCGCCGCTCGTCCCGTTCCGGATCTTCCGGGTGAAGACGGTCACCGGCGCGAACGTGTCGGGCGCGCTGCTCGGCGCGGTCGTGTACGCGAACTTCTTCCTGCTGACGCTGTACGTGCAGCAGGTGCTCGGCTACTCGGCCCTGAAGACCGGGCTCACGTTCCTCTTCACCGCCGGAACGGTCATCCCCGTTGCCGGCGCGTCGCAGGCGCTGACGACGAAGTACGGGCCGCGACCGGTGCTGGCGATAGGGATGGCGCTGATCACGGGCGCGATGCTCTGGTACACGCAGATCTCGTCCTCGGGCGCCTTCGTCGGCAACCTGCTCGGCGGCTATCTGCTCATGGGCATCGGCATGGCATTCGCGTTCATCCCGATGTCGATCGCCGCGCTCGCCGGCGTGGAGCAGCGCGAGGCCGGGCTCGCCTCGGGGCTGATCAACACGTCGCAACAGATCGGCGGCGCGCTCGGCGTCGCGGTCGCCGCGACGATCGCGTTCACGCACGCGACGAGCCTGCTGAAGACGGGCGCGTCGCAGGCGAGCGCGTACACGAGCGGGTTCGCGCTGGCCTTCTGGGTGCTCGCCGGCGTCAGCGCCGCGGCCGTGGTGGCCACGCTCCTGCTCGTGCGCCCCGTTCCCGAGACGGCAGTCGAGGCAGAGGCTGCGGAAGCCGTGATCTAGAGGAGCCGCAGGGCCGGGCGGGCTAGAGCTCGCCCGGCCTTGCGTAGCGGTAGAAGATCGGGCCGCCGAGCGCCTTGCTTGCGCTGAAGAGCGTCCCGAGCTGGTCCTCGAGCGCCCGCGCCTGGTCGAGGCCGCCCACCGAGACCGGGTCGTAGCCGGCGTCGCGAATGAGTTGCTCCGTGACGTCGCGTGCATCGTCGTCCGCCGCATAGAGGTTGCTCGGACGAACACGCTGCTTCGCGATCTCGTCGTAGCTGTTCGCGAAGTTGAGGTTGAACGACTTCGCGGTCGGCCCGCCGACGATCGACTTCACCTCGTGTGCGAGCGACTCGAACGCCTCGTTGCGACCGGCGTACGCGTTTGTCGCGTCGATCGTGACCTTCCCGGCGATCCCGCTCACCTTCCCGAGCGCGTCGGCGATCGAGCCCGACGGCACCGCCACGACGACGACGTCCGCATCGGCCGCGTCGCCGCCGTCCCTTCCGAACGCCGTCACGTCGTGGCCCGCCTGCTCCCAGAGCCGGGCGAGCCCGCCTCCGACGTTCCCCTTGCCGATCACTGCGATGTTCATGCCACCTGGAACGACCGCGCGTGCCGTAGGCTTCCCGCCGCATGTCCCGAGACTTCCCGACGATCCTCGATCTGGTCGGCGGCACGCCGATCGTCAGGCTCGACCGCATGTCGCCGGCCGGCGGCGCGCGCATCCTCGCGAAGCTCGAGTTCCTCAACCCCGGCGGCTCCGTGAAGGACCGGATCGGCCTCGCGATGATCGAGGCGGCCGAGCGCGAGGGGAAGCTGAAGCCGGGCGGGACGATCGTCGAGCCCACCTCCGGCAACACCGGCGTCGGACTCGCCATCGCCGCGGCGCGCAAGGGCTACCGCCTCATCTTCGTCATGCCGGACAAGATGAGCCAGGAGAAGATCTCGATGCTGCGCGCGTACGGCGCCGAGGTCGTGATCACGCCGACGGCGGTCGACCACGACTCGCCGGAGAGCTACTACTCGGTCTCGTCGCGCCTCGCGGAGGAGATCCCCGGCGGCTACAAGCCGGACCAGTACTCGAACATGGCGAACCCGCAGGCCCACTACGACGTGACCGCGCCGGAGATCTGGGAGCAGACCGGCGGCGCGCTCGACGCGATCGTCATCTCGGTCGGCACCGGCGGCACCATCTCCGGTATCGGGCGCTGGTTCCACGAGCGCAAGCACGAGGTGAAGATCGTCGGCGTGGATCCCGAGGGCTCGATCTACACCGCCAAGGACGACTCGGAGCTCCATCCGTATCTCGTCGAGGGCATCGGTAAGGACACGTGGCCGGACACGATCGACCTGAAGGTCGTCGACGAGTGGATCCGCGTCTCGGACCGCGACTCGTTCGTGACCGCGCGGCGGCTCGCGCGGGAGGAGGGCATCCTCGCCGGCGGCTCGTCCGGCTCGACGGTGTGGGCGGCGGTGAAGGTGGCAGAGCGCCTCGGCTCCGAGGGCACGGTGCTCGCGATGCTCCCGGACTCCGGCCGCTCCTACATGTCGAAGTTCTACGACGACAACTGGATGCTCGAACACGGATTCGTCGAGCGCGCGGCGACGACGCCGACGGTCGGGGAGCTTCTGCACGCGAAGCACGGCGGAGACCTCCCCGCGCTCGTGACGATCGCGGCGCACGCGAAGGTCGGCGAGGGGATCGACACGATGCAGCGCTACGGGATCTCGCAGCTACCCGTCGTGCGCGACGGCACGTGCGAGTCGCTCGCCGACGTGATCGGCTCCCTCCAGGACCGTGCGCTGCTCGAGCGCGTGTTCACGAATCCCGACGTGCTGCACGAGGACGTGGCGACTGCGATGCAGCCGCCGCTCGCCGCGGTCGAGGCGTCGGCGACGCTCGACGACGTCTTCGCGACGCTGACCGGCGGCGGCAACGCCATCGTCGTCGCTCTCGAAGGCAAGCCCATCGGCGTGCTGACACGCAGCGACGTGCTCGAGTACCTGGCGCACCAACGCTGACCAGCCGGGTCGCGTCGCTCCGCCGAGAGCCCGACCGAGGCCGGAGGCTAACGAGGGCGAAGCCGCGTTAGCCGGAGGCGAACTCGCGCGCGGGGATGCCGAAGGCACCACCGCGTGGGCAGGGGAGCCAATCCGCCTGCATAGCTCTGGGTTCATCGCGCTCGACCGCGCGGAGGCGGGACCGCGCTCCCGCCGCAGCGCACCGACCGACCGGCCATTCGCGCCGAAGGAGGGGGTCCGTGGGGGAACCACGGGTTCCCCCGCTAGCTCAGCCGGCTGCCGTTCGTCTTCGCGCGCTTGTCCAGCTCACGGGCGGCGAGGAGCGCCACCAGCGCGGCGTCGAGCAGGTCGGCGACGAGAACGAGGCGGGCCTGCTCCGAGCGGAGCTCGAGCAGCTCCTGCTTCGAGTCGGGTACGAGATCGACGTTCGCCGCGAGCTCGAACGCGAGCCGATGTGAGCTCGCCTCGGGTTCCTCGGGCTCGGCCTCGACCGCAGTCGCGAGCGCACGGAACGCCGCCAGCGCCCGCTCGACCGCCTCCGGGTCAGGCTCGGTCCACTCTTCGTCGACCGGCTCCACCTCGGCGGTCAGGAAGGAGCGGCCGCGGGTCAGCTTCGTGACGCGGAAGCGCTCCGTCCCCTCGACGGCGATGTTCAGGCGGCCGTCGTCGAACTCCTCCAGCACCTCTGTGACGCGGGCCTGCGTGCCGGTGTCGCGCACGCCGTCCTCGTCGGCGTAGACGAGCCCGAACTCGGTCCCGAGCTCGAGGCACTCGCCGATCAGCTCCTTGTACCGGTCCTCGAAGATGTGGAGCGGCACGAACTCCGTCGGCAGGAGGACGATCCCGAGCGGGAAGAGGCCGATCTCCGCCATCGCCACAGGGTACGGATCTGACGTGGGCTCCGCGGGCTAGCATGGGTGCGTGGTGGCCGAGCGCATCGAATCGCTTCTTCGCACTGCGTTCCCGGACGCGGACGCGCTGAGCGTCGAGGACCGCACCGGCGGCGGCGACCACTTCCAGGTGACCGTGACGAGCCCCCGCTTCGACGGGCTCTCGCTGCTCGACCAGCACCGTCTCGTCAACGAGGCGCTGGCCGAGCCCCTGCGCGACGGCACCATCCACGAGCTTCGAATCAAGACGAGGGGGACGACGTGAGCGAGCTTTCCGACCGCATCAAGACGGTGATCGACGACGAGCCGGTGGTGCTCTTCATGAAGGGGACGCCGCAGTTCATCATGTGCGGGAACTCCGACCGTGCGCTGCGCGCGCTGCGCGAGGCCGGCGCGCCGGTGACCACGGTCGACGTCCTTCCGGATCCGGCGATCCGGCAGGAGCTGTCACAGCTGTCGGGCTGGCCGACGATTCCGCAGGTCTTCGTCAAGGGAGAGCTCGTCGGCGGCGCCGACATCACCGAGGAGCTGGCGGAGAGCGGCGAGCTGGCGGCGATGCTCGAGGAGCGGCTCGGCGCGGGCTACCGCGACGCCGCCGAGGAGCACGTCGTCGACGTGGTCAGCGGCGCTCGCGCCTAGCGCCTGACGCCGACCCAGCGCCAGCCGATCGCCGGGAACGCGCCGGCCGCTATCAGCGACGTCTCGAGCGCCTCGCTGCTCGGCCCGCGCAGCCAGCGGTGGAAGTACGGCACCCACTCGAGCGCGCGCTCGTCGTAGCGCTCGCGCAGTCCGTCGAGGACGACGCCGTGCGGGTGGAGGTCCGGGTGCTTCGCGCGCCAGACGTCGATCGACGCGGGCGCCTTCGGCGGCGAGCCCGCGGCGACGAGCATCCGGTACTGGCCCTCGTACCAGTCCTGTCCGGCGTCGTCGATCAGATCGCCCGCGAACTCGTCGACGATCAGGAGCGGGGCGAGCGCGGCGAGCTTGTCGAGCCCTTCGCCGAGCGCATGAATGTGATGAAGGACGCGACCGGCGACGATCGCGTCGAACTTCTCCTCGACGTCGCGGTAGTCGCCGTGGCTGTAGCGCGGTCCGGCCGGCGCGCGCGAGTCGACGCCGAACGCGTCGTAGCCCGCCTCGACGAGC
>Ga0265327_10003691_pt1 | contig 14308 bp, 12 predicted proteins | sample 41621metaG_FD_202089 | JGI IMG/M metagenome (GOLD analysis project Ga0265327, IMG submission 202089) | Rhizosphere microbial communities from Carex aquatilis grown in University of Washington, Seatle, WA, United States - 4-16-21 metaG | ecosystem: Host-associated > Plants > Roots > Rhizosphere... | reverse complement strand
CTCGCTAAAGAGTTCTCTCGGCAGCTCGGGGTGGATCACGCTTGCGCGAAAACGTCCAGCGGATCTAGTGAACTTCTTCGAGGAAGAATTTGAGCTGGTCCGGGCTTTGGAGTCTCAGCGCGGTCGAACTTACGGCTTTGCCGACATCCTGGTAGCGCGCGCAGGTTCTCGGGTTACGGCGGCGCGCAGCCAATCGGCAGGCCGAATGGTCGAAGACCGCATCACTGATATCGCGACAGGCCTTGGCTTGCCCTATGTCGCGCGCAGCAGCTTTGTCGGCCGGGACGGAGACAACAAGCCTGCGGATCTGATTGTCCCCTCAGTCGCAGACGCGCAGATCGTTGTTGCCGCAAAAGGTTTCGATTCAACCGGCAGCAAGCTTACTGACGCATACCGGGAGATTGTCGATGTAGCCAACCACCGGTTTGCACACCAGTACGTATTCGCCATCGTTGACGGCATAGGTTGGCACTCCCGACTAGCGGACCTCCGCAGAATTCACGAACTCTGGGTCAGTAAGAGGATTAACGGGATGTACACCCTGAGCAGCCTCGACCAGTTCCGCGCCGATCTCCATGATGCCGCTCACCGAGCCAAGCTCATCTAGATTTCCTTGGCCGTGGCCGCCTGGGTCAACAACATTTCACGCCGGCTGATTGAGGCTCGGCGCCAACGTGTGACGTATTGCAACGTTCTGGCACAACTCCAGTCGCCCATGTGCATCGCCGCCAAGCCGACTATGCGGATTCGATTCCCCTCATCGGCTCCTTCCGATACCGCTGACGCACATGCCACCGCGAGAAGTCTCACGCGGTAACCACGAACCAACCCACCGTCGGGTTCGATCGCGGTGAAACCGGTTAGGCCCCGGCTTCCTCCGGCACGTCGTGGCGCACCACGCGGACCTTGCCGCGCGGAAGACTGGCTACATACCCGTGGTACTTGCCATAGATCTCCCACGCCGTGTCAAAGTCGTGATGCGGCACGTCGATCGCGTGGTCATCGGAGAACTCCATGTGCAAATCGCCCTTGTCGTTCCACCTGGCCTCGGTGCACGTTGCACCCGAGATGCTGAAGAGCGGACGCTCCTCATCCAAGATCGCCTTCGGATCGACGCAAACAATTTCCCGTGGCCACCGCCCCGCAGGGGGAAGCGTGAGCCACATCGGCACGGCGATAACCACCTCGTTGTAGTCACCCAGGCTGATTACCAATCCGTCACGGAACATGATCCGCTGGACCGGCAAGCCCTCAATCCATGCTTCGGACATACCTTCACTCTGAACCCGCCCCTCTGCTAGCACAAGGGGTTGACGGCACAAGTTTTATTGTCGAAACTGGTCGAAACGTAAACGTTATTTGTGCTGCCCGCGAACCTGAGCAGCACACTGTTTTGCTTGGCTTTCTCGCCGTCTCCAGACTCCCGCTAAGACGGTGGCATCACCGTACTTGCCGGACGAATTTCGCTTGGGTGCCCTAGCATTCGCTATGAGCTAGCAGCGTGGCTAGCACAGGGGGCGAAAGGGACACCCATGACAGCGGAGCTATCGGAACCCATAGATCAGCCGCGGATCACCCCGCGAGCCGCGCCCACCGAGCGCCCGCAACTGCCCCGCAGCGGTGACCTGACCTTTCGTGAACGCGCGATGGTCGAAACCTCCGCGCTCACCGATGTCGCCCTGCGCACCGTCGGCGCCCTGTCTGTGATGGGAGTCGTGGCCCCGAGCCTCATCGTCGACAGGGATTTCGTGGCGCGTGAGCGCGACAACCTGGCCTTTTACGGCGAGCTTGCCGCGATGGGCGATGCGGACCTTTCCTTCCCGGCGCCGGAGACCACACCCGTGGTGTTCTCGCGCCCCGCAGGTCCGCTCGCACAGGCCCTGGCCAAGGGCAACGTCGAGAACCTGGACTTCGAAAGCCCTTACGTGGCGCGCAATCCCGCCCTGCGTGACTACTGGCAACGCTTCCCGCACAACAGCATCGCGCGCGCCCAGCACTGGCGCCACGACGACGGTCCACGCCCCACCCTGTGCGTGATTCACGGGTTCTTCGGATCGCCGTATCTACTCAACGGGGTGTTCTTCGCGCTCCCCTGGTTCTTCCGCAATGGTTACGACATCTTGTTGTACACCTTGCCTTTTCACGGACGGCGCGCCGAGAAGTACTCACCGTTCAGCGGAGCCGGATACTTCAGCCACGGGTTCACCGGTTTTTCGGAGTCGATGTGTCAGGCCGTGCATGATTTCCGGATTTTCGTGAACTATCTGCGCGGCACCGGTGTGGAGAGGATTGGGCTGACCGGTTTGTCGCTGGGCGGCTACACCACCGGATTGATCTCCACCGTGGAGCGCCGAATCGATGTCACCATCCCCAATGTTCCCGTGGTCGACGTCAAATCGCTTCTGCACGGCTGGGTTCCGGCCGAACCGACGATCAAGCTGGCTGCCAAGCTGGGCCATCTCGATCAGAACCAGCTGGACGGCGCACTCTCCTATTCGTCGCCCCTCACCTACCAGCCGGTGGTGCCCAAGGAACAGCGCCTCATCATCACCGGCCTCGGTGATCGCCTAGCACCCCCGGAACAGGCCGAAATGCTGTGGGAACACTGGGATCGCTGTGCGCTGCACTGGTTCCCCGGAAATCACATACTGCACGTGAACCAGGGCGACTATCTACGCCGCATGACCGGATTCCTGGATCGGCATCTGAATATCTAACCCTTCACTGCCGATACCAGGCTGATCGAGTTGAACATGTACCACGCAGGTTGGCTCGGCTCCGGCACGGCACGCCCCGAGACGTTCAGGTAGTCCAGCAGCTCGGTGCGCACGGAATCCCAACCATGGCAATGGAACCAGGTGGAGGCTTCGCTGCGCTGCTCGTTGTAGATCAGCGAGAAGAAATCCGAATTCGCCTGGTCACCGCTTTCGTTGGCGCCGGCGACCAGCATGTCGAACACCACATCGGCGTACGTCGTCATCTGCTCGATGCCCACGAAGCTGCCCGGGGCGGCCAGCTGATCAATGGACTCGAAAAGTCGCTCCTGCGCGTCGGCCGGCAGGTAGATCAACAGTCCTTCGACGATCCATGCCGACGGCGCCGACGGATCGAAGCCCTTGTCTTGGAGTGCTTTACCCCAGTCCTCGCGCAGGTCGATGGAGATCTCCTGTCGAGACGCCTTGGACTCGGCGCCATGCTCAGTGAGCACCTCGCGCTTGAACTGATGCACGAGGGGCTGGTCCAATTCGAAGATCGTGGTACCCGGCGCCCAGTCGAGTCGATAGGCGCGCGAGTCGAGTCCGGCAGCCAGGATCACCACCTGCTTGACGCCGGCCTCGATCGCCCTGGCGAAGTAACTATCAAAGTAGCGGGTGCGTGCGCCTTGAAAGCTCACGAAGTACTGTCCGAATTCCTCTGAACGCAAAGGGTGTTCGGGTACACCGCCGGCGACCAGATCGGCCCATTCGCCGCCTGCGGCACGGCAGAACACCTCCGCGTACTGATCGACCGCCAGCGGCGCGGGTTTGGTGGCCTCGAGCGCTCGGCTGGCCGCCACGAACAACGCGGTGGAGCCGACGCTGGTGTTGATGTCCCAATTATCACGATCGGTACGCATGGTCGCGACAATACTCCGCGACTGTGACAACTAGGTTGACATGCGTGGGCGCGCGGATGGCGCGCTAGTAGGCGCCGTCGCTACGCGCCACCGCGCGGAATGTGCGCCACAGGATCGACACATCGGACACCATAGACCAGTTTTCGACATACGACAGATCCAGCCGCACTGCCTCATCCCATGGCAGGTCGGAGCGCCCACTAACCTGCCACAGACCGGTCATCCCGGGCTTGACCAGCAGCCTGCGCTTGATGACGTCGGTGTACTCCTCGACCTCGCGCCGCAGCGGCGGCCGGGGACCCACCAGGCTCATCTCTCCGCGCAGCACATTGATCAGCTGGGGCAGTTCATCGAGGCTGGTACGGCGCAAGAACCTGCCCACCACGGTGACCCGCGGATCTTCGCGCATCTTGAAAAGCGGTCCGGCGCCGTCATTTTGTGCCAGCAACTCCGCCACCATCTGGTCTGCGTTCGCCACCATGGACCGGAACTTGATCATGCGGAAGGGCTTGGACCGCACGCCGATGCGCTCGGCCGAGTAGAACACCGGTCCGCGCGATTCCAACTTCACCGCAAGGGCGCAGGCCAGCAGGATCGGGCTGAATCCGATGAGGAGCAGGAGCGCGCCGACCCGGTCGAAGAGGACCTTGTGCAGCCGGGACGCACCCTCGTACTGCGGCTCGGCGAGATGGATCAGCGGCACCGATCCGGCGGGCCGCACCCGGACCCGCGGCTGATCGACATCGAACACACCCGGCGCTACCAGCAGATTGACGCCGATCTCGCTGAGACGCCAGGCGAGCTCCCGCATCTTCTCCGGGCCAAGCTGTTCGGTGGCCGTCACCGCCACCGTGTCCGCACCGGCCTCCAGCACTGCCGCGACGATGCGGTCCTCCGAACCCAGGATCGGGATGACCCGGCCGATGACCTCGATGTTCTGGCCCGGCGCACCCAGGTATCCGGGGACGCACACACCCACCACGCGGTATCCGAGCGCGGTGTCACGCCCAAAGGCCTCGGCAAGGTTGAGCGCCGCGGCATCCCCGCCGAGCACCACCACCCTGAAGATCTGCTTTCCGCGCGCACGCTGCCGGTTGAGCCAGGTCCGGCTGATCTTCCGGTTGAGCAACAGGAACACGATCCCGACGATGAGCGCCATCCCCAGCGCGAAACGCGAGACGTTGAACTTGAACAGCACGCTGACAATGGCGAAGAGACCGAACATGTGGAATGTCGCGCGCAGCACCCGCTGGTACTCCTCGCCACCGCTGCCCATGAGGTGCAGGTCCCTGCTGCGGTACACACCGAGCAGCAGTGCCCAGTAGCAGAAGAAGCCGATCCGGATCCACAGCTCGACGGGAGTCATCGGGTTGGTCGCGTTACGCAGTTCGACCCAGGTCCAGCCGGCACCCGCGACGATGGCGGTGTCGGAGATCAGCAGCCACCGGCCGTACTGCTCGCCCCACTGCGCTGCGCGATGCCCCGCGGAGGTCTGACCGACTGCCGATGGGGATCGGCGAGGGCGCCGCACGCTGCCGATCCGGCCCCTCAGCCGGGTCGTTGCAGACGAGCCCTCGTTCACCGCGACCACGCGCGTGTCCTCTCAGAACAGCCCCAACAGCAAATGCAAAAGTGCTCGTTTCATGAGGCGGCGGACGCGGAAATCTCGGCGCAACCCGACGATGAGAACCCTCGTGCAAACGACCGGCATTTCGCGCCCCCAGAAAGGGAACATCCGTTACCAGTTTTCGTACCGGGGGAAATCTAACTACTGGGGCACCGTCTGGCAACACCAGAGCCACACGCTTCCGCAATTGTGGCCAGCGTCACTATGGCGATGAGGCAAATATGCGGGACGTATCGATCACCCGCGATCAAGATCCCGAATTTTTGGCTTTGTACTGCTCATATGTCGAATTCGATCACTCGCCGTAAAGTTCGCTGCGTACATTGTTAACTCACCGAGCGTGGCATCTCTTCCGCACACAGCAATGACGGAGCCGACTTCTGTCAATGGCGGCGCAACACATCTGTCACAACCCAGGCCCGCCACGCAGCACTCGTCCGCGCCCACCAGCCCACACGCCGAGCATGTGGACGGTTTTGCCCATAACTAGACGTCGAATTCAATAAATTTGGGTAACACTCTTAACCACATGGTCATGAAGGAGATGGGGCACGTGAGGCGCCGCTAACAAGATCCACATGTTAGCTCGGAGATCGATCAGACTAGATCGCGACCGGTGCGCATTCTCCGGTTGAGGTCGATCATCAGGGCGTTGAAAGGAAAACGACGCAACGCATTGGGCAGCAGGCGATTGGCGACGCCAAGGAGCGTGACAACAACGCCGAAGGTTCGCTGGCGCGCCGGGCTCCAGGGCAGCCTCATCTCGTCCCGGAACCGCTGCGGCAAGAATCCCGTCGAGATGAGTCTCGAAAAGGCACCCACTGGCCTGCGCATGAACCGTGGAACCGCAATGGACGCCGACACGATCCGGTACAGATAGGGCCGGACGTGATCGTCGATATGAACCTGATCCAGGGACTGCTGCCAGTACGCGTCGAACTCCGCGCACGACTTCGGCCACATCGCCAGCGGCATCTGCAGTGTGGTTCCCATGACGGCGCCTTCTTGCAGGCACCGCTCGGCCATATCGGGCGTCATCGGACCCACGAAAGCCTCGTACACATCGACGAATCCCTTGTAGAGGCAGATCGCTACCCACTTCTGCAGGTCCGGGTCGAAGGCGTTGTACTGCACGGCGTCCCCGGGGGCCGAACGCACCTGCGCATGCGATCGGTTGGTCGCCTTGCGAAACGCCGCCTTCTGCTCGGGGCTGCCCATGGTGGCCACCGCCAGGTAGGTGAACGTGGTGCGCGCCCGCTTGACGGGGTGCAGATCGGCGCGTCCGCTCTCAACCTTGCTATCGACAACGCCGTATCCCACACCGGGGCGCGCCAACTGCATCACGATGTTGGCCGGGCCCGCCAGCAGGGCCAGCCCCATCATGTTGTCGACCATGGTGGGCTGACGCCGCCACGACCATCCCGGCGACAGACGCGCAGCCGGTGGCACCGGCTCGCCGCGACGACTCCGGGTACCCGGACCTCCGTCACCGACGAACGATTCATCCATTTCAGACACCCGCTCGATTGTCACCGTTGACCCCTTAATCTGCGAACGATTGTTCTCAAATATCTTTCAATGGGGTGCCACCTGTCAAGATGTAGTGGTGACGTCATCGCGGGTCTATGGAGGTGTACAGGCCCCTGACCGCCAAGCCGAGCGCCGGAACCGGCTCCTGGAGGCAGGCCTTGACCTGCTGACCTCCGGTCCCGCGCCGAACGTGACGGTCCGCGGCGTATGCAAGCAGGCCGGCGTGGTCGCCCGGTACTTCTATGAAAACTTCACCGACCTGGACGAGCTGACGGCACAGGTGTACGACGGCGTGATCGGCGAGGTCGCCACCTCAACCCAGAAGGCGGTGGACGCCGCACCGCTGCGCGAGAAGACCGCGGCGGGCATCGCCAACATCGTGCACGTCATCGCCGCCGACCCCCGGATCGGCCATCTGCTCTTCGGCAGCAATCCGGCCAATTCGGTGATCGCGCAACGCCGTAGTGCGGCAGAGCAGCTCTTCGCGGCGCTCTCCGGTCAGCACCTGAACAAGACATATCAGCTACCGAACGATGAATCGATGCGCGCCGCAGCCTATTTCGCGGTCGGTGGCGTCGGCCAGACGCTCGCGGCCTGGGTGTCCGGGCAGCTGACGCTGAGTTCGGACGAGCTCATCGTCATCTTGACCCGGCTCCTCGACCCCGTCAGGCGGTAGCGACCTCCCGCGGGGTGCGCTCAGCGGCTGTCTTCGGTGCAACAGTCACATCCGCTGCAGTGAATTCCTTGGTCCAGCAAGCAAATTCCAGGGTAATTCCATCGGGATCGAGGAAGTAGAACGACCGCACGTACACGCCCGGATGCAGCTCCTTCGATACCTGGAACTCACTCTCGTCATGGTTGAGAATGGGCCCCACCCGCACGCCCTTGGCCTTGAGCTTGACGCGGTATTCGTCGAACTTCTCGGCAGGAACGTGCAACGAGATGTGGTTCATGGAGCTCACAGCACTCACGATGTCGCCGATTCCCGGAATGGCGGGCGGGGCCGAAATGCCCGGGACGCCGTCCGGCGCGTCCTTAAACCAGAAGAATGCCAGGCTGTCGCCGCCCCCGGCGTCGAAGAAGAAGTGCTGCCCCTGCCCCATGGGCAGATCGAGCGACTTGATGAGCGGCATGCCCAGCACGTTGGTGTAGAAGTCCACGGTGCGCGCCATGTCCGAACACACAAGCGCCACATGATTGAACCCGCCGAACTCGAACTCGGAGTTGGGGTTGTTCGGTTTGATCATCGTCACGGGGAGCCTCCTTGATCCGACCGCATGACTGTCTTGCGCTTTACGCTAACCTGAATCTAACATCAGATTCAGAAATGGGTCAATACCCATTCGGCGAGAGAGGGACGTCGTGGTCCAACCCACCGTGCGAGGCCGTCAAACCCAGGCCGCGATCGATGAGGCCGCCCGAACTGTCATAGCCCGCAAGGGAATACTCGCCACCACCGTTGCCGATATCGCCACCGAGGCGGGGCGGTCCACGGCGTCGTTCTACAACTACTACGACTCCAAAGAGGCGATGGTCGCGCAGTGGGCCATGCGATTTCGCACCGAGGCGCAGGAACGGGTATCTGCGGTCATCGGGCACGGGCGCTCCAACAAGCAGCGCGCGCGAGATATCGCCACCGCACACTGGCTCACCTGGCGCCACCAGCTCGCCGAGATGATCAGCGTGTCTCAGCTGGCCATGATCAACGCAGAATTCGCCGAGTTCTGGAACCAGATGTGTTCCGAGCCCGTCGATTTCCTGACCACCACCATCAAACGCGCACAGCGCGACGGATACAGCCCCGGCAATGATCCGCACCTCATGGCCAGCGCCATCGTCTCGATGATGAATCAGTTCGCCTACAACCAGCTCAGCCAGGGCAACGCCGCCACCGTCGACGACGACGCCTGCATCGACACCCTGGCCGGAATCTGTTACCGCGCCATCTATTCCAAGGAGGTCTGCTGAATGCCCACCGAAGTGACCATCGAGCGAGAGTTCGTCGGGCTGCCCTCGCCCACCGCGGGACGCAACGGCGCCGGCGGACATCCATGCCAGGGGCTGTACCACCGGGCCGCGGGCACCCGGCCCAAGATCGCCTTCATCGCCACCCACTATCAGATCGACTTCTCGGAGCATTACATCGCCGAATATCTCGCGCGACACGGATACGGCTTTCTGGGCTGGAACACTCGATTCCGGGGATTCGAAAGCCACTTCCTGCTCGACCACGCCCTGGTCGACATCGGCGTGGGTGTGCGCTGGCTACAGGAGCAGGCGGGCGTGGAAACCGTGCTGCTGCTCGGCAATTCCGGAGGCGGCTCGCTCATGGCGGCGTATCAGTCGCAAGCGGTGGCTCCCAAGGTGACACCGCTGGAGGGCATGCGCCCAGCGGAGGGACTGGACACCCTGCCGGCCGCATCGGGCTACGTCGCCAGCGCCGCGCACCTGGGCCGCCCCGACGTGCTGACCGACTGGATGGACGCCTCGGTCATCGATGAAAGCGACCCGACCTCCACCGACCCGGCACTGGACCTGTTCAACGAGGACAACGGACCGGCCTACTCCCCCGCCTTCGTCACCAAGTACCGCGAAGGACAGGTGGCGCGTAACCACCGGATCACCGCATGGGCGCTCGACGAGCTCGCCCGCGTGCGCGCCGACGGGTTCAGCGACCGCGCCTTCACCGTGCACCGGACCTGGGCCGACCCCCGCATGGTCGACCCCACGTTGGAGCCCACCAAGCGCCCAGCCAACCTCTGCTACGCGGGTGTGCCGGTGAAGGCCAACCGCTCTACTTTCGGAATCGGTTGTGCGACCACGCTGAAGAACTGGCTCGGCATGTGGAGCCTGTCGCACGCACAGACCCGGGCCGAACCACATCTTGCCGATGTCACCGTTCCCGCTCTGGTCATCAACGCCGACGGCGATACCGGGGTCTTCCCCTCGGATGCTCAACACATCTACGACGCATTGGGCTCGACCGATAAGTCCCAGTCCTCCGTCGACGCCGACCACTACTTCCAGAACCCCGGAGCCCGCCAGAAGCAGGCGGATACGATTGCAGAGTGGACAAGCAAGCGGTGGGAGTGAAGGTCCTCGCCCACTTTCCGGGCGGCCCACGCGTCCGCGAACAGCTTGCACCACACACCGATTGGCTTGACGTGCGCTTCTGCGCCGAAGACGATGACGACACCTTCTATGCCGAGCTACCGCACGCCGAGGTGCTGTGGCATGTGCTTCGTCCGCTCTCCGCCGATGACGTCGCGAAGGGCGCACAGCTGCGGCTGATCCACAAGTTCGGTGCGGGAGTGAACACCATCGCGCTGGACGCCGCATCCGCGCAGGGGGTGGCCGTCGCCAACATGCCGGGCGCGAACGCGCCCTCGGTCGCCGAGGGTGCGCTGATGCTCATGCTCGCCGCACTGCGGCAGCTGCCACGACTGGACCGGGACATCCGCGCTGGTCGCGGGTGGCCCACCGATCAGTCCCTGGGCGACACGGTGCGCGATATCGGCTCTTGCACAGTCGGATTGGTGGGATACGGCAACATCGCCAAGACTCTGGAACAGATCCTGCTGGCGATGGGCGCCAGTGTCTTGCACACCAGCACCCGCGACGACGGGTCCGCGAGCTGGCGCAGCCTGGATGCCCTGTTGACCAGCAGCGATATCGTGTCGCTGCATCTCCCGCTGACCGACGCCAGCTCTGGTCTCCTCGACGCCGCGGCCCTGGCCCGGATGAAACCAGGATCGGTCCTGGTGAACACCTCACGCGGCGCAGTCGTCGACGAGACGGCACTGATCGACGCGCTGCGACAAGGCCACCTCGGGGCTGCAGGACTGGATGTCTTTGAACAGGAACCGATCTCGCCGGACAACCCCTTGCTGACCCTGCCTAATGTGGTGCTCACACCACACGTCACATGGTTCACCGCGGACACCATGACGCGCTATCTGGAGCACGCGATAGACAACTGCCGGCGTATACATGAGGGACTGCCGCTAGCTGACCGCGTGCGCTAGGCTAGCGCCCGGAGATTTACACTAGAGAGTATTCGTAAACGAACCACAATGGCGTGGGAGGACGAATGGGAACAGCTGTACAGCTCGCGGGCAAGGTCGTCGCCATCACCGGCGGAGCACGCGGAATCGGCCGGGCCATCGCCACGGCGTTCGCCGCCGAAGGCGCGAAGGTGGCGATCGGCGATATCGATAAAAAGCTGTGTGAGAACACCGCGACCGAGATCGGTAACGGCACCATCGGCCTGCCACTCGACGTCACCGACTACGGCAGCTTCGAGGCCTTCTTAGACACCATCGCGGCCACCGTGGGACCCGTCGACGTGATCGTGAACAACGCGGGCATCATGCCGATCACACCGTTCGGGGAAGAGTCGCTGGAATCCATCCAGCGTCAACTGGATATCAACGTGCGCGGCGTCATGTGGGGCAGCCAGCTCGCCATAGCGCGGATGAAGCCGCGCGGCGGCGGCGTGATCGTCAACATCGCGTCGGCGGCGGGCAAGATGGGCGTGCCCGGGCTCGCCACGTACTGCGCGACGAAATGGGCCGTGGTCGGTCTCTGTGAGTCGCTGACTCTCGAACTCAAGGACGACAACATCTCCGTTGTCTGCGTGATGCCCGGCGTCGTCAACACCGAGCTGGTGGCCGGTCTCGAAGAACACTGGCTACTGGGAATCGTTCAGCCCGAAGATATTGCCGCCGGTGTGCTCAAGGCCGTACGAAAAGGCAAGTTCCCCGTCATGGTGCCCAAGAAACTCGGCCCGCTGCTGCGGACAACGGCCATGCTGCCCCGGGCGCTGTACGGTCCCGCGGCGCGATCGCTGGGTATGGACCACTTCATGCTCGACGCCCATGGCACCTCGGCGCGTGCCGCATACGAGAACCGCGCCAGCCACAGCGAGCCCAGCGCCGACTAGTTAGGAAACAGCCAATGCCTATCGCCATCAACAGTGAGCATGTAGCACTTGCCGATTCGGCGCATGCGTTCGCCGAACGCGTGGTGCCCTCCGAGCTACTCCACGAGACCCTCGAAACACCTCTGCCGTGGCCTCCCCCGTTCTGGAAGGCCGCTGCCGATCAGGGTCTTACCTCCGTACACCTCGCCGAATCCGTTGGCGGCCAAGGATTCGGCGCACTGGAGCTGGCGATTGTGGTGGCCGAGTTCGGGCGGGGCGCCGTGCCCGGACCATTCGTCCCGTCGGTGATCGCGAGCGCGCTGATCAGCGGCCACGATCCCGACCACCCGCTACTGGGCGACCTGGCCTCCGGTGCGTCCATCGCCACCTTCGCCTCCACATCGTCGTTCAACGGTACGGCCTCCGGCGACGGCCTCACCGTCGATGGGCAGGCTCGTTCGGTACTGACGGCGGCCTCAGCGGCCTATGTGGTGGCCCCGGTTTCGGTCGGCGCCGATCGGGTGTGGGTGGTCCTGAGCGCCGATGACGTCACCCTCGCACCGCAGCAGAGCGTGGACCGGCTGCGACCGGTCGCCCATGTGACGGCCGCCGCCGTCCAGGTACCCGCCGATCGCGTGCTGACCAACCTGACCGACGCCCGGGCCACCAGCATCATCTCCACGATCCTGTCGGCCGAGGCCGTCGGGGTGGCCCGCTGGGCCACCGACATCGCCTCCGAATACGCCAAGGTGCGTGAGCAATTCGGCCGCCCCATCGGGCAGTTCCAGGGCATCAAACACAAGTGCGCCACCATGGCCGCCGTCACCGAACGCGCGACCGCTGCGGTGTGGGACGCCGCACGCGCCCTTGACGATGAGGACGAGACCGCCGGCATCGTGGAGTTCGCGGCCGCCGCGGCGGCGACACTGGCACCGGCGGCTGCCCAGCAGTGCGCGCAGGACTGCATTCAGGTCCACGGCGGTATCGGCTACACCTGGGAGCACGATGCGCACATCTACTACCGCAGGGCGCTGGGTATCATTGCCGCCCTGGGGCGTTCCGGCAGTGCGCCGACGACCGTGGTGCGCACCGCCGTCGAGCACGGCCTGCGCAAGGTAGATATCGACCTGGCACCGGAAACCGAGGCGCTGCGCCAGGAGATTCGTTCTGAAGTCGCCGCCCTCAAGGAGATCCCGTCCGGGAAGCGCAACACCGCCATCGCCGAAGGCGGGTGGGTACTGCCCTACCTGCCGACGCCATGGGGGCGCGCCGCATCTCCCATCGAACAGGTGATCATCTCCCAGGAATTCCTCACCGGAAGGGTGCGCCGGCCCCAGCTCGGCATCGCGACCTGGCTGGTGCCGTCCATCGTCGCGTACGGCACCGAGGAGCAGAAGCAGCGCTTCCTGCCCCCCACGTTCCGGGGCGAAATGATGTGGTGCCAGCTGTTCTCCGAGCCCGGCGCCGGCTCCGATCTCGCCGGTCTGTCCACCAAGGCAGTCAAGGTGGACGGCGGCTGGCGCCTCACCGGCCAGAAGATCTGGACCTCGGTGGCCCAGTTCGCCGACTGGGGTGCCTGCCTGGCCCGGACCGATCCCAACGCTCCTAAACACAACGGCATCACGTACTTCCTGGTCGATATGAAGAGCGAGGGTGTCACCGTTCGGCCCCTGCGCGAGATGACCGGCGGCGCACTGTTCAACGAGGTGTTCATCGACGATGTGTTCGTACCCGATGAGCTGGTGGTCGGCGAGGTCGACCGCGGCTGGGAAGTCAGCCGCAATACCCTGACCGCGGAACGAGTTTCGATCGGCAGCTCCGACCTGCCGTTCCTCGCCAGCCTCGACGATCTGGTGTCCTTCATCAGCGAGCACGAGCTCAGCGAGGTAGCACGCGACCGGGCGGGCCAGCTCATCGCCGAAGGGCATGGGGTGAAGCTGCTGAATCTGCGCTCCACGCTGCTCACTCTGGCCGGCGGCGACCCGATGCCGTCGGCAGCCGTGTCCAAGCTGCTGGGCATGCGTACCGGACAGGGATACGCCGAGTTCGTGGTGAACCATTTCGGACCAGACGGCGCTATCGGCGATTCCGAGCAGGAACAAGGTCGCTGGGCCGACTATCTTCTAGCCAGCCGTGCCACCACCATCTACGGTGGCACCTCCGAAGTGCAGCTAAACATCATTGCCGAGCGACTGTTAGGACTACCGCGTGACCCGTAATACCGCGACCGAAACCGCGTGGCGTCAGCATGGGGACTTTTTCACCGCCGCTGACGGCACCCGAATCGGGTTCTCCGATACGGGGAACAGCACGGCGCCCGTCACCGTGCTGTTCCTGCACGGCTGGACCCAGAACCGCGAGGCGTGGGACGATGTGGCCGGTCCGCTCCACGAGCGCAATCCCGAACTGCGCATCGTCGCACTGGATCACCGGGGCCACGGCCAGTCCGATCCGGCACCCCAAGGCTCGGTGAACGTTCCCCAACTAGCCACGGATGCAGCCGACTTCATCAATGCCGAAATCCCAACCGGGCAGATCGTGATCGTCGGTCACTCGATGGGCGGCATGACCATGATGGGCCTCGGTGAATATCACCCGGACCTGGTCGCGCGCC